>ERZ724516.2298-NODE-2298-length-10858-cov-3.152273_pt1 | contig 10858 bp, 8 predicted proteins | sample MGYA00376049_ERZ724516 | MGnify/ENA primary metagenome ERZ724516 (study PRJEB28724, sample SAMN07190886) | activated sludge metagenome | isolation source: activated sludge of sewage treatment plant in Hong Hong | place: USA: Christiansburg, Virginia | collected... | reverse complement strand
ATAATACATGTACATTAAGATATTGTCCAAGCAATTTTTTCTTTAAGTCGAAAGCATTCAGATTACTTTTGAAGGTGTAAAAAAAAAAAAAAATCATGTTGAATCATTTTATTAGCAGAAATTTAAATTTATTTTTTGAGATTTCAAAAGGATTTGTTCAGTATTTATTAACATTATATATTATTAAATGTATAAATACACTGATAGTCAATGTAAAAAATAGAAAATTATTTTTAAATTCTCTTTAGTACCAGCTATTTGTTCGTTTGTTGAATTGGTTGAGTCCAAACTTAATTTGGTACGGATTATTATACTTATTTGCCAAACTACCTACTGCGTAAAATCCTATTTTAAAGCGTTCGCGCCAAATTCGAATAATCTTTTCAATACCTACATACCCTTCTACATAATTCAATTTTCGTTCGGGTACAAATAGAATTCCGCCACCAGCCACCTCTAAAATATTTAATTTTTTTAGAAATGGAATTTTATTAATAAGGGCCCCATTAAAATGATGAAGATAATGACCTTCATAGAATCTTTTAAATATTGGAAAAGTAGAATCCAATGCTTGGAAGCTTCGCAATGGGTTATTAAAAAAGAATGGATTGCCTCTACTGATAAATTTGTAATCGATAAATTGCAGTTCTTTTTTGCTCATAAACTCACCTGAGAATAGTTGATATTGCGAAATACCTGCAAGCCCTAATTTTAATTTTTGAAAGATTCCGAACTCAACATAATCGAAATTAATTTCACTTTTAAAAATGCTGGGAATTCCTTTTCTCCATTTTGCATAAATTGTTGGATAATTGGATCCTAAAATTATTTTTTGACGAGGTTCTCTAATATACATTTGAAAAGGGGTGTATTCAAGTTTAATACTTGCATAAAACGCATTGTACGGATTAAAGTCTATCGGTTCATTGTCAAATTGAAAGAGCGAATCATATTTTCTACTTAGTGTTAAATCATTTATTGATTTGCGTTGAGCAAATTCTACTGTATTTCGAAGTACCAAACCATTTGCTATCTCTAAACCATGCTCTAATTCTAAGGTGTTTTTTAAGTAAATATTACTCCTCCTGAATAAATTTACCCAGGCATCTCCAGTAAACACTAAGTCGAAGGTCCTACCGCCATTAATCACATAGTAGCCTTGCGAAAAGGGATTGTAAATGTGTTGAAACATAAAGCTACCCATAATGTCTTTATTGATTAGGCCATAGGTGGCATCAACATTTATGTTTACACTGGTTTTGTTTTCAAATATTTTTAAATAACCAACGGAGGTGCCAATTCTGGTTCCTCCTGGAAGCAAGGGTCTAAACGACGAAACGAGTGGTGCAAATGAAAGAGTTCGTTCCTTTTTTCTATTATAATTCTCAACACCAAGAAAAAGAACACGCAAAAGGGTTATTTTATTTCGTCGCTTATCAATTGAATCGAGGTATGGTTTTGAATGAACTGCTCTATAAATACTGTCGCTCTTAATGATGAACTTAACCTCATTTTGTGTCAGCGGTTCTTTGCGTGCTTCGTTCCAAAAATTGGTATCTTTTTTATAGGCCTCAAGGGTTGTGACACTCACCTCATTATTAAAATATTTCTTGCCAAAAGTAGGATCCACTTTATAGTCATTATATATCGCAACGGTTCTTCCAGATGATTTGTTTTTCCCATTTTTGGTTAAATAGTTAAATTCTTGACGAGTGGGTAACCACGCTTTATCGTCTACCAGCTCATTTTTTATGATTGCCTCAAAATAGTCATACTCTGGCATGTGGTATTTCGGAAATGTAAATCTGCTGTAGATGATTGTCCAGCTACTGTCTACTATTTTTAATTCACCGCTAAGTAATGCATTGCCCAATTTGTTTGGGGTGAAACTGATAGTATATATGGTATATGTATTCCGCTTCTCGATGGAAAGGGTTTTGTACTTATAGGCTATCAAACCACTATAGCTTATTGGCGAAAGCATGGGCGTTTCTGATAATGCAGGAATGCGAAGTAAATTATTGTATAAACTGAAGTCGCCGTTTGTAGTGGTTAAGAAGAATAAATTGTCGGTATTGCCTCTATTTTTTACGCCAATTCTCTTTTCCTTTATTTTATTAGGATAGGCATAGTCAAGTGTAATAGACACCTCACTCATGCTCATTTGAGGCAATTTACTTTCAAGGACCGCCAATGCAGAATCAGAAAGTTTTTCCCTTTTTTTTCTGCTAAGGGTAATCTCGTTTTCTTCTGTAGCTCTAATATATACATTGGTGGTGTAAGAACGTGCTGCATTTTGGATGGTGTCTTTTTTTCTGATTACATTTCTGATAAGCTCCTCTGCTTTATCCTTCTTGAAAGTAACTATCTTCACTTCATTCAAATTTTTTGAATCGCTCTGTAGAATAATATTTTGGGCTTCGCCATTTTTTTTATGTACAAATTTGATCGATTGTTTTTTATAACCTACCAATGAAAATACAATTTCATACTCGCCTTCATCAAGTTGAAATTCATAATGCCCATTGTCATCAGTCCTTGTTCCGATTTGCAATCCTTTTATTTGAACTGTAACGTAGCTAAGTGGTTCAAGTTGTGCGTCTGTTACCTTTCCGCTCAACAAATACTGTTGCGATACCGCCTTCAGTGAAAGCAAGCAATGCAGGCAAATTATTAGTGAAGTGCATAAGGTCTTTTTCATTTCTGTCGTAAAAAAATCAGTTATGCTTTATTTACTATTGTTATCTCTGTTTCCACCACCGCCATTGTCATCACCCCCTTCATCTTTCTTTAAGTTCTCATCCCTATTTTTTGTTTCTTTCGTTTTTTTATTTGGAGTGGGCTTTCGCATCTGTTCAGCATTTTTCATTTGCTTTCTGTCTGCAAATTTAATTTGTAGATTGAGGCCGATACTTCTTGTTTGGTTTTTTCGCAATACAGATTGGCGATAGTAGGGGTATAAATTATACACTGTATTGGTCTGAAGTGTGTTGAAAATATCGTTTGCATTGAGCGTCAAGGTGACCAAATTATGTAAGAAGTTCTTTTTTATGGCTAGGTCTATATTACTGTATGGCTTTACCTGTCCTTGAGCCACTACCGTTGTTGCAAAATAATTGGCTGTAAGCTGCGCACTCAAACCATGCGTAAATTTTGCATTGGAGGTGAATTTTGCAAAGCCACCATAACCGCTTCTTGCAACCGTGGGATCAATATTGGAGCCATTAATTTTATTTCTAAAAATATTGATATTCAATGTGGCATCCCACCACGAAAGAAGATTCATTTTATTGGTCAACTCCATTCCGTAGGTGATGCCTGTTGCTAAATTTCTATTTTGCGAGAAGGTGGTGCCATTGTCATTAAATCTTCTAAACCGCTGTATGAGATTGCTAGTATACTGATAGTATACACTTCCTATAAAGGTGTTGCTTTTGTCGTACTGATTTGTGTAGCTAAATTCCGTAGCATGTATAAATTCAGGTTTTAAATCAGGATTTCCCATACTTGTGTCTTGTGGATTTGAAACATCAATAAAAGGAATGAGCTGATAAAAATTTGGACGATTTACTCGTCGGGCATAATTGAAATTGACATCCGATTTCGAGGTAATTTTTTGACTAAGAAATAAAGTGGGGAATAATCCGAGATAACTATTTTTTACTTTCGCATTGTATTGATATACCGTTCCCTCATAACTAAAGTATTCTCCTCGCAAGCCGACTTGCACACCGGTACTTTTTAATTGAGTTCCATAATTGGCATAAATTCCATGTACATTTTGCGAAAAGAGAAAATGGTTTTTTAATAATATTTCAGGTATTTCCGTCTGATTCATATATTGTATCGTCGGGTCGTTTTCCGATTTGAATTGCATTAAGTATGACCGTTCACCCAATTCAATCCTACTGTTTTTGCCTATAGGTTTGGTATAATCAATTTGAATCGTGCCATTTTGATTGCCTCCCAACACAGGATTCTTTTGGATAAATCCTCCGGTTAAATTGTCAAGTGAATCATACAGTGTAGTGCTAAAATTACTGGTTCTCTTATAGCGCGATTTGCTATAATTGAGCTCAATATTGATGTCTTCTTTTGGATTTTTGAAAATATGTTTGAATTGCAAATTGGTGGTACCGCTTAGTGGCATTCCGGTATATGTGTTTTGTCTTTGCTGGGTCGAAATGTTTTGATTAAAGTCATACTCATTCCGTATGGTCGTATTTACCTCACCACGCATATTCGCATTGAAAATACTTTGTGTTAAGGTGATTTTGTTTTTTTTATCTATGTTATATTCAGCACCGATATTAGCAAAACCGCTCAAAGGGCGTCGACGATTAAAAGCGTCTGAACTATATGTGACATTGTTCTCGTAATTATCTCTGGCTGTTTGGGTTTTTTCCCAGGTTTTCGAAGTTCGGCCATTTGCATTTAAAAACACATTCCAACTACCCTTTTTGTAATTTAAATTGACACCGGCATTTAAGCGGAATGGTTCAGCAATTCCTGCATTCACTAAACCATTAAATCCTGCCTTCCGGTCTTTTTTCATAATGATGTTTATTATGCCGTTCATTCCTTGCGCTTCGTACTTAGAGGAAGGGTTGGTAATTACTTCAATACTTTCGATGCTTGCTGCCGGTATGGTAGCCAAGGCTGTGGCTGCATCATTGCCAAACATTGCCGATGGTTTACCATCTACCAACAAAGTGACATTTTCTTTTCCACGTAAACTGGGGTTTCCATCCATATCTACATTTACAGATGGAATGTTTCGAAGAACATCCGCCGCAGTACCACCTGCTGTAGTGATGTTTTTATCTACATTAAATGTTTTTTTGTCAATGCCTATTTCAATGTCTGCTTTTTCACCTTTAACAATAACATTCTTGAGGGCTTTACTTTTAGACGATAAGGAAACAATTCCTAATTGAATCAGCTCCTCTTTTACAATTACATTTTTGATAATCTTGGGTTCAAAGCCAACACTCGAAACGAGTAATTGGTACGTGCCATACGGAATATTCTTTAATTCGAAAGTGCCGTCCAATTTGGAGGTGCCACCGTAGACCACAGTGGTGTCATTAGATTTTTTTAGCGAAATGGTTGCGAAATCAATAATCTCTTTACTAGTAGCATTTTTTACAATACCGGTCAAAATAGCTTGTTGAGCCTTTAGACCTACTGAAATACAGACAAAAAACAGAACATAAAATGGTTTCATAGAAGTTACAAATGTACTTATATACAGCCATTATTGACAGCATCCGGTCTACACATAATGTTAACGGTAATATAAAGTGCGCAAGTGCTTTACACTAGCTGCAATTTCTGTTTTCTGAATTCGTTATCAATTTGGTTTTTAGCGAATGTGAAAGGTTTAATTCCAAGAGCCATTTTTCTTTTTATTTAACATTTTCTTGTGTGGAATTTTCTGTGGTATTCAATCCTGTTTCTAATTAATAAAAAATTACTATATCATGAAAAACTGCAGCCAATGGTCACTCGCCACCGTCGTACTTTTAGGAGTCTTTTATCTAACTCTTTCTTCTTGTAATGGAAGTCGAGCTCAGGTCAACAACAATGAATTCACCTACGCTACAGTCCAACTCAATTTGGACCATGAGGAGCTTACCTACAAAAATCTGCGTTTGTATCCGATCGAAGCTAAAGAAAATTTTCTAAATCAGGCAAAATCGTATGGAAAATATCTCTCACTTGATGAAGCACTTGCTACCGAAAAGCTTGAAATTTCCGAAAAGAGTATCTCTGTCGGAAGGGGCGATGAGGTGAATACCTTATTTGTAGAAAATACTTCGAAAGATACCATCTTCTTGTTGGCTGGCTCAGTGGTGAAAGGGGGTAAGCAAGATCGTACATTGGCAAATGATGTGGTTTTGCTGCCCAAAAGTGGAAAACTGGACCTGGATGTATTTTGTGTAGAACAAGGTCGTTGGGATGAAAAGAGCGAAAATAGGGTTGCAGATAAACCGATGGAAGAAAAGAAATTTAAAAAGACAATGGCATTTGCAAAACCCTCTGTTCGAAAAATGGCTGCAGTGGAAAAGGAGCAAACTAAAGTGTGGGACAAGGTTTCGGAGGCAAATGTCAAAGCCAATAATGTGACGAGTACTGCGGCCTATACTTCTTTTGATAATAATGTCGCTTATAAACAAACAGAAATGGAGTATGAGCAATTTTTTAAATCAAAATTTCCAAATAATGATAGAATTATTGGAGTAGTGGCCGTTAGTGGTAATAAGGTTATTGGTTGTGACCTTTTTGCAACGAGGCAAATGTTTTTAAGTGCATGGGGTAAATTATTACCCTCCTTTATTAATGAAGCTATCAATGACGGAGCTATGGTAAATATTTCAAAAGGAGCGGTAAAAAAGTATACCAACCAGCTATTTGCAAATGAGCCAAATCAAGCAAAATACCTTGAACGAAATGGGAAATTATTTAAACACAACAATCGCGTGATGCATCTTGTTGCGTATTAGTAATCTGTTTCAATTTATTAAGCAAATCTTTCATATAAATAGTTTCTTTCCGATCAATTTTTGAAATATTGAAAGCAGTAATCATTACGAATTGAAAATTGGATGTTTTTTATGTCTGTGCAAAGAAGTTTCTTCCTCATGTAATTAACATTGGAAACAGTCTAACTAAAATTAAAAATGAAACATCAGTCTGATATTCTAATCATTAATACTCTTTAGGTAAGTATATCTTACAAATAATTCAAGAAATAGCAGAAAAAAACCAATAAGGGCATAGGCGAAGAATAATTCAGCATACCGTTTGTAACTATTAATTTCAATTTTGGTTTTCTCTAATTTGTCAATATCTTGATACACTTTTTCTAAGGCATTATTACTGGTTGCTCTAAAATATTTACCTCCTGTTTCTGTCGATATTTTTTGCATCAAAGCCTCATCAATCTGAACCGGCATTTGTTGCATTCTTGTATTCCCAAATTGATCTTGCACAGGGTAGGGGGCATTGCCAGTGCTTCCGACCCCAATTGTATAAACCCTTATTTTGTAGGCTTTTGCAATTTCAAGAGCCGTAATGGGGTCTATCAATCCGCTGTTATTTACCCCATCGGTCATCAAAATGATAATTTTAGTTTTTGCCCTGCTATTTCGTAGCCGCTCCACTGCTGTTGCCAATCCCATACCGATGGCCGTACCATCTTCCAGCAATCCACTCCGAATGTTTTTTACCTGTTCCAATAATACATTTTGGTCGGTAGTTAATGGGCATTGTGTAAAGCTTTCGCCTGAAAAAATAACCAATCCAATTCGATCGGTGGGTCTATTTAGGATAAAATCACCGGCAACTTTTTTTGCAGCCTCAATTCGATTTGGATTAAAGTCTTGCGCCAGCATACTGCCCGAAATATCAAGACTCAATACGATATCCAATCCTTCATTGTTAATCGTTTCGTTGACCTTACTATTTTGAGGCCGCGCGAGTGCAATGATAAAAAAAAGTACGGCAAGTATTCTCAGAAACGGTAGTAGTGCACGAAGCCTTGTTCGGAAACTAACACCTGACTGATTTATATGTTGTTTTGTGGTGACTACAAGGGAGCTTTGCTTTTTCTCCATTTGAAAATACTGAATGTATACCAATAGTGGAATCAGTAGTAGGAGCCAAAAGAATTGAGGATTTGCAAAGGTGATATGTTGAAAGTCAATGTACTTCATTTTATTATTTTGGCAAACGTTCCTCTATTGGTTTTACTTTTTTGTACGATTCTAAGATTACAAAACGAGCCATTTCCGCACTTTGATTATGTTGCTCAGCTGTAGGTTTGCTTTTTGCAAACTTTACCATATCGGCTGTTTCGAACAATTGTCTTAGTTGTTGTCGCGAGGTCGATAAGGCTTTAATTCGTTTAACTTGTGAAATGATTTCAGACGAGGTTTTTTCAAAACAATCCATACCGAATTGCTCTTCTAAATATAATCGAATAATATCGGTCAGTTCCGTATGATATTCCTTTTCTTGTCCTTGCTGCCAAAGTTTTTTGAGCTCTAATACATCAAAGGCTCTTAATGCTTTCTCGTGTGGCAGTAAAATTACCTCCGGTTCTTTTGGCTTTTGCTTGTTTTTTTCTTTAGCTTTTTTTATTAAATAATATATCAAAAATATTAGCACGCTCAGCAGTACAATTCCACCCACAACGTACATTATGATTTGTTGCAAAGGCATTTTGGCATCGCGAATCCCGAATATAGGCTTGAATGGTTTGGCCGTGTCTACAGCAACGGTATTGACGTAAATGGAAATAGAGTCTGAGAATAAGGTGAGAGGTGAGGAGCCTTGCAGAGGCTTTACTTCAAAACCAAATTTTGGAATCATCCAAACGCCGGAATCATAATTGCTGACAAACATCTTTTTTGATATCGTTCGTAGTTCTCTTCCTTCACTGGTATCAATTCTTGCTTTTTCAATTGTTTCAAAATGATTAAATGTATCCGGTATTGAAGGCAATTGTACTTGAAATTTTGTGGGGTCATATTCAGCAATGAGTGTCAATTGAATCGCGTCGCCAATAACAATTTTAGAAGTATCAACGCTTGCCTTTACACGTACACCTTGAGCATGGCTTTGCTTCGAAGTTGCAAAAGCAATCAATAAGAGAAAAACAAATATCCACTTTTTTTGCATGGCTTACCTTCGGCTTTTGAAAAATAGTTTTAATTTTTTTACATAATCATCATCTGTTCGAATTGATACCAATGATGCTGCACTTTTGGCAAAGGAATCTATGGTTTGTTTTTCAATAAGTTCAAATTGCTTTTTGTAAAGATTTTGAAATTCTTTTGAGGAGGTGTCAACCCAATGGCTATCATGCGTTTCGCTATCTTCAAGATTTATTACGCCAATATCTGGAAGCATCATGTCTCGATGGTCATAAATATGCAGTCCGACAAGGTCATGTCTTTTGGAGGCAATTTGAAGGGCTGATTTATAATCTGAACTTACAAAGTCAGACATTAAAAATGCGATGCTGCGCTTCTTCATGATATTATTAAGGAACTTCAAAGCTTCTGCAATGTTTGTTTGCGCATTCCGGTGAGGTTCCATAGTAAGCAATTCTCTAATGATAAAAAGGATATGAGATTTTCCTTTTTTGGGAGCAATGTATTTTTCAATTTTATCACTAAAAAACAAAATACCTACTTTGTCATTATTAGATATGGCACTAAAAGAAAGTACTGCTGATATTTCGGTAATCAGATCCCGTTTACTTTGTTTGCTAGTACCAAATAGCGAACTAGCACTAATATCTACCAATAGCATAAGGGTTAGCTCGCGTTCTTCTTCAAATACTTTGATATATGGTGAATGAAAGCGTGCCGTTACATTCCAATCGATGGTTCGCACATCATCGCCAAATGCATACTCTCTTACTTCGCTGAAGCTCATACCTCTACCCTTAAAGGCGCTGTGATACTCGCCACCAAATATATGGTTGCTTAGGCCCTTTGTTTTTATTTCAATGGAGCGTACTCGCTTTAATATTTCAGTGGTAGTAAGCAAATGCGGGAAAATAATTTATTATTAAGTTTATTAGGTTGAAATGGGAATGCTTTTGAACCGGTCACATACTAAACTGGCATTCAGCAAATTTGTTTAAGGAACTTCTACCGCATTGAGTATTTCACTTACAATCATTTCGCTGGTCATATTTTCCGCTTCCGCTTCATAAGTGACCCCAATTCTGTGTCGCATGACATCCATACATACAGCCCGTACATCTTCAGGTATTACATAACCTCTACGTTTAATAAATGCATACGCTTTAGATGCCAATGCTAAATTGATGCTGGCCCGCGGAGAGGCGCCATAACTTATTAAGGGTTTCAGTTTGGCTAGCTTGTAGGTTTCAGGTTGCCTTGAAGCAAAAACAATATCTAATATGTATTTTTCAATTTTTTCGTCCATATACACTTCTCGTACCAAATCTCTTGCTTCAAGAATTTGTTCATGAGAAATTACCGGATTGATTTTCGTTTGTAACTGCGGATTGATATTTTGACGAATTATCAATCGCTCTTCTTCTTTTTCAGGATAGCCAATAACTACTTTAAGCATAAATCGATCTACCTGCGCTTCAGGTAAAGCATAGGTGCCCTCTTGCTCAATCGGATTTTGAGTGGCAAGCACCAGAAAGGGTTCTTCTAATTTAAAGGTCGTTTCGCCCAAAGTAATTTGCTTTTCCTGCATGGCTTCGAGCAAAGCACTTTGTACTTTTGCGGGTGCCCGATTGATTTCATCTGCCAAAACAAAGTTTGCAAAAATAGGCCCCTTCCGAACTTGAAATTGATTTTGTTGTTGATTGTAAATCATAGTGCCTACCACATCAGCGGGCAACAAATCGGGTGTGAATTGGATACGCGAAAACTTTCCATTGATGGCCTGCGCTAATGATTTAATTGCAAGTGTTTTTGCTAAACCCGGTACGCCCTCCAGCAAGATATGCCCTTGCGCTAATAACCCAATCAACAGACGCTCAATCATATATTTTTGACCAACAATTGATTTGCCAATTTCTAAATTTAGTAAATCAATGAAACTACTTTTTTTTTTTTTTTTTTCGTTGAAAAACCGAATGTCAACATATTAATTTTCCTTTTATGAGTTTGTTTTTTTTTAGGCTATATGTATAAACTCTACTATTTTTTTGGAGTTAAAGTTTTTTTAAAAGTACTCAAAACCAAATCTCTTCAACAGCCCGATCGCTACTTGCCCCATTGGGAAGGGTTCGATCTCCATTCTTTAAGCAAAGAAACATCTCCCTCCTTGATAAAATTTTTTTCAAGTGCAAGTTCAAGTA
>ERZ724516.2296-NODE-2296-length-10862-cov-6.352734_pt1 | contig 10862 bp, 9 predicted proteins | sample MGYA00376049_ERZ724516 | MGnify/ENA primary metagenome ERZ724516 (study PRJEB28724, sample SAMN07190886) | activated sludge metagenome | isolation source: activated sludge of sewage treatment plant in Hong Hong | place: USA: Christiansburg, Virginia | collected... | reverse complement strand
GACCATCCTTGGATTCAGGCTGCTGGCCGGCAAGACCAAGCATTTGCGGCTGCGAAGGGCCATAGATGTCGGCATCCAGAATACCGACACGGGCACCTTCCTGGGCCAGCGCCAGAGCCAGATTAACCGCTGTTGTGCTCTTCCCGACACCGCCTTTTCCGGAAGCCACGGCGATAATATTTTTTACCCCGGACAAGAGCTTGACGCCCAGCTGAACCGAATGGGCGACGATCTTACTGTGCACATTGGCCGACACATTGCCGACGCCCGGCAAGGTACGCACTGCCGCAATCACCTGCTTGCGGATGCCATCGATCTGCGTTTTGGCCGGATAACCCAGCTCAATATCAAAGGAGACGTCATTGCCATCGATCTTGATGTTCTTGAGCGCCTTGCCAGCGACAAAATCCTTGCCTGTATTGGGGTCGACCGCAACAGCGAGGGCGGTCTTGATCTGCTGTTCTGTAAGACTCATGGAAACTCCGGTTCGGGTTGGGACGCCGGGAAATACCCGAGCGATTTTGTCCAGTATACCCGAAACCGGCTTTTGCAATCAGCCCTGAGAGACCGGATCCAGTCGATATCCCTGTCCGTAGACCGAGGTCAGCACCATGCCACTTTCACCAGCCAGCCCGAGCTTCTTGCGCAAGCGACTGGCGTGGGTATCAACGGTACGGGTATCGACTTCTGTATCGCGCTCCCATACCTTTGACATTAATTCCTCACGCTGCAGAACGCGTCCGATGTTTCTCAGAAAGACCACGGCGAGGTCGAATTCGCGCTGGGTCAGATCAACCTCGTTTCCACCAAGACGAATACGGCGCCCTTCCGTATCAATTTCTATAGAGCCGCCGCGCAACGGGAGCGAACTCGCACTGCGGTGCCGGCGCAGCAAGGTCTGAACGCGGGCCATGAACTCCATATAACGGATAGGCTTGGCCATATAGTCATCGGCCCCAAGGCGCAGAATATCGGCGGCTGCACTTTCATCGCTGCGCGAGGTGCAGAAAATAACGGGAGTATCCCAGCCAACGGTTTCCCGTATGTGCTTGAGTACTTGATCGCCGCCCATGTCGGGCAGTATCCAGTCAAGTACGAAAAAATCGAAAGTTCTGCATTTCATCGCCGCAATGCACGAACCGCCATCCGCAAAAACCTCAACTTGATGGCCCTCGCTTTTCAGCAAGGCCTTCAGCACCTCGGCCTGACTTCGGCTGTCTTCGACAACGGCGAAATTCATTGTTAACCTCTTATTTTTGCGATTCATTTTGCCCCTTCAGCCGGGGACATGCAATACGCCTTTTGGGTAACAGAGAACAGTCGACACAATCGTTTTCATTTTTGACACACATTGAACAAAAGCACTGAGTCTCCGCGGCTTTAGAAAAACTCGGCGAGAAGGTCGCTCGCGGTAAAATCCAACTTTACTTTTATGTTTGACGCTCCCATGTCGCGCAAAATTCTTGTCACCTCAGCCCTTCCTTATGCCAATGGCGCCATTCACCTCGGCCATCTGGTGGAATATATACAGACCGACATCTGGGTACGGTTCCAGAAGATGTCGGGCAACGAGTGTTGGTACGTTTGCGCTGACGATACACACGGCACACCGATCATGCTGCGTGCCGAAAAGGAAGGCATCACGCCGGAGCAGTTGATTGCCCGCGTTCATGGCGAACATTCCCGTGATTTTTCCGGCTTTCATGTCGGTTTCGATAACTACTACAGCACGCATTCCGATGAAACCCGTGACTGCGCCAACGAAATCTACTTGAAGCTGCGTGCTGCAGGCCTCATCGAAACACGCACCATTGAGCAGTATTACGATCCGCTCAAGCAGCTTTTCCTGCCAGACCGCTTCATCAAGGGCGAGTGCCCGAAGTGCCACGCCAAGGATCAATATGGTGACAATTGTGAAGTTTGTGGCGCAGCCTATGCGCCGACCGACCTGATCGAACCCTATTCTGCCGTCTCCGGTGCCAAGCCGGAGTTGCGCAACTCCGAGCATTATTTCTTCAAGCTCTCCGATCCGCGCTGCGAATCCTTCCTGCGTCAGTACACCAGCCGCAGCAACGGCGTACTGCAGCCGGAAGCGGCCAACAAAATGCAGGAGTGGCTGGGTGCTGCCGGCGAAAACAAGCTGACGGATTGGGACATCTCGCGTGATGCCCCCTACTTTGGCTTCGAGATTCCCGATGCACCGGGCAAGTATTTCTATGTCTGGTTAGACGCCCCTATTGGCTACATGGGGTCTTTCAAAAACCTGTGCGGCAAGAACGGGCTGGATTTCAACGAATTCTTCAATCCTGACTCAAAAGCCGAGCTCTATCATTTTATCGGCAAGGATATTCTTTACTTCCACGCCCTGTTTTGGCCCGCGGAACTGGCCCATGCCGGCTATCGCACGCCGACAAAAATCTTCGCACACGGCTTTCTCACGGTCGACGGCGCCAAGATGTCGAAATCTCGCGGCACCTTCATCACGGCTGAAAGCTATATCAACAGCGGCCTCAACCCGGAGTGGCTGCGTTATTACTATGCAGCCAAACTGTCGGCAAGCATGGAAGACATCGACCTCAACCTCGAGGACTTCACGGCCCGCGTCAATTCGGATCTAGTCGGTAAATACGTCAACATCGCCAGCCGCTCAGCAGGCTTCATCACCAAGCGCTTCAATGGCCAACTGGCGCCAGCCACTGCTGACCTGCCGGCGATCAAAGCCATTCAGGAATCCGCCAGCCGCATCGCCGAACTCTACGAAGCTCGTGAATTCGGCAAGGCCATGCGCGAAATCATGCTGCTCACGGATGCTGCCAATCAGTACGTCGATAGTGTCAAACCCTGGGAACTGGCCAAGCAGGAAGGCAAGGAGGTTGAGCTACACATCGCCTGCTCCAATGCACTCAACCTCTTCCGCCTGCTTACCGTGCTGCTCAAACCCATCCTGCCCATCGTCGCCAGCAAGGTCGAAAAATTCCTCAACATCGCCGCGCTGGCCTGGGGAGATAGCCAGAGCCTGCTTGCCGCCGGCCATGCGATCAACACCTATGAGCACCTGATGACCCGTATCGATCCCAAACTGATCGAAAAATTGGTCGAGGCCAACAAGGAATCTCTGGCGCCGGCACCGGAACAGCAATCGCCGCAGTGTCATGCCGAGCATCAGCAAAAGGAGATCACGGCGGAAACTCCCGCTGAGGCGCTCTGCAATATCGACGATTTCATGAAAGTCGATCTGCGCATTGCCCTGATCACCAATGCCGAACACGTCGAAGGCGCCGACAAACTGGTACGCCTGACCCTGGCGCTGGGCAATGACGAAACACGCAATGTCTTTGCCGGCATCAAGTCGGCCTACGACCCGGCACAACTGATTGGCCGACTGACCGTAATGGTCGCCAACCTGGCACCACGAAAAATGAAATTTGGTTTATCGGAAGGGATGGTGCTTGCTGCCTCCGACAACGCGGGAAAAATGCCCGGAATCTTCCTGTTGGCACCGGATTCAGGCGCTCAGCCAGGTATGCGGGTCAAGTAACTCCGACTTATAAACGAACGGCCTGCCAGTCAGGCCGTTATTTATTGCAGCGCAACATTTAAGCTCTCAAAGCTCATGTAAGACTTTAAGTTAGTGACTCAATTAACCATACTGTTTCAAGGTTTTCGAACTATCCACAAAATCTGTGGATAACTCTGTGAATTAAACTGGAGCAAGTGCCTTAAGTGACCGCCCCACAAGGCTTTTTCCTACCCTGCCCGGAACTTGAGCATGTTTTTAAGTTACTGATTTAAATAGTTTTATTGTTTTATTGATACAGCACACAAGACACCTTGAGCAAAACCGGAAAAATTCCGAAAACCCTACGCTTCTGTGCACAAGTCAAGTCTTGACACGCAGTTTTTTGAATACTTTTTTTAACCTTTTCCAGAAGACATCCCCTGCATGAAGCGAAGAGCCCTGCTGAGCGGCATGATAGGCCTCACCGGCCTTGGCCTAAGTCCCTTTACCCGAGCCAATTCGGGCGGCGGACGGGTGCTGATCATCGGTGGCGGCTGGGGTGGCCTGGCGGCGGCCCGCGAGTTACGCTCCCGCGCCCCGCAACTTGATATCACCCTGTTAGAGCGCCAGGCGCGTTTCTGGTCACACCCCGGCTCCAATCGTTGGCTTGTGGGCCTGGCCGATGCGGCTCAACTCAGCCATGACTATGCTGCAGCGGCCCAGCGTCATGGTTATCGTTTTATCCATGGTGAGGTTAGCGCCATCGACCGCAACGCACGCCGCGTTAGCACCAGTAATGGCGAGTTCGAATACGACTGGCTGATTATCGCCGCCGGTATCCGCGAAGATTTTTCGGCGTGGTTTGGCGTCGACCGCAACAGCATCGATCACTGTCGCAAAAATTACGCCTCGGCCTTCAGCGACAGCATGCAGCATGTGGGGCTCAAGGAGCGCCTGCAGCGCTTCACCGGTGGCAACCTGGTGATGACCGTACCCGCCATGCCCTATCGTTGCCCTCCAGCCCCCTACGAGCGGGCCGGTCTGATTGCCTGGTGGATGAAAACCCGCCAGATCAAGGGGCGCCTGATTGTCCTCGACCCCAATCCGCCGGTGATGAGTTTTGACCGTATCTTCCGCGATACCTACCGTGACCAGATCACCTATATTCCACAAGCGCAGATCAAATCCCTTGATCCATTCAGGCGCCAGATCGTCACCGATTTCGATACCATAGATTTCACCGACGCCATCCTCATGCCGCCGCAACAAGCGGCGGATATCATCTGGCGCAGCGGACTGGTCGCTCAGGGCAAGGATGGCAAACCTACGGGATGGGCCGCAATCGACCCCGTACATCTAAACGTCCCGGGCGATGAGCAGGTTTTTGTTATCGGAGATGCCATCGACAAGGTTTCTCTGCTCTTCGGCCATTACCCGAAAACCGGGCAGATGGCGGCCCGCCAGGGACGCATCGTCGCCCAACAGATTGCCGCCCGCGCCGCCGGTCAGGCTTTAGAAAAAACCTTGCCGGAGAGTACCTGTTACGTGCTCAGCCGCGCCGAGCCGATGGAACTGGCACGGATCGACAGCAGTTATAGATTTCGCGGCGATGGCCTGATCCAGCAAGCCGTCAAACAGTCCTACGATGCACAGGCAGGCGATGAAGACCTCAAATGGGCCGCTGCGATGTTCAGCGAACTGGGCTTCTAACCCAGCTCAGTGGCGCGCCCAGATACTGCTTGAGCCGTCGGGCTTGACCAGCATGGTATTGAACAACTCACGGCGAATATCGCGCTCCCCGGTGGTGTTGTCGAGTGTCGTACAGGCAGTTTCGCAGGTCGGATTGGACTGCTCGCGGCCCGGCGCGCCACGCGGCAAGCCTGGCACCGCGATACCGCGTGCCTTGGGCTTATCACGCAGCAACTCATGAATATCCTCGGCATAGGCATGACCTTCGACAAAGTAGCCGCCAACCAGCGCCGTATGCACCGACTCCATATCCTTCGGCACCTTCAAGCGGCGTTTGACGGCGGCCATGTCGGCCGTCTCCTTGTAGCTGACCCTGAAGCCTTTGTCGGTCAGATATGACCCCCAATCTATACAGGCCAGACAGGGTGACGGCATGTAGATTTCAACCAGCGGCGCCTCTTGTGCCGACAAGCCGGCACTCGAAACAAGCATCAGGCAAAACATAAGACGACGGAGCATGATCAATCCTTTAATGGAACCCATTTGCCGTTCTTGACGGTCATCATCAGGCGCGAACGCTGATCCATGCCGTTATGGTTTTGTGCCGTCATGTTGAAGACGCCCTGAGCACCAACCACTTCCCGCGCACTTTCCAAGGCATCACGCAGCGCCAGGCGAAACTCCGGGGAGCCAGCCCTGGCTTTCTTCAATGCTTCAGGAATGGTCTTCTGCAGCAAGAGACCGGCATCATAAGTATTGGCACCGAAGGTGGACATCGTACCGGCACCATGCTTGCCCTCATAGGCCTTGATGTAACCCTGGGCGACTGACTTGATCGGGTTGCTGGCCGGCAGATCATCGGCAACCAGCATAGGTCCACCCGCCATCAACGTACCCTCGACGGCCTTGCCGCCAAGGCGAATGAAATCATTGGTCGCCACACCATGCGTCTGGTAAATCTTCCCCTTGTAGCCTTTGTCGAGCAGGCCGGCTTGCGGCAAAACAGCAGGACCACCAGTGGCGGCAATGAAAACGGCGTCCGGTCGGGCCGCGATTACCTTGAGCACCTGACCGGTAACCGACTGATCGGTGCGACTGAAGCGCTCATTGGCGATAATTTTGATCCCTGCCTTCTCCGCCTGCCCGCCGAAAACCTTGAACCAGTTTTCACCATAAGGATCGTTGAAACCGATAAAACCGAGGGTCTTGATGCCCGTTGCCAGCATATGAGTCAGAACCGCCTCGGCAATCAGATCGTCGTTTTGTGTTGTCTTGAATACCCACTTTTTCTTGTCGTCCATGGGCAGCACGACCGCTGACGAACCCACCGTCGTCAGCAAAGGAGTTTTTGATTCTGCGACAAAATCGAGAATGGCCAGGGCTGCCGGGGTGGTAGTCGGACCGATCAGCGCATCAACCCGGTGTTCACCGAGCAGCTTTTTGACGCCTGTCACCGCACTGGTCGGGTCTGAGGCATCGTCAAGAACAATGTATTCGATCCTCTGGCCGGCGATTTCCGTGGGCAACAGGGCGACTGTGTTCTTCTGGGGAATGCCGACTGCGGCAGTTGGCCCGGTCGACGAAGCAATAACGCCAATTTTTACATCGGCTTGGGCAATTCCGGCAGCTAACAGCAAGCCGGTGATGAGGGATAACCCGGAGAAACGCGGCATAACGAACTCTCTTGAGGCAGAATGCAGATTTTGCGGATTATAGCGGCCCACCATGATTTCAATGAATCGCCCGCCTCGCCCCGAACTCACCGGACGCATCGCGCTCTACGCACTGGTTGATGTTTTCGGGTTGACTTGTGTCGGCATTGGCGCCAGTTGGTTCGCCGCTGGCAAGGGTGCAATTTTGGCCAACTTTCCGACGTCGACCGCAGAAGCTGTGATCTGCACAGCCGGTGGTGCAGCCGTAATGATCTGGGCCGTCGCCCGCATTCTGCGTGAAATTGCCAAGCAGGCGCCACAAATGCAGGCCAAATACGAGGCCTATATTGGTACTCACCACCCGGACAAGATGCCAGCCAAGCAAGCAAAGACTGAAGACTGATTACTCTTCGGTTTTAGCTGCCGGCTTGAGCCACTCGGGCAGTTCGCGGTTACCCGCATTATCCAGAATGTACTGACGGATCAAACGCCGCACAACCTGCGACGGCGTCAGGTCTTGCCCGGCACAAATCTCTTCAAAAATCTGCTTTTTCTGCGGGTCAATCAGCAGGGTCAAGCGGGCGGTTCGCTTTTCCATGGCGGCCTCCTGTCACTGGAATCGCATCATGTTAACATATGATTAACATTGACGAATAATAAGACGCTCATATAATCGCTAGTTCCGCTCACGAGCCCGCGCCATGAAAATCGCCTTCCACCCGAAGTTGCTGGACTGCCTGCCCACCTACAACCGGGCACAATTCGGGAAGGATCTGGCTTCCGGCATTACCGTTGGCGTTCTCGCTCTGCCCCTGGCCATGGCCTTTGCCATCGCCTCCGGTTGCTCACCGGCTGCCGGTATCTGGACGGCGATCGTCGCCGGCCTGATCACCTCGCTTTTTGGCGGTTCGCGCGTACAGATTGGCGGCCCGACCGGCGCCTTCATCCCCATCATTTACGGCATTGTCGCCATCCACGGCTTTGCCAACCTGATGGGTGCCACCATGCTTGCCGGCGTTTTTCTGCTGGCCATGGGCCTCGCCCGCATGGGGCAACTGATCCGCTTCATACCGGTCACAGTCGTTATCGGCTTCACCAACGGCATCGCCGTCGTCATCTTCCTCGCCCAGATCAAGGATTTTTTCGGGTTACAAATCGACAACCTGCCCGCCGAGTTTTTCGGCCGGATCAAGACGCTGGCGGCCAATGCCCACACCGTCGACCTGCCGACGCTGGCCCTGGCCAGCGTCTGTTTCGTCTTCCTGCTTTCCTACAACCGACTGGCCCAGCGCTTTTCCTTCATGCGCCGCGCCCCCGGCCCGCTCGTCGTACTCATCCTCGGCACGTTGGTGTCCTTTGTATTCAGCCTGCCGGTCGAAACGATCGGCAGCCGCTTCAATGGCATCCCCCAGGAACTACCCAATATCGGCTTCCCCAGCCTGTCAATTCACGATTTTGGCAAGCTGATCTCGCCGGCCATCACCATCGCCCTGCTCGGTGCCATCGAGTCGCTGCTCTCGGCACGGGTTGCCGACAGCCAGATCGATGACCGCCATGACCCCAACCAGGAACTCGTCGCCCAAGGCCTGGCCAACCTCGCAGCCCCGCTCTTTGGCGGTTTTGCCGCTACTGGCGCTATCGCCCGTACCACGACCAACGTCAAAACCGGCGGTCGCACGCCAATTGCCGGCATCATTCACGCTTTCGTCCTACTCGGCATTGTGCTGATCGCCGCCCCATTGGCCTCCTACGTCCCGCTCGCCACCCTCTCAGCCATCGTCATGGTTGTTGCAGTCAACATGGGGGAGTGGCATGAATTTTTGGAGCTACGCCGCTACTCGAACAACTACCGCATCATCCTGCTCGTCACCTTTTTCGTCACGGTGGTGTTCGACCTGACCATTGCCGTCGAACTCGGCATGGTTTTGGCCAGCCTGTTCTTCATCTATCGCATGTCGGAACTGACCCGCATTGAACGCTTGCCACTTAGGGAAGAAGCTGACGAACCGCAGTTTTTATACCCCGATGGCACCATGCGCGTCGCAGCCTGGCAACTATTCGGCTCGCTGTTCTTTGGTGCGGTGAACAAGCTGGAAGAGTTGCTCGACCCCAGCGCCGGGCATCCAGAAGTCGTCATTCTCGACATGGCGCGCCTGATCCAGCTGGACACCACGGGTCTCGAGGGCCTTGAAAGCCTGCGCGACAAATTGCAAAAGCGCGGCTGTACGCTACTCGTCTGCGGACTCAATTCACAACCCGGTTCGTTGCTCTTCCGCTCCGGTTTTATCGATCACCTGGGCGACGACAACGTCTGCACTGACCTTTCCAGCGCCATCAAACGTGCTTACATACTATTGCCCTCCCTGATGGGCGGCAACGACGAAGATTATTAACAAGGAAAACATGAGCGATCTGCCCAAATGCCCGGCCTGCAAATCGGAATACACCTACGAACAAGGCAACATGTATGTCTGCCCTGAGTGCGCCCACGAATGGAGTCAGGATGGCGGCACCGAAAACGCCGATCAGACTCGTGTCTGGAAGGATGCCAACGGCAACGTGCTGCAGGATGGCGATACCGTGACGGTAATCAAGGATTTGAAAATCAAGGGATCTTCATCAGTCGTCAAGGTTGGCACCAAGGTCAAGAACATCCGTCTGGTCGATGGCGATCACGATATCGACTGCAAAATCGACGGCATTGGCGCCATGCAGTTGAAGTCGGAGTTTGTGAAGAAAGTTTGATGGAGCGGGTAATTTGACGATCACCCTTTAACTATCCGACTGACTTACTGCCTCACCGCTCCAGGTGCCACAGCGCTAGTCTGCGCTGTCGCGTTGGCAATCTTGCTGACCATGCCACTCTGCCAATAGACATCGTATTTACTGAAGCTGGAGTTCCAGTAGCGCCAAGGATTGTTATTCAAGTTCGGCGTTGCTGTTTTTAGCGGATATCCAAGCGCGATTAAAACCTGCTCCTTGGTCATGCCAACCATGACCTGCCCGGACTCTACCGCGCCTTGCACTTTGACCGGCCATTTGGCCATTTTCCGTTTGGGACTCTCGGCGACGGCTATGCGCCGGGTCCACACTTCAAAACTCTCGATCGATCTGGCGTAATCCTGTGTCAGCACATAACGATTACCAGAAATTTCCGCATCGGCGCGATAACCAGAAAAACCAGGTTTGAATATTCGTATGGGCGAACCGGCTGGAATCACAACGCCATCCGAATAGTTCCCATCGCTAATCTGGTTCGTGCCACGATAATGCCGAAGATTGCAGCAGGTGTAACCAGTAATCCAGATTTCCGGTGCTTTTCTTTCCGGAATCAAATTACACGCAGCAAGGATCAGCACACCACCTAGTGCCCAACAAATCGATGACAGTAGCTTGACAGGGGATCTCATAAGTTAACCGAGTAAGTTATTTGCACAGTTAATGTAAATTCACCGAAAAAGTCCACGACTGTACTCCTGCCTTACCGAGCCAGCCCCGCCGCCCAAGCCTCTGCTGACGGCCTGACGATTTCCAGCCAGGGAATCGGATAAAGCCCGATACTGGCGATCAGGGCGACAATCACAACCAGCACGGCCCATTCTCGCGGACGCAGATCGCGGGCGTCGGCTACCTCGGCGCGAGTTACCGGACCGAAAAATGCCTTGCGATAGAGCGCGAGGAAGCCGCCCGCAGCAATCGCCAGACCGAACAAGGCAGCCATGCCGGCACCGGTATGGCTTTCCAGCGCGGCAAGAATGAGCAGGAATTCACCGGGAAAGCTGCTGGTGCCCGGCATGCCAACACCTGCCATGCCGCAGACAAACAGACCGCTGGCGAGCAAGGGCATGGTTTTGGCGGCACCACCCAGACTGTGCACATCTGTTGAGCCGGTGCGCTGGCGGAGAAATTCCAGTAGCAACAAAGCGCCCCCGGTGGCGACCGAAAAACTAAGCAGCAGGGCAACGGCACCCTGTACCGCCTGCGCAGTAAATGCGGCAAGGCCAAGGACAGCCAGACCGACA
>ERZ724516.2295-NODE-2295-length-10863-cov-2.762953_pt1 | contig 10863 bp, 10 predicted proteins | sample MGYA00376049_ERZ724516 | MGnify/ENA primary metagenome ERZ724516 (study PRJEB28724, sample SAMN07190886) | activated sludge metagenome | isolation source: activated sludge of sewage treatment plant in Hong Hong | place: USA: Christiansburg, Virginia | collected... | reverse complement strand
CACATTACCTACTCCATCTATAGCGACATCATCCAGATCATCGCCGGTTGCAAACCCCGGAGCATTGAGAATACCGCCTGAGACACTGTCACCCAGGGCATCAAGTTCGGTATAAACCATATTGTTCGTTCCGGAATTATCCTCATATTCTCCGGCATAAATAATATTCCCTGACGGAAGTGGAAGCAGGCGGTAACTATAGTTAAAATTAAAACCATTCATTGTTTTTCTCCATCGTTGCTGACCATTGGCATCGTATGAAAGATACACCGGACTCTGATCCTGCAATGTGTCAATGGTTCCATTAACATAAGATATTCCGTTAGAATCAACAAATAAATCCTCAATCCTGCTATAACCTGTAACAGGAGAATCACATTCTGCTGCTACCCAAAGGGCGGTAAATTGGGCATTTGATGATAACGAAATTAGTAGTAAGAAAGTGAGAAGCTTGAGTTTCATATGGAGGAGGCTTAAAGCAAATTTAAAATTATAATTTGACTTTCCAACAGATTTTTAATAGACTGGCAATTGGCTATGATGTGAAAGCTTCATAAACCCATATGTTCTGGAAAGGTATTTGGAAATATTGAAAGAAGATGTTGACAGGAAGATTGTATAAAAAAAGGCTGCCTCCTATAGGGAGACAGCCAGACAAAGCAATAAAAGTTAACCTATTTATCGTCTACAGTTAAACCTTTGAGCGCTTTCCCCAATTCATCCATATCATAATTGAACTCGGTTTTAAAAGCAGTCCAGTTATTTTTTGCTTCAGGTTTATACGAATCCAGTTTCTCCTTCAGACTATCATTCTTTTGCTGAAGGTAAGTTACCTGTGTTTTGTAGTCGTTTTTAAGCTCCTTTCGTTCTGCCGACCCCTTCGTTTTGAGTTCTTCAATTTTCTTTTTGTTTTCCTCAATTTTCATTTCTGATTCCTGGCGAAACTTTGTTACTTCCGCTTCATAGCGTAGCTGAGCCTCATTCAACTCTTTATTTGCCTGATCAACCTTTTCTTCAGCGCTTTTAACTTCCTGAGAAGAGGCATTACAGCTGAATAAAAGTGAAATGGAAACGATGGAGGCCATTAACGACCTTTTACTTAAATTTTTCATTTAATTAATTTTTAGTTAAAAACAATTTCTAAAAGGGAGATCTAAAAGATCAGCATTTCTATCTACGCCAATACTAAAGCGCGGCGATTATTTTAGTAAGCTCATCCTTTGTTTTACCCAATTTGATCTGCAGTCGGCCCATCATCTCATCTTTTTTACCTTCTGCGAACATTAGATCGTCGTCAGTAAGTACAGAGAATTTTTGTTTCAATTTACCCTTCTGCTCATTCCAGTTACCTTTAATTTCTGTGGTGTTCATGGTCATTTGTTTTAGTGTTGTTTCCGCATGCGGCGAATCGCAAAAGAACCATTGTTCTCATCTTTCAAAAGTACATACAACATCATGTCTGGTTGTTACATACATATTGGGAAGATTTGTATAATTAGATAAATACTTAACAGTAAGTGAAGCATCTGCGAATGGAGCCAGTGGGCTGTTCGTTGTAAGGTCAACTAAATTTTTGTATTCTGTGTATGTGTGCTCAAACAAAAAGGCTGCCCTATCCGGAGCAGCCTTGTTATGTTAAGCATAACATAAATTATAGGTTATCTAGAATCGCACGGATAAGCCCATATAAATCGCATTCGTACGGATATGTGAACGGTCCAGTACGTAATAATTGTTGGTTGTTTGAGTTTTACTGTTGTCGCTGATGTCTAATAACCCGAATACGCCCCTATAGCCAAGTCCAAGACGAACCGTTCTGGCAGAGTTTAAACCAAAATCTACTCCTGCTCCGTATACTAAACCGAAGTCCCCTTTTTTGATAGACAATACCGGGTTTGGACTGGTCGACTGCCCGGCATCTGTTGTTTCGATTTTAGCGCCGGCGCTTACACCTATTTGTGGTCCGGCTACAAGATTCAGATTGATCATTTTTGATACACCGGTATTGAGTGATAGTAATAGCGGTATGTTAAAGTATTTCAGCGTAATTTTATGATCAACGTCCTTTTCCTTGAATTTTTGAGTGATGTTACTATAGATACACTCAAATTGCGCGCCAACATGTTCGGTAATATTGAAGGCGACTAAGGCGCCAACGCCATATCCCATATTCACCGAACCACGGGTTGTGCCTCCATCAGATGTATGTAGATCGAGAGCGGTAAATGTGGGCATAAACCTTAAGCCGAATTCAAAAACTTTATGGTTATCATCAGTATCTGTGCTTTGACCCTTCGCCTGACTCATTACTACTGTAGAAGTAATAAATAATAACGTCCAAAATCTTATTTTAAAATTTGAAACTTTCATAATTCTGTTTTTAATAATGTAAGATGCAAAGGTGAATGTAATAAAGGCAAAAAGTATTATATTATTATCTTTTACAATTACACATATCGTATTCGCCATACGTATTCTAGTTATAACTATAGTTTCAATATTCGTTATTAATGTTTCAATTTTATGACTCAACCTGTAATTATTAGGGTTTCTGCTATTATTTTCACGAATTATCAAGAATTATCATTTACGTTTGGTTCGTTCTGTCATATATATTCAGGGTTATTCAAATTCTGAACTTTTATAACTACTTTTACATTGTACCAATATCGTTTTCAATGAAGTTATTTATTCAGAATATGGTCAGTCTACGCTGTAAAATGCTGGTGCGTTCCGAGTTGGAGAAGCTGGGATTAAAAGTACTAAGTGTTGAGTTGGGGGAAATACAAATTGCCGAGGAATTAACAGAAAGTGACAGGCAGTTGTTAAGTAACAGACTTCATTCATCCGGGCTGGAGTTAATGGAAGATAAAGTAGCGATGATTATTGAGAAGATTAAAAATATCATTGTTGAGATGGTCCATTATTCCGACGAGCCAATTAAAGACAACTTTTCGGATTATCTGAGTAATTTGATGAAAAAGGATTATCATCAACTTTCGGTATTATTTTCAAAAACAAAGGGTATTACAATCGAACATTTTATCATAATTCACAGGATTGAAAGAGTAAAGGAATTGATCATCTATGATGAACTAACCATCTCTGAAATAGCCTGGAAGTTGAATTATAGCAGTGTTTCACATCTTAGTTCACAATTTAAAAAAGTTACCGGATTAAGTCCGACCGAGTTCAAAAATCTTCTTAGTAGACGAAGGAATACTTTAGAGAGTTTGTAGTTTTAATTATAAAGTGGTCTGTTTCAGATTTAATTTTGATACTATAAATCAGAATTTTGTAACGATTCTCCGCTATATAAGTAGCAACTTTGTTGATAGATATTCCAATCCGAATTCATTACTTGTCAGGAATTGCAATAGAACTGTTAGATAGCTTGAACGTTCATAGTGGTTGCACTAGCAATTGACGGTTACTTAACTTCTATCTTAAGCCGTCTTAACACCTTGTTTCCGGTTGGGATTTACGGTTTGAAATTTATTCTCTCGCATATTACTGAAAGATTTAATCAAAAGAAATGAATAATAAAGAACTGGTAAAGTCAAAAGCACACATAATTGTTGAAATCATTGAATATGTACCAAATGCTGTGGTAAGTAAAACAATTATTAAAAAAATAACGGGAAATATAACTGTATCTTCCTTCGATAGTGGAGAGGAATTAAGTGAGAAATCATCCCCATTCGATACGTATGTTCAAATAATTGATGGTGCTGCAGAGATTACAGTGGATGATAAAAAGGTAATGTTGGAACTGGGCCAGGGAATGATTATTCCTGCACATTCCAAACATAGTTTCAACGCTCAGGAGCAGTTTAAAATGATTACTACTGTTATTAAAAGCGGTTATGAAATAGAATAAAATTAAATAGAAAGATATGTCAAAAGAAAATCAAAATAAAAAGAAATCTGATAAAACATCACCACAGAAAACTGCAAAACAGAAAAGAATAGATAAGGTGACGAAAAGAATTGCGAAACATCAAAGCGATAAGCTATCTACAGATTAAATCCGATGATAGAAGTCAATAAATTGGGAATACTATTGTCCAAATCAGACTTACCATTTGAGTGTGATGGCGTATTAAACCCCGGTGTAATAAAGGTAGATAATAAGATTCATTTGTTTTACAGAGCAGTTACAAAGAATAATTATTCAACGATTGGTTATTGTTTGCTCGCCGGTCCGAATGAAGTGGAAATCAGGAACAGCTTACCGTTACTTTATCCGCAGTTCGATTATGAAGAGCAGGGAATGGAAGATCCCCGAGTAGTAAAGATTGAAGAAACTTATTATCTGACATATACCGCGTATGATGGTGTTAATGCATTAGGTGCATTGGCTACCAGCGTTGATCTGGTGAATTGGACAAAGGTAGGCCTTGTGGCTCCTTGTTTGACTTTTGAGGAGTTCAAACGGTTTATTGAAATGCGCCATGTGATCAGTGAGAAGTATATTCGATACAATGTAGGTAAACTTGTACATCATAAGAAAGATAAAAAGGTGTATGTATGGGATAAGAACATGGTTTTATTCCCAAGGAAGATAGATGGAAAAATTTGTTTTCTGCACCGAATCAAACCGGATATACAACTCGTGGTGTCGGTGGGAAAGTTGGATGAGTTGACACCGGCATTCTGGGACGACTATTTTATGCATTTTGATGAACATATTGTTTTGTCTCCCCGTTTCGATCACGAAGTTAGTTATATAGGAAGCGGTTGTCCGCCGATTGAAACTGGACGCGGCTGGTTAATGATTTATCATGGAGTACGTGATACAATCGATGGGTATGTTTATTCGGCATGTGCTGCCTTGCTTGATCTTAAGAATCCACGCAAGGAAATTGCCCGTTTACCCTATCCGCTTTTTTTTCCTGAAAAGGATTGGGAGTTGAAAGGTGAAGTTAATAATGTCTGTTTTCCGACAGGTGCGTTAGTAGAGGATGGAATATTGTTTATTTATTACGGAGCAGCAGATGAACGAATAGCTGTCGCTTCAGTTGTGTTAGAAGATCTGGTGGAAGAGTTGTTACAGTATAAAACGGTTATATGTTTATGAGAGAATCTGAGATTACATTTTATACCGATGGTGAAAAAGACGGCTGGCTGGATTCAGGACATCGTAATGTGATTATGGACCGGGCAGGTAGTTTATCATCTGAACAGGATGAGTTATACCCTGAAATTTTATTTATTAGCACCTTTCCTCCTCGGGAATGTGGTATAGCAACCTATACACAGGATTTAATTAATGCATTAGATAAGCAGTTTGATCAGACATTTACATATTCAGTTTGTGCATTGGAGGATGAAACATCGAATTATTTCTATGAACGCAACCCTAAATATGTCTTAAATACTTCAAAAGTATCTTCTTATACAAAACTTGCATTTCGGGTAAGTCGAAATAGACGTATTCAGTTGATCGTAGTTCAGCATGAGTTTGGATTGTTCAAAAACAGAGATGAATCCTTTTTAAAATTGATTGCTGATGTATCTCAACCGGTAATTGTTGTATTTCATACTGTATTACCGAAGCCGGATCGTCTTTTGCAATCTAATGTAGTTGGTATAGCCCATTTTGCTGCTACAATTGTCGTCATGACAGAGAACGCCAGGCAAATACTAGAGGAAGATTATGGAGTATCTAAGGAGAAAATAATGGTGATACCACATGGTACTCATTTGGTTTCTCCTTTGAATAAGGATGAGTTAAAAGAAAAGTATCATATATCTGGTAGAAAAGTATTGAGCACGTTTGGTTTGCTTAGTAACGGGAAAAATATTGAATCATCGCTCGAAGCATTACCGGCAATTATAAAGGTACATCCAGATGCATTGTTTCTCATTATTGGAAAAACCCACCCAACCATCGTAGAACGGGAAGGTGAACAGTATCGTTCAATGTTGGAAAAAAAGGTGATGGAAATGAAATTGCAGGGGCATGTACTATTCGTAAACAAATATCTGCCGCTTGATGTATTACTTGAATACCTGCAATTAACCGATGTTTATCTGTTTACTTCCAAGGATCGGAATCAGGCTGTTAGCGGCACCTTTTCATACGCGGTAAGTTGCGGATGTCCTGTAATTTCCACACCCATACCTCATACACGTGAAGTACTAAACGATGGAACTGGTATGATTGTGGACTTCGAAGCCCCGGATCAGATTGCAGCAGCAGCCATTTTACTGCTTAATGACGAAGACTTAATGAAATCAATTAGTCTAAATGCTCGACATAAAATGGCGATCACAGCCTGGCAGAACACTGCTATTGCACATGCACTTTTGTTTAAACAGTTAAGCGACAAAAATGTATCATTAAACTATCGTTTACCGGATATCAACCTGCAACACTTTAAAAATTTGACAACTGAATTTGGAATGTTGCAGTTTTCAAAAATTAACCATCCTGATCCACTTTCAGGATATACGCTAGACGATAATGCCCGGGCACTTATTGCAATATGTATGCATTATCAGATTTATCGGATAACTACAGATTTGCCGCTCATTAAAATATATTTAAATTTTATCAGTCATTGTTTACAACCAAATAGTAAATTTCTTAACTATATGGATAAGGATAAAATATTTACAGAACAGAATGAAGAAAATAATCTGGAAGATGCCAACGGACGTGCTGTTTGGGCTTTGGGTTATTTACTTTCCATGCGTGATTTATTGCCTGTTGAATTGGGAGAAACTGCTGCTTCAATTCTTGAAAGAATTATACCGCAGTTGCATTCCATACATTCAACAAGAGCCATGGCATTTTCAATTAAGGGGTTGTATTATCACACCAATCACCTGAATGAAGATATATTAACTGAAATGGCAGACAGGATGGTACAAATGTACAAGCATGAATCGGATGAGGAGTGGAAATGGTTCGAGGGCTATATTACATATGGTAACAGCGTTTTACCGGAGACATTGCTCTGTGCCTGGGTTGTAACCGGTAATCCTGTTTACGTTGAAATTGCAAAGGAGTCATTTGATTTTCTTCTTTCAAAAACTTTTAACGTAAACAATATGGAGGTTATTTCGAATAATGGATGGCTTCACCGTTCGAATGGACAACAACAACTGGTAACTGGCGGGGAACAGCCCATAGAAGTAGCATACACTATTATGGCACTTGAGAAGTTTCATGCTATTTTTCCTGAGTCGGGTTACCGGAAACTAATGGAGCAGGCGTTTAGCTGGTTTTTAGGGAATAATCAACTCCATCAGATTATTTATAATCCCGCAACGGGAGGATGTTACGATGGACTTGAAAAGAATTATGTAAATCTGAACCAGGGAGCTGAATCTACAATCAGCTATCTGATGTCGAGATTAACGATTCAACGGGCATTGGATGAGGAGCGCCGGCATAGATGGGATGTCTTGAAATCAGAATTGCTGGAAAACAAAGTGGCAATGGTTTATAATCTTTAAAAACCCGGATTAAGTCCTAAAGTCACCCCGCATGTCGCTCTAATTGTCTAACATTACATAATATACAAACTGACAATCATGTTAAATGTTACTGCACTTTTTATTCCGATGTTTCTGTTGATTGTGGTACTGGAGATGATTTTCAGTTATAAGAAGAAGGACAAGAAGTATTCACTCGCAAACACAACTATGAATCTAGCGATAGGTACAATTGATCAAATAGGTGCATTAATTTATTTTCTCGCCTTGTATGTGGTGATGGAATACGTATATGTACACTTTAGATTTTATCAAACTGATAATTTACTTTTCCAATGGGTAGGAGGATATCTTGCAGTTGATTTTTTAAGTTACTGGTATCACCGACTTTCTCATCGGGTAAATATTTTATGGGCTGGTCATATTACTCATCATAGTTCTGTTTTTTATAATTATTCAAATGGATTCCGTACTTCACTTTTTCAGGGAATTAACCGTATATTATTCTGGGCGCTGCTTCCTTTATTTGGATTTCAACCTTTGATATTAGTGCTTATACTACAGGTATCCGGAATTTATGATTTCATACTGCATACGGAGTATATTCCAAAACTTGGGTTTTTAGAAAAAATCCTGATTACTCCTTCGATGCATCGTGTTCATCATGGTAAAAACCCATTATACATTGATAAAAACTATGGTTCTACCTTCGTTATCTGGGATAAAATGTTTGGCACCTATCAGGAGGAAACGGAGAAGGTGGAATATGGAGTTACCGGAAATTACGCTGACACCTCTCCATTGCGGGCCATTAGTTGCCATTATCGCTATTTGTGGAATGCAGCTAGTCAAACTGCTGATTGGAAGAATAAAGTACTTTATTTCTTTATGCCACCGGACTGGAAAGTAGTCCCAATTGATGACGGTACACCAAAGAAATATCCTGTAAATGATAACCCAAGGGAATTAATACAATATGCATGGTATCTATTGGGATTTAGTATAGTTGGAATACTTTTATTACTTATTTACATTCATTTTTTGCGATGGTATGAAGTTGGTGTTTTTGCAGCTATTGCTATAACGGCAGTTTCAAGTATGTCGATGATTTTTAACAATACATTTCCGGAAAACTTTGTTAAGATTGAGAAACAAAGAATAGTTCTTGCGTTAATATTACTTTTGTCAATTATTGTTTTGCATGAGTCACTTTATAATTATGCTCTGTTGTTGTTTCTCTGTGTCACCTACGGGATGATCAGCAGAGTTACTGATTAGCGATTTACTTTATATTTAACAGATCACAATAAACAAGAGTATTGATTGAATTTGCAGCCGTTTAGTAAGTTTCATGTACGGTGAAGAATATATTACGGGGATTTCTTATTTTTAAACGCTACAAAATCTCATAGAATGTTCTCAGGATTTTCCCTACGTATTCTCTTTATTTGCTCGTTATCGATCCTTGGTTTTAATAGTGGATCCGCTAACGCTCAAGGCTTCAACTCTAATCCTATTACATGGACTTCCCCCATCGGCGGACATTATGGCGGGTTCGGTGCCTTGCTTGGGTATAACTATTTCTCGAATCTCGTTATCAGTAATGGTTCGTCGCAGGCATGGAATACTGCAGATATTAATGGTGACGGTCTTGTTGATCTTATTGTTACGGCTGAGTATTATGCTCCTTATACTACGGCACTTCAATTCGGTGTCGGAACCAATCCTCATTGGAAAGTTTATTTGGGAAATGGAACAGGTTTCACTACAACAGCTATAACCTGGAGTACTCCTGTTGGGGGTCAATATGCATTTTCAATTGGAAGTTATGGCTATATCGGCACAAGTGGGTTCTCTAACCAGGAACAGGATTCACAAACATGGTCATTAACGGATATGAATAACGATCAGAAGCCGGATCTGGTGATTTATACCAGGTATGTTCCATCCATTAGTAACGATCAGCAGTTCAATGCCGGGACATCCCCATATTGGAAAGTATATTTAAATAATGGAAGTGGTTTCAACGCCTTGCCAATTAACTGGTCAACTCCGGTAGGTGGATCATATCTCTCTTCCGGTGCCAATGTTGGTTATCTCAACGAATCCGGTTATGCCTGTTCAAATAATGTGAATTGTCAATCATGGACGCTTTCGGATTTTACTGGTGATGGAAAACCTGATTTGGTGATTACTTCTCAACATGATGTGAGTATAGGTGCACCAGTGCAGTTTGGCGCAGGTGTGAGCCCATATTTTAAAGTGTATGAAAACACAGGATCATCATTTTCATCAACACCATTAATCTGGAACACTCCGGTTGGCGGAAAATATTCTGTATCCAATGTAAATTATGGATACCAGACTACGATAGGAGTGTCTTACAGTGGTAGTGACAGCAGTCAAAATTGGGCTATAGGTGATGCTGATGGAGATGGACTGAAAGATCTTGTGCTCTGTGCGCATTATAATTCAAGTGTCAGTGCGCCTGAACAATTCGGTACTACCGGGTCACGGCATTGGAGAATACATCGCAATACCGGGTCTGGATTTGACCCGAACATTACCTATTGGTCAACTCCGGATGGAGGAAATTATACGGCTAACGGACAGGATTTAGGCTTTACATTGCCCCTTGTAAACGGATTGAATTTTTACGACAGCAGTCAGACCTGGACAGCGACTGATATCGATGGTGATCATAAACCGGAATTAGTGGTGATGTCTGAATATTTTACTGTCTATAATTGCTATCGTCAGTTTGGCGTCGGTAGTAATCAGTACTGGAAAATATACGCAAATAATGACAGTGGATTTGCTGCAGTACCTGTAATTTGGAGTACTCCGTCAGGTGGAGCAGTCATTAACACAGGTTTTGTCCAGGGTTTTGTGAATGAGGTGGGCTATAGTAATCAGTACTCCGGATCAGATTCCTACAGAATTGCCGATATGAATGGTGATGGTAAGCCAGATTTAACTGTTTTTAGTGAGTACAATATCTCTCAAAGTTATCCCCAGCAATTCGGCGTTCCAACAGCGCCCTACTGGAAGGTGTATTTGAATAATACTGTTCCTTTATCAATAGAGGAAACAGTTATTCAAAACAATAAATTGATCGTCTATCCAAATCCATGTACCGCGTATATTAAATTTAAGACAGTTGAATTGCTTACAGGTGCAACATATCATCTGTTTAATGTAGAGGGGAAATTAATTCGTACTGGTGCAATTGTTGATCTGGATAACATCATCTGGACTACTGACCTCGCAAGCGGAGTTTATTTTGTACAACTTTCAAATTCTCCATCTGCTGCTACATATTTCATACATGAATAAGTTAGAAGAGCTTCATAATATTTGCTCGAGATTTGAAGAAAGATAAACTAAAATGAGAGGATAGTCTGGCTCAAATTCATC
>ERZ724516.2291-NODE-2291-length-10866-cov-6.099251_pt1 | contig 10866 bp, 10 predicted proteins | sample MGYA00376049_ERZ724516 | MGnify/ENA primary metagenome ERZ724516 (study PRJEB28724, sample SAMN07190886) | activated sludge metagenome | isolation source: activated sludge of sewage treatment plant in Hong Hong | place: USA: Christiansburg, Virginia | collected... | reverse complement strand
CGTTACCGTGATGAACGTCAAAATCGATAATCGCCACGCGCTCCAAACCATGCACCTTCAGCGCATGCAAGGCAGCAACGCCAATATTGTTGAAAAAGCAAAAACCCATGGGGTTTGCCTTTTCGGCATGGTGGCCGGGCGGGCGAACAGCGCAAAAGGCATTTTCAATTTCACCCTTCATGACCAGATCGACCGCATGGCAACCGGCACCGGCAGCACGCAAAGCAGCCTGCCAGGTATGCGGGTTCATTGCGGTATCCGGATCCAGGTGCACGACACCCAGTTCAGGTGATGCGCGCTTGATACGCTCAAGATGCGATGCCGGATGCACGCGCATTAGTTGTTCAAAAGTCGCCAGAGGGGCGTCGTAATAAACAAAGTAAGCATCCAGCCCCTGGGCGATCAGATGATCGCTGATAGCCGTCAAACGCTGTGGACACTCGGGGTGATGCGAACCCATATCGTGCAACTGACAGTCGCGATGGGTAATGAAGGCAGTGGTTGTCACTTGTTCTCTCTCTGCAAACCGGCGCACTCGGCGGCGCTCGATAAATGTCATTATCGACCCAATCCGCAGACGGCTTCAAGCATTAGAATCGACGAAACGTATTTTTATGGTGCATCACCATGTTGGGTACTACACTTTCTGCGCTTAAACCGCGTACCGGCCCACTTGATTTCCTGCTTTCAGAGGCCGGGAAAATCATTCTCGGCAAGCATAGAGAAATTCGCCAAGCCTTGGCCTGCCTGCTTGCCGGAGGACATCTACTGATTGAGGACTTGCCAGGCGTTGGTAAAACGACCCTGGCCCATGCCTTGGCACGCTTGCTTGGGCTTGAATTTTCACGAATTCAGTTCACCAGTGATCTTCTCCCGGCTGACATTACCGGCGTTTCGATCTACGAACGTGACCGGGGAACGTTTCGCTTCCTGCCGGGACCGGTTTTTTCGCAAGTGTTGTTGGCTGATGAAATCAACCGCGCCACACCCAAGACACAAAGCGCCCTGCTCGAAGCGATGGAGGAGCAACAGGTTACGGTTGAGGGCGAAACCCGCGCTTTGCCCAACCCGTTTTTTGTCATTGCCACCCAAAACCCGGCGCACCAGATTGGCACATTCCCCTTGCCGGAATCTCAGCTCGACCGCTTCCTGATGCGTATCGAACTTGGTTATCCGGATCGCCTCGCCGAACGTGCCTTGCTTACCGCCGGTGGCCAACGCAACAAGTCCGACCAGCTCTCGGCTGTACTCGATGCTAGCGAAATCCCCAAGTTTCAGGCGCAAGTCAAACAAGTGCATGCTGCCGAGCCCTTGATCGACTATGTACAGGCGCTGATCGAAGCCAGCCGCCATGTCGCCAGTTTTCAGCACGGACTATCCCCACGCGCCGGACTGGCGCTGCTTTCCGCAGCACGCGCCTGGGCCTGGCTGGATGGCCGCAGCATGGTGCTGCCCGATGATGTACAAGAGGTTCTGCCAGCCGTCGCCCGTCATCGCCTGCGCTCGGTTCAAGGGAGCGGCATGGCGCGTGCTGAAGACATCGCCAGCCTGATTCGCAGCGTTGCCATCCCTTAGAACGTGAGTCTGGCAGCCAGTTTAAAGCAGCGCCTGTTTCGCTGGAAAAGCGATGGCAGTGGCACATTTCGCCTGAACCAGCGGCGCATTTTCATTCTGCCGACTCGCGCCGGGATGGTCTATGCCATCACCCTGGTTGCCATGTTTACCGGCGCAATCAACTACAACCTGGCGCTCGGCCATGCGCTGGTTTTTATGCTGACCGGACTCGGCCTGATCGGCATGCTTCACACCTTCCGTAACCTGTTTGCGCTGTGGATCACGCCAGGACAAAGCATTCCAGTCTTTGTTGGCGAAACCGCCTTTTTCCCCATGACGCTTCGTAATGACCGAAATATTTCCCGCTTAGGTCTGGTCCTGCAGGCAGATGGAGATCAGGAAATCAGCACCATTGTCCCGCCTCAGGATAGTAGCGGCATAGCCATACCGGTGAGTGCGAAGCAACGCGGCTGGCTGGTACTGCCCAAGGTCCGTCTATCTACGGTCTATCCGCTCGGACTTCTTTACGCCTGGAGTTACCTGCAGCCGGAAATGCGCTGCCTGATCTACCCCCAACCCGTGTTCACCGACTTACCGGCAGAACAATCTACTCAGGCAACAGGTGAGCGACATGGCAATGGCGGGCAGGAAGATTTCGCTGGCTTTCGTGACCACCAGCCTGCCGATTCGCTCCGTCATGTGGCATGGAAAGCCAGCGCACGAGACGGCGGCCAGCGCCCTTTACTGGTTAAGCAATTTGCTGGTGGCGCTGAACAGGAACTGAGACTGGATTGGCAGCTAACACCGGAAACTGTTGACAGCGAAACCCGCCTCGCCATTTTGACCGGCTGGGTACTTGCCGCCGATGCAACCAGTGCCTGTTACGGTCTACAGCTACCAGGACATGAAATTTTGCCCCAACGGGGTGCGCAACATCGCTTGCGCTGCCTCGAAGCTCTGGCGCTTTACCAGCCATGAGTACGCCTGCCCATCAAGCGCTCGATCATCAAGGCATTCCTTGGCTGTTTGCTGCATCACTGGCAACTACCTTGCCGCACACCTTGCACCAACCGCTCTGGCTTAGCGCCTTCAGTGGCCTGATTCTTCTCTACGCCAGCTGGCTTTGGTGGAATAACGAACGCTTGCCGGGCCGCTGGTTACTCGCACTTCTGGTTGGTATTGCCTGTGGTGGTGTGCTGCTCGAATTTCGTACCCTATTCGGGCGCGATGCCGGGGTCGCCATGCTCGTCCTGTTCATGGCGCTCAAACTGCTCGAGCTGCGTAGCCGACGCGATGCGATGGTCCTGGTCACCCTCAGCTACTTCCTTCTGCTCACGCACTATTTTTATTCGCAAAGCATCCCCACCGGCTTATGGCTGCTCACCGCCATGACGCTGGTTACCGCCGCCCTGATTCGCGTTCATGGCGGGCCGGCCAGCGCCTCCCTGGCTACACTACGCTACGCAGGTCTACTGACCTTGCAGTCACTCCCCTTTATGCTGCTCCTGTATCTCCTGTTTCCGCGCATCTCCGGCCCACTCTGGGGTTTGCCACAAGATGCTCACAGCGCACGTAGCGGCCTGACCAATCAAATGTCGCCGGGCAGCTTTTCCAACTTGGCACTGAGCAGCGAAATAGCTTTTCGCGTCCGTTTCGATGGCGAAATCCCACCCCGCGACAAACTTTATTGGCGCGGTCCGGTCATGGAACAGTTTGATGGCCGCATATGGCGGGTGGATGGCGGGAAGACCCGACCGCCACAGATCGAGGCAATCTCACCGCCGATCAGCTACGAAAGCACGATAGAGCCCAATCAGCAACGCTGGCTGCTGGCGCTCGACTCACCTGCCCCGGCACTGAAAAATTTCATCATCAATAACACGTTGACCGTAACAATTGGCCAAGCCATCGTTCAGCGCACTCGCTTCGCACTGACCTCAGTCACGGACTATCGCTACAACCTTGAAGAAGACCCTGCAGTCTTGCGCCGTAACCTGGCACTTCCCCCCAAACTCAATCCATTAACTCGCGCGCTGGCCGAAGGTTGGCAGCAGCAATCGACCAAGCCATCTGTTACGGTCAACCAAGCTTTAGCCCTGTTTTCTGCTCAGGAATTTATCTACACCTTGCAGCCCCCACTGCTTGGCGAAAACGGCATCGACGAATTTTTATTTCAAAGCAAACGCGGTTTCTGTGAACACTACGCTGCCGCCTTCGTTGTTCTGATGCGCGCCGCCGGCATCCCGGCACGCGTCGTTGGCGGCTATCAGGGGGGCGAACGAAACCCCGTCGATGGCTATCTGGTCGTTCGACAATCAGATGCCCATGCCTGGGCCGAAGTTTGGCTGAGCGGTGAGGGCTGGGTACGGATCGATCCCACCGCGAGCGTTTCGCCAAGCCGGGTCGAGGGCGGAATAGCGGCCGCCATGCCAAGCGGGGAACCGCTACCGGCACTACTCACCATGCGCTCAGACTTTCTGCGTACCATCCGCTATCGCTGGGAGGCAATCAACAACGCTTGGAACCAGCAGGTGCTGGGCTACAACCCGGAACGCCAGCGTGAACTACTTTCCCGACTAGGCCTGATCGAAACTAACTGGCAGAACATGAGCGCAATGCTCGCTGCCGTGAGCGGTGCACTTCTAATAACGCTTGCAGGGTGGATCTTGTATAACCGGCCACGAATCGACCCCGCCCAACGTCTTTGGCATATTGCCTTGAGACGAATAGCGCGAAGACAAGTAAACTACGCCCCTTGGGAAACCCCACTCGCACTGCAACGGCGGATTGAGGCTGAAAGACCGGAGTTGGCCAATGCCTTTGCTGCGGTCGTCAGTGCCTACCTGGCGGCCCGCTACAGTGCCATCCCAAGCGATTTACGAACCTTGCGCGAAGCAATCGCGCGACTACCCTGATGGAGAATGATTTGAAGCGAATTTTCGGCACACTGCTTTTTGCCGCCTGCCTTGGACCGACAACCAACGCCCTGGCCCTCGGCAACTTTGCCAGCAATCCTGAAGTGATCGCCTTTTCCCGGGACATGGAACAGCGGCACGGCTTCAATGCCGACACCCTGCTCAACCAGTTTGCTCAGACACAAAGCAATCCCAAGGTGTTGCAACTGATCAAACCGCCAGCCTCGCCCACTCAACGCTCCTGGGAGCGCTACCGCCCGCGCTTCCTGAATAGCCAGCGTATCGAAGGCGGCATCCGCTTCTGGCAGGAAAACCGCATCGCCCTGACCCGCGCCCGTGCCATGTACGGCGTGCCCGAGGAAGTCATCGTCGCCATCATTGGGGTAGAAACCGTCTATGGCAGAAACACCGGCAACTTTGGCGTTCTGGAAGCACTCGCCACCCTCGCCTTTGATTACCCAAGACGGGCTGATTTTTTCCGCGAAGAGCTTGAGCAATTTTTATTGCTGGCTCGCGAGAATGACATGGATGCACTCACCGTCAAAGGATCGTTTGCCGGAGCCATCGGTATTCCCCAGTTTATGCCCGGCAGTCAACGACGCTATGCCATCGATTTTGATGGCGACCAGAAAGTTGATCTGAGTGGCAGCGTAAATGACGCCATCGGTAGCGTCGCACGCTTTCTCGAACAACATGGCTGGCAAAACGATCAACCTGTGGCAGTCATGGCCAAGATCAATGGAGAACCAGAGCGTGCCCTTATCGAGGCCGGTATTCGGCCCAGCTTGAAGGCCTCTGAGCTAGCTCAGCGCGGCATTTCCGGCAATGCAGATGAGTCGGCAACAGTAGCGCTGATTGATCTGGTCAGCCCCGGTCGTGCAACTGAATACTGGCTGGGTTTTGAAAATTTTTACGTAATCACTCGTTACAATCGCTCAAGCTTCTATGCGATGTCAGTGTTTCAACTAGCTGAAGAAATCCGTAAACGCACGCTGGCTAATTAAAGTATCTGACCAAGTGGGGCTAAATGCCCCCCACACAAACAGGTTATTTACCTTTTTTCTTGGCGCTTGGCTTTTCCGAAATTTCGGGTTTGACGGGCTCTTTTTCTTCATGCGTAGCAGCCTGTCCATAAATCAGTTTTCCGTTGGACGTTTGCTGATCATCGCGGAATTCACCTTCCCAATAATCACCATTTGACCAAGTCAGACGTCCTTGTCCATGCTTGTTTCCCGCCAGCCAGGCGCCAACATAAACATCACCGTTACGCAACGTATAGGTACCTGTTCCGTGGGGCTCACCCACCTTGAAATCACCTTCATAGCGATCCCCATTGGTGTACTGGAGGCGGCCACGGCCATTGATCATGTCGTCAGCCCACTCGCCTTCATAACGCTGCCCATCACGCCAGGTGAAAATACCTTTGCCTTGTTTTCTCCCCGCCACCATCGTGCCTTCATAGCGATCACCATTGGTCCATTCGATCACACCTTCACCGCTCATCGCACCGCTTGAGCGGTCAAGCGAGATTTTACCGGTGGCGGTGAAGCTATCCGTCTTGATCACACGATCTTTGGATTCAGCGTAGGGATCAGGTGTGCCGCCTGCTCTGGCCAGTGCCGGCTGTTGCTCGGAGGCAACTGGCTGAGCCGCCGATGGTGCCTGCGGCGCTGGAGTTTCGACTTGTGGCTTGGCAAGAACAGCGGTTGCCGCCTTGTCAGCGGCAAGGCCAGGTGAGTCCTGTGGCATCTGCTTGGCAATTTGTATCACTTCCTGCACCTTGGCAGGCGCCGGTGTCGGCGTAACAGATGGCCGTTCGGTCGGTCTTGTCACGGTCTGAGAATTAAGAGCGACGGAGGGGCGACTGCCGGGCAGGAAATAAAACTCCCCGGTCATTGATGAAGACTCCCAAGGCATTTGAGCGTCACGCGTCGCGCGCGCCACTTCCTTGCGAACGTTTTTGAAAACCTGTTCGATGGTTAATCCAGGCTCCTGAATAAACTTCAATAGTGCCTGGGTATAGAGTCCATTACGGCCATCACCATCAGCGGCCGTTTTACCTGGCGCTGTCGAATAGGCAATCAGGCTACCTTTCGGTGCCTCCATTTGGGCCAGACCGGCAGCCCCCAGGCTACGGCTTGCCCGACGCTCAAACGGATTATTTCGACACGCGTCAAGGATGACGACGTTCAATTCGCTGTTGCTCAATTGGTCAAGCACACCATCGACATCCACAGATTCGACACGAACCATGGATTCGCTCTTGATTTCCGCGTCAATCGGAATCAGGTAGTTTTTTCCACGCACTTGCAAGCCGTGGCCCGCATAGTAAAACAGTGCGACGGAATCGTGGGTCAACAGTTCGCCAAACTCGGCAATCGCACGATTCATCTGCTTCTGTGTCGCATCAATTGCTTTGATTACCTTGAAGCCTGAACGCTTGAGCGCAGCCTCCATGTCATTCGCATCATTTACCGGATTACCAAGTGGCGCCTCTTTATATTTTGCGTTTCCAATAACCAATGCAATACGACGCTCTACCGAATGAGCGGGCGAGTAGACGAACAGGGAAAATATTGCGAGCACCAGCAAAGGGGCAAAAAAGCGCTTGAACATCTGGAAACAGCGTCTCTCGAGAAAAACCACGTTAACTGTGTGACTATAGCAAAGAATCTCGTGAAATACCGCCCCGTTTGATGATTTTGCGTAATCGATCAAGCCCTTCCATCTGAATTTGTCTGACACGCTCACGGGTCAGACCCAAATCAGTGGCAATCGTATCGAGCGTTGCCAGATCGGCATTATTGAGGCCATAGCGGCGCTCAATTACAGCGCGCTGCCTTTCTGTAAGCTGCCCTAGCCAGTCGCCGAGCAAAGATCCAAGTTCATTCGATTGTAATAAAAGCTCGGGATCTGCACCATTTTCGTCTGCAATCGCCTCACCTATCGTATGACCGGGGTCAATTTCCAATGGCGCATCAAGCGAAGCAATGTGCTCATTAAGCATCAGGATGCGCCGAACATCGGCCACAGGCCGATCAATCAGCGCCGCAACACGCTCAACCGAATGATCGCGAGTTTCAGCAGATTCCAGATGGCGTATTGCACGCAAAACAACATTGATTTCCTTAACAACATGAACTGGCAGGCGTATGGTGCGCGACTGATTCATGATGCCGCGCTCAATGCTTTGGCGTATCCACCACGTTGCGTAAGTGGAAAATCGAAAACCGCGCTCCGGATCAAACTTTTCGAGAGCATGAATCAGGCCAAGATTGCCCTCTTCGATAAGATCAAGCAGAGGGATCCCACGATTCAGATAATGTTTGGCGATATTCACAACCAAACGCAGATTGTGCTCAATCATCTTCTGCCGTGCCGCAAAATCCCCTGCCGCAACAAGGCGAGTAGTCACCAACTCTTGTTCTGGCGTCAATAATGGCTTGGCGCCAATTTCATTCAGGTAAAGCTGGGTAACATCCTCGAGAAGCTCGATTTCCGGCGGGATTGACTCCGGCTCGGGAAGCACGATTGCCTCATCAGGCTCACCGTCGAAATCTTCGTCTTCCTGAGACTCCTCGGATTCCGTCATCTTTTTGGCAGATAAGGCATAGGATCGATAGGTTTGCCCTGCTTACGAATTTCAAAGTGAAGCTTCACTGCATCGGCATCGGTATTACCCATCTCGGCAATTTTCTGACCGCGGGTTACCTGATCCTTCTCCTTCACCAAAATCTTGCGGTTATGCGCATAGGCCGAGAGATAAGTTGCATTGTGCTTGATGATGACCAACTCGCCATAACCACGCAGACCAGCACCGGCATAGACCACTTTTCCGTCAGCAGCTGCCAGGACGGGGTCGCCCGACTTTCCCGAGAGATCAACCCCCTTGTTGCCAGAATCACTATACGGTGCAATCAGCTTTCCATTGGACGGCCACGCCCAAGAAACTTCATCAGGTCCAGTCGGCGGCGCAGCTGTCGCCACAACTTCTGGTTTGACTTCAGTTTTTGGTTCGACCCGCGTATCCGTAACCTTAGGCACCTCAGCAACGTTATTCAGGCGGGCATAAGCCTCATCTGAATAGGGCTCTTTACCAACCCGGGGCTCACGCTTGAGATTCCCATTGGCTGGCGTAGCCGCCATCGGCACAGAAACTAATGCAGGGGTGGTATCAAGAGAACGTGACTCGACTAACGGCGCGGTCGAAATTGGACTTGCCACAACGGAACCAGTTACCTCTGCCTGTGGTGGAGCTATGCGCAGAACTTGCCCCTCCTTGATCGTATTGACATTGGTAATATTGTTCCAAGCCGCAATATCGCGATGATCCTGCCCGTTATCCAAGGCAATTCGATACAAACTATCACCCCGCTTGACGGTGTAATAACCAGGCCCGCTTGGCTGTGCAGTTTGAGTACCGGCTCTCGATTGTGAAGAAGAATTGCGGTCAATTGCAGGCGCAGGAGGCTGCGACATGCACGCCGCCAGCAGTAGAGTAGAAGCACAAGTTACCAAAAGACGAATCATTGCATTCCAGCCAGAAGTGGGACAAAGCGTACCGAGTCGAGGCGGGTTTCAACAAAACCCTGCGGGGCGTGCTCGATAAAGCAAAGATACTGCTCCACCGTACCTATTGGCAAGATCAACCTGCCACCCGGCGAAAGTTGTTCGAGCAGTGGTAGAGGTATCTGCGTACCGGCGGCCGCAACAATAATACTGTCAAAAGGCCCCGCCTCAGGTAGCCCAAATTGACCATCGCCATGTTTCAAACGAACATTAAATTGCTGAAGGACTCGCATGTGAGATTTTGCCTTTTCAAGCAACGGCCCCAAACGCTCAACCGCATACACGTCACTACTTAATTGCGCCAGAACTGCTGCCTGATAGCCACACCCAGCGCCAACTTCAAGTGTTTTACCTATGGTCTGACGCCCATTGAGCAGAAGCTCTATCATCCTGGCAACAATAAACGGCTGAGAAATCGTCTGCCCCATACCCAAAGGCAGGGCGGTATCTTCGTAAGCTCGAGATGCAAGCGCCTCTTCGACAAAGATATGCCGAGGCACCTTGGCCATTGCAGCCAATACCGCCTCATTTCGTATACCACTCTCTCGCAGACGCTCAATCATGCGCGTACGAGTACGCTGCGAGGTCATTCCAATACCGTGTGAATGCCCTGAGCTCATTTCATCCAATGCTGAACAACAGACATCTGTGCATTGTGTGTCAGATCGATTTGCAACGGCGTTATTGATACGTAACCACGCTCGACAGCATTAAAGTCTGTTCCTAGCCCTGCGTCTGCCGCGGCGCCTGCAGCGCCAACCCAATAAACCGTCTCATTTCGCGGTGACAGCATTTTAACAACCGACTCAGCCTTGTGCCGGCGTCCAAGGCGCGTTACTTCGCTCCCTTTCAATTCGAAGTACGGGACATCTGGCACATTTACATTCAGCAGAACCGGTTCGCAAATTGGCTGGCGAATAAACCGCTCAACCAGTTCACGAACCACTTGTCCTGCTGTTGCAAAGTTATTACCTTCAAAACTAGTCAACGAGACAGCGATTGATGGAATGCCTAATAAATATCCTTCTGTCGCAGCAGCTACAGTTCCTGAATAAATTGTATCGTCCCCCATATTGGCGCCATGGTTAATTCCGGAAACGATAATATCGGGTAAGGAGTCCAGCATCCCTGTCACTGCCAAATGGACACAATCCGTTGGCGTACCATTTACAAAATAGAATCCATTTGTAGATTTTTTGAGCATCAACGGACGATCAAGCGTGAGCGAGTTACTCGCCCCACTACGATTTTGCTCAGGCGCCACAACAACTATCTCCCCAAGTCCGGTCAACGCCTCAGCCAGCGCCTGAATACCGGGAGAAAAATAACCATCGTCGTTACTCAACAAGATACGCATATTAAACGCTAAGAGCTTCTATGGTTTTTCCGCTTACCAACCAAGCTTCAACCCATTTCGGTTTACGGCCACGACCAGTCCATTCAAGAGAACCATCCTCTGGATGACGGTATTTAACCTTAACTTTATTTCCTGACGAGATTTTAACTTTTGATTCTTTCGTGACTAATTCCTCTAACGCATATCCACGCGCTTTGGCAAAGGCACGAACTTCATTGAGAATATTGACTTTATCCTGCGCCTCTCTACGCTTTAATTCGAGAGGGATCTGCTGCTGCAGATCACGCAATTCAGAAACCGAAAGGGTGGACAAATCCATGATTACCTCCTGATTGATTAGGGTGAAAACAATTTAATTTGTCTTAATCAGATAATCAAGAATTAAAATTAAAAAACCGGCATAAGCCGGTTATTTAATTGGTCGGGGCGGCGGGATTCGAACTCGCGACCCCTTGCACCCCATGAGGGTAA
>ERZ724516.2285-NODE-2285-length-10884-cov-7.951704_pt1 | contig 10884 bp, 13 predicted proteins | sample MGYA00376049_ERZ724516 | MGnify/ENA primary metagenome ERZ724516 (study PRJEB28724, sample SAMN07190886) | activated sludge metagenome | isolation source: activated sludge of sewage treatment plant in Hong Hong | place: USA: Christiansburg, Virginia | collected... | reverse complement strand
GCTCTTCTTCATGTCCGTCATTCTCCTGGTGGTTGACGGACTTCACTAACTTCAGTTTGGTACGGCTGGCGGGGAGCAGGTCACTATGCACATCCTGTGCCGTCCTCACGAGGTATCGGCCTTCATAGAAGCCTACCCTGACCCAGCCCTCACAACCCTAATCCAACAGCGCCTGTCGGACCTATTGCAAGCCGATGACTCGCCTATGGAGCAACTGACCATGGAGGAGCTTGTGTTCTTCGTTGTCCCTGAGCCAGGCGAAACCATCCCGCAGCTGGTGGAAGCGCTTGGAACTGACCTCCAGACGGTTGATGGGTGTCCCCTGTGGGAGTTCATCGAAGAGCACACGACCTGCTATGAATTTGTGATCGTCCTAGACGACTCCGGATTCGGCGCCGAGGTGTTCATTCCCAAGACCGGAATGGATGCTGACCTATTGGCCCTGTGTCAGCTGCATGCCGCGCCAGTAAAGGAGGGCATCGATCCATGAGACCTGTTCATTCACCGCCACAAGCCACCCACGAGGTGGTTTTTTTTTCGCCTGCCGAAAGGAGAACTGCATGACCACACCCACCAATGAAGTCGTCGCTGATCTGGTTTCCAAGCTGGACAGCAACCTGCATGAAGCATTTGACGAACGCGCATCCATCAGGGAGTTCGATGGTGGCCTGACTCGTGAACTTGCCGAGTGTCTGGCCTTGCTTGATGTGATCCGACAGTACCCGAAAGAAGTGTTGTCGCTGCTGGCCTGAAGCCGATTGCGGCAAACGATCCACCTTATATGAAAGGCCATTCAGGTCGTTCATTTCCTTCCATTTATCAATCTCAACCAAGGAGTATTTCCATGTCTGAAACCAACACCCCCATCGAAGAAATCACAACTGAAAACGCGTCCGAAATGCCTGCCGATAACCACGCTGATACACCGGAGGAACCCACGCCGGAAATCGATCCCGTCGAAGAGCAGTTCACTGGAGACTGCCCCTCGATCTCGGGCCGTTCCATCCTGACCTATGCCATCGGTCGCCACAAAGACACGGGTGAACTCCACCTGCGCATCGTGGAGAACAGTGGCAAGGGCATGTGGTTCCCTGGCTGGGCTTCGGCCAAGAATATCGACGCCATCGTGAAAGGTGCAACCGAGCTGACGGCCAAGTCTTTTCACTCGCTGCATCCAGGCAAGTCCATCAACACGGGCGGATTCGTCATGGCGGTGCTGCGTGACCTTGGCCTGATCCGGGCCAATGAAGAGAACACGCGCCTTCATGAGCACGTCCCTGCAACCACGTTCGAGAAAGTGGCCATGGCTCGCATGGGTCAGGTGATGGAAGCGCCAGCCAAGTCCGGCAAGCGCAAAGGGAAGGCGGTTTGACTTGGTTCTTGAGCTCAATCGCACGCCTCAAGCTGTTCAATCCAGACAACCGATTGAATCACCAACTCAGTCCAGAAGCTCTTGAGCGATTGCTAGAGGTATTGCGTACTGACCAAAACAGGCCGGTCTGCAATGTTGCCTTGTTTCTGCTTTCAACGGGCGCAAGACTGAACGAAGCGCTGACGGCCACTTGGGATCAGATCGACACGGCGAATCGTGTATGGCGAATTCCGGCGGCAAACAGCAAGAGCAAACGTGTGCGATCTGTGCCGTTGAACGACAGCGCAATGGAGGTGCTGGAGGGCCTTGGAACTGAGGTCAAGGTGGGACGTTTGTTCGTGAGCAGTAAAACAGGGGAACCGCTGGGACACATCCACAAGGTGTGGTCCCGCATTCGTTGCAGCGCTGGCCTTCCGACACTGCGCCTGCATACGTTAAGAGCCCTGTTTGCCTCATTCTTGGTCAATAGCGGAAAATCCCTCTACACCGTGCAGAAGATACTTGGCCACTCGTCACATGCGGTTACAGAACGCTACGCGGTCCTCAATTCGCAATCTTTGATGGATGCTGCCAACAGTGCGTCCATGATCATCAAAGGGGCAATGCGGGAAGCTGCATAGTGGTGACACTTGACGACGAGGCCGGGGCGGTGCGACGCTTTATCGGCAGTGGCCCAGGTTGTGCCAAAGGGGGCGCGGGGCAGGGTAGGGCATGGCACCTGCGCCCCGGAGCTGGGATAGGGCATTTTCCCGGCGGGGGATGCAGGCCGAACTTCGGTTTCGGCTCGGCTCAGGTGCCGGAACTCATTGAATCTGGTGGAGAAAGTCCGGCGGACGCCCAAACGATCTCGTAGACTTTCGGAATAGGCTCGGTCAGTGGTGGGGAGGGCGAGGGGGAAAAAAGAAGACCTTACGATTCTTGGGCTTACGCGCGCCGAGGCGGGAGGTACGTAGTTCTCATAATCCTTTGGTCGTTGGTTCAAGTCCAACACGCCCTACCAGCAAATTCAGTGGTATAATATGAGACTTGGCGGCTGTAGCTCAGCTGGATAGAGTACTTGGCTACGAACCAAGGGGTCGTGGGTTCGATTCCTGCCAGCCGCACCAAAAAAACGAAAAGCCTGCAACGAAAGTTGCAGGCTTTTTCGTTGCTCGTTCCTTGTCTGGGCCTGGAGTACTTTCTTGAGCAAGGCGTTTACCCGCGAAGAGACGGCAGACGATGACGAGGATGCCGCGTTGCCGCAGATCCCTGCGGGTGCGCGCAACTACATCACGCCGGCCGGATATGCGCGATTGCGGTCCGAATTGCTGGGCCTGATCGACGTCGAGCGGCCGAAGGTGGTCGACGTCGTGCACTGGGCCGCCAGCAACGGGGACAGGTCGGAAAACGGCGACTATCTCTATGGGAAAAAACGGCTGCGCGAGATTGATCGCCGCATCCGTTTCCTGACCAAGCGCCTCGAAGTGGCCGAATTGACCGACCCTTCGGTACACCATGGAAACGAGCAGGTTTTTTTCGGCGCAGAAGTGACCTACATCGACGAGGACGGCACGCGAACTACCGTCGTGATCCTCGGCATCGACGAAGCCGACAGCGCGCGAGGAGAGGTCACCTGGGTTTCACCGATTGCCCGGACCCTGCTGAAGGCCCGTGTCGGCGACGTGCTCAGATTAGTCACCCCAGGAGGGACAAAGGAAATCGAGGTGGTGGTTGTCCGCTATCCGAAAGGCATTTGAACGGCGCGGCAAGCTCAGCTGGCAGGTCGGGTACGGTTTGCGCGGAGCACCGACGTCGTGCGGTTCAGGGCGCGGAGCACCCCATCAAGATGGGTGCTGTCGCGAACGGCGATCAGGAACCGGAGATCGGTGGCTTCTTGTGCGGCCTCCTCACCCATGTCCATGTGAATGATGTCTGCCTCTGCGCCTGCAAAGGCCGACGCGACCCTCGCCAGCACACCCTTGCCGTTGGTCACCGTGACGATCACGCCGGTCTCGAACGGTCGCGCGGGCTCGTCCGCCCATTCCACATGGATGAACCGCTCCGCATCCTTGTGACGCAGGCGTGACGCGACGGGGCAGTCCGCGATGTGGACCACCAGGCCTTCGCCGCGACCAAGGTATCCCACGATGGGATCACCAGGAACCGGACGGCAACACGGTGCATACTGGACCGAGGCATTTTCGGCTCCGTCGAGCGAAACGGCACCTTGGGAGACGGTTTCATGGGCCGTGTAGCGTTCGCGGGTCATCAGCAAGGCATCGGGCTTTTCCCCGCGTTCGCCGAGCATCGTGACCAAGCGCTTGGCCACGATGCTGGCGATACGCCGGCCAAGTCCGATGTCGGTCAGCAGCTCGGCCTTGTTCCTGTTGCCAGTGAACCGGATCAGCTTTTCCCAGATGGGCTGATACACGGCGTCATCTGAAGGCAGTTTCTCGATGCCTTCTGCGCGAAGCGCTTGAGCAAGCAGTTTTTCGCCCAGCGCCTGTGACTCTGCCTGTGCCATCGTCTTCAGGTGGTGGCGAATCTTGGAGCGTGCCCGTCCGGTGCGCACGAAGCCGAGCCAGGCCGGGTTGGGCGTTGAGACGGGGGCGATGATGATCTCCACCACATCGCCGTTCTTCAGTTCCGTGCGCAGCGGCACCTGCTCTCCATTGATCTTGGCAGCAGCGGTGTGATCACCGACATTGCTGTGGATGGCATAGGCGAAATCCACCACCGTCGCGCCTCGAGGAAGGGCCATGATCTGGCTTTTCGGGGTAAAGACATAAACCGCGTCCGGGAACAGATCGACCTTGACGTGGTCCCAGAACTCCGCGGCGTCACGGGTCTCATCCTGTATGTCCAGAAGCGACTGCAGCCATTTGACCCCCAGACGTCCGGCTGTCGGACTGTTAGGGTCTGTTGCCTTGTACAACCAGTGCGCGGCCACTCCCGATTCGGCGACCACGTGCATGGCCTCGGTCCGCATCTGAAACTCCACGTTGACACCGGCAGGGCCGACCAGCGTGGTATGGAGCGACTGGTAGCCGTTGAGCTTCGCGATGGCGATGTAGTCCTTGAAGCGGCCGGGAACCGGCTTGTACATCTGATGAAGCACACCGAGCGCGGTGTAGCAGTCCGTCACGGTGGGGACGATGACCCGGAACCCGTAGATGTCGGTCACCTGGGCAAAGCTCAGGTGCTTCTCATCCATCTTCCGATAGATCGAGTACAGGGATTTCTCGCGTCCGGCGATCCTGACCTTCATGCCGATGGAGGCAAAGGCCGCTTCGACTTCACGCCGGACTTTCTGAATGAGGTCGCGCCGTCGGTTGCGCGCCCGGCCCACCGCTTTGGACAAGACCGCATAACGCCACGGGCGCAGGTAGCGGAACGACAAGTCCTGCAGTTCCCGGTAGGTCTGGTTCAGACCCAGCCGGTGCGCGATCGGCGCGTAGATCTCAAGGGTTTCCGCCGATATGCGGGCCCACTTGGACCTCGGCATGTCGCCCATGGTCCGCATGTTGTGGGTTCGGTCGGCCAGCTTGATGAGGATCACCCGGACGTCCCGCGCCATGGCCAGCAGCATCTTGCGAAACGACTCGGCCTGGTTTTCTTCCCGGGTATGAAACTGAAGGCGGTCGAGTTTCGTCAGTCCGTCGACGAGTTCCGCCACCGGGGCGCCAAAACGCTCGATCAGGTCCGTCTTGGTGACGCCGCAATCCTCCATGGCGTCGTGCAACAACGCAGCCATGAGGGCCTGCGCATCAAGCTTCCATTCGGCGCACTGGACGGCGACTGCGATCGGGTGCGTGATGTAGGGTTCGCCACTGTTGCGGAGCTGCCCCAGGTGTGCCTCGTCCGCGTAACGGTACGCGCGCCGAACCTGCTCGATGTCGCTTGCACTGAGATAGTCGAGACGTTCGGTCAGCGCAGCAAAGCTGGCCGCAGCCGCGTTGGCGGCAGCCAGAGGCCCGCCTTCCTTCTTTCGGGAGGCAACAGGCAGTGAGGTGGGGGGGACGACCGCGCTCATACCCTTACTGTAGCTCGGTCAGGGAACAAATGGGTCTGGCAAGAAAAAAGCACCGCCGAGCGGTGCTTTCTGGTCGGGGGCGAGGCCGCCGAACTCAGCCAGGCACCTTCTTCAGCATTTCAAGGCCGACCTTGCCCGCAGCAATCTCGCGCAAGGCAGTGACACCCGGCTTGTTGCGGCTCTCGATCTTTGGCGCGTGGCCCTGGCTCAGCATACGCGCCCGGTACGTGGCGGCGAGAACCAGCTGGAAACGGTTCGGGATCTTCTGCAGGCAGTCTTCAACGGTAATGCGGGCCATGGTGTTCCAGGTGACTAGTCGATGTTGAGGGCTTTGAAGGTGTCGGCACGGGCGCGGCGCTGGGCCGTGTACTTGAGCCGTTGGGCATGAACGATCGCTTTGAGGTCGAAAAGTGCCCGTTCAAATAACTCGTTGATTATAACGAAGTCGAATTCGCGCACCTGGCGCATCTCCTTTTCGGCATTTCGCAGTCGCAGTTCGATCACTTCGGCGGCGTCTTCGCCCCGGCGTTCCAGCCGGGACCGGAGCTCTTCCCAGCTTGGGGGAAGAATGAAGATCAGGACGGCATTCGAAAAGATCCGCTTGATCTGGATCGCACCCTGGAAGTCGATTTCCAGCACAACGTCTGCGCCGGTCGCGATCCGGTCTTCGATGGCCTTGCGCGATGTGCCATAGCGCCGACCGTGGACATGGGCCCATTCCACAAAGGCTTCGCCAAGGACCATCGCGTCGAACTCGGGTTCAGAGACGAAGAAGTACTCCCGGCCGTGTTTCTCCTGGCCGCGCGGCGGGCGTGTGGTGTGCGAGACCGACGGTTGCACACCCGAGTCGAGTTCCATCAAGGCCTTCACCAGGCTGGATTTCCCGGCGCCGCTGGGCGCGGCGACCACAAACAAGTTGCCTGGATAGTCCATAAGTCGATTCAATGCGTTGCGTTTCGGAGATGCGTTCACTCGATGTTCTGAACCTGCTCGCGCATCTGCTCGATGAGAACCTTCATGTCGACCGAGATGCGGGTCATCTCGAGCGTGGCCGACTTGGAGCCCAGCGTGTTGGCCTCCCGGTGCAGTTCCTGGATCAGGAAATCGAGCCGCTTGCCGATTTCCCCGCCCTTGCCGACCAGACGTTCGATTTCGTCCAGATGCGAGTTCAGGCGCGTCAGCTCCTCAGCGACGTCGATCCGGATGGCGAATGCGGTCGCCTCGGTCAATGCCCGATCCTGGGCGCCTTCCGGCAAGGTGGTGCCGTCCGTCAGGGCCATCGCCTCGCGCCAGCGTTCCAGAAAACGGGCCTGTTGCGCGGCCACCAGCTGGGGAACCAGCGGCACCGCCCTCAAACCCAGTTGTTTCAACTGGCCAAGGCGATCCATCAGCATGCTGGCCAGGCGGGCGCCTTCACGTTCGCGCGCCTCCAGCAGGGCCGTAACGGCGCGTTCGGCCAGCGGCAGCAGATCCTGCCCGGGATCGCTCGCCTGTGTGGATTCCGTCGAGGACAGCCGGATCACGTCGGCAACGCTCAGGGGGGTCGCGTCAGGCAGCCAGGCGCGAACATTGTCCTGCACCGCATTCAACCGTTGCAACAGCCGTGGCGATGGCTCTGTGACGGCTGAGGCCGAGCCGGCGTCGATGGCGGCCCTGACTTCGACCTTGCCACGCTTGATGTGGCGGGTGATCAGCTCACGCAGGGCGGGTTCGTGTTGGCGCAGCTCATCTGGCAGACGCAGGCTCAGGTCCAGAAACCGGCTGTTGACCGAACGAATCTCGAGCCCAAGCCGCTGGACCGGTGTCGATCGGGACTCGGGCCCGGCCGGACTCTGGGGTGCACTTTGCTGTACGCCCGCATAGCCGGTCATGCTGTAAACTGACATTGAGGATCCCTGTTGGTGGTTGCGAGCCGCGTTTTCTGAGTCTTTGCCGGGCACTCAAACCTGTACCTGTGGTCGATACATCCCAAATTATGTCAAAGGTCAAGCCTGCCCCCCTTCCGCCCGACACCGTCATCGGTGGCTACCGGGTGGTGCGGCGGCTTGCTGCAGGCGGTTTTGGTGTGGTTTACCTGGCTGTTGACAACGAAGGGCAGCAGGTTGCGGTCAAGGAATACCTCCCGTCGTCACTTGCGACCCGGCCACCGGGCGAGTTGTTGCCACAGGTTCAACCCGAGAAGCTGTCTCTCTACCGCCTGGGGCTGAAGAGTTTCTTTGAAGAGGGCCGTTCTCTGGCCCAGATTTCGCACCCCTCCGTCGTGAGCGTGTTGAACTTCTTCCGCGAGAACGAAACCGTCTACATGGTGATGAACTACCTGGAAGGCGCCACGCTACAGGATTTCATCGTCACTGCCCGCGATCTCAAGAAACAGAAGGTCTTCCGCGAATCCACCATCCGTTCCCTGTTCGACGAAGTTCTGCGGGGCCTGCGCATCGTGCACCAGCACAAGATGCTGCATCTGGACATCAAGCCCGCCAACATCTTCATCACCGACGAGAACCGCGCCGTGATGATCGATTTCGGCGCCGCACGCGAGGTTCTGAGCAAGGAAGGCAACTTCATCCGCCCGATGTACACGCCCGGATTCGCCGCCCCCGAGATGTACCGGCGCGACTCCTCGATGGGGCCCTGGACCGACATCTATGCGATCGGCGCCTGCATCTACGCCTGCATGCAGGGATACCCGCCCAATGATGCGCCGCAGCGCCTGGAGAAGGACCGCCTGTCCCTGTCGCTTTCGCGCCAGCGTGGCGTCTACTCCGACAACCTGATCGAGGTGGTGGAGTGGTGCATGTCGCTGGACCCCCTGTCGCGCCCGCAGTCGGTCTTTGCCTTGCAGAAAGAACTCAGTCGTGAAGGCGAGCGGCGCTACACCAAGCTCAGCGTGGGCGAAAAGGTCCGGCTGCAGTTTGACACCATCGTCACCGACACCAAGAAGAACCTGGCCAAGGGCACGCGATTTGGGGCGAAGGCGAAATGAAGTTTTCAGTCTTTCAGGTCAGCCGAAAAGGCGGTCGCGACAAGAACGAAGACCGCATGGGCTATTGCTACACGCGGGAATCCGGCCTGTTTGTCCTGGCGGACGGCATGGGCGGCCATCCTGAAGGCGAGGTTGCTTCTCAACTGGCCCTGCAGACGGTCTCGGCACTGTTTCAGAAGGAGGCCAAGCCCTCCGTAAAGGACGTGCCGGGCTTCCTCAGCACCAGCATGATGGCGGCCCATCACCAGATCATCCGTTACGCCGGCGACAAGGGCATGTTGGACACGCCCCGCACCACGCTGGTGGCGGCGGTGGTTCAGGATGGCTGCGTCACCTGCATCCACTGCGGCGATTCGCGCCTGTACGTGGTGCGCGACCACGCCTTGCTGACGCGCACCCGCGACCACTCGTACATGGAGCACCAGCCGCCGGGCGTGGTGCGCATGGACCGCATCAATCGCAACATCCTGTTCACCTGCCTGGGTTCGCCGACGCGGCCGGTTTTCGACATCACCGGGCCCATCACACTGCAGCAAGGCGACAAGATCATGCTGTGCTCCGACGGGTTGTGGGGAACTGTGGGGGAGGAAGAAATCGTCGAACAGCTGGCGACCCAGCCGGTGTCCGATGCCGTTCCCGACCTGGCCGAGCGAGCCCTGCGCAAAGGGGGGGCGCGCAGCGACAACGTCACCGTACTGGCGATGGAGTGGGAGACCGCCAACGCGTTTGAGTCGACGCGAGGCATCTCCACCGACAGCATCAGCGATGGGGTCTTCGCATCGACCATACAGTCCGGTGTGCTCGACAGCATGGTCGAGGAACTCGATGACGATGCGATCGAGCGCTCGATTGCGGAGATCAACGAAGCCATCCGGCGCTCTGCCTTGCGCAGGACCTGATCACCCTGCCTGCCGCGCCTCGCTGCGGCGCCAAACCGTTTCCCAATCTGCCGGACCTGTGAACCATGACTGAATTTGTACGAAGCGGCGGCCGCGCCGCGAACGCCCTGCGCCTGGTGCGTTTCACCCGCGGCTACACCATCCACGCCGAGGGCTCGGTGCTGGTCGAGTTTGGCCATACCCGTGTGCTCTGCACCGCGTCAGTCGAAGACAAGGTGCCGCCGCACAAGCGCGGCAGCGGCGAGGGCTGGGTCACGGCGGAATACGGCATGTTGCCGCGCGCGACACACACCCGCGGCGACCGCGAGGCCGCACGCGGCAAGCAGAGCGGGCGCACGCAGGAAATCCAGCGGCTGATCGGCCGTTCGCTGCGCGCAGTGTTCGACCTGAAGAAGCTGGGCGAGCGCACGATCCACCTCGACTGCGACGTGATCCAGGCCGACGGCGGCACGCGCACGGCCGCCATCACCGGCGCCTTCGTGGCGGCCCAGGACGCGGTGAACCAGCTGCTGGCGTCCGGCAAGCTGAGCGAGTCGCCGATCATCGATCATGTCGCGGCCATCTCGGTCGGCATGGTGCAAGGCACGCCGTTGCTGGACCTGGAGTACACCGAGGATGTGTCCTGCGACACCGACATGAACGTGGTCATGACCGGCGCTGGCAACTTCGTCGAAGTGCAGGGAACAGCCGAAGGCGCGGCGTTTTCGCGCAAGGAGATGGACGCGCTGCTGGCGCTGGCGGAAAAAGGCATCCGTGAACTGGTTCTCCTGCAGGGCGATTCGCTCTCTGATTGATAGCTGATTACGACCATCCGACGCTGGGAATTGGCATAAAACGTCATGAAAATCGTGCTTGCATCCAACAACCGGGGCAAACTGGCCGAATTGCAGGCCATGTTGGCGCCGCTGGACGTGGAACTGGTGCGCCAGGCCGACTTGGGCATTCCCGAGGCCGAGGAGCCACATCGCACCTTCGTGGAGAACGCGTTGGAGAAAGCGCGCCACGCCGCCCGAGCCAGTGGCCTGCCGGCGCTGGCTGACGACGCCGGCCTGTGCGTGGACGCCTTTGGCGGCCTGCCGGGGGTGGACACCGCGTACTACGCGACGCAATTTGGTTATGAAAAGAGTGACGACAACAATGTGCGGGCCTTGCTGGAGCAGATGCAGGGCATAGCCAACCGGCGCGCCGCGATGGTCAGCACGCTGGTGGCCGTGCGCAGCGGCGACGATCCCGAGCCGCTGATTGCCGTGGGCCGCGTGGTCGGCGAGATCGCGCGCACGCCAGCGGGGAACAACGGCTTTGGCTTTGACCCCGTCATGTTCATTCCCGAGTTCGGGCAGACCTTTGCGCAATTGCCGGTCGAGGTGAAGAACGCGCACAGCCACCGCGGGAAGGCGGCCCGCGCCATGCTGGAGATGATCCGCGAGCGCTGGTTGTCGACATGACGCACACCCCCAGGCTTCGCGCACTTCGTGTCGCTGCGCTTGACAGGCCCGCGCCAGAGGCTGTGGCTCTTCGGCCTGTCCGACCCTGCGAAGGCAGGCTTGGAGCCGCAGGCCTCAGCCCCTTGCAGGGGGCAACACCAGCGGCCCGGCAGAGCCGGTTCCGCGGTGTTTCT
>ERZ724516.2280-NODE-2280-length-10901-cov-9.929006_pt1 | contig 10901 bp, 10 predicted proteins | sample MGYA00376049_ERZ724516 | MGnify/ENA primary metagenome ERZ724516 (study PRJEB28724, sample SAMN07190886) | activated sludge metagenome | isolation source: activated sludge of sewage treatment plant in Hong Hong | place: USA: Christiansburg, Virginia | collected... | reverse complement strand
GACGAACCGGTTTCGATGCGGGCGTCAAGGTCCTTCAGCAGTTGCAGCAACTCGGCGCGCCGGGATGCGCGGGGTGAAACCCACACCGGCGGCATTTCGGCGATCGGCGGCACGGCATTCTCCGGCGCCACTTGGGGCACCCCATTTTCATACCGATAAAACCCCTCGCCAACCTTCTTCCCGACGACGCCGCCGGCCAGTCGCTGCGCCGTGATCACACTGGGGCGATAGCGCGGTTCTTCGTAGTACTGGTGATAGATCGACTCCATGACCGGGTGCGACACGTCCAGCGCCGTCAGATCCATCAGCTCAAAGGGCCCGAGCCTGAACCCGGCCTGATCCTTCAGGATCCGGTCGATCGTTGCGAAATCAGCGACGCCCTCGCTGACGATGCGCAGCGCCTCGGTCCCGTAGCCGCGTCCGGCATGGTTGACGATGAACCCGGGTGTGTCCTGGGCTTGCACGGGTGTGTGACCCATCTGGCGGGCGAAGCGGGTGAGTGCGTCGCAGACAGACGGATCGGTTTTCAGCCCGGCGATCACCTCGACAACTTTCATCAAGGGCACCGGGTTGAAGAAATGGAATCCGGCAAATCGCTGTGGATACTTAAGATCAGCAGCAATGGCGGTCACGGAAAGGGAGGATGTATTGGTTGCCAGGACGGCCTGCGAACCGACGATCGCCTCCAGCTCGGCGAAGAGGCCCTTTTTGATATCGATCCGTTCAACAATCGCTTCCACGACCAAGCTGCAATCCGATAGTTCAGACAGGGCATTGGCGCCGATCAGGCGGGACTTGTTTTCCGCAAGTGCCTCCATGGTCATTCGGCCTTTTTCCTGCAACCGGCTCCATTGGCCGGAAATGGCCTGGACCGCTTCGGCCACGGCCTCGGAGCGGGTATCGAACAATTTGACGATGCTTCCCGCCTGGGCCGCGATCTGGGCGATGCCGCGGCCCATGGCGCCTGCGCCAATGATGCCAACGACCTGAAAGGTGACTTGTTGCATGACGGGATTATGGTGCTTGTCGGGAACGGCTGGACCAAGTCAGGGGCACGAGACCTGCTGAAACCACTGCAGTCGCGGATTTTTGCTCCACTCTATTCCCAACGCCGCCAGAACCCTGCCGATTGGCGGGCACCGCTCTCGCTCAACGCCTGAATAAGGAGTGATTTTCCCCTTCACGGAGCCTGCGGTGTCTCGATATACCCGTCAGAAACGCACCTCGTCGCTCAATCACCGACACGTCCTCCACCGTTGAAATCGTCGCAGCCCATAATGGGTCTAGGTCGCCGCCCTCATTCCCAAGGAGCCCGCCGCCATGCCCACCCGCTACCCCCACCTCTTCACCTCGCTCGACCTCGGCTTCACCCGCCTGAAGAACCGGGTGCTGATGGGTTCGATGCACACGGGACTGGAGGAGGCGGAAGGCGGCTTCGAGCGGCTGGCCGCCTATTACGCAGAGCGGGTGCGTGGCGGGGTGGGGATGATCATCACCGGGGGCATTCCGCCCAACGAGGAGGGCGGCTTTGGCGCCAAGCTGTCCACGCCCGAGGAGGCCGTTCAGCACCGGCTGATCACTGACGCGGTGCACGCGGCCGATGCGGACGTGAAGATCTGCATGCAGATCCTGCACATGGGCGCGCTGGCGCCCAACCCGGCGTGCGTGGCACCCTCGGCGGTGAAGTCGCGCATCGCGCCCTACACGCCGCAGGCGCTGGACGAGGCCGGCATCGAGAAACAGCTGGCCGACTTTGCGAATTGCGCCGTGCTCGCCCGCCAGGCGGGGTACGACGGGGTGGAGATCATCGGCTCGGCGGGCTACCTGCTGTCCACCTTTCTGGTGCAGAAGACCAACCTGCGAACCGACGCCTGGGGCGGCCCGTTTCAGAACCGCATGCGTTTCCCCGTGGAGGTGGTGCGCCGGGTGCGCGCGGCCGTCGGCGCGGATTTCATCCTGATCTTCCGCATCTCCGCGATGGACATGCTCGAAGGCGGCCTGGCCTGGGACGAGATCGTGACGCTGGCGCGTGCGGTGGAAGCGGCCGGCGCCAACATCCTCAGCACACACTTCTGCTGGCACGAGGCCCCGGTGCCCACCATCGCCACCATGGTGCCGCGCGCGGCGTTTGCGTCGGTGACGGGGCGGCTGCGCAAGGCCGTGACGGTACCGGTGATCACCAGCAACCGCATCAACATGCCGGAGGTGGCCGAATCCGTGCTGGCGCGTGGCGATGCGGACCTGGTGTCGATGGCGCGACCGATGCTGGCCGACCCCGAGTGGGTGAACAAGGCGCGCGAAGGCCGCGAGGACGAAATCAACACCTGCATCGCCTGCAACCAGGCCTGCCTGGACCACACCTTTGGTGGCTACAAGCCAGTGAGCTGCCTGGTCAACCCGCGCGCCTGCAACGAGACGCTGCTGAACTACGGGCCTACGCCCGCGCCCAAGCGGCTGGCGGTGGTGGGCGCCGGGCCGGCCGGGCTGGCCTATGCGACGGTGGCGGCGCAGCGCGGGCACGCGGTGACGCTGTTAGACAGCGCCCCGGAGATCGGCGGGCAGTTCAACCTGGCCAAGCGCATCCCCGGCAAGGAGGAGTTTGTTGAGACGCTGCGTTACTACCGTCGGATGATCGATGTGCAGGGCATCGAGCTGCGGCTGAACACGCGGGTGGACGCGGCGGCGCTGCAGGCAGGCGGCTTCGACGAGGTGGTCGTGGCCACGGGCATCGCACCGCGCCAGCCCGAGATCGAAGGGATCGGGCACCCCAAGGTGGTGAGCTACATCGACGTGATCCTGGGCCGCCAGCCGGTGGGCCAGCGCGTGGCGATCATGGGGGCGGGCGGCATCGGCTTTGACGTGGCGGAACTCATCACGCACGCCGGGCCGTCGGGCGCGACCGACATCGACGTGTTCGCGCGCGAGTGGGGTATCGACTTTGCCAACCACCCGCGCGGCGGCGTGACCGGCGTGGTGCCGCAGGTGGCCTCCAGCGGGTGCAGCGTGACGCTGCTGCAGCGCAAGACGGACCCGGTCGGTAAGTCGCTGGGCCGCACCACCGGCTGGACGCACCGCATGACGCTGGCGCGCCGGGGCGTGCGAATGGTCAATGGCGTGGAATACCTTAAGGTGGACGACGCCGGCCTGCACGTGCGCGTGCACGGTGAGCCGCAACTGCTGGAGGTGGACACCGTGATCGTCTGCGCCGGCCAGTTGCCGCTGCGCGATCTGTATGACGAACTGGTGGCGGCGGGCGTGAAGGCCACGCTGGTGGGCGGCGCGTTCGAGGCATCGGAGCTGGACGCCAAACGGGCGATCGACCAGGCCAGCCGGCTGGCCGCGGTGGTGTAAAAAAAGGCGTGATTCGAGACGATTTCAAGCTTTTTTGGCGCTATCCCAGCGTGGAATGGTCATAGTTTGCTATTGAAACAGGATGATCGCAGGCGGTCGAAACAGATCCGGGGGCGCGCGGACCGGCGGGGTCCGGCCCGTTGCCACTTCAGCTCAGCGCCGCGTCGGAATGCGCCAGACCACCCAGGCGCCGATCAGGCCCAGTGCGATCAGCAGGGCCTGCAGCCACGGCCGGCCCATGAATTGCCAGGCGGACAGCGCCACCATGGTCAGCATCAGCGTGGTGGAAATCCACTTGATCCGCAGGGGCAGGGAACGGTGGGCTTCCCAGTCGCGCACCATGGGGCCGAGGTAGCGGTGCTGCGTCAGCCAGCGGTGCAGCCGCGGCGAGGCCTTGGCAAAACAGGCGGCGGCGAGAAGGACGAAGGGCGTGGTGGGCAGGCCGGGCAACACGACGCCAATCAGCCCGAGGCCCAGCGCGAGGAGGCCAGCAGCCACCAGCAAGGCCTGGCGCAGCGAAGGGCGCTTGCGGGTGTCCGTCATCACGCAAGGCCCTCACGCGCAGGAAGCGGCCCGCCGCAAGCGGTGATCGGCGAGCGAATCAGCAACCGTAGAACTTGATCGCGCGGATGCGGTGGGTGAGGGGCTCCACCAGCACGTAATCGGCGCCCACCTGGATCCATTGGGCGCCCCAGGTGGGTTTGCTGAGCTTGTGGGCGTTCCAGTCGGTCACCACCACCTGGTTGCCGCGATAGGCTTTGGGCAGCGTGGTTCCGACGGCGAGGGATTGGTCCGGTCCTGCGCCACGCCGGGCCTGGCAAGGCACGGTCGGCTGTTCTCGCTCCCACTGTTGATAGGCGCCATCACCTTGGGCAAAGGCGATGCAGCAAAAGGCCAGTGCAACGGGAATCAGGGCAAGGCGGCGCATGGGTTCTCCTTGGAAAGCGAAGGGTTCGGTCAACACGGCGATTGTGGCCCGAATTGGATTTGCTTCGCGCGCGAACAGCTCCGCGCTCCCCAGCAAAAAGGGCCCCGAAGGGCCCTTTTTCTGCGCGGCAGCGGGATGTGGCGTCAGTCGCGCTCGCCGCCCATGATGCCCAGCAGGGCCAGCAGGCTCTGGAACACGTTGATGATGTCCAGGTACAGGGCCAGCGTGGCGCTGATGTAGTTGGTCTCGCCGCCGTCCACGATCTGCTTCAGGTCGTACAGCATGTAGGCGCTGAAGATGCCGATGGCCATGACCGAGATCACCATCATGCCGGCGGTGGATCCGACAAAGACGTTGATGATGCCGCCGACCATGATGGCCAGCGCGCCGACGAACAGCCACTTGCCCATGCCCGACAGGTCGCGCTTGATGACGCTGGACAGGCTGGCCATGACGAAGAAGACGCCGGCCGTGCCGCCGAAGGCCGTCATGATCAGGTCCGGGCCGTTCTTGAAGCCCAGCACCATGGCGATCATGCGCGAGAGCATCAGGCCCATGAAGAAGGTGAAGGCCAGCAGCACCGGCACGCCGGCTGCCGAGTTCTTGGTCTTGTTGATGGCGTAGATGAAGCCGAACGCGCCGCCGAGGAACACGATCAGGCCGACGCCGCCGCTCAGGGATTTGGTGATGCCCGTGGCCACGCCCAGCCAGGCGCCCAGCACGGTGGGCAACAGGCTCAGCGCCAGCAGCCAGTAGGTGTTGCGCAGGACACGGTTGCGTTCGCCTTGCGAGGCGATCGGGCCGTAGCCTGCACCTTGGTCAATGGTTTGCACGCGATCGTTCATGAATCTGACTCCTTGATGGGCTGCACCATGCAGCGGGCGTAGTGTAGTTGAGCCTTAGGACGCGACGAAGTTCCTCCGGGGGAATCCTTGAAGCTGTGTGGAATTGCGGGTCAGGACCGTTTTGCCCTGCGTGGGGGTAGTGCGCGGGGCTTGCGCGGCTATGCTCGTGGTTTTTCCCAACCGTCAGATGGAAAGCATCCCATGAAAAACACCTACGTACTGGAATCCGCCGATATCAAGGCCATCGCCGCGGCAGCCGAGGCTGAAGCGCTGAAGAACAACTGGGCCGTGACCATCGCCATCGTGGACGGCGGCGGTCACCTGCTGCACCTGCAGCGCCTGGACGGCGCCGCGCCGATTTCCGCGCACATCGCACCCGCCAAGGCCAACACGGCCGCCATGGGCCAGCGGGAAAGCAAGGTCTATGAGGACATGATCAACGGTGGGCGCGTGTCGTTCCTGAGCGCGCCGGACCTCAAGGGCCTGCTCGAAGGCGGCGTGCCGATCATGAAGGACGGCCAGTGCCTGGGCGCGGTGGGCGTGAGCGGCGTGAAATCCACCGAGGACGCGCAGATCGCCAAGGCTGGCATCGCGGCCCTCGGCCTGTAATCGCGCCTGCGGGCGCCCGGCCGCCTGCGTTGGGGTCGCCAGCGCCGGCGCGGAAACCGTCAGGCGGTCTGCGCGGATGCGGCGGCAGGCGCTGGCGCAGGGGTCGGCAGCGGCAGGTGCAGCACCACTTTTTTCGGCTCCAGACGGTCGAGTGCGCGGTGCAGCCGTTGCAGCATCTGCTCGACATCCATCTCTTCCGCGATGGGCGCCGAGCCTGAGCGGTCGGGCAGTGCGAGCGTCACCACCCGAAAACGGGGTGACAGGTGCAGGGGAACCGGATGCGCACCGGCGAGGCCCTTGGCGATGATGTGCTGCGCGAGCACCGCCAGCAGGGCACTGCGATAAGGCGCTTCGATCAGCAGCGCGAAACGTGTGTTGGACACCCGGCAGACGGTGTCGATGTCGCGCACCACCGACGACAGCTGCGACGCCGCCACGACCAGGGCGCGATCGCCCATCAGGCGACCTTCGGACGCGACGATTTCGGCGTGGTTCGAGAGTTCCACGAGCACCAGCGCACACTCCTGCCGGCTGCGTCGTGCGCGGCGAATGGCATCGTGCAGGCGCACCAGCAGCACGGGCAGCGCGGTCAGGCCGGTGAGCGGATCGGTGCTGTCGATGACGCGCATGCGTGCGCGGTTCTCGTTGAAGTCCTTGGCGCGCCGGTGCAGGATGTAGAGCAGCAGCGGAATTTCGAGCGCCGAGCCGATCAGCACGGCGTATTGCGTGGCCCAACTGTCCGGCAGAACGCCGGCGCTGCGCAGTGCCGGAAACGGGTAGGCCAGGTGCAGCGGCAGGAAACCCAGCGCGATCCAGCCGGCATAGATCTCGCCTTTGCGCCAGGCCCAGATGCACAGAGCGAAGCTCAGCAGAACCGACAGCAGACCATACAGGTTCAGCAGCTTGAAGGCAGCCGGGCTGAGGAAGAAGAAATAGAGAATCGGATACGTGAAGCCGAACAGGGACCATACCGTGGCCAGCCGGTATAAACGCGGGCTGTGTCTTGAGAGCGCGCTGACCTCGCGCACGAACCAGATCCCCGCCCCGGTGAGCCAGAGCATGAACAGCGCGGGCGCCGCGTCGTTCCAGCGCGGCAGGTTCGGCCAGAAGAAGAGGCCGCCCAGGCCGGTGAAGGCGATCTGGAAACCCAGCATGCAGGTGACATAGGCGACGTAGGCGAGGAACACGCGGTCGCCGTACAGCCGCACATGGACCCAGCCCAGGAACAGCACCAGCAGACCAAAGCCGAGATAGATGCCCAGGGACAGCAACGAGCGGTCGCGGGCGAGTTGAAGGTCCCGTTCGTCCTGCAGGCGCAGGCTCGGACTCAGCGGTGCCGGGTGGTTTTCCAGGCGCAACCAGACCACCGTGCCGGCGCTGCCCTCCAACGTGAATACGGGCATGCGGTCGGGGTGCGACCATGAGGACACAGGCAGGTGGTCGCCGGCCTCCTGCGGCCGCCATTGGCCGTCTGCAGTCGGGGTGTACAGCGTGGCGCGATTGGTGAACGCGCCGCCCTCGAGGACAAGGTACCAGCGTCGGGCAGGGTCGAGCGCCGGCAGGGGGTAGCGCAGCCAGAGCGCGCCACGATCGATCTCGAACGAGCGCGGGCGCTCGAGGGCCTGAATCGCGTCCGCCGGCACGCGCGCGACGTCCTCGATGGTCGCGCGCCCGGTGGTGTCGACCCAGAACCGGGTGTCCGTGGTGACGAAGTCGCCCGAGCTGGCCGCCCAGGTGGTCGTCCCTGAGAGCCCAAGCGCCAGCAACACACTGGCGAGCCAGCTCCATGCGCAAGTCCACCTGGATTTCACCCGCATTTCAGACTCCTGGACGACGGTTGTTCGTGTCGCCAGGACCGCCGCCAGACAGCCAGGGGCCGGTCGTGGTCCATCGGTCTTCCACCCGGTTGAGCCAGGCGGGCGCACGGGGCTCATCATGCCATGCGGCCACGGTGACGCGCATCGGGTCCAACACCTGCTCCGGCAGGCCCAGCGGCCGGGTCTGGTCCAGCAGGAAGCGCTTCAGCAGGTGGTAGCCCACCACGCGCACCAACATGCGAGACAGCGAAAAGTTCGGTCTGAATCGCCGCACCAGCCGGTCCAGCGACAGCGACAGAAACCGGCCTATCCCGAAGGCGAGCCGGGTCGGCCAGGGCACCGCCCCGCCAATGCCGATGTCCCTTGCACTGGCCGGTCCGATCAGCCACTGGCACAGCGGAACCGGTATGCCACGGATGACGGGCAGGCGGATCGCCTGCGCCATGGCCTGCATCAGGGCCTGCCCGAGACCGGGCCGCGCATCGGGTGCAGCCGTCTGCGCGCGACCGAACGCCTGCATTCGCTCGAAGCTGGCGGCGGCGTCGTCATAGCTCGCCGGCAGCAGGTCGTCGCGCACGCCCAGCACGTGACCCACCACGTTCCAGGCGTGGAGAAAGGCGTCTTCGTCGGCTGGGGCCAGGCCCAGCCCCAGCGTCCGCATGCCACGCAGAAAGACGTAGTGGAAGGTCAGCAGGGTGTAGGCCAGTTCGAACTGGTTGCAGGGCAGGCCGCGGGCCCCGATGTCCCAGCCGTGGGTCAGCAGGGCTTCGTACAGCGCGCCATGGCCACCCGCCGAAGGCCCTGCCTGGGGCCGCGCCGCCACGGCGCCGGGCATCTGTTCGGGATCGCCGTGCAGGATCAGGTGGCGGATCGTGGCGTGGATCAGCCGCACTTTCAGCACCTGGGCGATGCCGCTGCCGGCCGGATCGGTCAGGCCTCCCTTGAGCATGACCGGGAACACCATCGCGGCGGTCTGGCGGATGCGGTGTTCGGTGTGCGCCTCAAGCTGCCCCGCCGCATGCAGCACCTCGGCCAACTGGGGCGGTACATAACATTCGGGCAGGCTGGCGCAGAACAGCAGGGTGCATGACAGCGGGCCCTCATGCATGAAGATGGCTTCGGCGCGGGCCACCCGAGCCGGGTCCATCCAGGCCGGCAAGCGGCAGCCTTCGCGCAGGTACGCGCGCAGGGTCTCCACCAATGCCGGTTCGGCCGAGCCGGGTGCGGGCTGCCAGTCGGCCAGGCTGGCGTTGTTGCGCCACTGTGCCATCAGCCGGGTTGCTGTCGCCAGCCGTGCGATGGCGTCCGCGCCGGGCTGTGAGGTGCCGTCCCACGGGCCGACGATGGCGGCCACGGTGCGGTCGGCCAGGGGATCAGCCAGTCGGGTCAGTGCCTCAAGGGACGGAACGGTGCTCATGCGGGGGGTTCGCTTTCTGGGTGCAGCCATTGCCACCATGCCGCCAGCGCCACCAGCGTGGGCAGGCCCATCGCGAAGAAGGCCACGGCGCGGGTTTCGATCGGGTGTCCGAAGAGCATCTGGAAGACCATGCCCGCCGCGTAGATGGCGATGGGCGCCAGCGCCGCCCGCCGGGCCCGTGGCCCCGTGTCGGCAGACGGGCGTGGCGCAAACAAGGTCTGGAACAGCAGGACAATGGCAAAGGACACCACCATCCAGCCCGCAAAACCCTGCAGCGTTTCACCGAACCAGCCACCGTCGGTCTTCTGCATGATCCAGGCCTTGAGCACGAAGACGAAGTAGGGATCGGCGCCCAGGTCAAATGCGGTGATGATCATCGCGGCCAGCCATGCGGTGAGCGCGCGCCTCGGCCACCCGGCTGCGCATAACACCGGCTTGCGCCACAGGATCAGGCTGGCCATGGCATAGCCGAGCCAGCACAATGCGAACCACATCAGCGCGATGGCCACCGGCACGTTGCCCAACTCCGGCCCCAGCACGGTCGTGTAGTGGTAGCGTCCGAAGAACCAGCCCTGCGACGAGCCCATCTCTTCGGCGAACCAGCCCAGCGCCAGCGCCAGAGCGGCAAATCCCAGGGCGCTGCGCCGCCCGGCCAGCACCCAGGCTGACCACAGACTGATGGAAAACAGGAGCAGGCAGGCGCCGACGAGTGCAGCGGTCAGCAAACCGGGCGATACCGGCGTGCTCACACGCTGGCCCCCCGATGGGGCAGACAAGGCGCGTGGCAGGCGGTGAGCGACAGACCCATGAAATCAGGCGGCGTGGGTGGAAAACGGGCGCAGGTTACCACGCTCCGCCGGGCAGGCCACCGTGCGCGTGCGGGTCTGCCTATTTGGTCAGGATCAGCTTGCCAAGCCGGGTTTCCTGCAGCCGGTAGATCTCTCCGTTATGGCTGATCGTGACCGTGCGCTGTCCTTGCAGCAGTGCCTGGCTTTCGACGGGCGAGGCTTCAGTGCGCAGGGACGCCGGCGACAGTCGCGGCTGCGAACCCGATATGCGGCGCGGTTCCACAGTCTGCAGGATCGGTTTCGCCCGCATGAGGCTGCTCACGGCTTCGGTTCGGTGATGAAGCCGATCTTGCGCAGGCCCGCCTGCTGGGCCGCGGCCATGGCCTGGGCCACGCGCTCGTAGCGCACGGCCTTGTCGCCGCGAATGTGCAGGTCGGGCTGCGGGTTCTTGGCGGCCTCGGCGCGCAGCAGGCCCGGCAGGGCCTCGTCCGTCACCTGGGCGTCGTTCCAGTAATAGGTGCCGTCGGCCTGCACCGACAGGCGCACGGTTTCGGGCTTGGCGTCCTCGCGCTGGCTGCTGGCGCGCGGCAGGTCCACGTTGACCGCGTGTTTCATCACCGGCACGGTGATGATGAAGATGATCAGCAGCACCAGCATGACGTCCACGAAGGGCGTCATGTTGATTTCATTCATCACCTCGTCGGTGTCGTCCTGGGTTCCAAAGGCCATGGTGGCGCTCCTTTCAGGCCTTCTTCATCGGCACGACCTTGCCGTCGCCGCCGTTGCCGCTGTGCACGCGCGCGCCGGTCACCAGGTAGGCATGCAGATCATGGGCGAAGCGGTTGAGCCGGGCCAGGATGTGCTTGTTGCCGCGCACCAGCGCGTTGTAGCCCAGCACCGCCGGGATGGCCACCGCCAGGCCGAGCGCCGTCATGATCAACGCCTCCCCGATCGGGCCGGCCACCTTGTCGATGGTTGCCTGGCCCGCGGCGCCAATGCTCATCAGTGCGTGGTAGATGCCCCAGACGGTGCCGAACAGGCCCACGAACGGCGCCGTGGAGCCCACCGAGGCCAGCACCGCCAGGCCCGTCTGCAGCCGGGCGGTGGTGTCGTCGATGGAGTTGCGCAGGCAGCGGGTGACCCAGT
>ERZ724516.2279-NODE-2279-length-10903-cov-23.823378_pt1 | contig 10903 bp, 9 predicted proteins | sample MGYA00376049_ERZ724516 | MGnify/ENA primary metagenome ERZ724516 (study PRJEB28724, sample SAMN07190886) | activated sludge metagenome | isolation source: activated sludge of sewage treatment plant in Hong Hong | place: USA: Christiansburg, Virginia | collected... | reverse complement strand
CCCCCGGCCTCCTCGCGCCGCCCCCCGCCGTCCTCGTAACGAAGCTCGACGCCGACCTTGCCGGCCAGGCGTTCGACCGCTTCGGTGAAGGTGAGGTGCTCAATGTCGGAGACGAACTTGATGACGTCACCGCCGACCCCGCAGCCGTAGCAGTGGTAGAAGCCGTTGTGCGGGTTGACGTTGAACGACCCGGTTTTCTCGTCATGGAACGGGCACAGACCGACCAGCGCGGAGCCGCGTCGGGTGAGGGTGACGTGCTCGCGGACGACCTCTTCGATCGAGGTGCGCTCCTTGACGGCAAGGATGTCCTCCGCCCGGATCCTTCCCGCCACCCACGCCACCTCCTCGCTTGCTGCCGCGAGTGTATGCCGTCCCGCCGACGGTCCGCCCGCCCCTAGGTGTCGTCACCTGGTCGCGAGTCAACCCATAGGTCTGTCCACAGGTCCGAGGTGGAGGCAGGGGTGTCCCACTTGTCGTAATCGGGTGATCGACGCTGCCGGTGTGCGGGCGGGTCCCAGGGTTGGAGGCCTCCCGGGAGTTGGTCGCCCGGGGATTCGTCACCCGGGTTCTGATCGCCCGGGGATCGGCCGCCGCGCGGTGGGGGTCCGTCGTCGCGACGGTGGTAACTGCCGGGGATGAGGTCCCAGGTGACAGTGCCCGTGTCAGCGCCAGTGTCGGCGGTAACGCGCCCGATGAGTTGGTCACGGTGGACGACGGAGTGGTGTCGTCCCCGCGAGTTGCCCCGGCGTCCCCAGCCGCGTCGAGCGGCCTTGGTCGAGGATCTCGCCGCGGCCACCCAGGACGGTCGGGATGATCGCCGCGTCACACGCCAAGCGACGCACCGTCTCCGGCGCGATCAGGGAACCACTCTGCGCGGATCCCACCACGGTGGCAGCCCCGATCCTCGCCGCCAGATCGTCGTAAGACATCGTCAGCATCAGCGTGGTCTTCACCCCGGACGGTGGCCGGTCGCCGGCGCTGGTCGCTCGGCGGCATACCTCCACCAATGCCTGACCGCGACGGGTCTGGGGGCTACGAGCGTCGCGTTCCCCGTCAGGGCCAGGGACCGGCGCAGACAGTGGCCCGATCGCGGCTTCGAGAGCTGCGGCCCCGACGGGGTCGAGGATCAACTGATAGGTGAGGGCACCCAGCTCGTCGGTGGATGGTCGCGAGAGCGACATCAACCGTTCGGCGGTGTCGGCGTCGGCCTGGAACTCACCGTCGGCACCATGCGCGGCCAGTAGAGCCGGTCGTAGTGATCGGACCCGCGTGGGCCGTCGGCGATCCCCATATCCAGCAATCCCTGCAGGACGGTCGGGGCGGCTTCTTCACGCAGGCGCGGCTTCAACCGGGCGAACTCGCTGACGACCGTCAACGCGACAGGGACACTCACGAAACCAGAGACGGCGGCGGCCTGGACGGTCGTCAGGTCCGGGCGCTTGCATTCGCGGACGAGGCGGGCGACCTGACCGGCACCATTCCCAGCCGCCAACGTCGGTGCGTGTTCGGCGACCCAGCCAGCCGTCGACCCCGCCTGAGACTCGGAAAACTCCCCACGAGGCTCCGCCTCACCAACGACCGCGAGCCTGGCACCACAAACAACCGCAGCCAGCGCGTCGAGCATGCCCAGCACGGTCCCCAACTCCGCACCCGGGACCTGCCACAACTGCGCCACCAACTGAGTAGCGACGGACGTCGCAGCAGTGAGCACAACCCGGCATTCAGCCGAGTCGAGAGTCGCCGCGTTGCTGTCCATAACCCGACGCTAACAGCGACCACCGACAGACCCTCCACCCCAAAAGGCCTCTCCCACAACCGAACACATCAAAGCCGGCTAACGATCCGGGCTACCGCTAAGGCGATGTCGGCCTATTCACGCGCGGGACACCACCGGCGTCAAATCCACGGGCCGCAGGTGTCCAGGACGAGACCCAACGAACCTCACCTGTCACTTTCGTCATGCCCTAGCCGTCGTGGGCAGGGGTTGTCGATGCGTGCCGGGTCACCGCGAAGTGCGCCGCACCGAGCAGCGCCGCGGCGGCACCAGCGCCCGCCGGAACGAGGGGTATGCCGCGCACCGCGTCCATCGCCTCCTGCCGGACCCCGTCCTGGACCGCTTCCCACCAGATCAGTCCGGCGTCGGCCACCGAACCGGCGAGCACCACCACATCCGGATCGAGGGTGTTGACCAGACCGCCGATCACCCGGCCGAGGGCCACTCCGCCCAGGGTGAGGACCGCTCGGGCCGCTTCGCCCGCCGCACCCGCCTGCCCGGCCTGGACGACGACGTCCCGGCCGTTCTGGGCCGAACCTCCCTCGCGTCGCAGCGCCGCGGCCAGCCCCGGGCCGCTGGCCAACGCCTCCAGGTGCCCCACTCGCCCACAAGTGCACGGCAGTCCCGCCGCCTCGCTCGCGGGGATGTGACCGAGGTGACCGGCCACCGCGTGAGCGCCGAAAATGACCTCCCCGCGGTGAACGACCGCGCCGCCCACACCCGTGCCCACGGCCACGAGCAGCACGTCGCGCAGGCCCCTCCCGGCCCCGAACGAAGCCTCACCCAACGCGTGCGCATGGACGTCGTTGAGCGCGTATGCCGCGAGCCCCAGGCCCTCGCTCACGCCGCGGGCCAGTACGGTCCCCGCCCAGCCCGGCAGCGCATCCGTGGCATGGGTGACAACACCATTCGTGGAGTCGATCACCCCCGCCGAGCCGATCCCAACCAGCACCGGACGGCTCTCGCCGCGCGCTTCCTTCGCCACGGCGACCGCAGCGGCGACCACCGCCTCAGGCCCCTGCGAGGCCGGGGTGGCGACCCGGCATACCTCGCCGACGTGGCCGCCCGTGACGAGAGCCGCGGCGATCTTCGTGCCGCCGATGTCGAGGGCGAGCACGGGCTCGCTCACAAGAGCCCGCCCTCCTCCAGGACCGCACGCACGGCGGCCACGTCGGCCCCCTCCAGACTGGCCATGGGCAGCGACATGGTGTTGGTCGACAGGACGCCGAGCAACGCCAGCGCGGTCTTGAACGACCCGACCCCCGCGGCCGGGCCGACCTTGCCGATCGGTGCGCGGGCGATCCCCATGAGTCGACTCAGCCGGGACTGCTCGACCCGCACCGTCGCCCAGTCGCCTGCCATCGCCGCTCGATGCAGCCGGACGTAACCGGCCGGATCCACGTTGGCCAGACCGGGGACGGATCCGTCGGCGCCGGCGAGATAGGCGCCGTCGACCACGGTCTCGTGGCCGGTCAGCAGGGTGAGCGGTGAGCCCGCGTCGGCGTTGAGCTCACACAGCCAACGGAAGCCGACGTCGTCGCCCGAGGAGTCCTTGACGCCCACGATCCGCCCCTCCAGGCCGAGCTCGACGAGCATCGGCGCAGCGAGTTTGGTGTGGACGCAGATCGGCAGGTCGTAGGCATAGACGGGCAGGTCGGTGGCCGCCCCAATCGCCCGGAAGTGGGCCCTGATCTCGTCGGGGCCGGTGATGGCGTAGAAGGGCGCGGTAGCGACCACGGCCTGCACCCCGGCCGCTTCGGCGGCCCGCACGTGCTCCAGCACCCGGCGGGTCTGCATGTCGATGACCCCGGCGATGACGGGGACCGCGCCTGCCACGACGGCGGTCACTGCGTCCAGGACCTTGGCCCGCATCCGATCCTCGAAGAAGGCCACCTCGCCGGAGGACCCGAGGGCGAAGATCCCATCGACCCCGGCGTCCAGGAGCCGAGCGACCAATCGCTCCAGCGAGGGCACATCCAGCTCACCCTCGGGGGTGAGTGGAGTGACCAGGGGCGGCACAACGCCGGTGAGGCCGCGGGGCATCACGAAGCTCCGATCTCGAGCAAGGAGGGGGTAGCGGACAAGAGGGTGCGGGTGTAGTCGTTGCGGGGCGACGTGAAGATCTGCTCGGCCGGACCGGTCTCGACGATCTCCCCGAAATACATGACGGCGATCCGGTCAGAGACGTAGCGCACGGTGTTGATGTCGTGCGAGATGAAGACCAAGCCGAGGCCGAGGGCTTCTTTGAGGTCGGTGAGCAGGTTGAGCACCTGCGCCCGGACCGACACGTCCAACGCCGAGGTCGGCTCGTCGGCCACGATGACGTCTGGCTCGAGCGCCAGGGCCCGAGCGATCGCGACCCGTTGGCGCTGGCCACCGGAGATCTGCCGGGGCAGGACCTCCAAGGCCGACTGGGGCAGGCCGACGAGGTGCACAAGCTCACGGACCCGAGCCAACCGAGTCGCGGGGGTGCCGATGCCGTGCACGCCCAACGGATCGAGCAGTTGGTCGCGCACGGTCATCCGGGGGTTGAGCGCCGTCGCCGGGTCCTGGAACACCACCGACACCGCTCGACCAAGCTCCTTGCGGGCCGAGGCGGACGTCCCGATCGGCTTGCCGTGGAAGAGCACCTGGCCCTTCGTGGGCTGCTGCAGACCCACCATCACCTTGGCGACCGTGGACTTCCCGCAGCCCGACTCCCCCACGATGCCGACGGTCTCGCCGCGGGCCACCGTGAAGTCGACACCCTTGACCGCGTGGACGCGGTCGGGCCGGAAGAGCTTGCCGGTGCGCGCCTTGTGGATGACGTGGACGCCACGAAGCTCGATGACGGGCGCTCCCGCTGTGGCGTGATCCTGCGGGACCGTCTGATCCTGCGGGGTCGTCTGCTTGCTCATCGGCGGCTTCCTTCCAGGGCGGCCTCAAGCGCATCGGTCGAGGCGTAGACGTGGTCAGGGCCGGCCGGACGCAAGGTCGGCCGCTCGTCCCTGCCCAGATCGGGGTAGGACGAACGCGGCGCGAACCGGTCGCCGGGCAGGAACTCCCGAGGCGAGGGGACCGTGCCGGGCACCTGATGCAGCCGCGCGGCTCCTGCCTCGATGGACAGGACCGACCCGAGCAGACCCCGGGTGTATTCGTGCCGGGGGTTGCTCAACAACTCGCTCGTCGGTGCCTGCTCGACGACCTGACCGGCATACATGACGGTGATCCGGTGGGCGAGTTTGGCGACGAGCGCGAGGTCGTGGCTGACGAAGACCATGGCGAAACCGAGTTGCTCGCGCAGGGTGTTGAGTAGCCCGACGACCTGCTGCTGGACGGTGACGTCCAGCGCCGTCGTCGGCTCGTCGGCGATGAGCAGCCGCGGGTTACGGGTGAGCGCCATCGCGATGAGCACCCGCTGGCGCTGACCGCCGGAGAGCTCGTGCGGATAGGACTTCAACGTGCGGGCCGGGTCGAGGCCGACCAACTCGAGCAGGTCCTCGGCGCTGCGCTTGCCGCCGCGCTTGGTCAATTGGGCCAGTTGCGACTTGACGAGCATCGACGGGTTCAGCGAGCTGAGCGCGTCCTGATAGATCATCGCCAGGTCGTGGCCGAGCAGGCCGATGCGCTCCTTGCGATCCATGGTCAGCAGGTCGCGGCCGTCGAAGAAGACCTCGCCCTCGATCTGCGCCGCGGGCGACAGCAGACCCATGATCGCCAGTGCGGTGATCGACTTGCCGCACCCCGACTCGCCGACCAGCGCCATCGTCTCGCCAGGACGCACGTCGAAGGACACCCGATCGACGATCGCGACCTCCCCATGGGCCTGCGGGAAACGGATCGACAGATCACGCACCTCGAGCAACGGCGCCGAGTCGGCGGCATACACCAGTCGGTCGGTGCGCTTGAGCTCCTGCTCGCGCAAGGTGACCAGACTCGTTGTCAGCAGTTGCTTGGCCACCGCGCCGTCGACCTGGCCGAGGACCTGAGCACCGACCGGAGCAGCGGCGGTGCCCTGCAGCAGGGCCTTCTCGTCGGCCTCGACGTCGACGCGGCGCTTGACGGCCGGGCTGGCCAGCGCATCGGTCAGACCCTCCGAGAGGATGTTGAGGCTCAACACGGTGATGAGGATCATCAGGCCGGGGAAGAACGTCGGCCACCAATAGCCCGACAGGAGTAGCTGTTTGCCGTCGGCGAGGATGTTGCCCCAGCTGGGGTTCGGGGGCTTGACGCCCGCGTTGATGAACGACAGCGACGCCTCGAAGACGATCGCGTCGGCGACGAGCACCGTCGCGAACACCATGATCGGCGCCAGGCAGTTGCGGGCGACGTGCTTGATGAGGATGTGCGCCGGGCGGGCACCCATGACCCGACTCGCCGACACGTAGTCCTCACCGAACTGAGCGAGCACGTTGGCCCGGACGACGCGGGTGAGCTGCGGCGTGTAGAGGAATGCGATCGCGAAGATCAGCACCGGCAGGGCGTTGCCGAACACGGCAACGAAGACGGCCGCCAGCGCGATCCCGGGGAAGCTCATGACGATGTCGAGGATCCGCATGAGGACCTCTGAGGTCGCCTTGCCGGCCGTGGCCGCGATCGAGCCGAGCACCGCAGCGGCCGCGAGGGCGACACCGGTGGCCACCAGGCCGAGGACCAGCGACGAGCGGGCGCCGAAGGCCACCCGGGCCAGGATGTCGCGGCCGATGGCGTCGGTGCCGAACGGATGACCCGGGCCGGGAGGGAGCACCGGCGTCCCGCTGGCCAGCGGGTCGACACCGAGCAGCGGCGCGAACACCGCCATGGCCGCGACGAGGGCGATGACTCCGAGGGCGATCTTGGACGTGATCGGCAACGACTGGATGGCCGGTAGCCGGAAACCAGGCCGGCTCTCCAGCGACTTGGTCAGGGTCGGGCGCAGCATCAGATGCTCCTGATCCGAGGGTTGACCAGGACGTAGAGCACGTCGACGAGGATGTTGACCACGATGAACGCGATCGCGACCGTCAGCGTGACGCCCTGCACGAGGTAGACGTCGTTGCGGGTCACCCCGTCGAGGATGAGTTGGCCCATCGCCTGGATGTTGAAGATGATTTCGATGATGACCGCGCCGCCCATGAGGTAGCCGACCCGCAGGCCGAGCACGGTGATCGGCGTGATGAGCGCGTTGCGCAGGACGTTGCGGGCGATGACCTCACGCCGTGGGATCCCCGACCCGAGAGCGGTGCGCACGTAGTCGCGGTCGAGTTCCTCGACCATGGCGGTCCGCACGACCCGGGTGAGGGAGCCGGCAACGGGCACGCCGAGGGCGAACGCCGGCAGCGCCACGTTGTTGAGATAGGTCGCCGGATCCTCGCCGAACGGCACCCAGCCCAACACCAGTGCGGGGAACATCCCCCACCCACCGGGCACAGTGCCCAGCCATTGGATGAGCAGGATCGCCAGCCAGAAGGACGGGGTCGCCAGCGCCATGATCGACACGACGCGGATCACCTGGTCGGGCCAGCGGTCGCGATAGAGCGCCGCCACCACGCCGAGGATCAAGGCGAGCACGACGGCGATGACCAGCCCGAGCAGGGTGAGTTGCAGCGTGATGGGGAAGGCGCCGGCGATGACACTCGTCACCGGGGTGTTTCCGCTGGTCGTTCCCAGATCCCCGTGCAGCATGCCGACCAAGAAGCTGCCGTAGCGGACGAGCAGCGGGTCGTCCAGCCCATGGTCCGTGCGGTACTGCGCCAGGGCATCCGGGCTGGCCGCCTCTCCCAGCGCGAGCCGGGCGGGGTCCGAGGGCGAGAAGGACATGACGACGAACACCAGCAACGTCACGCCGAGCACCATGAGTGGGAAAGCGACCAGTCTGCGGCCGATGAGGCGCAGCAGGTTCGACACAGGAGACTCCTCGTTCGCGTGGGGCGGTCAACGGTCCGCCACGGGGATGGTGCGCAGGGGCCGGTATGCCGCGCACGCGGCATACCGGGTCCCCGCACCTAGCAAGGGGGCACAACGGGGGCACAGTCCCCCGACGGCCTACTTCGTGCTCGCCACACCGACGAACGACAGGCCGGTGAGCGGGATCGGCTTGAAGTCGACCAGGCTCGCCTTGTCGTAGGCGGTCGGAGTCTTGCGGTGGAAGAGCGGGTAGAGCGGGATCTCGTCGGCGATGAGGTCGATGAGCGAGGCCCAACTCTCCTTGGCCTTGGCCTCGTCGCTGGCCTGCAGCCCGGCGTCCAGGAGCGACTGGACCTGGGTGTATGCCGCCGAGCCCTTCCAGTGCATCCGGGTGTCGGTCCACACGTCGCCGGCGTACCACCAGCGCATGAGCAGGTCGAGGTCGTTGCCGAACACCGAGGGGTCACCGGGAGCGATGACGACGTCGAAGGCCTCCGGCTTGCCGTCGATGGTGTTGTAGACGTCGGCGGACTTCTTCTCGGTGAACTCCACCTCGAGCCCGGCGGCCTTGAGCGACTCCTGGATGAGCGGCGTGCACTTCTTCACCCAGTCGTGGTCGGTGCACAGCAGACGCAACTTGGTCAGGCCGGTCGCCTTGAACATCGCCGTCGCCTTCGCGGCGTCGTGGCTGTAGACAGTCTTGGCCTTGACGTACTGCGGGTGGCCTTCCTGCACGAAGCTCGTCGCCGGTGACGCCTGGCCGAGCATGGCGGTCTGGACGACCTTGGCCATGTCGATGGCGTAGAAGAACGCCTGCCGGTTCTCCTTGGTGGCGAAGGGGTTGCCCGCCGAGTTGTTGAACATCGCGAACAACAGCCCGAAGCCCTGGACCGAGTCGACCTGCGAGGTGGTCTTGAGCTGGTCGATCGAGAGGTAAGGCACCGAGTCGATGGCCTGGACGCTCTTGGACTGGACCGCGTTGGTCCGCGTGGAGGCGTCCGGGATGATCTGCCACTTCATCGCCTTGGCCCGGGCCTTCTTGGAGCCGGTGTAGGCGTCGTTGCGCTCGAAGGTGACCTGCTTGCTCGTCGCGCCGTTGTCCGTGAGCTTCCACGGGCCGGTGCCGATCGGCTTGGCGTCGAAGGCCTTGGCGTCGGCGGTGACGACGGCCTTCGGGACGATCTTGACGACGGCAAGCCGGGCAGCCAGCAGCGCCGACGGGTAGGCCAGCGTCAGCGTGACCGTCTTCTCATCCTTCTTCGCCACGCCCTTGATGAAGGGGATGAACTGGCGGTAGAGCGACTTGTTGGCCGGGTCGAGGACACGCTCGATGGAGAACACGACGTCGTCGGCGGTCACGGCCGAGCCGTTGTGGAACACGGCGCCGTCCCGCAGCGCGATGTCCACCGACGTCCCGGTGGCCTTGGGTAGTTCCTTGGCGAGGGCGGCATACACCTCGCGGCTGGCGGGGTCGACCTCGGTGAGGCCTTCCATGACGTGCCAGTTTGCTGCGATGGTGAGAGCCGACGAGGTGGTCATCGGGTCGTACCCGTTGGTGCCCAGCTCGTAGGAGATCGCGGCGGTGATCGTTCCGTCCGCCTTCGCGCCACCGGCTGCGCCCGACGCGCCGGTCGTGGTGGAGGATCCCGGTGCGCACGCGCTGACGGTGCCGGCGAAGGCGGCTGCGGCACCCATCGCTCCGGCAAGCTGGAGGAACCCTCGGCGGCTGGACTGTTGGTCAAGAACCTGCATGGTGACGGCGCCTTTCTGAGGACCTTACGTGGGCGGCAGTGCCCTTCATCCGACATCGGACGTCTGATGTCCGATGATGATAGTCTGACGATAGGCCCGGAAGTGCCGGGGAGTCAAGAACTGAAGCAGCGGAGGACGACACGCCGATGAGCGCACCGCGCAAGGCCCCTGCCTGGTCGACGACCGATGCGATCAAGCAGCACATCATCGACTCGGGTCTCGGCCCAGGTGACCTCATGCCGACCGAGACCGAGCTCTGTGAGGCTCTCGGTGTCTCGCGCTCGTCGGTCCGGGAGGCGATCCGCACGCTGGGGTCCCTGGACATCGTCGAGGTGCGTCACGGTCATGGCACCTTCGTCGGGCGGATGTCGCTGGACCCGCTCGTCAACGGGATGGTGTTCCGGCTGTCGATGCGTGGCGAGCACGCGGTGACTGCCCTGCGTAACGTCGTTCAAACCCGGATCGCCCTCGACCTGGCGATGACCGACGATCTCGTCAAGGCCTACAACGGCACCTACGACTCGTCGATGCACGCCCTCGTGGACGACATGCGCACTCACACCGAGCAGGGCCACGCCTTCCTCGACGAAGACCGCGACTTCCATGCCCGCCTCGCCAAGGGGGTGGACAACCAGATCATCGGCGAGCTCGCCGGGGCCTTCTGGGAGATCCACACCCGCGCCCTCCCCCTGCTGGGGATCAGCACGCCGCAGGACATCATGGACACCGTCGAGGCCCACGAAGCCATCCTTCTCGCCGTCGAGTCCGGCGATGTCGAGGCCTACCGCAGCGCCGTCCAGGCCCACTACCTGCCACTGCAACGAGCGATCGAGCGGGCCGCGCACATGATCGACGACGAACCGACCCCCTGAGATGTCGCGCGCCGATGTCGTCATCGCGGAGTCCGGAGTGGGCTACCGCCAATACCGCATCCCTGCGCTCGCCCTCACTCCCGCCGGGACCTGCCTCGCCGTCTTCGATGCCCGGTGCGACCTGGACGACCTGCCCGCGCCCGTCGACCTCGTCGCGCGCCGCTCCACCGACGGCGGTCGCTCGTTTGGCCCACAGACCGTCGTGCGGGCGGGGACCGGCGTCATCGGCCACGGCGACGCGTCCCTCGTTGTCGACCACGAGAGCGGGTCCGTCTTCGCCTTCCACGCCACCTCCGCAGGGGTCGGCTTCTTCGAGTCGTCTGAGTCGATCAAGGACGACGACCTCGGGGTGCTGCACTGCGACGTGTCGGTCTCCCACGATGACGGGGTCACCTGGGAGCATCGGCGGCTCAGCCGCGACCTTCGCGTCGGCCTCAACGCCCGCCTCCCCGAGGTCGGCCTGGGAGAGGCGGCCCGGGTGTCGGGCCTGTTCGCCGCTTCCGGGTCCGGGACCCAGATCCGCGCCGGACGCTTTCACGGTCGGCTGTTGCAAGGCTTCGTCGCACTCATCGGCACGCAGGTGTATGCCGCCGTCGCCCACAGCGACGACCACGGCCGCACGTGGGTCATGGGCCGTCCC
>ERZ724516.2277-NODE-2277-length-10907-cov-6.278474_pt1 | contig 10907 bp, 17 predicted proteins | sample MGYA00376049_ERZ724516 | MGnify/ENA primary metagenome ERZ724516 (study PRJEB28724, sample SAMN07190886) | activated sludge metagenome | isolation source: activated sludge of sewage treatment plant in Hong Hong | place: USA: Christiansburg, Virginia | collected... | reverse complement strand
ACTCGCCTTGACCGCCGTTTTCGCACGTCTGTTTGTATCCCTCGTGCCGCCTCAAGTACTCCCACCACCAGTAATAGACCGAATCAGTCCATGCCGACTCAGGAGCAGGGTTCTTCTTCGTCCCGAATGTCGGGTGCTGGTAGGGGAAGTGTCTTGGTTCCATAGCAAAACTATAACACCCTAAAGATGCGCATTTAGTCTGTGATGTTGGAAAGGTCGTCGAAAAATTATACTGGCTTCACTGGTTCAGCAACGAAGCGAACCAGAAACAACTTAACTAAATGAGGTAATACAAATGAACAACGTAGCCAACATCAATAGCGATCATGAAGAACTTGTTGATCGTATCTTCTACAGCGGACGGGTATTCATCAGTAATGAGTTTGCTAATGAACTGTACCAATCAGATTCACAAAAAGTGAAGGACTTATTGATGGAGATTGACTACAACATCAAGCAGGGTCTTAAGAGAGATTCGATTGATCAACTTATTGATCAACTCGCTGAAGTAATGGAGGAGAACTGAAATGAAACAAGTAAATAAAACCCAAAACGAGATCAACATTGACATCATGAATCTCTACGCCCAACTCTGGGACAGTGAGTGGTTGGACTTCACCTACGGGATGGGTTTGAAGATCAACCGTTCTGTTGATTGTGAAGTTAAGGACTTATTAACCAAGATGTTTCGTAATCACAACAAGAAGAACGGTCCGAATCTCGATACGCTTGATGAACAGATGAACGACCTTATGTACCTGATTGGGGAGAACTGAAATGACAAACATTGTTGCTAACTATTCTGCTCATCAGTGGTTTGATCTTGGTGAGATTCTTGAAGACATTGAGGCGAAGTTGGAGGATATCGCCAGTTATGAGATCAAGTGGGGCACCCTTTATCTAACGATGAAGGATGGCACTGAACATGATATTGAGGGGGTGGTTGAAACAGACTATCAGTGGCCGTATGAAACAAAAGTGTACAACGATGACTATGAAGAGATTGACCTTGATGATGTAGTGAAAACTGAATACGTAGGAGAACTGAAATGAAAACATATACCGTGTATCGAACCATCTACTGGTCGTTCAAGATAGACGCAGCAGACAAAGATGATGCCCTTGATCATGCTATGGAGAACATCGATAGCATTGAAGAGGCACACTCAACTGATATCTGGGATGAGTGGGAGGTAGAAGAATACAAAGGGCTCGATTGTGGTCCTGACCCATACGATGTCCCAATGACCGAAGAGGAAAGTTTGAGGGCGTTGGAAGAGACAGCGATGATGGAACAATCGAAACGTGATCGTCGAGTATGGGAGGAGAGTGAGTACGGAAAACAGTTCTCATTCATTAAAAAACAAGTTCTTATGGAGAATGATATAAGTGGATTAGGGTTCGAAGAGATTTCGAAACTACACTCTAAGAAGATGAAGGAGTTCAATAAATGATCGAAACAAAAGAGTTCAGTAGTATTGAGGATTACACAGATAACGTATGGAAGTACGCACTCTATATGAAGGGGTGGGTCAAAGACTACTTCGACCATACCAATACTGGTAAGGTAGCCACAGACAAAACCTGCGAGATGCTTTTGAATAATGTCAACGGACTTCAACCGATACTCGAAGAGATGAAGAGATACGTTGAACAATGTGCACAGGAAAGGAAGATGCGATAAAAAAAATGAAAGACAAAAAAATGCCCCGGCTTAGTTCCGGGGCTTTTTCATTTTGAGTTCCAGAATTCTTTCCTGAACTCGAACATCACCTGACCAGCCCGGCGACCCCACAACTTGAACGGATAGACCAGAACATCACAGTGGTATTCGTTGAGTGGTGTGCCTTCTGAGTGAATCTGGGCAATCAAATCATAGATGGCGGCAATCTCACCATACGCCTTGTGACTCAGTAGGAAGTCGAAAGTCTCAACGTCAAACTGATCAATCGCTTGCTTCTGTGCCTTGGGTAAGTATCGGTAGGTATCGCTCATTGTCTATCTCCATGGTTGCCAGAGATATTTATGAGTGAGAAATCGCTAGTAATCTTCCGCCAGCATCACAGTCGTATAGCTGCGATCCCATTCAGTGATGACGTAGAACTTCGTTTTATTGATCGTATAGGATGAAAACACTCGGCCATCCGTTTTAATCGCAAGGTTATTCAGTTGTTGGTCTGCCTTACACAGATCACCATCATCGCCACTGACATGTCTTTCGACCAGTTCAGTTAGATTGATGCCGTGTTGTTGTGCGTAGTTGAGGCAATTTCTTGTTACGACAACTTGGCCTAGTGAAAACAGATGCGGCATTTGTATCTCCGGAAAGTTTAATGGAAATGTAACTTTCACGGATGGATTGATCACCGACAACGAGACAGACTTGATCAATAGTTGTTTAACTCAACCGGGCAACTGAATCGAGATAGATTTTCCAGTATGGCCATGATCCTTCTTTTATACCAAACAGACAACGCGGGACATGCTTTGAATTTTAGTACCTGGATACCCATAAAGGTCAACAGTTGCCCGTTCCCCAAACCTGTTGTCCTGATTTTTGTTTAGAGGGATAGTTTTATTATGGGGATGGGTGTCGCCAACAAGTTGCTCGGCAACCTGCTATTGATGCGTTTCAGTTGTTCTCAATGAAGTAAGACAAGTTGCCATCATCAATGAGACCCGATGTGATGTTGTTATGGTTGAATGAAGTGTTAAACGATCCTTCTGGCACCCAAACCAACAGCAAATATCAAGCGAACTGGCATGAAATCCACACCAGTTTAAGAATCAACTGTCTAACTCCGTGATTCTAGTGGGGAAATTGGGGTACGTCATAACCCCTTCAAGGTTATGAGGTAGATGATTCATACGAAAAATGTCAATTTGCATCAAAAAATATTATGAATTTATGCCACATAGGCTGTTAGCAGCAACTCTAGCGCATTCTGGAATATCTACAGATCCATACTTTGCCATATGTTGTTCAAAAAGAAACTTGCTAGTTTCTGGCGCTGAATTATCGCTAAGAATTTGTTCGAATATTTTTTCAATGGGTATGCCAGAACGTATCGTTCCACATAACAATTCAAATTCATTGATTGAGATGGTGAACATCTGTGACGGCGGCAGGCTTTCATCTAACCAACGATGTGAGTTCCACTCATCAGTACCAAACGTTAAATCACGTAAAGCATCTCCATCACCGATATTTAGTTGCTTGTATGTGACACATAAAAAAATAACTAGCGGTCGCCGGAGCGAATCAGGCAGTCGTCTTACAGTGTCAATTGCTTGGTCTGCGGCATGTAGTGCCGTGGTGCGGAGTTTCTGAGTTAATACTTCGGAAAGATTGTGATACAACTCGTCGTAATGACCTTCGATTCCCTTAGAATCAACCAGCAAGAGAATTTCTTCGGTCTCTAGAGCAAAATCAACACACTTACCATTTCCAATCAATAGTCGCTTTAATTCATTTTCTTGGATAACATTGTGATTTAGTTCTTTAAGAATTTTTCCTATGTATGTCTCAAAAGCTGGCCCAAATGATCTCATGAATTTTTCGGCGCCGCGATCTCGAAGAACATCGTAAAGCGCTGTTGTAATACTTTGAAATAGTACTTTGTGATGAATGCACTCATTGCCGCGAGGAGTTCGAATGAACGGCATACGAATAAGCGGTGTTTGTTCACAAAGCTCGACCTCTCGGGGGGTAACGTACTTCGTTAACATCACAATTCGTCGATGAAGTTCATTCAAGTCAACCACAAAAAATTCCGACATGATTTTCCAGTTTCTGTCATCTTCCGGATGTGGCTCAACCTGAAACCGTAAGTTTTCAGGAAAATCAAAAAGTTCACCTATTTGTGAAGCCATACGTGCAAGCTGCCTCACGAAATAATGGGGTTCTATACCAGAATCTTCTACAAACTCACGGACAAAAACTGAATTTGCCATGAGTTCACCGAATATTAATGCTTGTCGTGGTATGGCGCCATAATCGAACGATCGTTGATACCATATCTGTTGGAAAGCCATTCTTCGCATGAAAATATGTGGTCGCGTTGGCTTGAGTAGTGTTCCTGTAGCATCCCAAATACATTGGGCTATGTACTCTAAGTCAGATGCAGTACAAGGTTTTCGTTGAGAATTTCGATCCCACAATTCTGTAGCCCATTTTATAATCAGAAATGTAATGAAAGGTCTTTTTTCATACCATTGAAAGCCATCATTTGGCTGGTTTCTCAATTGATTAAGGCATCCAGCAATAACTGACTCAACGGATAATTTAACTATCCGGCTCCTCGCATCATCTATTAATGCATTTCCCTTTTGCATGGCTTGGTCATTGTTCAATTTATTTACCGCTATATTGTTATTTAATGGCGCCACATCCTGATAAATACATCACCAACCACTCCGGGGTGAACACCATGAAACTTTTTGAAATTGTTGATCTGTCAAACGAGCAAAGCAATGTGGAACGACTGAAGCAGAACGCCAAACGTCAAGCAGATCAGGTCAAGGCAGTGCAGGCAAGGTTGAAAATTCGTAAGTCTCAGGAGCAATTGAACAAACTTCGCCAGACATCAATGGCGCCAGTACTTTCAACCCAACGTTGATTTGGCATACAGATAGAAACCTGTCGTTTTCTGATTGTACGTGTCTGAATTGTTCTCCTTGATCCTATAGAACAAAGAAGTGGGTGGATGTCACGAAGATGATGGCACTACCGGCTGGCCATCAGGAAATATCTCATCTAGTCTCGTAGCAAGATTTTTCTGGTATTCGGAAATCTTTGAATCTTTGGAACGCCCATTGTGCGCTAGGTCCCAGAGCATTGCGGTGCCCGCCATAACAGCCAGTTCTGCATTTGAAGCACGGAAATAAACAAAGCGCCATTCCATTCCCAGGTCAAGTTCAGGATGAAGCAGAGGTGCTTCAATTTTTCCTGAGGGATGGACGGCAAGATCTCTGTAACGATATATCTCCTTTAGATTCGACCGAAGTGCCGAAGCCCCGTTAGGTTTGAGCGAGAAGGCGCGCCGTACTGTTTCGGCAACCTGCGTGTAGCGTGCAGTACGTCCCTTGCGCCACTTTTCCGCCATTGCCGGCGGTATTGTGACATGCTCACGTAGCACCGCGTAGAGAGCATCCCAGGCAATAGCTGCTGCCATAATTGCCTGCATGGATGCCTCAAATTCTGCTTCCAATGTTTGAGTTTTTACGACCTCATCAACTCCTAACCATGCAATCTCACGGCTGGCCTTCGCCATCAAGGCGCTGTCGAGGTGACGCTTGGCAATCTGAATCCACGTCGGACAGACATCGAAGCGAACATGTAATGTAATCGGGTCGCCTTCAATTTCACCGTCATCTCGAATTCGAATCGAGAAGTTTGGGACTGACAGAGTCATCCCTCTGGTTATGTAGATGCCTGGCATATTGGGTTTTGGTTCTCCAATTTAGCAAAACGTGCTCGCTCTAGCGACAGGTATGCATAGACAATATATTAGAAATCGGCGTCGCCAAGCAATCTATGAAATATTCGGTTTTATAGTTTAGTCGTTACGCTGGTTTAACCGATTGATGACATCCCTTGCTTTGGATGTCACTTGCCGCTGTTCAAGGTGGGCGTATCGCATGGTGGTTTTAATGTCGCTGTGGCCAAGGATTTCCCGGACCTCGTAAACGCTCATTCCATTTTGGATCAGGCGTGAAGCATGGGTATGGCGCAGGGTATGAACTCGGCAATCCTTGAGTCCAGCACGAACAATTGCCTTCCGGATTGAGTGAGTACAGTAGCCACGAGCGCCACCTTCCCGATTGCTGAATATATGCTGGCCGTCCTTGGTATTAAAACGGCGGGACAGAACCTCAAACAAACGATCCGTCATATACAACACCGTCTCGTTTTGTACCTTCGAGCGCCATAGGTGAATGGTGCGTTCGGCCAGATCGATTCTCTGCCATTCAATATTGGCAATTTCACTATAACGAGCGCCAGTATCGAGCAGCAGGATCACAAGATCGTAGGCATCCTGCATCATCCTTTTCAGTTCATCGCTACGGTTTGCCATCGGTTTCAGACCTTGGCATTCACGATCAGGGGCCAGTTCGATCAGGAGTCGGGTTTCCTCTTGTACCGATAGGTAGCGTAGCGGCACCTTCGGGATTTTCACGGATGGAAATTCGAGTTCGCTGACTTGATATCCCAATTTCTGTGAAAACTTCCATGTTCCCTTGATCAGCAGCAATCCGTACTTGATGGTTTCAGCGCCAACACCTTCAGCGATACGTTTTTGCTTGAAGCGCTCCAGGTCATGTGAGGACAGTTCGTCAATGTGCTTCTTCATGGGGAGCAGACGGGTCAGAACCGTTTCGTGAGCGACCAAGTTGCTGTAACTGGCGATTCCCTGCTTTGATGCCTTGTACTGGGTAAAGGCGTCAGCGAGGGTTATACGTTGCTTTCGGCCTTGATACTGCTGGGAGTGAATTTTTGATTTCCACTCGATTTCCATCTGTTCGGCGATTTTCTTGTTGGTTGTCTTCGTTGAACGGATGTACTGCTGCCCGTTGTACTGGAAAGACATGTACCAGTACTTGCTGTTTCCCCGTTTGACGATGCTCATGGCGTGAGTCCGATTCAGTAGTTCGATGCGGGGAGCATCGACTGCTTATCCCGGAAGGACAACATCGCTTTCACAAAATGCCGATCCGTTTTAATGATCGAGTCGATTGCAACAGAGTTTGTGAAAAATGCTCTAAGGGCGCAGGAAGTGGTTTGCACACAGCATATTCGTGGCGCATACTGACAAAATCAAACTCAACCATCAGAAGAAATCTCCGTGGATGCTTGTTCGAAAATTTCGCATGAAATTGTGAGGACGCATTGGGAATGTGATGGCGCTATATACGAATCGCCGAAACACGAAACACAACTAAAAACTGACTATTACTCTGACTTGATGAGTTGAAACTTGCACAGGCGTATTGAAATGAACAATGAACAACTAGAAAAAACAGAGCGGATTTTTTTTATAATCCTCGGCATTGACATCCTGATCACTTTAATATTTGGAATTAAAGCTTTCCTATACGCAGAGATATTTCAACAAATTCAAGCAGGGTCACGAGTGGTTGACCAAGCATTGATAAGCAATATGGAGTTAGCTGACAAATTCAGGCTTCTACCAATATTTACATGGTTAGCCGTAGGGTACGGGTTAGTAAAGTGGTTGAATGCCTGCTATCGATACGCGGAAGAGAGTATTGGCGTCAAAGAACTAAAGAATAGGAAATGGACAATTCTAGGTTGGGCTATTCCTTTCCTTAACATTTACAAGCCATACCAAATAATTAATGAAATTTTCAAGGTTGGGTCGCAAAGATACAATAGCCCCACCAACTGGAAAAAAGAAAGTAGCTCAACACCATTAATTATTTGGTGGGTTTTTTACTTCCTTTCACACTTTGCTATTTTAAGAATAGGCATGGATGCTAATTCAAAACTTGCCAATCCGGATGTCGCTGTAAAAATATACATTAGCGTTTTTCAAGAACAAGTATGGTTGAGCGGGATTTCAATAGCAATAGCAGTCCTATGGCTGATTGTCGCAAATTATTTAACGAAGCGATTGGTCATGCGAGAGCCAGTTAATTTTACAGACACATCTCAAAGCCTATTAGAGAGAACTTCGGAATCAAAGCAGCATATAGACGAAGCAGTAAGCAATACAGATGAAGATCAATACTTTTCACAGGTCGCTAAAGAAATGGTATCAGGCCAGCGTGATGAAGGACTTTGGGCGAAAGCATATGCTCTTCAAGATGGCGATGACAAGAAGACGAAGGCGCACTATATAAGGCTGCGAGTTAAGCAGCTAATTAATAAACCAATTAGTCATGAGCCTTTGCACAAGAATTTAATGCCTGAAGAGCATCTGCACAATCAAGGGTCACGAAATAATAATTCACCTTTTTGGCCAAGGTTAAAGGCGCTGTTCAAAACATATGGAATAATAATATATGGCCCTTTGCTGATTTGGTCAATTTATACAAACTACCAAAATCATAAAAAAAATGAAGAATCAAAGCCGCCCATAGTTACGACGCCGGCCGTTAATCCTGATGGATATAAAAGACAAGGGGAGACCTGCGAAAATATCAAAGAGTGCTATCCGGGCATGTACTGTTTTGGGACGTGTCGATACTGACTAATTTAGTTCTAGAACACTAACTACGTCAGTATCGCTGTTTAATCCAGGAGCATTGCTTACGAGGAGTCAATCGTCTGTCAATTTATAGAAATGCCGTAGAGATATCGCACAGTGTTTTATGGAGGAATAAAAACAAGCAAGCTTAAAGCGATATGGCGCTAACGCCATTTCTTCCCCAACACGCCCAATTATTTAGTTGTAAGCACATCAGGTTTTCGAGAAATAAATTAAATATAAAGCACCAGTGGCTTTGAAATAAAACCGGTGAATTGCAATAAATATCTACAATATGGCCACAATTCGTGTTTTGATTATGATCAGAATATTATTTTCTCGCATTAAGTGCAAACAGGATGCGGTTATTCAATGAATGAGGCACTAATTAGAGAGGTAGCTGAATCCATAGTTCATAATGAAATTCTTACGAACTGGAAGCTGTATGCCCTATTGGGAAGTATCGGAATTCTTGTAAGCGTTGTTGGAAATTTGGTTAGTTCATACTTCAAAAAACGGGCCGAGACTTATGCTACCAAGGCAGATCTAAAGGAAATCATTGATCAGATTCGTGCAACCACTAATGCTACTGAACAAGTTCGTGTCGCTCTTTCGCATGCAGATTGGATTTCAAAAGAGTGGAAAACAACACGGCGCCTAAAACTCGAAGAACTTCTTCTAACTGTATATTCTTTAGAATCGTGGATTGACAAGCAACGATCAATTTGGCTTTTTAACTCAGATAACGATTATGCGCCAAGTCCGATCGACAAAGTAAAAATGATTGGCCTGCTCTATTTTCCTGAGCTAAAAACTGAAGTTGATAGCGTTGTTATGGCCTATAGATTGGGAGTTGGGTTTATACATAACACTGCAAAGAAGGCAAAGGTAGCCGGGGATGACCTAGATGCTCGTGCGGCCATTCTTATAGGATCGGTTGCCGAATGGGCGCCGATGCACAGAGATACCATTAATTCCATCTTGGCACTCGATGCAAAAGCATCGCAAATTATGAGCGACTTTTCCTGTAATTAAAGAGTTATTTTAGATTGCACCTGTTGTCTTCCTTTCAGGTTGGTTGATGCTGGACTCATCAACTCTGAGCAATGGAAGACATCATGAAATTCGAAGTGACGTACACCGTAAAAGGATTCCTGAATTGCTTTAGAGATGTTGTCGAAGTTCAAAACATCGATGACTGTGAAGCGGAAGTGAAAAAGTTGGTAGAGCAATACACCGGCTTCAAAAAATCAATCCGCATCGTTCTCATCAAGCCAATTCAAGGAGCCTAAAATGTCATCACGCAAATCAAACAAGTTTTCCGAATCCGAAGTTGAACAAGTTCTCGAGACAGTTGTTGAAGATGCTGTTATTACTGTTGAAGACTTGCCAGAACCAGAACCAGAACCAGAACCAGAAGTAGTTGAAGAGTCGCAAGCCGTAGAACCAGTAGCCGATGTCGATCCAGAACAGGTAGAAGCAGAACGCCTAAACCGTGTGAATGACATCGAAAAGCAGATCATTCAGCATCAAGAGTCAATCAAGCAGCTTCGGTCTGAACTGAAAAAGCTAGATGGCAAGACAAAACGGGAAGGACCAACAAAAATGGAATCCTGTCTTGCTCTCTTCAATGCAAATCCCGGCTTATCTCGAAAAGAGTACGTTCAGATGTTCCAAGATCAATGCGGTCTGACAATTGCTGGGAGCCGTACTTACTCGCAGTTAATAATCTCGAAGAACAAATGATCAGGATGATCAAACACAACCAAGGAGGCTACGGCCTCCTTTTTTATTTGCTGTACAATTTCAGAACCAATAATTAAAGGAGATCCAAATGCCCAAAGGTCAAGGCGTTCGTCGCACCCTGGAACAACAACTGGCTGATTTGAAGAAGAAGCAGGCAGAGATTGAAGCCCGCATTATTGCTAAGTCTTCACTGACCGCTGATCACAAGCAAGTAAAAGCCATAGTCGCCGACATCAACAAACTGTCTGCTGATGCTGGCGTTTCAGCAAAAGATATCCTGAAACTGGTCACTGCTAAAGTTTCCCCACGCAAACCCCGTACTCCGAAAGCGTAAAAACACACTCGAAACCGTGTCGTAATCGTCGTCTAAGCGATTAATTAACGGTGGCGAGTGTATTGAGTAGGAGACCACGGTAAGTCAGTGTGGTTTGACAGGCCCAAGAACCGAAAAACAGCGGTCTTGGGCTTTTTTATTGACGCTGATTTTTACACTAATTCGATATATTTCATAAATCGAAACATTAGGGTAAAAAAAGCGGAAACCTTGCTGTCGGGTTCATGGTTGCTCAATGGTGAGTTGAAATGGTCAGAGAGATTGGGTCTGCATCATTGCTGTACTGGCATCTCACCCGATAGGTTTTTCTATGGGCTGATGTTGTTGCTTGGGATTGGTGTAGCGAAGCGGAACCAATCACAGGAGTAATGCCAACCCCATAGAAAAAGCGATATTACTTGCCATTTGATATAACTGATTTGTCCACCCGATGGCCTGTTTGATCTGGATATTTGCTTCTTGCCATGGGGTTTTGCTGGACATCAATCAGAACCAATTTGCTCTTTGATCCATGCTCGATGTATTTCAATTTGGCTACCTCATTCGATGTATGACTGATTTCCTGCCAATGTGGTTTTGGTTTTGAAGTAACAACAAAAACAGGGGTTGGGGAGGCC
>ERZ724516.2276-NODE-2276-length-10908-cov-3.300193_pt1 | contig 10908 bp, 10 predicted proteins | sample MGYA00376049_ERZ724516 | MGnify/ENA primary metagenome ERZ724516 (study PRJEB28724, sample SAMN07190886) | activated sludge metagenome | isolation source: activated sludge of sewage treatment plant in Hong Hong | place: USA: Christiansburg, Virginia | collected... | reverse complement strand
TTCCTGTGGCAGGCGCTCGAAAACGCGGTGGTCGCCGACCGTCGAAAAAACCAGGTTCTTGTGGCCGATGCCGCCGGCCGTGCCGAGCAGATCAATCGCTTCGAGCACATTGTCCATGTTGTGCGATGGCTCACCCATGCCCATGAAAACAACGCGCGCCACCTTGCGCCGGGCACGACCGAGGATGACCTGGGCAAGCATTTCGCCGCTGCTGACCTGACGGAGCAGGCCGTCGCGGCCCGTCATGCAGAAGGTGCAGCCGACGGCGCAGCCAATCTGCGTTGAAATGCACAGGCCATCGCGCGGCAGGAGAACGCTTTCGACGGTCTGGCCGTCGCCTAGTTCGACGAGCAGGCGTGATGAGCCATCCTCGCCCGGATGTTCGGAGCGGACGCGGGCCAGCGCCGAGAGTTCATCGTGCAGCCCTGGCAGTGCGTTGCGCAGTGCCAGGGGCAGGAAGGCTTCCGGCGGGTGGTTGCGCGGCCCGGCGTCAAGCGGCTTGCCTTGGGCCCAGGCACGCATGACGCGGTCGACGTGGCAATCCTTGGCGCCGGTGGCGAACAGGGACTGGCGGATGGATTCGATGCGCATGCGGGCGGTTCATCAGGCCCGCAAGGGGCGGCCGTTATTGATCAGTGGCAGCCGGCGGTGGCGACCGGGGCGGGCGGCTTCTGCTTGTTGCGCTCGGCGGCGCGTGCCTCAATCCAGTTTTTCCAGGCGATCATGCAGCCGAGCAGGATGAAGGCGCCGGGCGGCAGCAGGGCGAGCAGGAAGCCGGGGTAGCTCTCCGGCAGAACCTGGATCGGCTGCAGGCTCGGGAAGACCATGTCGATGCCGCCGAGGATGGTGCCGCTGCCGAGAAATTCGCGCATGGCGCCGAGCACGGCCAACGTCCATAGCATGCCCACGCCCATGAAAATGCCGTCAAGACTGGCCTGGGCGGGCGCATTCTTGGCGGCAAAGGCTTCGACGCGGGCCAGCACGATGCAGTTGGTGACGATGAGCGGAATGAAGATGCCGAGCACCAGATACAACTCGTGCAGGTTGGCGTTGAACAGCAGGTCGACGACAGTCACAAGGGCGGCGACGATCAGGATGAAGACCGGGATGCGGATTTCGTGCGGAATCAGGTTGCGCAGCGAGGCCACCGCAAAGCCCGAGATGGCCATGACGATAATCGTGGCCAGCGAGAGCATGATGCCGTTGACGGCGTTGGTGGTTACGGCGAGCAGTGGGCACAGGCCGAGAATCTGGACGATGGAGGTGTTCTGCTTCCAGATGCCGTTACCGGAGATGGTCCTGAATTCATCACGCGTGATCATTTGGCAGCTCCTTCAGCGAACAGTCGGTCACGGTTGGCGTCGGCCCATTGTGCCGCCTTGAGCACGGCTTTGGCTACGGCGCGCGGGGTGACGGTTGCCCCAGCATAATTGTCGATACGGCCGCCGTCCTTCTTGACCTTCCACTCCTTGGCGGTCACCTGGGCCAGCGACATGCCATTGAATTGGGTGATCCACGGCCGGGCCTTGTTCTTGTCCTTCTTGACCTCGACGTAATCGCCGAGTCCCGGCGTTTCCTTGTGTTGCGTCACGCGAACACCAGCGACCTCGCCATTGGCGCGGACTGCCATGACCAGGCGGATCTTGCCGGCATAGCCATCGGGCGCGACAGCCTCGAAAACCAGCGCGACGGGCTGGCCGTTCTTGCGGGCGCGGTAGAGCAAGGTCGGGTCGGTCAGCGCCAGCTCCGGTGTTGCCGGTAGTGCGATGGTGTCGCTGAGCAGGGCGTTGTCGTACTCGCTGCGCTGCAGCACTTCATCCACCAGTTTCATCTTTTCTTCAACGGCCGAGGCTTCGATCGCCGGTTTGGTCCACAGGTAGGCGCCGGAGAGCAAACCTGTGAAGATGATGACGAACACGAACAGGATGGCCGCGGTGCGCGCCGCCATGCCGGTCGCCGAAAACTCCTGCGCCGCGCTCATGACTTGTCCTTCATGCCGAAGATCGGCGGCTGCGTCAGCAGGTCGATGAGCGGAGCAGAGAGGTTCATGAGCAGAACGGCGAAGGCGACACCATCGGGATAGCCGCCGAAAACACGAATGATGTAGGCAAGCAGGCCGGCGCCGGCACCGAATATCAGTTTTCCGCGCGGTGTCGTGCAACCGGAAACCGGGTCGGTGGCGATGAAGAAGGCGCCGAGCATGGCGCCGCCAGATAGCAGGTGGAAGAGCGGGCTGGCAAACTGGCTCGGGTTGTAAAGCCACAGGGCACCGGAGAGCACGGTCATGGAGGCGATGAAAGAGACCGGCACATGCCAGGTGATGAGCTTGCGCTGCCACAGCCACAGGCCGCCGAGCAGGTAGCCGGCGGCCACCCATTCCCAGCCGCGACCGGCGAAGTTGCCGTAGATGTCCTGGTTGGCGAGCAGCGTGGTGACATCGAAACTGCCTTCGCCCAGCTTGAGTGCTGTTTTCATGGCGTCAAGCGGCGTGGCGCCAGAGAGCGCATCGACGCGCGGTGCCCAGCCCAGAATGATGTTCATCTGCTCGACCAGCCCCAGTTGCAGGCCGACGCTGGGCCACTGCGACATCAGGGCCGGAAAGGCGACGATGCAGACGGCGAAGGCAACCATGGCCGGATTGAACGGATTCTGCCCCAGGCCGCCGTACAGGTGCTTGGCAACAATGATGGCGAAAACCGTGCCGGTGACGACCAGCCACCACGGCGCCAAGGGCGGGAAGGTCAGGGCGATGAGCCAGGCCGTCACGATGGCCGAGCCGTCGGTCAGGAACATGGCCATGGATTTGCCGCGCAGCTTCAGCATGACGGCTTCGGCCAGCAATGCGGCGAGCGTGGCAATGACGATCTGAACCAGGATGGCCGGGCCGACCAGACTGGCATAGGCGGCAATGCCCGGGATCAGCGCAACGCAGACCTGGATCATGACCTGGCTGACGCTGACATCTTTGAGAAGGAAGGGGGCGGGGGCGAACATTACTCGGGTTTCTCGCTGGTCGGTGCGGGGGCGACCGGCTCGGGCTCTATCAGGTGGGCGGCGACGCGGCGCGCCTCAATGTCGGCGGCAGCTTTTTGCTGGTCGGGCGTCAGGTTGTCGATATTCTTGGGCTGGACGGCTTCGCGCTGTGCCTTGGCGCGGGCCATGGCAGCTTCGATGGTGGCCCGTTTTGCCTCTTTTTCCGGGTTGACCGTGGCAGTCGGTGCATCGGCTGGGGCGGCTACTGCTGGTGCGATGGCCCCATCGGCGGCCGGTGCTGCGCTGCTTTCCGCAGCGGCGGCCGCAGCTTCAGCCGCTTTTTTCGCGGCCTGCGCGGCGGCGGCCTTGGCCAGTTTTTCAGCCTTGTCCGCTTTTTCGCGTTCTTCGCGATATTGCTTGAACTCGAAGCGTGTCTTGGCCTGGTCGGCGGCATTTTTCTCGCGTTCGCGCGCCCAGATTTCGCTCTTGGCAAAACGGAAATACTGGACCAGCGGGATGCGCGACGGGCAGACGTAAGAGCAGCAACCGCATTCGATGCAGTCGAAGATGTTGTATTCCTGCGTCTTGCCGAAATTCTTTGCGCGCGAGAACCAGTACATCTCGAACGGCTGCAGTTCGTGCGGACATACCTGGGCGCACGAGCCGCAACGGATGCACGGCATTTCCGGTGCCTTGGGCGGGAACAGCCGGTCGTCGTGGGCGATCAGGCAGTTGGTCGTCTTGACCACCGGCACCTGCGGGTTGGGCACCAGGAAGCCCATCATCGGGCCGCCCATCAGGATGCCGTCGGTGTCGGGATGCGGCTGGGCGAGGGCCAGCAATTCGCCCATCGGCGTGCCGATCAGCACTTCGTAATTGCGCGGTGCGTGGACGTTGCCGGTGATGGTCAGGATACGCGAAATCAGCGGCTCGCCGTGGGCGACGGCGCGCCAGGCGCTGTAGGCGGTACCGACGTTGAAGACCTGCACGCCCATGTCGGCGGTCGACCGCATCGAGCCCGGCACTTCCTTGCCAGTCAGCACGCGGATCAACTGCTTGGCGCCGCCGGCCGGGTAAAGCGTCGGCACGGCAACGACGGAAAACGGCTCTTTCTGGGCGTCGACCGCAGCACGCATGGCGGCGATGGCTTCCGGCTTGTTGTCCTCGATACCGATCAGCACCTTCTTCGGTTGCAGAAGGTCGCGGAACATGGCAATGCCGCGCACGACTTCATCGGCGCGTTCGCGCATCAGCAGGTCGTCGCAGGTGATGAAGGGTTCGCACTCGGCGCCGTTGATGATCAGTTCATCCATCGCCACGCCCTTGGACGGCGTCAGCTTGCCATGGGCCGGAAACCCGGCGCCGCCAAGGCCGACGATGCCGCATTGCTGCAGGTGATGGAAAACGTCAGCCGGCGCCACCGCCTTGTGATCGATTGGGGTGCGGGCGATCCACTCGTCCTTGCCGTCGGGCTCAATGACCACACAGAGCGAGTCGAGGCCCGACGGGTGGGGGCGAACATGCATCCCAACCTCGAGCACGGTGCCTGAGGTCGGGGCGTGAACGGCGGCGGAAATCCAGCCGTCGGCCTCGCCGATTTTCTGGCCCTTGAGGACATGGTCACCCGCCTGAACAATCGGCCGCGGCGTGCCGCCGATGCTCTGATGGAGCGGCACGACCAGATGCGAGGGCATCGGCGCCTGGGCAATCGGCAGATGGTTGGATTGCAGCTTGTTGCTCGGTGGCTTGACGCCACCCTTGAACTTGAACAGATTCATCAGCATCAGGCGGCCTTTTGCAGCGGTGCCGCCGTGATCTCGACAACCGGATATTTCCATTTCCAGTTGTCGATGGTTTCAGGGATCACTTCCATGTGGATGCACTCGACCGGGCAGGGTGGCAGGCACAACTCGCAGCCGGTACATTGCTGGGCAATGATGGTGTGCATCTGCTTGGCGGCGCCGACGATGGCGTCGACCGGGCAGGCCTGGATGCACAGCGTGCAGCCGATGCAGGTGTTCTCGTCGATGATGGCGATCTGCTTCGGTTTTTCCTCCGCATTGAGCGGCTTGACCTCGCGCCCGAGCAGGTCGGCCAGGCGCTGGACGCCTTCTGCACCACCGGGCGGGCACTTGTTGATTTCCTCGCCATTGACGATGGCTTCGGCATAGGGCTTGCAGCCGGGGAAGCCGCACTGGCCGCACTGGGTCTGCGGCAGGATGGCCTCGATCTTTTCGACCAGCGGGTCGCCTTCGACCTTGAACTTGATGGCGGCGAAACCGAGGGCAGCCCCGAGAACTATAGCCCCGAGGGCCATGATGGCAATGGCGAGAAGAATATCCATTATTGGTACTTGTCCAGGCCGGCAAAGCCCATGAAGGCCAGGGCCATCAGGCCGGCGGTGACCATCGCGATGGCGACGCCGCGGAAATGGACGGGCACATCGGCGCCTTCGATGCGCTCGCGGATACCGGCAAAGAGGACCAGTACGAGCGAGAAGCCGACGGCGCTACCGGCACCGAACAGCAGCGAATCGATGAAGTTGTAGCCGTTCGAAATGTTGAGCAGCGGCACGCCGAGCACGGCGCAGTTGGTAGTGATCAGCGGCAGGTAGATGCCCAACGTCTGCTGCAGCGTCGGCGAAGTCTTGGCAATGACCATTTCGGTCAGCTGGACGATAGCGGCGATCGTGACGATGAAGGACAGCGTGCGCAGGTACTCGAGCCCGAACGGCATCAACAGGTAATGGTCGATGATGTAGCTGGCGCCCGTTGCCATGGTCAGCACGAAGGTCGTGGCGGCACCCATGCCGTAGGCGGTTTCCAGTTTCTTGGAAACGCCCATGAAGGGGCAAAGACCGAGGATCTTCACCAGCACGACGTTGTTGACCAGCACCGCGCCGACGAGGATAAATAAGTAGTGGCTCATAAATTGGGCAAACTTGACGCGCGTATTATCGGACTTTGCTGCAGTGCAAACAACCGCGTGCTGCTTGTGGCTTTAGCTGTTTTTCCTGCTCAATACGTTGGCGAGGGTTTCTGCCACTTCGCTGACCAGATCCGGTCCGCGGTAGATGAAGCCGCTATAGAACTGAACCAGGCTGGCGCCAGCGCGGATTTTCTCGGCCGCATCCTCGCCGCCCATGATGCCGCCAACGCCAATAATGGGCAGTTCGCCGGCCAGGGCAATCGACAGCTTTTTCTGCACGGCCGTCGATTTCGCGAAAACCGGCTTCCCTGACAGGCCGCCGGTTTCGGCAGCATTCGGCAGACCTTCGACCGCTTCGCGCGACAGCGTGGTATTGGTCGCGATCACGCCATCAAAACGGTGACGGCGCAGCGCGTCGGCGATAGCCGTGATCTGCTTGTCGTCGAGGTCGGGGGCGATCTTGAGCGCCATGGGCACGTATTTGCCGTGCTGGTCTGCGAGTTGCAGCTGTTTGGCCTTGAGCTGGGACAGCAGGTCGTCGAGCGCCTCATCTTTTTGCAGTTCGCGCAGGTTTTTGGTGTTGGGCGACGAAATGTTGACGGCAACGTAGCTCGCGTCGTTGTAAACCTTGTCGAGGCAGATCAGATAGTCGTCGGCGGCTTTTTCAATTGGCGTCGTGGCGTTCTTGCCGATGTTGATGCCGAGAATGCCACCCTTTTTCGGGAATTCGGCGCGGCGGACGTTTTCAAGAAGGCGGTCAACGCCGGCGTTGTTGAAACCCATGCGGTTGATGATGCCTTGCGCTTCGGGAATGCGGAACAGGCGCGGCTTCGCGTTGCCATCCTGCGGGCGCGGGGTGATCGTGCCGATTTCGATGAAGCCGAAGCCCAGTCGGGCCAGCCCGTCGATGTGGTCACCATTCTTGTCCAGACCGGCAGCCAGGCCGACCGGGTTGGGAAACCGGAGACCCATGACCTCGACAGGGCAGGGAGTGACCTTTTTGGTAACCAGGCAGGACAAACCGGTGGCATTGGCGAAATCGATGCCATTCATGCCAATGCCGTGGGCAGTTTCAGCGTCGAGAGCGAAAAAGAACTTGCGAATAAGGGGATAGAGCATAGTGGGCGGCATTTTACCGCATAGTCAGCGGCTGCCGTTGAAACACGGGTGCTAAACTCGCTTCATCAACTTCTGTTTGAATTGTCGAATGGACCTCTTGAAAGCAATACGCACCGGCAATCTGAGTGAGGTCAAGGCGCTACTCGATGGCGGGGCCAGCCTGGATGGTGAAGGTGAAGGTGAATCGGGACTGGCGATGGGGATGGCCTGCTTTATGGGACATCCCGAAGTCGTCCGCGAGCTGGTGGCGCGGGGTGCCGCCGTGAATCTCGACGACAACGCCGCGGCTACCTCGCCGCTCGCCATGGCCGTGCGCGGTCAGCGCAAAGAGGTCGTACGCCTGCTGATCGAGCTCGGAGCCGATCTGCCCGACGGCATGAAGACCGGTCTGACCGACCAGGAAATCACGGTGGCCCGCTGGATCGCCTTCCGTGATGGCTACGTCAAAACCGAGAGCGATTCGGCGAGCACCCTGGCCGGTACGGTGGAGGAAATCGATATGCCGGGGCTGTCGCACACCGATACCCAGGTTCTCGAAGCTGAAGCCTTGCGCGCGGTGCTGGGTGGTGACACCAAATAGCCGGCGTTGCTTTATAAACAATTGGTAACAACCAAAAATCGACCGACAGACTAAACTCTTGGCCATGCGAAATATTGGCCCATTTTTCCTGTTGACCGTGGCATGCCTGCCAGTCCTGGCGGCCGGGATTGGCGATCCCTTCGACACCGATGCGATGGCGCCGCTGAAGCCGTCACCGCAACTTTCCGCCCGCGTCGGCGCGGCGCCCTGTGCCACCGCGATTCCCGCAACGGCGCTGACGGCGCTCGATGCGGTTGATCTGGCGCTGTGCAACCACCCGCAAACGCGCGAGGTATGGGCCTCGGCGCGGGTGCAGGCGGCGCTGCTCGGTGTTGCCAAGGCTGGCTGGTTGCCGAATCTCGATGGCAGCGCCAGCGCGACGCGTTTTCAGTATGACGACGCGCGCTTCAACCGGCGTACTGCCGCGCTGACACTATCCTGGCTGCTCGTCGATTTCGGCCAGCGCTCGGCCAATGTCGAGAATGCGCAGCAGTTGCTCAATGCGGCAGCGGCGACGCAGGATGCGACGGTCCAGTCGCTGTTCCTCGCTGCATTGCAGACTTACTACTCGGCGCAGGCGACGCAGGCGGCTGTGATTTCGGCCAGCGAGGCCGAGCGTTCGGCGCGCGAGAGTTATCAGGCGGCGGATGCACGCTACAACGTCGGGGTGGCCACGCCGGCTGATCGACTGCAGGCGCAAACGGCGCTGTCGCAGGCGACGCTCAACCGCATCCGGGCCGAGGGCGAGGCGCGCAATGCCTTGGGTGCGCTGGCCAATGCGCTAGGCTTTCCAGCGCAACAGACGATTGTGCTGGCCGCCATGCCGGCAATGCCGGCCGAGTTGGCTTTCCAGAAGGAAATCGATGCCCTGATCGCCGAGGCGCAAGTGCGGCGGCCTGACCTCAAGGCGGCCGAGGCCCAGTTCAAGGCAGCCGAGGCCAGCGTCGATCTGGCCCGCGCCCAAGGCAGGCCGACCGTATCGTTGGCGGCCGGGCCAAGCTGGCAGAACAGCGCCGGCGCCGTTACGCAAGGCGGTAGCATCGGCCTGACGCTCAACGTGCCGCTCTTTTCCGGTTTCGACCCCACTTACCGCGTGCGGTCGGCCGCGGCGCAGGCCGATGTGCGTGCCGCGCAGCGCGACCGCATCCGGAACCAGATCGCCCTCGACGTCTGGAAGTCCTACCAGAGCCTGACGACGGCGACGCAAAGCCTGAAGACATCGGCTGACCTCGTCGCCAGCGCCGAGCAGTCGGAGCGCGTGGCGCTTGGCCGTTACAAGGCTGGCGTCGGCACCGTGCTCGATCTGCTGGTGGCGCAGAGTGCCTTGGCCAGCGCCCGGCTGCAGCGCATTCAGGCGCAACTCGACTGGAATGTTTATCGCGCCACGCTGGCCCAGTCCATGGGCGCGCTCGATTACACGCTGCTGCAACCGGTGGCGGAAGGAAGACCATGAAACACATAGGCAAGATTCTGATCGGCGTGACGGTGATTGCCGGCCTGATTGGTGGCGGCGTCTGGTACGGCAAGCAGCGTGAGGCGCAGAGTCCGGAGAAACGCTACAAGCTGGCGACGGTCGAGACGGGTGACGTGACGCAGACGGTGTCCGCCAACGGCACGCTTAACCCGGTCGTGCTGATCAGCGTCGGTACGCAGGTTTCCGGCACGGTGCGCAAGCTCTACGTCGATTTCAACGACAAGGTGAAGAAGGGCCAGCCGCTGCTGGAACTTGACGATGCGCTGGTCTCGGCCACGGAACGGCAGAGCGCGGCGAATGTGGTCAATGCACAGGCGACGCTGGAGCTGGCGCAGGCCAACGAGGCACGCATGAAGTCGCTGCTCAAGCAGGAATACGTGTCGAAACAGGAATACGACCAGTCCAGCCAGGCGCTCAAGTCGGCCCGGGCGCAGCTTGCGCTGGCCAAGGCTCAGAACGAGCGTGATCGCGCCAACCTCAATTTCACGGTGATCCGTTCGCCGGTCGATGGTGTGGTCATCGACCGCGTCGTCGATCTCGGCCAGACGGTGGCAGCCAGCTTCCAGACGCCGACGCTGATCAAGATCGCCCAGGATTTGTCTGAAATGCGCATCGACACCAGCTTCGCCGAGGCCGACATCGGCAACATCCGCGAAGGCCAGAAGGCGCGCTTCACCGTCGATGCCTTCCCGAGCCGCAGTTTCATGGGCGAGGTGCAGCAGATTCGCCTGAACCCGACCAACCAGCAGAACGTCGTGACCTACAACGTGCGCATCAACGTGGCCAACCCGGAGCAGGTGCTGCTGCCGGGCATGACGGCCTACGTCAATATTGGCGTGCAGAAACGCGAGGGCGTGCTGCTCGTGCCGAATGCGGCGCTGCGCTTCAAGCCGGCCGAGGCGGGCGAGAAGAAGCCGGAAAATGGGCAAAAATCGCCGTCGACCGCAGGAGCCTCCAGCCCAGGTCCAGGCATGGGCGCCGGTGCCGATGGCAGCGCCAAGGCCGGGGCTGGCAAGGGCAAGAAGCGTGACGGGCAGAGCGGCACGGTTCATGTGCTGACGGGCGACGAGATCAAGCCGGTGAACGTCCAGCTCGGCATCACCGACAACCGCAATACGGAAATCATCGGTGGCGATCTGAAGGACGGCGACCGCATCGTTACCGGCGAGAACGGCGGCGCGCCGGCGGGCAAGCCGTCCAGCGTCGGCATGCGGATGTTCTGATGAATCCCGGGGCAAACGAGTCGGTGATCCGGGTCGTCGGCCTGGGCAAATCTTATGAGACGGCGGCGGGGCTTTTCCCGGCGCTGAAGGGCGTCAACCTCGACATCAAGTCCGGCGAGTACATCGCCATCATGGGGCCGTCCGGTTCCGGCAAGTCGACCTTCATGAACCTGCTCGGCTGCCTCGATACGCCGAGCACGGGGGATTACTTTCTGGCCGGCAGGAACGTCGCGCACATGGACAAGGATGCGCTGGCCATCCTGCGCAACCGGACGCTGGGTTTTGTTTTTCAGGGCTTCAACCTGCTACCGCGCATGAGCTTGCAGGACAACGTTGCGCTGCCGCTGGTTTACGCCGGCGCCGACAAGGAGGCACGGCGGGCCAAGGCGCGCGAACTGCTCGGCAAGGTCGGCCTCGGCCAGTACGCCGAATCACTGCCCAACCGGATTTCCGGCGGTCAGCAACAACGCGTCGCCATCGCCAGGGCGCTGGTCAATTCCCCGCGCCTGATCCTCGCCGACGAGCCGACCGGCAATCTCGACAGCCAGACCAGCGAGGAGATCATGCGCCTGTTCGGCAAACTCAACGCCGAGGGCATCACCATCGTGCTC
>ERZ724516.2275-NODE-2275-length-10911-cov-10.433585_pt1 | contig 10911 bp, 9 predicted proteins | sample MGYA00376049_ERZ724516 | MGnify/ENA primary metagenome ERZ724516 (study PRJEB28724, sample SAMN07190886) | activated sludge metagenome | isolation source: activated sludge of sewage treatment plant in Hong Hong | place: USA: Christiansburg, Virginia | collected... | reverse complement strand
CACCACATGGGTGACGGAATTGTTACCAGCACTATTCATTTTCTAATATACTGCCCACGTTTTGCGTCTCGGTTTGCAAGAGATTCTGAACCGTCAGACCGTTCGCCCTCGCGCTAAAAGCGCGACCGCCAAACGGCAGGCTCCGAAGTCTCACTTGCGCGACTTGCACAAGCCAGACCAACGTAAAACGACTGGTTAAGTTCACTCACCAAAAGTAGTGATGTTAATGGATTAGCCCGCCGTAAGCACGCACGGATTGCCCGTTGCAGGAATTTTCAGGTTGCGCATTTCAATAAAAAGCACGCAACCGTTGTTGATCAGCACATTCATCATCGCCATCGCCATTTACCTATGACGCAACTCGAGAACTGAAACTGTCGCTGCCCTGTACGGGCCTTCTGTTGCACCAGCTTTGGTGCGCCGGAGCCCCAATACAATGAAACGTATGTTATTTAATGCGACACAGGCCGAAGAATTACGTGTCGCCATCGTCGATGGTCAGAAACTGATTGATCTAGACATTGAATCGGCCGCCAAAGAGCAACGCAAAAGCAATATTTACAAAGGTGTAATCACCCGCATCGAGCCCAGCCTCGAAGCCTGCTTTATCGATTACGGCGCCGAGCGCCACGGCTTTCTGCCTTTCAAGGAAGTCTCACGCGCATATTTCCAACCCGGTGTAGAGGTTGGCCGCGCCAAGATCAGCGAAGCCCTGCGCGAAGACCAGGAACTGATCGTTCAGGTCGACAAGGATGAACGTGGCAACAAGGGTGCCGCCCTGACTACCTACGTTTCCCTGGCTGGCCGTTACCTGGTTTTGATGCCGAACAACCCACGTGGCGGCGGTGTTTCCCGCCGCGTCGATGGCGACGAACGTACCGAACTGCGCGAAACCATGGATCAGCTCGAAGTGCCCAACGGCATGAGCCTGATTGCCCGCACCGCTGCGATCGGCCGTCAATCAGAAGAACTGCAATGGGATTTGAACTACCTGTTGCAACTGTGGACCGCCATTGAAGGTGCGGCCCAGCAACAGAGCGGTGCATTCCTGATTTATCTGGAAGGCAGTCTGGTTATTCGCGCCATTCGCGACTATTTCCACTCCGAAATTGGCGAAATCCTCATTGATACCGACGAGGTTTATGAGCAGGCTCGCGCCTTTATGGGCACAGTCATGCCGGGCAACGTCAACCGCGTCAAACGCTACCGCGATGATGTGCCTTTGTTCTCCCGCTTCCAGATTGAGCACCAGATTGAAACCGCCTTCGTTCGTCAGGTCAATCTGCCCTCTGGTGGCGCCATCGTCATCGATCACACCGAAGCACTGGTTGCGGTCGACGTTAATTCTGGCCGCTCAACCAAGGGCGCCGACATCGAAGAAACGGCACTCAAGACCAACCTTGAAGCCGCTGACGAACTGGCTCGCCAGCTTCGCTTGCGCGACCTCGGTGGCCTGATCGTCATCGACTTCATCGACATGGAAGCCCAGCGCAACCAGCGTGAGGTTGAGAATCGTCTACGCGATGGTCTGCGTTTCGACCGCGCCCGCGTCCAAATGGGCAAGATCAGCCGTTTTGGCCTGATGGAACTCTCCCGACAGCGCCTGCGCCCTGCCCTTGCTGAAACCAGCTACATTTCCTGCCCGCGCTGTACCGGTACGGGTCACATTCGCTCCACCGAATCTGCTGCGCTACATATCCTGCGCATCCTGGAAGAGGAAGCAATGAAGGAAAATACGGGCGCCGTGCATGTTCAGGTTCCGGTCGATGTCGCTACCTTCCTGCTCAACGAAAAACGCCCGGAAGTTCAGGCCATCGAGTTGCGCCACAAAGTCACCATCCTGCTGATTCCCAACGTTCATCTCGAAACGCCGGCGCACTCCATTACCCGCCTGAAACACGACGACCTGAATAGTGAAGAACCACGTGAGCCATCCTACAAGATGGTCGATGCGCCGACTGAAGAAGCGACCAAGGTGGGCAATGGCAAGGATGAAGCTGCCAAGCCACGTCAGGAAGCAGTCATCAAGGGGATTTCACCAGAACAGCCGGCTCCGAACCTGCCCGAGAAAGCGGCTGAAGTAGCACCTCCGATTGCTGCACAAACAGCCGTTGAAGGTGGTCTGTTTGCCAAAATCTGCTCCTGGTTCCGTAGCGAGCCGAAACCGGCTGAAGTCGCTCCCGTACCGGAGGTCGTCAAGAAGCCCCGTGAAGGGCGCAGTGACGGTCGCCGTGAACGCAGCGATGGTCGCCGGGGCGGACGCAATACCAAGCGCAATGATGAAGAGCGCAGTGAACGTCCGGAACGTGGCAATCGCAACGAACGCGGGGTTGAAAAAGCGCCACGCGAAGAGGCAGCGACTGCTGGCAATGGCGAAGTACGCCAGGGCGAGCGTCAGGAGCGCCGTCCGCGTGGTGAGCGCAAAGAAAGAGGCGAGCGCAAAGAACGCCAACAGTCGGACGTTAGCGACAACAAATTAGTGCCGGAGTTGCTGGCCGATACAGCAGCCACAACCATCCCTGGCGGCGAAGCCACCGAAACGATGACCGATGAGCAAGGCGCCCGTCGTCGTGGTCGTCGTGGTGGTCGTGGTCGTGGCGAACGCCGTCCAGAAGGGGAGAATGCGAACCAGGTAGCTTCAGTGACAGCCATAGAAACTGCGGCGCCCGTCGTGGTCGTAACTGCTGCTGCAGTGGTCGAAGAGTCAGTGCCAGCCATTGCTATTGCTGCACCAGTGATTGCACAGCCCGCCGTCGTCGAAACTGCTCCTGCAGCAGTTCCGGAAGTTGTGGTCATTGAACAGCCAGTCGTTGCCGTTGCACAGCCCGTGCCTGTCGTTGAAGTAGCTCAAGTCGAGATTGCCGAGCCTGTCGTCGTCCTTGCTGAAGCAGCCGCGGTCGTGGAGACTATTACTCCTGCTCCTGCTGACCTGGCCCAGACACTCGCCGAAAGTGGCTTAGTGATGGTACAGACGACATCTGCCGTGGTCGCTGCTGAAGCTGCTCCTGCGCCAAAGCTGGGGCGCCCGCGCAAGGCTGCTGCCGCGATTTCTGAGGCAGAGCCGCTACAGATGGTCGAGACGCAACAAAGCTAAAATCAATGCCCGTTGCTGCTTGACGGGCCTGAAAACAGAAACGGGGCTCCATATTTTGGTGCCCCGTTTTTCGTAGACCGCAACATTCTCTTGCTGAGTCAGGTCTACTTTAGCTTCACTTTCAATTCATCGACCAGACCGCGCGCTGCATCTTCAACCATATCCAGCACTAGGTCGAAGCCGTGGCCTAACCCATAGTAGGGGTCGGGAACTTCATCATCGTCGAAGCTTTTCGAATAATCCATGAACAACCGGAGTTTTCCCTTCTGTTCCGGCGATGCCATCCGCTGCAGATTGTCCAGATTGCTCTTGTCCATCGCCAAAATGAGATCGAAATAATCAAGATCTTGCCGGGCAACTTTTCGCGCCCGCATTTGAGACAGGTTGTATCCACGCACAGAAGCAGCTCGCTGGGTTCGACCATCCGGGGCTTCACCCACATGATAGCCATGAGTTCCTGCAGAATCGACTTCAACAACACCGCCCAAGTCATTGTATTTTATAAAATAACGAACAACGCCCTCTGCCGTTGGCGAACGACAAATATTACCCATGCAAACGAGAAGTATTCGGTATGTTGTCATTTATGTTTATGGTCTATGGTTGGCAATGGCCACTAGCCATGCTCAATCTTTCTCCAAGTAAAATAATGCCTTGAAATCAGCAATCTGAACAGTGTCTTAATTATGAATTACAGGGGGCATCCCACCGCGGCCCCCGGAAGCTCATTAAAACGGTAGTAGAGCCTGCCGTCCGGCTTCGTTCTGCGAGCACTTATCCAATCCTTGCAAACCACTTGCCCGCACGCCGAGCAAGCGAATTTTCTGGCTTAGCGGAACCCGTCGCAAACACTCGCCAGCCGCTTTACGAATTTGCGCACCGTCGCTCACGGCGTGCGGCAGTGTGACATCTCGTGTCACTGCACGAAAATCGGAATAGCGCAGCTTGATGCCTATCGTGCGACTGGCATAACCCTTCCTTTGCAGATCATCGGCAACGCGCATGCAGAGCGAGGTAAATATCTCCGATAGTGCGCTCCTATCTTGCTTGGCATGCATATCACGTTCAAAAGTGCTTTCACGACTGATTGATTTTGGTTCACAAGCGGTAATCACAGGCCGCTCATCAATCCCTTGAGCCACTTCGTGCAACCAGGGGCCATTGGTGCGGCCAAATTCATGAACCAATACCGCAAGCGGCGTCGCTGCCAACTCACCAATAGTATAAATACCTAGTCGACTCAATTTTTGTGAGGCTTTGGGACCAATCCCATTAATTTTTTTCGCTGCCAAGGGCCAGATTCTGTTTGGAATCTCTTCTTTCGCCAAAATGGTAATTCCATCAGGCTTGTCGAGATCAGAGCATATCTTTGAAAGCATTTTATTGGGGCTGATGCCAATTGAGCAGGTCAGGCCGCAAACATCAAACACGGCCTGCTTGATACGCCGCGCCAGCACGTTTGACTCGTCATGGTGATGACCAAGATCGATATAAATCTCATCGATTCCGCGATCTTCAATCAGTGGTGCAATTTGAGCTACGGCTGCTTTGAACCGGCGTGAATAATCACGGTAGGCGTCAAAATTTGCCGGAAGAAGAATGGCATCGGGAGCGATTTGTGCCGCCTTCATCAAGCCCATGCCGGAATGCACACCCCAAGCGCGTGCTTCGTAGGTTGATGTGGTGATTACGCCGCGCCCTGCATAGTCACGCAAGCGGAAAAAATGCCTAGTACCATCAGGCCGCAGCACCGGTTGATGAATAGTGCGCCCACCAACCACCATCGACTGCCCGCGCAATTCCGGGTAGCGCAGTAATTCGACTGAGGCAAAGAATGCATCCATGTCGAGATGGGCAATGCGACGAATACTGTTCATATAAACAGTATAGTATAAAGAGACCAAAAAACAGACACTAGCGCCTCAGTTTTCCCCCAGTTTCGGTAGCAAGCTCCTGATGAAACCCTGGTTTTTGTATCTGATTGAATGCGCAGATGGCAGCATTTATACCGGCATCACGGTAGATGTTGCCGCCCGCTACGCAGCCCATTGCGATGGGAAAGGCGCGCGTTATACGCGATCACACCCGCCAACTCGCCTGTTGGGCTGGGAACCCTACTCTGATCGTTCGGCAGCCTCAAAAGCCGAATGTTCAATCAAGCGATTACCCCCCGCCGAGAAACGCCGCTACGCGGCCAGACTGACACAAGCAATAGTCTCGTCATCCCCAAGTCTTGACAGGCCTAAATGATGACCTACGAGTATTCCGCCTGCACTACTCACAATAAGCTGTAAACATAGTGACGGGAACACCCGCCACGCGATAGTGGTAATAACAAAGCGCTGCTGACAAGTCGCAACTCAGGAAAAATAAGGCAAAAGCGCCTTTGCCGCCCTGATTCTTTGGTGAGCATCTGCCGATGAGTCATTCATGACTGCCAGCAGGAAGCTTTGCGGATCGCTGTAATTGTTGCCCACATTCAACTCTGAACGTGTGTGAGCAGCCCCAGAAAGGGAATTGCTGATAGCTTCTCTTTGCTTGGATGCGGATTCGTCTCCAGAGGATACGCCATCGCTGACTTCCTGTTCGGTCTTGGCCTGAAGCACTGTTAATGCCCTTTCAAGCTCTACCGTTTTGATACTCACTAGGCGTGTCAGAATATCCGCTTGCTTATCCATATTAGGGGCCATTTCCAGCCACGGCCCATCGATGAACATACTAACCATGCTGGGATCAATAAATGCAGACCATTTTCCTGTCGCTAGGTGGCGAGCTGGCGCCAGTTCAATTCTGTCCTGCGTAGCCGCAGTTGAATTATCGATTTTTGGACGGAGGCAAAGATTGGCGTCGGTGACATCAGGTAAATATTTCAAACGAAGCGCCTGAAGAAAAATATGAGCCTGCTCTACAGGAACAGGTTCAACCAGAGAAACCCAAAGCCGGTACCCCGTGTTACCTGAAACAGAGACTGCTGGCGCCGGCAAATCCAGATCGTTTTGGAAAGCCTGGTAAAGCTTTGCCACTTGTTCCGAATCAGTGGCTTTTTTGAAATCGACAACCATGGCACGTGCCATCCCATCGGCACTGACGAGGTTCAAACCCAAAGTTACCTCACCCGAAAAACAGTTGGCCACGATTTCAGGCGTTAAGACCCCCCCCACGCTGGCAGCGACTTCGTCGCTAGCCTCTGAGTTGTTGATGCACCAGTCTTGGCCGGGAAAGAGATAAAGCCGCTGCAACTCTGCAAACAACTTATCCATGCGTCACCAAATAAAACGGCTGGGGTAGTTTGAGAATCACTTGAGCTCAATAGTCGCCGAGCGGCCAGATTTGCCGCCATTTTTTAAAAGCAAATCGCCGATATCGGTATTCTGGGATTTCATCGCCACATCAAGCGCGGTTTCGCCACTATCGAGCTTCTTGTTTGGATCTGCCTTGTTGGTCAGCAGCAATTGCACTATTTCCAAATGACCGCCGCGCGATGCCGAAATCAGAGGCGTATGACCATTTTCGCTCGCCGCGTTGACGTCGGCGCCGGCCTTGACCAGAACTGTAGCAATTTCAGTGTGGCCGTTATAGGCGGCGTAAGCGAGCGGTGTCCAGCCCGGCATGTTGACGTTGGCGCCGCCGGCAATCAGGCGTTGCACAACTGACAGGTGGCCACGAAATGCAGCCAGGCGCAAGGCGGTATCGCCAGCCGAGTTTCGCGCATTGAGCTTGGCGCGCTGCTTGATCAAAAAGTCAACCAGGTCCAGGTGGCCATCACGTGCCGCCAGCATCAGCAAGGTATTACCTTCGATATCGGTAGAGTCAACGGAGGCGCCACGTTGCACCATCTGAGCAACATCTCTGGTATCGCCCAGCTTGGCAGAATTGATCAGATCATCGTAGGTCGCAGCGGATACCGGAAGCGAAAGCAGTGTTGCGACGGCGAGCGTAATAAATTTGCGTTTCATTGTCGTTTATTGAAGTCTTATAGCATTCTTGAATAGACGGAAGAAATTATCAGTAGTCGCACAGGCAACGTCTTCCAGGCTAATGCCTCTCAGGCGGGCAATTTCCTCCGCCACATGAAGCACATACGAGGGTTGATTCTGTTTGCCCCGATAGGGAACCGGAGCCAGGTAGGGTGAATCAGTTTCAACCAGAATTCTCTCTAGTGGTGTCTTTTGGGCAACTTCCTTGATTATCAGCGCATTTTTGAAAGTAACAATTCCGGAGAACGAGATATAAAAGCCCAGGTCAAGCGCACGCTGGGCGATTTCCCAGTTTTCTGTAAAACAATGCATGACCCCGCCAACCGCCTGGGCCCCCTCCTCTTCCAACAAGCGCAGCGTGTCTTCTGCAGATTCACGGGTATGGATTACCAGTGGCTTGTTGCAGGCCAGGGCGGCACGAATATGAGTACGAAAACGCTCTCGTTGCCACTCCGGTCGGTCTTTTTGCCAGTAGTAATCAAGACCGGTTTCACCGATAGCGATAATTTTCGGATGATCGGCAAGCTTCAATAATCGCGCCAGATCGGGCTCTTCGGCTTCGGTGTATTCAGGATGCACCCCCACCGTGGCGTAAAGCTGTGGGTGTGCTTCTGCAAGGGCGATGACGCGCGGAAAATCTTCAAGATTGACACCTATGCATACCGCGCAACCAACACCGTTGGTCTGCATCCGCGACAAGAGTTCTGGCAGACGCTCGGCGAGGTCTGGAAAATCTAGGTGACAGTGAGAATCAACCAGCATCCTGCTCAATCAGAGCGTATGTGTCGGGCGTGTAGACTGCATGACGCCGCCGAGTAGCCCTTCGATCTTGCGTCGTGCTTCCTGGCCACTCTCATCATTGTTGAAATGAACACCGATACCTTGAGCGCGACCATTTTGCGCCCCGGCCGGGGTGACCCAGACGACAGTGCCGGCAATCGGCAATTTGGCGGGATCTTCCATCAGCGAAAGCAGCATAAAAACTTCGTCGCCTATGGTGTAGCCGCGTGTTGTCGGAATGAAAATACCGCCATTACGTAAATGCGGCATGAAAGCCGCGTAAAGCGCGGATTTTGAATTGATGTTGAGCGAGAGAACGCTGGGTCGCTGGGGTGCCGGTTTAACTTCACTCATCGTGTATCAATTTTTGAACAGAGCTCGATAATCCATGAACAAACCCTCAAAAAACAATCGGGCATTCAGCGGCTGTTCCGCTTCCCTGCGTCGCTGCAACAAGCTTCGGTAGGCTGGCAGCAAACGCGCAGAGGGAATCATATCAGCCAGTCCGGATATTATGCTCTGCTGTGGCAGAAAATAACGGACAGGCTGCGCCCTATCGGCCAGGGTTAAATCGACCAACCATTTTTGCATGGCGTCGACAACTGCCTTGAGCGGCAATTTCCCCTTACTGTCCTTGACCAGCTTTTCCAGTTCTGCGGCTGAAGCAATGGGGTCCGGTCCACGCTGAACTGAGAGTTTTTTTACCAGCACTTCCAGCCAGCCGCCTTGTCCCAAAGCGGCCAATTCTATGGCAAGCCCGGGAGATCCGCCGGCCAGCGCCAACCAGCGCGCAGGATCTGATACACCAGAATCAGCCAGATACTGTTCCGCATTCCTGGTTTGCGGTACGGCAACCGGCACTACCTGGCAGCGGCTACGGATTGTTGGAAGCAGCTTTAATGGTTCATTTGAAACCAATAAAAACAAAGTATTTGCAGATGGTTCTTCAAGTGTTTTAAGAATAGCATTAGCTGCGTTTCGATTCATCGTTTCCGTTGGATTAATCAGGACAATACGCAAGCCGTCCCGATGCGTACCAACGTTGAAGAAATCATCCAGTTCACGGATCTGGTCGATGGTAATTTGCTGGCTGGCTTTTTTCTTCCCCTCTTCGCCATCTCCATCTTCAGCCAATGCATCAGGTTGCAGCAGACGAAAATCCGGATGGTTACCCTGGGCAAACCAATTGCAGGCCAGGCAGTGGCCGCAAGCCTGACCACCCGGAATTTGCTTTTCACACAACAAGCCTGCGGCAAAGGCACGAGCCAGTTCAAACTTGCCCAAACCGCGCTGCCCGACCAGCAACAGCGCGTGCGGCAAGCGCTGACGCTGCTCTTGAAGGCCGTGCCAGACGTTTTTATATAATTCAATAATATTCATATAGTTGAAGCTATTTGTTCAAGTAACTTACGAATATCGGAAATGCTTTTCTGTGCATCGATCAGGCGAATTCTTGTGGCATGGTGGCTTGCTCTATCGAGGTAGGCTTGACGAACGCGGTTATGAAAATCGGCGCGCTCCTGCTCAAAACGATCCAGCACCCGGCTGGCCAGCGCAATCCGTTCACGCGCCACATCGAGTGGCAAATCGAATAACAGGGTGAGGTCAGGCTGGAGATGTTCGTGAACCCAGTGTTCGAGTTGCTGCAATTTGTTGCGATCCAGGCCGCGCCCACCGCCCTGATAGGCAAAGGTGGCATCGGTAAAGCGGTCGCAGACTACCCATTCACCACGACTCAGCGCCGGTTCGATGACTTGTGCCAGGTGCTCGCGGCGTGCCGCGAACATGAGCAGGGTTTCTGTTTCTAGATGCATGGACTCATTGAGCAGCAATTCACGCAATTTTTCTCCCAGCGGGGTACCGCCAGGCTCGCGAGTGACATGCACAACCAGGTCACGCTGGCGTAGCGTTTCAGCCAGCCATTCAACATGGCTACTTTTGCCGGCACCATCGATACCCTCAAAGGTAATGAATTTCCCTCTCACTTCGCTCCCCTTTGGTATTTATTGACGGCCCGGTTGTGTTCGTCCAGCGTGCGCGAGAAGTGGCTGGTGCCATCGCCACGTGCCACGAAGTAAAGCGCATCGCTGCTCGCCGGATTGAGCGCCGCCTGCAGTGAGCCAATGCCGGGCATGGCAATTGGCGAAGGCGGCAAACCGGGGCGAGTATAGGTATTGTACGGCGTGTCAGTTTGCAGATGGCGTTTGCGCAGATTGCCATCAAAGGTTTCACCCAAGCCGTAAATTACAGTGGGATCAGTTTGTAGCAACATGCCAGTGCGCAGTCGATTGACGAATACCGCGGCGATCATCGGCCGATCGGATTCGCGCCCAGTTTCCTTTTCGACAATCGAGGCCATGATCAGCGCTTCGTAGGGTGTTTTGTAAGGCAACCCCGGCGCACGCTGCGCCCAGGCAGCATCCATTTTGCGTTGCATGGCACGAAAAGCTCGCGCATAGAGCTCAATATCACTGGAGTGCTTGTCAAAAAGATAGGTATCCGGGAACAACTGGCCTTCAATGTGCGGCGCACTGATACCCAGGCGGGAAATCAGCTCGGCCTCGCTGAGATTGGTAGTTTCGTGTTTGAGATCGGGGTGACGATCTATCCGAGCCCGCCATTGGCGGAAAGCCCAGCCTTCAGGCAGCATCACTTCACCTTGCGTAACTTCGCCACGGGTCAGTTTGGCCAGCAATTGCAGCGGCGTTATACCTTGGGTGACGGCGTAACTACCGGCCTTGATTGTTGTTTCAAGATGCCTTAAACGAGCCAGCCAGGATAGCAAACCAGGTTCTATGCCAACGCCAGCCTCCTGCATCTGCAGTGCGGCAGAACGCAGGCTTGATCCCGGTGTAATCCGGAAATCGACGTTGGGGCTGCGCAGCGTAATTGGCTCATTGACCCACCACCAGGCTGTAGCAGCAATGCCGCCAACCAGAAAGCTGAGCAGAAAGAATGAACGAAGCAGGAGGCGCACGGGAACTCGCAGGCAGGAAGCGGGTCTTGGGCTGGTACGATAAGCCCGACAGAAGGGGCTATATAATATCGCAAACCCAACAG
>ERZ724516.2272-NODE-2272-length-10926-cov-3.664244_pt1 | contig 10926 bp, 9 predicted proteins | sample MGYA00376049_ERZ724516 | MGnify/ENA primary metagenome ERZ724516 (study PRJEB28724, sample SAMN07190886) | activated sludge metagenome | isolation source: activated sludge of sewage treatment plant in Hong Hong | place: USA: Christiansburg, Virginia | collected... | reverse complement strand
CTGGGCGCAGCCACAGGTGGCCAATGACAACACGCCCTTTGGCGGCGATGACGGCGCGGGCGGCTATGATTTCAAAAATGGATGATATTCCTAATGCGCTACTCCGTAAAGGCGCACGATACCCGACGCGATATTGCTGCTACCGGCACATATGATACGAAATGCGTTAACAGTGGCAGTATTTCTATACCGAATGGATCCAGTATTATTGTAAAAATTTGCGTCAGTTTTATATGACGCGCTTTGGAATGTAGAAAATTTAAATAATGAACTGGAAGGTGCGAACAATTCCAGGCGGCCGTTGATAGCATTTCCCGCAGAAACCGAAGTGCTGTTCGCTATCAGGCCATATGTTCCACCCCCCAAGCCTGCGTTGCTCGAAAAAGCCGCCTGATTAGTCTGGAACATAGCTGTATCGTAGTTTGCGGTCGTATCCCAAGTTAAACCGTTGTCGGATGAGAACTGGATAATTAAGTCGCAACCATCCGTTGTAGGCACAACGTTGACGAACTGGACAATATAGTCGTCATAAGATGAAGATATATAGCTGGCAAAATCTAGCGAAATCGAATTAGCAGCGCTCTTGCTTATGATGAGTACCATACCACCTGACCCGCCACCGGCACCACTCGACGCGGCAACTATGCGCCCTTTGGCATCAACCGTGATATTGGCGCCGGGATAGCTTCCAGCGGTCACTCCGGTGTTGGAGAGTGTTGTGACAGTCCCCCCGGACGTGGAGACGTCCCCGGTCAGATTCCCGTTTGTGACAGTCCCTGCCCCGGAAAAAACCGAAAGGGCACCGACCGGAGGACTACCTGTTGTCGTGACCGCACCTGCAGCACATGTCGCAACAGCGTTGATGTCCGCCATCAACGCTGTGGCATCCGCAATTTGGCCATTCGTCAGTTGATTAGGAACAGTGCAGGTAGCCGCATCGGTGCGTGGCGAGGCCAAAATGGAAGCAGAAAATATAGCCGCCCCGACAAAAATTCCCATTTTCCGCATAGCCGCCCCAATCCTTACAATCCAAACTGCGCCCCAGCAGACATAAAGTTTCTGTGTGACAGCACAAAGGATCATGAGGCCAAATTATTTGCAACGGGTTTCATACCCAATCTGGATGCACCAAATTTGCCCGTCAAAGTCCGGCCAAGAACAAAGGAAAATGGTATCAGTGGGTTAGGCGATCTTCGCGCCGTATTGTTTCTTAAATGGCAGATCATGCACTTCATCTGCTTTCATACGCCCCCGGCATGTTAACGGCTTGGCTGAACCATGCCGCGATTGCTCTGACAGCATGCCGCCTGTCGACGCAAAAACTTCGGGGTTGGCAGGAATAGCCCCTTCTCCAACTCGTTTTTTTCGAATCAGCATAATCATCGCCACGATCGCGGGAAGGATGGTTTCCATCATGGATTTGAAAGCGCTGGCAGAGCAGCATCTCAGAATCACAATGTAGCTGATTTTATCCACAACCCCACATGCATACTAGGTGTTTAGTCCCGGTATTTGATGGTGCGGATTGAGTGTAAACCGTTCTGGCTCGGTTGACCAGATGTTGCGCGTTGTGCTGGATTGCTTCGCTGCGCTCGCAATGACGGGTGATGCCGATTAAAGGCTCAATGCTCTAAGGCTATTGAGGTCGTCACCGAGCTTGAAATAGCCATTCAGGAAACCGGCGATCTTGTCGAGCAGGCCATAAGCAATCCGAAACGCGATGCGCTGCTTCTCGACCTTGAGGCCGAACGCATGAAAGTCGAGCGTATCGACGAGTTGCAGATCCCGGTCGGCATGATGGCGGAGCCACTCGATCAGGCTTATCAGAGCATCCGCAGCGCCATCTGAATGACTGAGATTGAGGGTTGCGCCTCAGTGAGGGGAGGGCCGTGTCACAACGATGCAATCAGCCTACGTAAATTGTTGTAAAACGACATTTGGTTCTATCTTTTCGTTGCAGTTATTTGGGTGACGGGAGGTATGATCAAGCGGTGCAACTTCGTGCGCGTCAGGGGGAGTGTATGGGTAGACATACCCAGAGCATCAAACGGGTGGTAATGATCGCGGCTTGCATGGCAGGTGGCGCAGAGGCGCGTGCCAAGGATGATCTGACATATCTCGTCAAACGAGGGGATACGCTTTACGGCTTGTCTGCTGCCTATGCTAAGGGTGCCAAGGCAGTCCGGCATATTCAACAGGCGAACCATATCAGGCTTCCCAGACGCCTGCCGACCGGCAAGACGATCAGCGTTCCACGCGACCTTCTGCGCTTCGATCCGATTCCGCTGCGGATAGTGAATTTCAGCGGCCCGGTCAGCGTCTCGATAAACGGAAGTGATGTCAGCGTGATCAAGGGGCTTACTCTTCCGGAAGGAGCGTTGATCCGGACCGGTGGAAATGGCTTCGTTTCCCTGGTTGGTTCAGACGGTTCACGTATCATATTGCCATCGCAGACACGTGTTCGCGTGGCGCGCGCCCGGCGCTATCGTCTTACAGGCAGTTCCGATATCGATTTTGCCATCGAACAAGGGCGAGCGGAGATACGGGCCGCCAAACAGCAAGCACAAGGCCGTCTCCGCACGATCACTCCGGGTGTCGTATCGGCCGTTCGTGGCACCATTTTCCGCGCTGGCTATAACCAAGATGCCAATCGCTCCGTCACCGAGGTTATCGAAGGTACGGTTGAAACATCATCGCAAGATGTCACGCTCGCGATTGGCGCAGGTTCCGGCGTGTTCGCCAGTCCAGAAGGTACGCTGTCCCAAGCCACATTGTTGCCTGCACCGAAATTGCAATCGGTAGGCAAGGTACAGACCGAGAGCGTAGTACACTTCGATTTCACCCCTGTTCCGCATGCGGGCGCTTATCTCACTCAGGTCGCCCGCGACGCCAGCTTTCTGGACATCGTGGCCGAATCCGAGAACGTACAGCCGGTTGGCGAATTCCCCGACATCAAGAACGGTACATATTTCGTGCGCTCGATAGCTGTGGACACTAACTCTTTGCATGGGGTCGATGAGGTCTGGAGCTTTCGCCGACAGCGCGTTGGCCTTAGCGCTGATGTTTCACCAACAGCCCTGCCCGGTGGATTTCGTGTCAACTGGATGGTTGAAGGAGAAGGCACCTCGATCTTCCGGTTTCAACTCTATTCGCAAGGCAATGGCGATGTTCCTGCGGTGGACGAATCCGGATTGCTGCAACCCGGTATTACGCTCACCAATCTCAAACGCGGTCTTTACCGCTGGCGTGTGGGCGTGACCCAAACCACATCAGAGGGTTCAACTGAAGTATGGACATCGCTGCAACAGTTCACCGTAAGCAATTGAACGACCAGATAGGGTGGGTATGGCAGCGCGATTGCGAGGATTTCTTGAACGCGTTGGGCTGTTGTTGGGGCTTGCCTGCCTTCTGTGCGGGTCGGTTTTAGGCGGGTGGACCCAGCGAATTGACAATCCCCTGCTCGATGCGCTGACAGAGCGCATGGCCTCTGCGCCGGCGCAAGACATTATCATCGTCTCCATTGATGACCGGAGTCTTTCCGAAGTAGGGCAATGGCCCTGGCCGCGAAGCCGCGTCGCAGCGCTGGTCGATCAGATAGCGGCGAAGCATCCGCACCTGATCGAACTTGACATTCTCTTCACCGAACCCAGTCGCGAGAACGAGGACCACGCTCTGGCGACAAGTCTGGCCAAGGCCGGCAACACCGTCATCGCAAGTAGCCTCGTGCCGGCAGAAGGCCGGACGGAAGGCGTTCGAACGCTGCAACCCGTCGCAGAGATAGTGTCTGCTGCGCGCACGCAGGGGCATGTCTCGATGGTGACTGATGAAGACGATGTGATTCGGCGTCTTCCGCTTGTCGTACGGACTGCCGACGGCAGCGAGGTGCCGCATATGCAGCTTGCAGCGCTCAAGGCACTTGGCCCGGATGCGATGCCGCCCGAAACGATCCGGCTCGCCAAGGCTGGGAATGCTCCGATTTTCGCCATCAGGCCTGCTGCAACCTATCGGATGGTTTCCGCTTCGGCCATTCTGCGTGGGGATGTTCCGGCGGTCTTCTTGCGGAATGCGATCGTCCTGATCGGCGCAACGGCAGTGGGGCTTGGCGACACCCATCTGGTTTCTCCAAATGGCGGCGAATTCATTGCTGGTGTGGAGATGCAGGCCAACCTGTTGCAAGCACTGAGAGAGGGACGCTTCATTCGTGAGGCCGGTCCTGAAGCGACTCTCCTCGTGTCGTTCCTGCCATTATTGTTGCTTGTTGGTGGCCTATGGACGCTCAGTCCCCGGCATAGCCTGTTACTTCTTGTCGCACTGACACTCGCAACGGTTTGCGCGAGCACGGTAGTGCTGCTTGTGTGGGGACTCTGGCTGCCGCCCGGCAGTGCTGCGTTGGCTCTGGCGTTGGCGTATCCGCTGGGGAGCTGGCGACGGCTCTCCATGGCAAGCAGCTTTCTCATGTTTCGTGCCGACCAGCTGTCAGCAGTCAATGATACGGCGTTGCCTTCCGATGGCAGCGGTCTTGACCAACTGGCCCGACAGATCGCCCGTCTTGATTTCCTGATCGACGAGACCAGTGCACGGAGGGAATTTCTTCAGGCTGTAATCGATGCCGCTCCAGACGCGATCTGCGTTTTCGACCATTCAGGCAATCTGCGCCTGCACAACGCCCGCGCGACCGACCTTTTCGTGACAGTTCGTAATGGCATAACATTAAACGCGCTTCTCTCGACCTTGCCGGTCAGCATGAAAACAGATGAAGGCGAGCTCATTCTGGTGGACGGACGCCATCTCAACGTCACGCATGCAGAAGGGAGTGGGATCGTGCAACGGGGCGGAATCAATCTGATAATCTTCAGAGACGTCACAACGATCCGGACGGCCGAAGCAGAGCGGAGACAGATGTTGGAAATCCTTTCTCACGACATGCGTTCGCCGCAGGTGGCGATTCTGTCAATAACCTCGCGGCTTGATGTCGAAGAGGGTGATACCGGCCAGATCGCACGTATTCGAAACCATGCCCGGCGGACCCTGAGCCTGGCGGATAATTTCGTACAATTGGCGCGGTTGGCCGAAGTGCCTTTGGTGTTCGAGGATGTCGATGCCGGCGCGTTGATCGACGAGGCTGTTGATCGGCTATGGTCGCAGGCAAGGGAAAAGGACATTCAGATCGACAGCGAAACGTCTGTACTGCCGTCGATAATCCGGGGCGATGCAGGCGTTCTGTCGCGCGTGCTCGACAACTTGCTTACCAATGCGGTCAAATATTGTCCTCCGGGCGCCCGGATTTCGGTGCAGGGCAGTGCCAAAGGCGCAGGCAACGGCATGTTCGAAATCGAAATTGCAGACAATGGGCCTGGCTTGCCGCCCGCACGAAGGGCCAATCCCTTCCAGCGCTTCGGCGAACGTGGCACAGTGAAAGAAAATGGCGTTGGGCTTGGTATGGCTTTCGTGGCCCGCGCCATCGAATTGCATGCGGGACGAATCGACTGCGAATGCCCCGACAGTGGTGGCACTCGCTTCACCGTTTCGTTACCGGCATTGCCACCAGCGGACGATCAGTCTCAATCCATATAGGCGGCGATGGCGTTGGCCAGGTTTGCGATTTGCGCTGCCTCGTGGCCGCAGCCACCGACTTCTCCTTGCACCAGCAATGGCGGCTGCTGAGCGGAGATGTCTCGGCCCACTATGGTCACGCGCAGCCTCTGCCTGCGGCAGGCGGGCAGGATATGCGGCCGGGCAGCCCTTGAGAGCCACATTGGCGATGATGTTTCCTGCGCAACTCCGACGGTGTCCGGACGTTTTGCGAGCGTAAGGTTCAACACAAAGGCCGCGTCGGCAGCAATGACGACGCCACGTTGATTCAGGGCGCGTGACAGTGCTTCGACCAGTTGGCCACTTGGCACAGATGTCTTGCCGTCGGGGTCTGCTGCTGCGATCTTGACGGTCTTGGGCAGTGGCGACGCACGCCCTGTCACGACCGGGCGATCGACAGTGCAACCACCCAGCAAGGAAAATGCAATGACAAAGGATATAGTAGGCGATAACTTCATATGCTTGCGAGCCTATCCAGCGTAGGCGGCGTAGTGCTGTTCATCAGCCTCTCGTTCGGACAGTTCATCAGGCGATAACCGTATCCGACTATCGTCTGCAAAGTAAAACCGCGATCGGGCCGAAGGCCAAGTACTGACCGCAAACGTGAGATGTGGACGTCGAGCGTACGGGTTTCAAGCTTGGGGTTGGACTGCCATATCCTCTGCATGATATAACCTCGCGAAAGCGGTCGATCTAAGTTTTCGAACAACAGCCGAGCCAATTCATATTCCTTCTGCCGCAGGTCAAAAACATTGTCGCCGAAACGGATACTGCGCTGTACGTCATCGAAGCGATAGCCGCCGAATTCGTCGTTTCTATACTGATTCGTCAAAGCGGACTGGCGCACGACCGCACCGATTCTGGCGCGTACGATTTCCGGATCCTCCGGCTTGCTTATAAAATCGGCAGCGCCAGCATTGAGGGCATGGACGATATCGTCTTTGCTATCGCGGCCGGTGAATATCAGCACTGGCGGAGGGAGTTCGAGATTGGCCTGGACCCACGCAAGGACTTCCATCCCCGAAATACCGGTCATATTCCAGTCCAGCAGCAACGCATCAAATGTTTCCCGGCGAAGGCCTGAAATCACAGCTTCGCCATTGGAGAAAAATTCGCATGAAAATCCGGATTCCTGAAGAAAAGAGGCGACGTAATCCAGTTCGTCTAAATTGTCGTCAACCAGCGCTATCCTCATAGCTCCCCCTAACCCCTTCTTTCACACGTCCCGCAATGCTCACCATATTTAACCCGAAACAATCACACAAAAATCAAAAACACGTAGCTCATTCTCAAAGTAAAACGAGAGGATTGAGTTGTTTCCGGCGGCATGCGCTCCGAGGACCAAACAGCCGCTGCTCCTCGTCGGGGTTCCGCCGGCATGCCTGTGCGGTGAAGGAATTCGATCCATGCTGCCAGAGTGCATGGGTGTTGCCCGATTCTGCAAGTTAAATGGTGTAAATTCAAAATCTTTGGTGCCGGAGGTTGAAGGTTCATCCTTCACCCGACACCACACACCTGTCCGATAAAAATCGCTAAGAAATCGAAATCTGTCGGCGGATGATCAGGCAGGCGCCATCCGAATTGACTAGCGTGATGCTTTCGGTTTGCCTGCCGGGCACGGTATAAACCGTGACATTCGGAAGAAGATCGTTCCGCTGGTATCCCTGAAGTTCGGTTCTGGCAACAGTTTCGCAGGCCTGCGCCGTTGCCGAAATGCGCTCTACCGCAAGCGAACATTTCGGCTGGTTACCGCTGACGGGTAAGGCGCTCAACACGAGAACAGCGGATTGCGGCCCGACGTTCATCGCGGTGAGCGAAAACAGCGGCCCGGCATCAGGAGCGCGGTGATCCCAATCCAACAGAATATCCTGACGCGATGCTCCTGCCGTCGCCCGTTGGGCGGTGGCGGTGATGAGCGGCAGACATCGCCGAAAACCTATTTCTCTGGCGGCTCGCGCAATGACCGGTTCGATTGAACGTGACACTGTGGGTACCGGGGCAGCAACAGCCAGACTGCCCGCGATCAGTAATCCGATCACCACACCGGACGCACGATCGACAGCCCTTCTCAGCACCGATTGCTGAAATGCGTTCATGCTTTAATCGCTCCTGCCATAACCATGCCAAGCAATCGGTCGTATGTATCGATCAGCTCGGAATTGGTTGCGAGAAACCGCTGTCTGATGATAATGCGCTGGCGCTCGATATAGGTTTGCGCGGCCTCCGCATCGAGAGACAACGCAGCAAGCAGGCAGTCTGCGCCTGCTTGCACATTGTTGCCCGGATAGAAAAAGCCGAGGTCGGAAACGAGATCTGCGTTATGCACCAGCGGAAACCCCTGCCAGGCAGCTTCGAGATACATATAGTTGAGAGGCAAACCCCATTGGTGGCTGATCACGACATCTGTATGCAGGCTGAGAAAGTCGGGAATGTCGACGCGTCCAATGAAGCTGGCCTTGTTTGCGGCGACAATATCCAACTGACGCATGATACCGGCGAACTCCTTGTCGTCGCAGACGAAGCGTTCGGCATTGGCGACATGCAGGAATTCAATCTCTTCGGGCGCCTGTCGAAAAACCTCCTCTGCGATGAGAACCGGATAGAGGCAGAATTTCAGAACATCGATATTTTGCTCCAGCACAGAAAGCCTCGCCGGTCCTTGTCTGTGACGAAAGCGGCCGCCGCCGGACAAACCCGCCATGCGAGCCTCAAGACACATCGGATCCCATACAAAGGGGACTTCGATGGCGGGCGTTCGGCGCAGGGTCTGGAAAAAATGGAGGCTGCTGTCGGTATTCTGCGGAACGACCCATAATGCATCGTAAAGCTGGTTGATGAATGGTGAATCACCGAGGTGGCGATTGAAGATGATCGCCTGCATGTTCTGCACATATTCCGAGCCGCAACAATAGCTGACGAGCCGCCCTCCATTGGCTTTGAGACGTGCAGTCTGTGCCGGACCAATCTGCCCGCCCAATTCAATCAGCACATCCAGATCGTCGAGCGCGTCATCTATGGCCAGCGTTGGAAATTCGGCCATGCTCCAGGGTAGCTGGTCGGTAACGGGCACGGGGGTGGTATTGACCAGGTTCACCTTGTGTCGGCACGGCGAATGTTTGAACAGCTTGGCAAGATAGAGCGCATTCTGCTTGATGCCGTTAACCCACAGGCTTTCGTCGGGCCTGTTGAGGCCAATGGTGATACCGATCCTCAAGGCACTGTTCATGCGGGCATTCCTGCGGCGGTGACAATCGCGGCGCTGTACAAATGGATGTTTTCAGGGGCACATGGATCCAGCTGGGCAAGCAGCGATCGGGCTTTACTGCGATAACTGTCCAGCGAGGCGTCATGCGTGGCAAAGGCTTCGATTAGCGCCTCCGCTCCGCTTTCAGGATCGAATGTCGTATAGCGATACCCGCAATCGTCGATCAGGTCGGAATTGTGGATAAGCGGAAAGCCTCCGTAGAGCGCCTCATAGTAGAGGTAATTCTGGGCATTTTCCCAATGGTGTGAAACGATCGCGTCGGCCTGTTGGTTCATAACGTCGAGCAGGTGATAGCGCGGCTCGAAGCTGGCGATACCCTGATTAACGAGATCGGTGCTGCGTGCGAAGGCAATGAAATCGCGATGCTCCTTGATCTGCATTGCGTTGTACACGCGCAGACATTCAATCATCCCGGGCTGCAAGCGATGGGCGCAGTCGCTCGCCAGTATCGGCAAATGGCATGTCTTGACCGAACAGATATTTGGTTCCATGATTGCAAGTCGCCAGCGTTTGCGCCCCGGCTGATATTCAAACGGCTCGCTTATCGCTCGTTCTCTCCGCGCAGCCTCAAGCAGGACCGGCGACCATAGATGCTGCATCGGCATCGCACTCATTCCGCTCGTCGCGGCATAATAGCCCACGCAAGTCCTGGTGAATGCCGGCAAGGTCCAGATCATGTCATATGGCGTGCCCGACATCAGCATCCCGGGTGCAAGGCCGTAAATCATTCGCTCCATGTCTATCACATAGTCGTTGGCGACGTGCATCGAGATGATCCGCCCGCCTCGGCTGCGAAATTGGTGGCCCCAGGCCGGGGCCAGTTGCGCGCTCAGCTCAATCACGACATCAAGTTCGTTCATGGCTTCGTCGAGTGTGAGCACCGGCGAGGGGGCGTGTTCCAGTATGCCCGTGGCTTCGTTCGCAGGGCAGGGGCCGCCGTTGACGATAAAGCTGTGCGATATTACCGGGGAGCGATTAAGCAGCATCAGCATGAACAGGCAGTTCTGAAAAATGCCATTTTCCCAAAGAGATTGGTTGCTTTCACGAATATAGAGCGTCACGCCGACCCGAAGCGATGATGTTTTTGCTTTGCGTGCCCTTTTCACTACGCGGCATCCTTCCTGGTTCTGCAGAGCGTCAGGATACGGCGGGTCATGGCCGATCGGTTGGATTCGGCATTAGGCGCGTGCCGGGCAATGAATGCCTGGGACCTCCATTTATAGAAATCCAGATCGAGATCGTGCACCTCAATTGCGCGATGCAATTGCGCCACACCGGCCTGGATGTCGGACTCCGGATAGTAATAGCCGACATCCGCAAACATCTCGGAATTGTGAACAAGCGGATATCCGCCGGAAAGGGTGTCGAAATAGAGATAGTTCTGTGGGCAATTAATCTGGTGGCTCACCACCAGATTCGCGTTGATCGCCGCGAAAGGGGCGAAATACTGGCGATCGTGGATGTGCAGCTTGTCTGCCTTGGCCAGATGCAAAGTTGACCGCATCGTCGCGAAGGTCGGATGGTTCTCCAGATGCTGTGCATTGAGCAGGTGGAACTGCGCGATACGCGCGGGATCACACCGCTCGGCGGCCTCGGCGATCAGGAGGGGCACGAACCCGGTTTTCAGCACCGATATATTGGGCTCGAACGCGGCAATTCGGGCACCAAGAGCCAGATCACCGGGACGATATCCGAAAGTCAGCCCATTCTGGGCAGCCCATTCGACGGTGTAATCCAGAAAAGTTGAGGCCCACAAATAGGGCACTTCGTGAACCGGGCAGCGGTGGATTGCGCGCAGCATCGGAATGAAGGAACGATCCTTGGGCAGCACCCACACTTCATCGCAACGTGTCGGGTCGCTGAAGAAGCCGGGCTGATCGAAGGTGGTTGGCTCGACGAGGGCAGCATAGGGTTGACCGCAAACATGCAGCACAGCCTTGCCGCCGCGGGCGCGCAAACGGCGCAGCCACTCGACATTGAGGCCGCCGGCCATCTCGATCACCAGATCGAGATCATCGGGCGCCTCGCTCATCGGCACGATAGGGAAACGGTCGTCAAACGGGTTCGCG
>ERZ724516.2271-NODE-2271-length-10932-cov-4.942999_pt1 | contig 10932 bp, 5 predicted proteins | sample MGYA00376049_ERZ724516 | MGnify/ENA primary metagenome ERZ724516 (study PRJEB28724, sample SAMN07190886) | activated sludge metagenome | isolation source: activated sludge of sewage treatment plant in Hong Hong | place: USA: Christiansburg, Virginia | collected... | reverse complement strand
GCCGCCCACCGCCAGCGCACCTGGACCGTCCGGCGCCTGCGCCCCGTCACCGTCGGCTGAGGCCCAACGCCTGCTCGACCCACGCCTGGCAGGTCCCCCACGCCTGGCAGGTCCCCCGAACCCGGGTCGCCGCGCTTGGAAACGCCGTGTGCAGACGGCGCGACCACGCTCGGCATCAGGGGATGAGGTCGTGCACGCGGTCGAGGACGAAGGCGGCCCGCAGCACGTCGGCCGGCAGGGCGTTGGCGGAGGTCAGCCGCTCCACCGTCCTCGCGAGGACTCCGAGGCCAAGGTCGTGAGCTGTGGATGATCGCTCGGCCAGGGTCGCTGCCTGGCGGGCTGACAGGTGAGGCTGGCCGGATGCGGCGAGGGCGGCCAGCACCTCGCGCACATCGGCGCAGAGGGACTCCAATGGGTTCGGCGGCGCCGGGTCGGGCGTGGCGGCCCGATGCTCGCGCAACTGCTGCAGTCGCGTGCGCAGTCGAGCCGCCAACCCGAACTCGCTGACGGTCGCCAGCGACGGTGACACCAGGCGTAGTCCGGCACCGTCCGCGACGAAGATCGTCTCGGGGCGACCATCCGCGACGGTGACGGCTGTGATGGTGCTGCGTTGCGCGAGCGCCCAAGCCAGCCCGTCGAGCTCAGGTCCGACCGCGTCGAGGCGCAGCCGATGGTTGACGCCATCGGTGTCGGTCACAGTCCACACGACTTCCTGGGTGACCTCGTCGATCTCCAGCGGCCCGATCCCCCTGCGCCGCGGGATGACGAGCCGCACCCGAGGGCGTGGCGGTCCGAAGCCGACGGCCGCGGGACCAGTGCGGGCGCTCTGCACCGCACCCGCAAGCGCCGGCAGATCAACGCTCGCCCAGTCCCCGTTCGGAGTCACCCGAGAGCGAGTCGTCGGGCGGAGGGTGCCGTCACGGCGACGTTCGGCGGCCTCGACCCGACATGGGGCGGACAGAATCACGTCGACAGAGGCGTTCCAGATGAGAGCGGCTCCCGCAGATCGCTGGAAGGTCGGATCAACGCCCGCAGCCCGGCCGGTGGTCACCGTCTCGACCCGACCCTGTTCGCCGTCCCAGAACCGCACCGTCAAACCGCGCGCCCCGCTCGGGTCGGTCCACCATCGCGCGGACAACGGGATCAGGGTGCCGCCTAGGTCGACAGGCGCGCTGGCCGGGTGTCCGACGAGATCGCGAGGAAGCACCCCCGGCTGTCCAACCACGGCATACGCCAGAGCCCAGGCACGAGCCAACGCGAGGAGGGCGCCGTCCTCGTCGGCCCCGTCTTCCCGGGACGCCACTCTCGCCAGGGTCCTGGCGGCCCGATCAGTGAGGCCGGCGAGAAGCGGCAGATCCTCCAACCGCGCCCGCTGCGCCAACGCCGCGACAGACTCGGCTGCCCACGGACCGGCATGGCTCAACCCGGCGCTCACTGCGGACTCGCCGGCGGCGATCACGGCCGCGCAGGTCTCGGCCTGCCCCGGCAGCAGCCCCGACGGCGCCCCGACCCCCGATGGCCACGGCCAGAGTCGCCCATGGAGTGCGAACAGCCGGACCACTGCCTCCAGCCGCCACGCCGACTCGGCGACATCCGAGTGGTCGCCCGCCACGAGCAGCCCTGCCACGCCGGTCCCGCGAACGAACACCACCTCGGGTGAGCCCGGCCAGGAGAGCGACAGTCGGGTCGTCGTCTCGTCGACTGTGGTGGTCTGGGCGAGATCGTCCACGCTTCGGCTCCGCAGCGACGCGGCCACCCGCCGAACCGCGGCGATGCCCACAGCACGAGTGACAACGCCGGGGTCCCAGGACAGGGCCTCGTCGCTCACCGAGGCGGGCGTGCCGCCGGGATCGGCCGATTCGCCCGAGTCGACCGTCGCCTCGGCCGCACCGGTTGAGTCGCTCACCGAACGTGCCCACACACAGGCCGCGACGATGTGCACGCACACCCCGGCGACCGGGCACGGACACCGAGCCAACTGAGGGCCGGCGGCGACCAATCGCACCAGCATCGGCGGGCTGCCGACCCCGACACTCACGGCATCGACCTCGGCTGAGACCAGCGCGACCCGACCGGCGGCGACCTCCGCCACCCCACGCCGGACCAGCCCAGGGTTGGCGAGCACCGCCAACGTCGAGTCATCGAGCCCGACATAGACCTCGAGCCACCCAGGCAGACCGGTCACGTCATCACCCCGGCAAGCCATTCGGCGAATCTGTCCGGCGTCATCGCGGCCACCTGCATCCCGGCCCCCACCAGCCGCGCAGCCGTCGAGCGATCGAACCACGGCTCGCCGGCGTCGGACAGCGCGGCCAGCCCGATCAGCGTCACACCCGATTCAGCAAGCCGACGAACCGACCCCACCAGGGCCGACACCGAGCCCCCCTCCTCGAAATCGCTGACCAGAGCGACCACCGTCCGGCTCGGCTGGGAGACCAGCGACGCGGCATACGTCATCGCGCGGGCGATGTCCGTGCCACCCCCGAGTTGCGCGGTCATGAGCACCTCGACCGGGTCGCGCGCGAGATGCGTGAGATCGACGACCGAGGTGTCGAACAGCACGAGCCGGACGCTGATCCCCGGCAGCCCGGAGAGGATCGCGGCCGTCACCGCGCTGTGGATCAGCGAATCCGCCATCGAACCCGACTGGTCGACCAGGACGATGACCTCCCAGTGGAGGTTGCGACCGCGTTGCCGCGCCACGAACCGCACCTGCTCGACGAGCATCCGCCCGGTCTCGGGGTCGACGTTGGCCAGGTTCGCGGCGATGGTGCCACGCCAGTCAAAGTTGCGTGAACTCGCATGCGGGCTACGCCGATGCCGCTGCCGCGACCCGGTCAGGGCTGTCGTCAGTGGCGGACGCAACCGCTCGACGATGTCGTCGACGACCCGCCGAATGACCTGTCGGAATCCGTCGGCCGCCCGCGGATCCATCCGCCCCTTGACCCGCATGAGAGCTGCACCGAGCTCCGGGCTGGCTTCGACGCTGGCGACGGCTTCCGGGCTGGCGAGCAACTCGTCGATGCCGTAGCGGGCCAACGCATCCCGTTCCAACCGCTCCAGCGTCGAGCGCGGGAAGAGCTGCTGTGCCCCGGACAGCCAGTTGAGCGCAGTGAGCGCCGACGGATCCAAGGACGCACCCCCACGAGCATGGCGGTGGCCCCGAGCGGCGTACTCACGGTCATAGAGATATCCGAGCGTCGCGTCCAGCCCCGCGTCCGACGCCGACCCAGGAAGGGGGCCATCGGCATACCGGCCCAGCACGAGTCGCCACCGGCGGGCCGCGAGTTTGTCGCTCTCGGAGGCATTCACGAGGCCACCCAGTCGACGAGCCCGTCGCGGATCAGCCCCGCAACGAGGTCGCGTTCGATCGCCTGCGCGATCGCCACGAGGTCCGGATCGACTCGCAGGACAACATCGATCTCGTATGCCGCGACGCCCGTCAGCCGCGCGATCTGCTCCGCGAGCCGATGGGTCTCGGTCGGCTTGAGGTAGGTGAAGGCTCGGCGCAGGTCAGGGAGGATGGCGAGGAAGTCGGGCTCGTCCAAGGCGACGAGAGCGGCCGAGACGGTGGCGACGAGATCCGGATCGTGCAGGACGAGGTCCGGTGCCGCTCGGAGCAACCCCAGAAGGAAGTCGGCCACCTGCTCTGGGTCGACGCCCGGAGCCAGGTGCGCGGCCGCCAGCTGGGTGACCTGGTCGGGCGTGAGCGAGCCGTCGACGGCAGCCAGGCCGACCAGGCAACCGCGGATCTCCGGCGGAGCGATGGGCTCGTGGCGCAGCCGTGCCAGCTGGCGGGCCACCCCGGCAACGCCAGCAGGATCGTCCAAGCGACCGATGAGGTCTCGCAGCCCGATCAGCGCCTCGACGGCAGCCCCACTGTCGGCACGGTCGAGGCCCGCCAGGCCCGGAAGGAGATAGGCAACGGTGGCCAGCCCACGCTCGACCAGGCCCTCAAGCTGTGGTCGGAGGTCGCCGATGTCCAGCCTCCCGCCACCAGCGAGCAGGCCCACCAACCCGTGCAGGCTCGCGACGACGGATCCGAGGGTGGCGCTGTCGGCCAGGCGCGGGTCGAGCCTGCGGCATACCTCGGGCACGTGGTCCGGACGGCCCATGACAAGAAGTTCGGCGACCAGTGCGGTGAGCGCCTCGCTGGTGGCGTCGGGGTTGGCCAGCCGCTCACGCACTCGTGCGGCCACCAAGGCATCCAGGGTCGGGCCGACCGTGCTGGCCTCGATGAGCGACATCTCCACCAGAGGTGTCCAGGCGTACTCCCACTGCTCGACGAACTGGCCCAGGCCGGTCCCCGTGACGAGGTCGGCACCACCGACCTGGCGGGCGAAGCCGCTGCCGATGAAGCGCATCATCGCGAGGAACTCCCGCCGACTGCGGTGCCGCGGGGAGCGCTCGGTATCGAGGCTGATTCGCTTGGGCTGTGCGTCGCCCACATCGAATCGACGTTTCGACGCGCCGCCGCGGGCCTTGGCGACCAACGGCGGGCTCGACAGACCCGGAGGAACGTCTCCCATGGCGCTCGAGGCGAACACCGCGGCCACCGCCTGCCCGAGCGCTCCGGACATCCCCGTGTCATCTTTCGCCAGGGTGCTCAGCAGGCCGTCGAGGGTGTCCGTGCGTCCGGGCCAGGATCGGTTTCGCAACTGGGCCAGACGGAGCACCTGCTCGGCAGCCGACGTGGCCTGGGCCGTCCCGAGCGGTTCGCCGGCGTCGCGCAATCCGGCCACGACATCGAGGACGACCGAGGTCGCGAACGCACGCGGTCCGTCCCCCGCCAGCCGCGCAGCCCAGGCGCGCTGCCAGAAGCCGGGCGACGGCATACCCGCGCCGTAGCCGCGCAACGCGTCAAGGCGAGTGAAGTCGTAGCGGATCAACCAACACGCGTCGGTTGACGACTCCGGTGCGTTGGCAGCGGCATGGTCGAGGACCCAGGCCGCCTCAGGCGTCGCTTCAAGCACCTCGAGCAACGCCAGCGTGTGGAAGGCCCCGGTGACCACGACAACCGGGGTCGGCCCGTCGACGTGGCGAGCAAGGACGCCTGCCATGACGGCTTCGCGAGCATGGGTGCCGTCGCTGTCCAACGCCTCGCGGGACGCCTCCAACCGAGCCAGCGCCGCCCACGCCAGCACATCGGCGAAGAACGGACGCCACCTGGTCAGGTCGTCATCGGCTCGATCCTCGAAGAGGTGCTCCCAGACCTCGTCGTGATCGCGGCAACCCAGGCGGGCTGCGAGCGCGGCGATGGCGGCACTGCGCGCGAGGTGATGCTCCTCCTGCAGGGTCCGAGTGCCCGGATCGGCATCGTCGTCGGTCGCGTGCCGATAGGACTGGTCGATGAACTCGACGGTGGCCGCGTGCTCGCCCGCCCAACGCAGCGCCACCCATTCGGGCGAGAACTCGGCAAGGGGATAGAAGGCGGCACGGGATCCGTCGACGGAGAGGACCGCCACGGGTGGCACGGTTCGGGGGTCCTGCAGGGCGGTGAGGACCGCGGCATACTCCTGCGGTCCCTCGACGAGCACGACGCCGGGGCGCACCTCGTCCAGCAAGGCTCGCAACGCCAGCGCGCATGCAGGCGAGTGGTGCCGGATCGGGGCGAAGTGGACCCCGCGGCTCCCCCACCGCGCCAACCCGTCGAGTCCGCGACCCAGTCGGGGAGGCGTCGCGTCGAGGTCACCCACCCCGGGAGGTATGCCGCCCGCCTGCGCTGTCGGGCCCCCCGGCGGGTCGGTGCTCACCCCCACAGCCCTTCCGCGGCGCGGAAGAACTCCTTCCACTCCGCGCTGGAGCGGGCTCGTTCTCGGACAACGCTGTCGACGTAGTGCCGCATCCGCGACGCATCCTCGGCCTCACCCTTGAGCGCAACTCCGACCAACTGCCGGGCGATGTCGGCGCTGCTCACGGTGTTGTCGCCGAAGTACCGAGCACTCATCGAGGCAGCCACAGCCACGTTGACGGCTTCAGCGGTGGACATGACGGCATCCGGACGTTTCACCGGTGAGCCGCTCGCCGTCACTCCGGTCCGCAGATCGCTGAAGGCCGTGACGAGGACGCTCAGGACCGACTCGGGGAGCGCCGGTCGTTCCGGACCCAACTCGGTCGCCAGTGCCTGGGCGATCAATTCAGCCTCGAAGGCGCGGTCGGCGATCGGGCGGACCGTCTCGAAGTTGAACCGTCGTTTGAGGGCGGCCGACATCTCGTGGACACCGCGGTCGCGCAGGTTCGCTGTGGCAATGACGTTGAAACCGGGGCGTGCTGAGACCCGCTTCTCCTCGCCAAGCTCAGGGATCATCAGCTGCTTCTCGGAGAGGATCGACACCAAGGTGTCTTGGATCTCCGGGGGACACCGGGTGATCTCCTCGAAGCGCACCACGGCGCCGCGAGCCATCGCCTGATAAACCGGGGACGGCACGAGCGCCTGCTCCGACGGGCCCTGCGCGATGAGCAGGGCGTAGTTCCACGAATAGCGGATGTGGTCCTCGGTGGTCCCGGCCGACCCCTGGATGGTGAGGTTGGACGTGCCGCTGATTGCCGCGGCGAGCAACTCGGACAACATCGACTTGGCCGTCCCCGGCTCACCGACCAGCATGAGCCCTTGCCGCCCGAGCAGCGACACGATGGCCCGGTCGACGAGCGGGTCGTCGCCGTAGAACTTGCGCGAGACCCCCAGAGCCGCGTCGCCAATGATGAAGCGGCGCACCGCTGTCGGGCTGAGCCGCCAGCCCGGCGGGATGTCGGCTGCCGCCTCCACGTCAGCGCGCGCGAGCACGGCGAGCTCGTCTGCCCAACGCACCTCGGCGGGTGGCCGAAGCTCCTCGATCTGCTCAGTCACGTGTCCCTCCTGGACGTCATCCTGGCGCACCCGACCGACAGACCTACCCGCCGATGTGCATCGCATAGTCGGGATCGAACGGACCCAACGCGGCGAGCGCCGCGTAATCGGCATAGCACTCGGCGAGCATGATCGGGGGCACGTCGGCCAGGGGTATGCCGCGTCGTCCCCGCCGGAACGACAGGGTCTGCGTCGCGCAGGCCATGTTCGTCTCCGGCAGGGAGGACCCCGTGAAGGTCAGCAGCGCCACGATCCCGGGTCCGGTGAAGAGCTTCTGGTAGTCGACGAACCATCCGCCGTCCACCACCTCGGCCCTCGCGTAGCCGCGCTTCCCTGCGACCCCGCGGAAGGTGAAGGTGTCGGTCACGTGTCCCTTGAGATCGTCCAACTCGGTCGCACCGGGTGCGAAATCCGGCACTGTGGAAGTGAATTGGTCGAACAGCGGCTTCACCTGGTAGTCCTTCAGATGCGCTCGCCAGCCGGCCGCTTCGGCTGCGGACAGGCGGACTCCGTGAGCCAGCCCCACCCTGGCCGTGTCGGAGAACTCGATGCTGTCGTCGTCGAGGCCAAGCAACGCCCCGTCCTCGCTCGGTCGGAAGCACCGTTGGTCGGGGCCGGGGTTCTCCACCCAGATCAGTCGCGTCAGCAACTGAGACACCAAGGGATGCCCGGCGATGAACTCCGTCCAGTCGCGGGACTCCCACACCCGCTCGACGCACATCGCCTCGTAGAGCCGGCTCGCCTGCAGCGTCAGGACCGATTTGGCCTCCTTGCGAGCGGCGGTCAACTGCTTCTTCGCTGCGGCCACCAACTCCGCGTCCTCGTTCTGTCTCGCGTCGGGAAGGCCCTTGATGGGTATGCCGTCCGCGTTGCTCAGCTCAATGGTTCCGGTGGGCGTCAGACGCCCGATGAACTCCCGCGCGCCATAGTCGAGGTGCAGCAGGCGGTCCTCGCTGAAGCCCGCCGCCGGGATGGTCCGATCGGCGAGCTCATCCGTGGTCCAGCCGCGTGCCTCGGCCAACTCCTGGACCAGCCGTAACGCGAGCTCCTGGACGGTGGCCATCTTGTACCGCCGGGCGATGCTCAGAAGCAGCTGAAGGGCGGCCGGCTGGGCGTTGGCGAAAAGCGCGTTGACCAGGGAGTCGGCCTGGCTGCGTCGTCCCGGGTTGTCCTTGAGGTATGCCGCGACAATGTTGGCCAGGTCGATCCCGGCCATCCGAGTCGTCAGCGCGAGCATCCCCTTGTCAGCGACGGCGGACCCGAGATACGTGCGCTGGTGCGCGGCATACGCCTCGGCAATGAAGCGCTCCACGGGGGCCGCGGCGGCCGCTTCCAGGTCGGCTACGAACTCGGCCATGAATGGGCTGGCCTTGACCTGTGCCAGCCACGCCTGCGCGTCCTGACGGTGGTGCGGTCCGTGGACGGCGGCATACTCGCGGCTCTGCTCGTCCGAGGGATGGCGGGTGTCCTGGGCGATCCACGCGTGAGCGACGGCGGCTCCGAGCGCCGCGGCGTCCTCGGGGAGGAGTTGGCCGAGATAGAGATCGATCAACCCCAGGCCGCGCGGGTCTTTGAGTTTGACGGCGAGGACGACCCACCAGCGAATGATCTGCGGATCCACCGAGCTGCCATCGGCCCAACGCACCGGTGGGAGGAGCCGATCGTCGAACCAGGCCATCGAGGCGGGTGGCTTCGCCTGCAGACCCTTGGTTGCTTCGGCGAGCAGCGTGGTGGGGGCCAGTTCGGCAGCGATGTCGTCCCCGCAGGCTTCCAGGGCCCGCAGGAGGCCCGCGCGAGCGACCTCGCGCTTCTCCTTGGCGAGCGCCGCGCGCAGGGCCGGGATTGCGGCCGGGTCGGCCAGAAGCGCCAGCCAGGTCGCCGAGGCGGCTCGGACCTCGCCCCTCGAATCGGTCAAGGCCTGCTCGGCCAACTGCCGGGCGGCCGGGTGTCTTTGCAGGACCCGCTGGGCGAGCGGGCGGTTGACCCGCGACGCACCGACGGCGACCTGCGCGATGATCGGCACCAACTCGGCCGGGACCGAGGGGAAATGCTCGAGCACCTCCAGGGCGCCCGGCGTGGTCTCGACGGCGCTGAGCCGCTGCCTCAGCCGGTCGAGGTGTTCGGCGGCCCACGGCCAGGCGGCCTCCGCATCGCTCACCGACCACACCCAGGCGTCGGTCACGGCCTCGGCGTCGGCCAGCCCGGCACGCTCCATGGCGTCCTGCAGCGTTCTCGGGTCGGTCTCCGCGTCGCCTCGCCTATGTAGGAGCCAGGGGTGGGTCGGTTCCGGCTTGCGGTCTGCGAGGCGCACGAGGTGGATCAACGTCAGCGAGGGTGCGGCATTGCCGACCCACCACTCGCCGAGAGCCTTGACCAGTCGTGAGGTGGCATCCGATCGGCCTTCGGCGATCGCGACAACGGCATCCAGGTCGGCCTCGGTCACGGAAGCGGCTGCCTTGGCCTGGTCTCGGACCCACTTCTCCTTGGTGGCCTTCCCGAACTCGATCATCTTGTCGAGTTCTCGACGGAGTTCCGGCTTGGCCGGTCCGGCGGGGGCGTCGGGAATTGGCGTGAAGGGAGGGATCTCCATCGTCTGCTCATCGGGACGCTCACCGACAATGTCCCTGCGGCGCGAGAGCTGGTCCAGCGCGACGGCCAGCTTGGGGTTCGCGGCCGCGGCAGTCGACAGCACGTCCATTCCGCCCTCGACCGCGGAGAGGAACTGCACCAACTCACTGGCCCTGGCCGCGGTCGCCTTCGCCAGGACGGGGGCGAGGTTCGTGATGAGCACGTCAGTCGGGATGTTGCCCATCGCTTTGACGGCAGCCTGACGGGCGAGCTTCGAGGTGTCGACGGACATGGCTGCCATCAGGTGAGCGATCCCTCTGGCGACAGCCGGGTCCTTGATGGCCTCTTCGGCCAGTCGCACCCTGCCTGCCGCCGCCAACCGCGCCACTGATGTGCCGCTGATGGACGATCCATGGGCCGCGAGGTAGTCGCGGACACCGGGAAGTACGGACGGCAGGGGCGTCATGCCCTGGTAACCGCCGGCATCCTGGTACAGCGCCAGCATCAGCACCTCGGCGACATCGTCTGGCGGCGCGCCAGCGTCCACCAGCAGCGCAGCCAGGAACTCTGGGGACCAGTGCTGGCGCACGATGGCGATGTCCCGCGACGCTCGGCCGTCGGATGGACAGGTCGCCAGCACATCGTTGACCAACGCGAGGAACCACAGCGGCACGCCGTCCGCGACCCGGTTGGGCCCGGCCCCCACCTCGGCCAACAGCCGACCCCACCTCACCCATTGCTGCAGCGTGAGGTCTGTCGAGCGATAGAGAGGGTCCCGTCGACGGAGGAGGCGAGGAGTGACGTAGGGGAAGTCGCCCGCCGCGTTTCGCTGCATCAAGCCGAACCGAGCCAAGGCCTCGAGGGCGGGCTCCGGCACCTCGAACCAACCCAGCAGCTGACCGGGCGCCACGAGGACCCCGTCGCGGAGCGGGTCCCGCGATGCCGCCAACTCCATCAGCAACTCGAGGTTGCTTCCGTCGACAACGAAGTCGACGCACCTCGCGTGCAGGGTGTCCGACACCGCAGTCAACGGCAGCAGCGCCGCCTCGACGAGCCCTCGCACTTTGCCGCCTCCGGTGCCGAACCCAGCGCCCACTGCCTTCTTGATCCTGTCGAACGCCACGCCCAGGACACCTCCCGTTGGCGGCCCAAGGCGTGACCACCCCTGGCCAGGTCTGCGACCCGGTCCATGGCGTCGCAAGGGAAGTATGGAACAACGCGAACAGGCCGTGCATATCGGGCACTCAGATCGTCCGGGTTTCCGGGGACGTGGCCAAAGCCGGCGGATGAAGTCGCCCATGAAGTCGCCTCCGCTGCTGTCCCAACGACACCGGCGGCGACTTCATCGGCGACGTCATGAATCGCCGCTGCGCCAACAGCCCCAAGTCGCCAATCACACACCCCGAAACGACCAACAGCCCGAACCGGCGAGGGTTCGGGCTGCTGGCGATACTGCAAGAAGCAGCACTGGCGGTGGCGCAGGGATTCGAACCCTGGGTGGACTTCCGCCCACACAC
>ERZ724516.2270-NODE-2270-length-10934-cov-3.443607_pt1 | contig 10934 bp, 9 predicted proteins | sample MGYA00376049_ERZ724516 | MGnify/ENA primary metagenome ERZ724516 (study PRJEB28724, sample SAMN07190886) | activated sludge metagenome | isolation source: activated sludge of sewage treatment plant in Hong Hong | place: USA: Christiansburg, Virginia | collected... | reverse complement strand
GTCTGCCGTGGAGCCTAGATTTCGCTATAGGCTCCCTATAGGCTCCACCCCCTGCAACTTCTTGCACCGATTGAGTTCTCCACAGCGCAATTGGAAATGCCTCAATCGGCATCCAACGACCGGCAGTTCGCGCGCGAGGGGAGGAATCAGCGACTTGAGTTTGCGTTGTCCGGCGACCGTCCAGTTGCTAGCCTTGCACAATGGCAAAGCCGCACTCCACCAAACTGGTCGAAACCGATTTCGATGAATATCTGGACCTGCAAATAAACCAGCTCGGCTTGCGGACCTCTGTCGCCGACATCCGGGCTTCGGCGATCAAGTTCCAGAAGCAAATCGACTTGGTACACAACCAGGCGAATGCCTTGCTGGCATTGGGCGCTGCTATCCTCTTTGCCGTTGCCCACAAGATTGCAGTCGCTCCGACGCTCGACCTCAATGCCTTTCTTTGGATTCTACCCGGCGGAATTTTGGCTTTCGCCTTGCTAGCCTTCGGCTTCCGCCGCCGAAGCTGGACTCGCTATGTTGGATTGGGTGGCATCCGTCCCCTGCGCTGCGATGCGCAATCCACCATCGACGACGTGCTGGACGAAACCGATGCCGGAAACCACACCATCATGCGTATCGCCGACAGCGGTACGGGAATGGCTGCCACGCCCGTCAGTCACAGGCCAGTTGATCTGGTCCTTGGCCAAGGATGCCTGACCAAACCCTGGCTGGCTGCCGAACTTTTCGGCAGTGAAAATTCCAAGCGCCAATTTGTCGTCGTCAGGCCCGAAGCGACAGGCGAATGGTTCAACTACTACCTCTGGAATCCACCCGTTGCGGAGCACTTGCTCGACCTGTTCGACCGTACCCCGGAAATCTATGCGGGCGAGACCATCAAGCGCCTCAAAGTCAGGATCGCGCTGCGCGAGATTGCCGCCTTCATGGTTCGGCAAAGGGAAGCTGGCAAGGTCGTCACGAGAAAGGATGTGGTCGTCACGGCCTTCGAGACAGCACTCAAGATCGAGGCCGGTCGCCTTCGCGCAGTTGGAGAAATCGACGATCTTGGAGAGCGTCAACTTTGCAGGCTCAACATCACCGGAGAAGCGGTTTCGACTGATCCCGCCGAAACGTCCGGCAATCGTGGGCACAAGCCCGAAAGCTGGTTTCTCAACTTGATGAGCGGGCAGTATACCCCGGTTACTCGCCCCTTGGCCGCGACGATCAGGAACGAACTGAACCATTCACCGAGTTTTGTCGCCTGAATTTCTTGCCAATTGGTGGCCAAGGCGACGACCAGCGATTGGGAATATGCATGCTGGGGGACCTCTCGAAAGGAGGTTCCGATGCCCGAACCCACAATTGTCCTACTCAGCATGCGGCAGGTTCAAGCCGCGCTCAACATCCGTTCCCGCTCGACCATTTACGACATGGTGGCGCGCAAGGCCCTGCCCCCGCCCTGCGTCATCAACCGGCGTGGATTGCGCTGGCGCGAGAACGATATCCGCGCCTGGATCGACAACCTGCAAGCACGCAACTGACCTGATCCGGTGCGCAGGCTGCGCACATCACCGCTCCCCCTACCCCTCATTTTACGCCGGACAGGTTTGTCCGGCTGGAGAACTCCCGTGTCCTTTTTCCAACGCTCTGCCCGCAGACATCGCTTTGTTGCCCATACCGTCCAGGTCCAAAAGTGCATCGCCCCGGAACTAATTTCGCTAGCTGATCGCCTCTTCGCCGATGACGCCGACGGTGACGCGTTTCGCAACGCGCTGCGGCCATTCTTCATCACCGAACGCCCACGCATTGCGATCCTCAAGGGCGATGAAATCTGGTTCCACCTTGAAGGCCCCAGCTTCGATTGCGGGGAGCGGACCTTCCCCCTTGGCGCGCAGGTTTTCATCAACTGTCGTGGTTGGCTGCCGCTTGGTCCGGTCGATGCGGCTGACCTTCATGCCGTCCTGCGCGAGGCCATCGACGCGGCGACCTACCGATGGCTGATCGAGCACAACCTGCTTGATCAGGTCGAGACGTTTCGCGCCCGGCGCGACCGCCCGATCGATGACGAAATAGCCCTTCGCCAGATGGCCGCCGCGGCGGGCTCAATCCACCCGGAAGAGGAACCGAGCGATGCGTGACATCCACCCGGCAAGTCTGGATCAATGGGGCTGCGATACTACGTATCGAGCTAGCAATTCAGATACACACCCTACGCACCGGTGCATGCCTGATTTCCGCCGTTCCCGTGGGGGGCGATGCGCGCGCTCTTTGCGCAGCCGACTGCCAAACCAAGCATTTCAGCCAAAAACGCAGCGCGCGCATGGCGCGCTGCGGGAGATGTAACCATGAACCGCATCAAGCTCTCGATCCGCATACCCGCAGAGCAGGAAGCGCTGATCCGGCACATCGCCAAAGTGCGCGGGATGACTCGCTACCAGGCGCTGCTACGGGTGCTCGAAACTGGCCTCGCATCGATCACTGGTGGTGCCCAGGTGCGCTCGCAACTGGCCAGCGAAGAGGCGTTTGCCGCCATTGAATTCCGCCTCGCCACCATCGAGTCCCTGACCGACCGGAGCCTGTTCACCGCGAGTGCTGCCTACGCCTATTCGCGCCGGGCAGCATTGCGCAATGACAGCGATGCCGACCGCATCGATGCCGTCACCAGCGATGCCGCCCAGGCCGCCTACAAGCGCCAGCGGGCGCTCGCAGCGGAGGCGTTGTCATGAGCCGCGATCACGACAACCTGCTGCGCGGCCAGGGCCTGTTCCGTCAGGCCATTTCGGGTTTCGCCACGCGCTGGAAAGCTTATGCCTGGACCATCGGTTGTGCAGCTGCATTGGGCGGGGTCGGCCTTCCGATGCACAAGGTCGAACCGTGGCAATTCCGGTGCGCATATCAGCACGGCCAGGGCAGCCTTGTGAGCGTGTTTGCTGTTGGCAAATCCGACCCGCCTATAACTGTCAGCTTCGATGGGAAAACCGGGCGAATACCTGCAAGCGTGCTCGCCAACGATCCGATGTGGCAAGGCTGTTGGGACGACATCGAAGCCAAAGCGATCATCGGTGGTGTCTTGGGCAGCATGCTTGGCCTTGGCCTGTGCTTTGGCCTTGCCGTTTGGATGCGCGACCGGGGCCGCAAGGCGGGGCAGGACCGCATCGTCGCGGGCACGGTGATCGTCAGCGAACGCGAACTGCGCAATCTGACAAAACGCGCGACCAATGATCGCTCGCTGCGCATCGCCACCGTCGGCATTCCCGCCTGGCTCGAATGCCGCCACTTCGCGATCCTTGGCACGACCGGCGCGGGCAAGACCACGGTGCTGCGCCAAATGCTCGACAAGGTCGAAGCGCGCGGCGAACCCGCTCTGGTCTATGACACCAGCGGTGAGTTCATCGCGCACTATTACCGGCCTGAGCGCGGCGACGTGATCCTCAATCCGTTCGATTCCCGGTCGGCCTATTGGTCGCCGTTCTCGGAGATCGCACACCCTGCGGATGCAGACCGCATCGCCCGCCAGCTCGTGTCCGAAACCGGCGAGCGCGACGACGATATCTGGCTCGAAACCAGTCGCATCCTGGTCGCCAACGTGCTGCGAGTTTTGAACGCGGAAGGCAAGACTACCCTGCCCGACCTGCTCAATGCCTTGCAGGCGAAGACCAAGGAGGAAATGAAGGTTTGGCTGGCGGGAACATCGTCCGCCCGCACCTTCGAGGACGACGCCGACCGGGCGACCGGCTCGGTGCTGTTCATGCTCGCCAAGGCGTCGAACCTGCTGCAATTCCTGTGGCGCGAGCCGGGCGATGCCAGGAGCTTCTCCTTCCGCGGCTATTTTGCAGGTATCGACCTGATCAAGGGTGCAAAGCCGTGGATCTTCGTGCCCCGCAAGGAGGACTTCTTCGAGGCGATGAAGCCCTTGCTCGCCTGCTGGCTCGAATGCGCCGCCAGCGCCACCCTGGGGCTCAACCCATCGGCCAATCGCCGTCTCTGGTTCTTTCTCGATGAGCTGGCCGACCTGCCCCGCGTTGATAATCTCACCCGGCTTTTGCCCGAGGGCCGCAAATTCGGCGCGAGCGTGACGCTGACCTTTCAGGCCATCGGCCAGATGCACCGCCGGTACGGCAAGGACAGTGCCGAGGCGCTGCTCGGCTGCTGCAACACCAAGCTCTATCTCCAGCTCATCGACCGGGAAACACGCGAGTGGGCCTCGCGGAACATCGGCGATGTCGAGGTCGAGGTGCGCAGCGCATCGGACAGCTTCGAGTACGGGCCGAACAGTGGACGTTCGTCGCTCGGCAGTACCCGCCATGTGCGCGCAGCAGTGATCGAAAGCGACATGCGGCTCGAACCGCACCAAGGCTTCCTGCAACTGCCCGATGCCCTGCCGGTAGCCCGGATCAGGCTGACGCGGGAACACATCGACGCTCGTGGCGCACCACGCCATCCCGCCTTCAATCCGGTCGATGTCAGCCGTTCGCTGTGGGGCAAGCTACCGGTCAAGGGTGCCAAGGCTGAAAAGGCCTTGGACGAAGACGGGCCGGTCTGATGGTCGCCACGATCAGCGCCATCGGCAATTCGGCGCAGGCATCAAGTTATTACGAGGCCGACGACTACTATGCCGATGGCGGTCTTTCCCCCAGCGAATGGCAGGGCGAAGGCGCGAAGGAATTGGGGCTTGCTGGCGAAGTCGAGCGCGACGCCTTCCGCGACATGCTCGACGGCAAACTGCCCGATGGTCAGCAGCTTGGCACCACCCGTGACGGCAAACTTGAGCATCGCCCCGGTTGGGACGTGACCATGAGCGCGCCCAAGTCGGTGTCGATCATGGCCGAGGTGGCGGGTGACCGCCGCCTGGTCGGGGCGCATGACCGGGCGGTCAAGGTGGCGCTGGCATTCGCCGAGCGTCATGCTGCTGCCACCCGGATCAGGGAAGATGGCACGGTCGAGCGCCACCAGACCGGCAACCTCGTCGTGGCCAGTTTTCGTCATGACACCAGCCGCGCGCTGGACCCGCAGCTCCATACCCACAATGTCATCATGAATGTCACGCGCGATGCCGAGGGTAACTGGCGCAGCCTGGAGCCGCGCGCCCTCTATCAGCTCCAGAAGGCCATTGGTGCGATCTACCGCCAGGAACTCGCCATTGGCGTCCGCACGCTGGGCTATGAGTTCGAGCCGGGCAAGGACTCGCTGTTCGAGATTGCGGGCGTGTTGCCCGAAGTCATCCGCGCGTTCAGCGAACGAGCGGCGCAGGTCGAGGCGCGGCTCGCCGAGCGCGGTCAGACCCGCGAGACCGCATCGGCAGAGGAAAAGCAGATCGCCGCGCTCGATACCCGCGAGGCCAAGAAGGACATCGACCGGGCCGATCTTGTGAGGGAATGGCGCGCGACAGCCGATGCAGCGGGGTTCGGCCAGGAGGCGCGGCAGGGACTGGTCGAAGCCGCGGTGACCATTGCTATGCAGGCCGACCACGGCAACATGATCACGGCACATGGCGAGCTTGCCGCCCATCGCGCCGTCGCTTTCGCCGCCGAGAAGCTCGGCGAGCGGCAATCGGTGTTCTCGGCGGCCGATCTTGAGAAGGAAGCCGGACGGTTCGGCCTGGGCAAAGTCACCGCAACGCAGATCAGCGTTGCCATCGCAAGGTCCAGCCGAGAGGGCGAGCTGGTTCCGCGAACTTTCCTCGACAAGCGCGGCGCGGAGTTCGCTGGGTTCACCACGGCGACCAACATCGAGAACGAGCGCCGTCTGCTGCGCGCCGAGGTCGAAGGACGCGGAGCGGTAGCGCCGATGCTTTCGCCCGCCCAAGCGGTCAGAGCCGTCGCGCGCGCCGTGCTACAATCAGACCACCACTGGAATCCCGGCCAGCGCGAAGCCACAAAGGCGCTGCTCAGCAGCACCAACCGTGTCACCGCCCTGCAGGGCTACGCTGGCACCGCCAAGACCACCACCGTGTTGGCGACGCTGGCCAACGAAGCCAGTGCACGCGGTCTGCGCGTCACGCCCCTCGCCCCAACCGCGTCGGCGGCTCGGACGCTTGGCGATGCTCTCGGCATGAAGGGAGAGACCGTCGCCAGGCACTTGATTGGCGCGTCCCGCTTGCAAAGCGGCGGTCTGTGGATCGTGGACGAGGCCTCGATGCTATCCGCCCGCGACATGGCCACGTTGCTCGACCTCGCCGGCAAAGCCAGTGCCCGCGTCGTGCTGGTCGGCGACGTAAAGCAGCTCGGTTCGGTAGGTGCCGGAGCCGCTTTCGCGCAATTGCAGTGTGTGGGGATGGAGACCGCAAAGCTCGACGAAATCGTGCGCCAGAGCAACACGACGACCGAAGATGCCGTGCTGGCTTCCATCGAAGGCGATGCGCGCAAGGCGCTCGCCGCACTCGATCGCGGCGGCGGCAGGATCATCGAAAACCCCGACCGGGCCGAACGCTTCGCCGCCGTTGCCAGGCATTACGCCCAGCTCGACAATGTCTCCCGTGCGCGCACCATGGTCATCGAGCCATCGCGCGAAGGCCGCGACGCCCTGACTGCCGATATTCGCGCAGAACTTGCCAAGGCTGGCGCGCTCACTGGCCCTGCCGTCACCATGCAAAGCCTAGTCAGCAAGGGCCTGTCCCGCGCCGAGGCGCGCGATCCCCTGAGCTATGAGAAGGGCGACTTAGTGCGTTTCACGCGCGACTATGCCGACAAGGGCGTGTCGCGCGGCGAAACCTACCGTGTCGATAGAATCGATCCGGCCAAGTCTTCCGTCGCGCTCAAGGCCGAAGATGGCCACGACATCGACTGGCGCGTGCGGCAATGGGGCGCGGGAAAGGTCGAGGCCTTCGCCACCCAGGCGCTCGAACTCAAAGCAGGCGACCGCATCCAGTTCACCCACAGCGACCGCGAGCTGGGGCGGATCAACGGCGGACGCGGGACTGTGACGTCAATCGACGCGCCCTCCCGCTCGGCCACCGTCCGCAACCCACGCGGCCAGACCCAGACGCTGAACCTCGACGCCGCCCGCGACCAGCACATCCGCCACGCCTATGTTGAAACCGCATTCGCCGCCCAGGGCCGCACCGCCGATCACGTCATCATCCACGCCGACAGCCGCGCCACCAACCTGGTCGATCAGAAGTCGTTCTACGTCAGCGTTTCGCGGGCAAGGGAGTCGGTCGCAATCTACACCAACGACCGGGCAAAGCTGGTCTCGGCGATCAACGAGCGTGCGGGACTGGCGCAAACAGCGGTCAGTGAGGCGGCAATGGCTGCACCTGCCGCTAGCAAGAGCCTTGGCGCGGGCTTGGGTTGATGCGTCTTATGGTGCCGCGATGCGGAGATTGATCAGCATATTCACTGCGTATTGTGCGGAGATTAACGCCGATTGCCGGCGCATCGCAGGGCGGCGTGAAACGATCCATCTACGGCAAGCGTAATCGTATGGCGTAACTTGACGCCGAACGCTCATTTCTGCTAGGTGGCAACATGCGAATCAGGAACGTGATCCACAAGGGGTTGCGGCGCTTCATCGAGAACGATGACGCCAGCGGGTTGCAGCCCGCCGTTGTCGTGAAGGTGCAGCGTATCGTCTCCTTCCTCCAGGACATGGAGAACGAAGACGAGCTTCGCACCGTGCAGACCTGGAAAGCCCATATGCTGACCGGCGACCGCAAGGGAACGTGGAGCCTGTTCGTCACCAAGAACTGGCGAATGACGTTCCGGATCGACCGCGAAGAAATCGAGATCATCGACCTCGATTATGAAGATTACCACTAGGAGTTGGCTATGAGCAGTCTAGCAGGCATCCGCATGAAGAACCCGGCGCATCCGGGCGGCTTCGTGAAGTCTGAGATTATTGAACCGCTTGGCCTGTCGGTGACGGCGGCGGCGCAGGTTTTGGGCGTCACCCGCGCTACGCTATCGACCCTGCTTAACGAGCATTCGCAGCTTTCGTCCGAAATGGCGCTGCGGATCGAAAAGGCGTTCGGCGTGTCGATGGACACGTTGATGCGGATGCAGAACAGCTACGACATCTCGCAGGCACGGAAGCGCGAGGGGGAGATCAAGGTAAAGCGTTTCGACGCGTTGTCGGGTCCGCCTTCATCGGCAGCGGCAACATCCATCTCGCAGTAACACCAGTGGGTAAGCGAAGAAAAAGCGGATCGCGGGGACCGGAGCCGGACGACTATTTTGCGTCGGGTCCGGTTGAAATGGCGCGGTTTGGAAAAACCATGATCATGCGCTCGCGGATGACGCCTGCGGACCATCGTGCAATGCAAGCACGCATGGCCGAAATGCTCCCCGATGTCGTCGCGGACATCGACGCGATCGTGCAGCAAATTGTCGCCGAAGTTTCTAACCTGCCAGCCGACCGCCTGCTGCATCGTGCTTATTGGGAATTCGCCGCCTTGGCGATCACAAAGGGGCCTGCCGCTGTGGAAGAGGCGGGGGCTCTGCGAATGATCGACTATGTGCAGAGCATTGTTGCCGCGACTCCGCTCGTCGTTGAGCATAAGCCCGACGTATCGGAGGAAGATTGGGAAAAGCTCAAAGCCAACGTCCGCGACTTGTTTGAGGGGATCACGATCCGTTACCAGTCGTGTCTCTCCGCTTCCCGCCTCGCCGCAGATCCTGATCTCGATATGGCGCTGGAAGAGTTCCGGTTCCGCGCCGAAGGCATGTGGATGCATGTGCGGGGCAAGCGCTACCAACCGCATGAGACGATTGCGCTTCTCGATTTGCTTGAGCCGCATTCGGATGTCCTCAACCGCCTTTTCGGCGTCGATGCCCCGACGCTAGTCGCCGAACTCGGAAAAATTCTCGCCAAACTGACGAGCGGTGTGGGCGACGTCATGCTGGCGATGAAAAAGCTCCATGAAGACAGTATTGAGCGCATGGATGCGATTGTTGCGATGCCTGACATCGACAGTAAGGATGCGTTCGTCGAAAGGCTTTGGGAGGATCAAGAACTTGCTGCGCGCCGAGATGCCATCGCGGGTGAGTTGGTCGGACTCGATCTGTTCGATGTCGCCAAAATCACTTGTCTGCCGAAATCGCTGGTGGACGAGCTAACGTGGAACCCGGGCGAGGAACTCGCTTTCTTAGCGCCTGGACCATTGGCCGGTTGGCCGCTTCGGCTATGGCCGACGATGCAGCGGCCTTTTCTTAGGCTCGACGGTCGCCCCCTATGCTTCGATATGTGGAGTCTGTTCGACAACATCTATCGCGCAATCCAGCGGATCATTTTTCGATTGGAGCCATCCTATCGGGACTCATGGAATGCCCGCCAGAAGGCAGTAACCGAAGCACTACCGCTCAAATACCTCGACAAGCTCTTGCCAGGGATGCGCCATTTCGAGCCTGTCAAATATCTCTGGAAATCAGGTCCGGGAAAGGCGCAGTGGCACGAATGCGACGGGTTGGTGATCTACGACGATCACCTTTTCGTGCTTGAGGTCAAGGCGGGGTCATTCACATACACGTCTCCGGCCACCGATCTCCACGCTCATTTGGCATCCCTCAAAACACTGCTCGAATCCCCTGCTAAACAAGGTGCGCGCTTTCTCGACTATCTGGAAAGCGCGGATGAGGTCCCGATTTCCAATGACGAGCACGTAGAGGTCGCGCGACTGCGTCGGTCGGACTTCCGGCAAGTGATCGTAATGGCAGTTACGGCGGATACGTTCACCGAGTTGGCGGCGCGTGCGGAGCATTTGAAGGACGTTGGCATCAATGTCGGCTCGCGCGCTGTCTGGTCGCTCTCGATTGATGACCTCCGTGTTTACGCCGACCTGTTCGACAATCCCCTCAACTTTCTGCACTTCGTCGAACAACGGATGCTTGCGGTCCAGAATGAGCGAGTCGACCTGAATGATGAGATCGATCACTTTGGCCTATATCTGACCCACAACAATTATGCCCAGTTGGCATCGGAGTTTGCGCCGAGCGATAGGCTTAATTTTGATGGGTTTCGGTCGCCCGTCGATGAATTTTACACCGACGTCGCGAACGGTAAAACGCCCACTTCTCCTCGCCAGAATATGCCTACTCGACTTCGCGAAATCATCGAGCATCTCGCGACCACGGACAAACCGGGGCGAGCGATGGTCGCAAGTTTCCTTCTCGACGCCGGTGAAGAGCTGCGGGAGTCTATAGATGCGGGAATCGGCAATCAATTAGAGGGGAACAAGCGTCTCCGACGCCAACGCCCGTTGCTTTTTTCGGGCGGTGGTCAACCTTTTTCAGTCTGTACGACGTCGCCTGACGTCCCGCGAGATGCAGAACAGGCGCTGATCTATGTTCGCTCATTAATTGCCGCGAACGCAGAAGAGAATCGTCTGCTGATCGAGTTGGATTATGATGCGGACGACAAGCTTAAAGACGTTTTCTGGTCCACGATCAGTTTGAGCGGTTTGGGTCCGGCTGAGGTTGTGACGGCGCATGCTCATGGCGAGAGGCAGAAGCGGATTCGGCTCGCAAACGCGAGAACGAAAGGCAAGATTGGTGTGAACTCGCTCTGCCCTTGCGGCAGCGGCAAGAAATACAAAAAGTGCTGTCGTCCCTGAAACAAGCCGAAGAATGATGTTGCCGCTACCCTTCGGGGCAACCCGCTCTATCCGCTGGCGCAGACCAGGCCTGTAGTCCCGGCCCATTCGGGTGACGATCGGGAGCGGGGGGTGATGAGCGGGAAGATGTAAGGACGCGCTCTGTCCCGCGCTGCGCGCTCCTGAGGGCGCGGTGTCTTGGTGCTGACCCGCAGGCGCTCTCGCCTCTCGACTTGCCGGATGAGCGCCGGACGCGCGCTCGCTTCGACGGCGGCGCTGCGCTTCGCGCAACAGCCTTGTCGCGCGCTCGGCTTGCCGGCACGTCACCCGTCTGCGTCGCGCCGTGCGAGGGCGCCGTTCCCTGTGGTCCGCTGAGCAGCTGACCCTGCACCTGCCTGAAGGCTTCCGGTAACTCGGCGAAGGGGGC
>ERZ724516.2267-NODE-2267-length-10939-cov-3.075707_pt1 | contig 10939 bp, 12 predicted proteins | sample MGYA00376049_ERZ724516 | MGnify/ENA primary metagenome ERZ724516 (study PRJEB28724, sample SAMN07190886) | activated sludge metagenome | isolation source: activated sludge of sewage treatment plant in Hong Hong | place: USA: Christiansburg, Virginia | collected... | reverse complement strand
ATTCGAAGATTGTGATTTATTCACATCGTCATTAGCTTTGATGAATGGCTCTCCTTCGCCAATGGCAAATCCTTTTAAAGCTTGCGCCCGATTGGCAATCACTTCATTGACGTTCATATTACTTTGTGTTCCAGAACCGGTTTGCCAAATGACTAACGGAAATTCATCGGCTAGTTTTCCTGACAAAATTTCATCACAAACCTCGGCAATAGCATCCCGTTTTTCGATTGATAGCACTCCCAAATCGCAATTGGTGTACGCTGCGGCGTTTTTCAAAAAAGCAAAACCCTCAATGATTGCTGTAGGCATCGAAGCCGAAGGACCAATTTTGAAATTATTTCTGGAACGTTCGGTTTGTGCTCCCCAGTATTTGTCGGCTGGAACCTGCACTTCGCCCATCGTATCTTTTTCAATTCTGTACCTCATTTTAGGATTGTTTTAGATTTTTTTTTATTCTCGTTTAACAAATTAATAATAATAACCAGGACTCGATTTACTATTGAAAAGTTTAAACCACATAGAAAAATTATTTTTTTTAATAGAAAGGCGCTTTGCTTATCATAGATTTCATAGCTATGTGTAAATAAAATACCTATGACCCGAGCAAAGCGAACTGACGAAGTAAAACCTTTGTAAATTATTTTTTTATGATTTCTATGTGGTTAAATTATTTATCCAACTCAGGTTAATAGATAAAGAAATGGAATTCAAATATTTCTAAAATTACAAAGAACTTCGGGTTATAAAAAATATTATCAAAATTTTATTGCTAAGAAATAATTTTAAACATACATTTGTGCCTACATTCAAAAATTCCGGAAAACATGTTTGAATTTCAACAGTACTTAGGCTTTTTACTTTTTTTAACCGTTCTTACTATAGGATTCTGGTTGATGTTTTTCTTGGTTGGTTTCGTTTCCTATTGGGTTGGCGGAGCTAGTTGGGAAGCTTACAAAGAGAAAAAAGCTAAAAAGAAAGCAGAACAATCAGCTTAGTTTGATTGTCGAATAAAAAAAGGACTCGTTTTGCGAGTCCTTTTTTTTGTACCAAAGTGGAATATTATTAGTGTCCTCCACTGATTTTTTTATCAAAACTAATCCCTTGGTTTTTTAGAATTCCGCTTACTTTCCAAGCATAAAAAGCCAAATAAGCAAAACATATAACTCCAACAATATAACTGTTTTGAATTCCGATACTGTCTGAAACATAACCTTGTAACCAGCTTACAATTCCACCACCCATAATCATCATAATCAGGAAACTACTACCTTGACTGGTGTGTTTTCCTAATCCGCTTACTGCCAAAGTAAAAATACAAGGCCAAAGTGTACTACAAAATAAACCAACACTTGTAAAAGCATAAACACTTACCATTCCTGTAGTTGCCATTCCAATAAATAATGCAACAGCACCTAGTAAAGAAAATATGAGCAACATTCTGGCAGGGTTTCCTTTACTCGCCATATCGGCAGCGATTAACACCAAAATAATTAAACCGTAAATGTAGAACGGAGTTAAATCGTGTTTCGCAATGGCATTTACAAGCAAGAATACACCAAACGCTAAATAAGGAGCCAAGAAACGAAGTACTTTTTGAATAGTCATATTATCGGTAAAAGCTTCAACAGCTCCTGTCCAACGACCAATCATTAAACTCGCCCAATACAATGAAATATAAGGAGCAATATCGCCAATGGCAAAACCTAATTTACTTTCCATATAAGCAGGTAAATTACTTGCCGTAGAAACTTCTACACCTACATAAAGAAAAATGGCAATCATTCCCATCACCAATTGTGGGTATTGCAAAGCTGTAGTTTTTGTAGAAGTCGCTTCCTCAGCGGTTTCTACTATTGTTTCAGGATGTTCTGGTAAAGATGAAAATTTTAATAAAACAGCCACTAGCAAAAAAGCCAATCCCAAAATTAAATAAGGGATTTTTACACTCTCAATACTCATATCAGTATTTCCAGAAGCAGCAGCTCCGAAGATTGCAAAACTTACAATTAGTGGGCCAATGGTAGTTCCAAAATTATTAATTCCACCTGCCAAAGTTAAACGTTGCGCCCCTGTTTTTATTGGACCTAAAGCAATGGCTAATGGATTGGCAACGGTTTGTTGCAATGAAAATCCTAAACCAACAGTAAACAAACCAGCCAACATTAATGGATATGAGCCTGTATTTGCAGCAGGATAAAATAATAAAGTTCCCAAAGCCGAAATTACTAATCCCAATGCTAAGCCGTTTTTATATCCAATTTTATTGACTAAATCTTTTCCAATCAATAAAGAAACTCCCATATATATTAAGGAACCTACAGTATAAGAAATGTAGAAAGCGATAGAAACAAATTGACTTTGCCCTTGTGTTAAATCAAATGCTTTTTTAAATACTGGGATTAAAATGTCGTTACTAGCAGCGACAAATCCCCAAAAGAAGAATACGGTAACTAAGGGAATAAATTGACCCCATTTGGTTTGTGAATTTTCTGAATTCATAATTTAAATTGGTTATTAGATTAGTTTATTTTTATTAGTAGAATAGCAGTAAATATAAAAGTAAACAGGGTGAAAAAAAAATATTTTAGTACAAATATTAAGAAAATTAAACCAACAACATCATTTGTTCAACCAACTGTAATTATACTATTTGGTTTGTTAATTATTTTTGAAATCCACTTCTAAATTTCCTTGTTAGAAATTCAAATTTTCAATTTGATTTGTTCGTTATTTTTGAATTTTAATTGGCACATTTTTTTGTACTTTTGCAAAAAATTAATAAAAAGCAATTTATGTTATCTATCAATAATTTATCAGTTCAGTTTGGCAAAAGAATTTTGTTCGACGAAGTAAACACTGTTTTTACTCACGGTAATGTTTACGGCGTTATCGGTGCAAACGGAGCTGGAAAATCTACTTTTCTAAAAATAATTTCAGGCACAATGGATCCTACATCGGGAAATATCCATTTGGAACCAGGAAAACGGATGTCGGTTTTAAACCAAAACCACAATATGTTCGACGAGCATACCGTTCTTGAAACCGTGATGATGGGAAACAAGGTTTTGTATAAAGTAAAAACCGAAATGGACGCTTTGTATTTAGATTATACTGATGAAAATGCCGATAGAATAGGAGAGTTGCAAGTACAATTCGAAGAAATGAACGGTTGGAATGCCGAATCAGATGCCGCTTCAATGTTGTCCAGTTTGGGTATTACTGAAGACAATCATTATACTTTAATGAGCGATTTGGAAGGAAAAATAAAAGTGCGTGTGCTTTTGGCGCAAGCCTTATTTGGTAATCCCGATTTACTAATTATGGATGAGCCTACCAATGATTTGGATTTTGAAACCATCGCTTGGTTGGAAAATTTCTTGGCGAATTATGAAAATACCGTAATTGTAGTTTCTCACGACCGTCACTTTTTGGATGCCGTTTGTACTCATATTTCGGATATTGATTTTGGAAAAATAAATCATTATTCTGGGAATTATACTTTCTGGTATGAATCCAGTCAATTAGCGGCCAAACAACGTGCGCAACAAAACAAGAAAGCCGAAGAAAAGAAACAGGAATTAGAAGAATTTATTCGTCGTTTTTCTGCGAATGTGGCCAAATCCAAACAAGCGACTTCTCGTAAAAAGATGATTTCAAAGTTGAATATTTCCGAGATAAAACCATCAAGTCGTCGCTATCCTGCCATTATTTTTGATCAAGAACGTGAAGCGGGTGACCAAATTTTGAATGTTCAAAATTTAAGTGCTTCTGTTGACGGTGAAGTTTTGTTTAAAGGTGTTGATTTGAATATGGCCAAAGGCGATAAAATTGTGCTTTTCTCTAAAGATTCACGTGCTACAACGGCATTTTATGAAATATTAAACGGAAATCAAACCGCCGATTCAGGGACTTATGATTGGGGAGTTACCACTAATCAAGCATATTTGCCAGGCGATAATCACTCGTTTTTCGAAAATGATTATTCATTGGTGGACTGGTTGCGTCAATGGGTAAAAACCGAAGAAGAACGTGATGAAGTAAATATTCGTAGTTTCTTGGGGAAAATGATTTTCTCTGGAGAAGAAGCGTTAAAAACGTGTAATGTGTTGTCGGGAGGAGAAAAAGTACGTTGTATGTTGTCTCGAATGATGATGGAAAGAGCTAATGTTTTGATGATTGACGAACCGACCAATCACTTGGATTTGGAGTCGATTACGGCTTTCAACAATTCGTTAAAAAATTATAAAGGTTCTGTGATTTTCACCACACACGATCACGAGTTTGCCCAAACCGTTGGAAATAGAGTAGTGGAATTGACGCCAAGAGGAGCTATTGACCGATATATGACTTTCGATGAATACTTGGATAACGAAGGGGTTCAGGAATTAAGAACGAAGATGTATTCTTAAAAACGATACAAAAGAATTAGATGTAATCCCGTTGCGAATGTAGCGGGATTTTTTATTTCTTTATTTCTTTATTTATTGGATGTGATTTGGATGGCCACATAAGAAATAACGATTACTATTGTGAATGTAAAAAATATGCCGATACCAAGTCCGATATTAAACATTTGGTCCGCCATTGAATAGCTACTAATAGGCAACAATAGTATTAAGAATAGTACTAATCCTGTTATTTTATTTTGCATAATTTCTCTTATTTTTTCATAAATTTACTAATTACAAAAGCGATTACTGCCAATATACTAATTACAATAAAAACACCAACTCCCATTCCAGCTTTGAATATCCCCTCAATTACGGAACAGCTCGAAACTAAAATTAGTAGCATTGGAAGTATTACTATTCTTGCTATTTTGTTTTGCATAATTTCTTGGTTTTAAGTTTTTGTTTGTACATTTTAATGTCAATATAATTGTTGCAAAATTATCCAAAAGCCAAAGGGGTTTTGTTATACAATTTGTTGAATATGTTACATAATTTTGTTTTTGTTTTTTAGTTTATAAAAGAAAAATAAAATACTTTTGAGATACAAATCAGTTTTTATTTACAGCTATGTCAAACAGTACTTTAAATCTAAAAGCACCAAGAGTAGAAGTGGTGGATGCCTTGCGAGGTTTTGCCATTATGTCTATTATGTTACTCCACAACATCGAACATTTTGATTACTATAATTTTCCAGAAGCCTTGCCAGAATGGATGAAAATCTTGGACAAAATAATTTGGGAAACCTTGTTTTTCCTTTTTGGCGGAAAATCGTATGCTATTTTCGCCTTGCTTTTTGGCTTTAGCTTTTACATTCAAAACGACAATCAAGAGAAGAAAGGAAATGATTTTAGACTGCGCTTTCTATGGCGATTACTATTGCTGTTGGGATTTGGTATTCTCAATACGATTTTTTATGAAGGCGATATTCTAGTGCTTTATGCGATTTTGGGAGTGGTTTTGGTTCTGGTTTGCAAATGGAATGACAAGGCCGTTTTTATTACCGCCCTAATTTTGATGTTGCAGCCTTTAGAGTGGATGAAGTATTTTTATATGCTCAGGCATCCAGAGTTTGTTCCAATGCCTAATTTGTCGGAGCATTATTTTGGGATGATGGGAGATTATTTAAAAAGCAATTCCTTTATGGATTATGCGATAGGAAATCTAACCATTGGAAGATGGGCATCTGTATTTTGGTCTTGGGAAAACGGACGCTTTTTTCAAGCTCCAGCCTTATTTATGTTAGGAATGCTGTTAGGGCGAAAGCAACTTTTCATCGCTTCGGTTGAAAGTAATTTGTTTTGGAAAAAAGCATTGCAATATGCCATCGTTCTTTTTATTCCGTTGTTTGCTTTCAAAACTTTTTTACCTGAAATCATAGAGCGAAAAGCATTGGCGACCAGCCTTTCAGTGATTATAAACTCTTGGTCTAATCTGGCTTTTATGATTGTTTTGGTTTCAACCTTTATATTGTTATATCAAAAAGATTCGGTACAAAATCTTTTTTCCAAACTTATCCCTTTTGGCAAAATGAGTCTAACCAATTATATTTTGCAATCTATTGTAGGTTGCTTTATTTACTACCGATATGGCTTGGGACTTGTTGAATATACTGGAGCTACTTATTCTTTATTAATCGGAATTGTTCTATTTGTTTTGCAATTGCATTTCTGTAAATGGTGGCTTTCAAAGCATAGACAAGGGCCATTGGAGTATATTTGGCATAAGGCCACTTGGATTTCTTTTGGAAAATAATAAATAATTTTTTCTAGGCTTCGAATGGATAAATCCTAAGTCGGAATTTGTATATTTGCTTAACCAAAGTTAAAAAAAACAAATATTTGCAACATATGAGTCAAAAAGTATTGCTCACTTCTAAGGAAGTCAATATCATTCTGCATCGTTTGGCCTGTCAGTTAGTCGAAAAACATCTTGATTTTTCGGATACTATTTTAGTTGGTATCCAGCCACGAGGTACTTTCTTGGCGGAGCGATTAAAAGATATGTTGGTAAATGAATACGGTATTCCAAAAATTGCTTTGGGTTATTTGGACATCACATTTTTTAGAGATGATTTCCGCAGAACCAACAAACCCTTGGAAGCCAACAAAACTCAAATCGATTTTATCGTCGAAAATAAGAAAGTCGTTTTTATAGACGATGTTTTATATACTGGTCGAAGTATTCGGTCGGCATTGACTGCTATTCAATCCTTTGGGCGACCATCGGAAATTGAATTATTGGTACTTATTGACCGTCGTTTTAGCCGTCATTTACCCATTCAACCCGATTATCGCGGTCGTCAGGTCGATGCTATCAACGACGAGAAAGTGCAGGTGTGTTGGAAAGAACAAGACGGTGAAGATGCCGTTTATTTAATTAATAAATAATAGAAAATGAGCGAGTTAAGTGTAAATCATTTATTGGGAATAAAATATATCAACAAGAAAGATATTGACCTCATTTTTGAAACCGCCGATCATTTTAAAGAAGTTATTAATCGTCCCATAAAGAAAGTCCCTTCACTTCGTGACATCACTATTGCTAACATCTTTTTCGAAAACAGTACCCGAACCAAACTTTCCTTTGAATTAGCACAAAAAAGACTTTCAGCCGATGTGATTAGTTTTTCGGCAGCGCAATCTTCGGTTAAAAAAGGAGAAACCCTGATTGATACCGTAAATAATATTCTTTCGATGAAAGTCGATATGGTGGTAATGCGACATTCCAGTCCCGGAGCGGCTCATTTCTTGTCACAAAATGTGAAAGCAAGTATTGTAAATGCTGGTGATGGTGCACACGAACATCCCACTCAAGCTTTGTTAGACAGCTACTCCATTCGTGAAAAACTAGGAGAAGTGGCTGGAAAAAAAGTGGTCATCGTTGGCGATATTTTACATTCCAGAGTAGCACTTTCGAATATCTATGCTTTGCAAATGCAAGGTGCCGAAGTTAAAGTTTGTGGTCCCAAAACACTTATTCCCAGATATATTGAATCACTTGGAGTTACAGTTGAGCCTGATTTACGTAAAGCCTTAGAATGGTGTGATGTAGCCAATATGCTTCGGGTGCAAAACGAAAGAATGGATGTGAATTTTTTCCCTTCAACACGGGAATATGCACAACAATACGGATTGGATAAAACCTTGCTCGATTCTCTAAATAAAGAAATCGTAATTATGCACCCAGGTCCAATTAATCGTGGGGTCGAAATCACATCAGATGTTGCCGATTCCAAACAATCGGTAATTTTGAACCAAGTAGAAAACGGAGTTGCCATCCGAATGGCTGTCATTTATTTACTGGCATCCAAGATTCAATAATTATTATTTCCCCATCCGTTTTCAAAGCACAGATTTTCTTTGTAAATTAGCAATACTATAAATTTTAGCGTCATGAAGGTAGAACAAAAAGGGCATACTGTTATCCTAAAAGATACACAAGGTGATTTGGATTCATTTCGTTTGAAATTAACCGACCAATATAAAACGTTCCAAAAAAGTAACATTATTGTTGATATTAGAATGTATAAAACGCTATCAGTGGCTGCAATTGAAAACTTTTTGCCACTTTCTAAAACACATATAAAAGCCAAAAAATCATTTATTATTGTGACTTCAGAACCTGATTTTAATGCTGTTTCTGACAAACTCGCAGTGGTTCGCTCTTTGCAAGAAGCCCACGATATTATCGAAATGGAAGAAATAGAAAGAGATTTAGGATTTTAAATATTAAATTTTATGGATTTTTTTGAGAACCCCAAGAAAATGAACTTTTTTAGAATTGTTATATTGATAGTATTACTTCTTTTGTTAGTGATAATTCTTTATAATTATTTTGTCCATGGTGAAATTAATTTTTTGAGTCTTTTTGCTAATGTTTTGATGTCCGCTTCCATGGTGAGTCAAATCAGAAAATATTATATTCAAAAAAAGGACTAAATTGCTTCTAATTTAAGATTTCTGATTTTATATTGAATCATTCTAACTCTGAAATCTACAATCTACATTAAATGAATCTAACCATACTCGGTTGTTATGCAGCCACACCACGCACTTTTACCAATCCTACTTCACAGGTTTTAGAAATCCGCAACCGATTATTTTTAATTGATTGCGGTGAGGGAACTCAGGTGCAATTGCGTAAAAATAAGATCAAGTTTTCCAAAATCAATCAGGTGTTTATTTCGCATTTACACGGAGATCACTTTTTTGGGTTAATAGGTTTGATTTCTACTTTTTCGCTTCTGAATCGCACTACCGATTTGCATATTTATGGACCCAAAGGAATTAAAGAAATTATCAATTTGCAATTGCGATTGTCTAATTCTTGGACCAAGTATGGGTTATTTTTCCACGAATTAGAATCCAAAGAAAGTGAAGTTATTTTCGAAGATGATAAAGTAATTGTGAAAACTATTCCTTTAAATCATAGGGTTTACACCAATGGTTTTTTGTTTCAAGAGAAAACTAGAGAACGAAAATTAAACTTGGACGCTATTCAAAACTACGAAATAGACAAATGTTATTACCAAAATATTAAGAACGGAAAAGACATCACCTTAGAAGACGGTCGTGTCATAGAAAATTCAAAACTCACATTTGATCCCGTTCCGCCATTGAGTTATGCTTTTTGCTCGGATACGGTTTACAACGAAAACATTATTCCTATTATAAAGGAGGTTGATGTTTTGTATCACGAATCTACTTTTTTGGATTCAGAGGAAGCTTTGGCGGGAAAAACAATGCATTGCACTGCAAAAGAAGCTGCTACTATTGCTTTGAAAGCCAAGGTAAAACAATTGGTTTTAGGACATTATTCTACTCGATATGAAAGTATTGAACTTTTCAAAGAACAAGCTGAAACCATTTTTCCGAATGTTCTTTTAGGAGATGATGGGAAATCATTTGAGTTTTGATAAAATAGCAGTCTAATTATTTCACCACTCCATTTGTCACGCTGTAAGCGTCTCTAAGCACGAGTTAGCAACATAATTTAGACGCTTCCAGCGTGACAAATATCACAATAATACATTTGCGGTAAATGCTTTTATGAGAATAAGTTTGCTTATTTTTGCAACTAAAGAAATTAAACAATGGAAGACTTAAGCAATTATAGAAAATCATACGAAAAAAACGAACTTTTGGAAACCAATATTCCAGAAGACCCAATCAATTTATTCAACAGATGGTTTCACGAAGTAGAGGATTTTGGTGGAGTGGACGAAGTGAATGCTATGACGGTTTCGACGCTTGGTCTGGATGGTTTTCCGAAGTCGAGGGTGGTGCTTTTGAAACAATTCACCTATGAAGGTTTTATTTTTTATACCAATTACAATTCTGAAAAGGGTAGGGCTATTGCCAATAATCCGAATGTTTGCCTTTCTTTTTTTTGGTCGTCACTCGAACGCCAAGTTATTATTAAAGGAGTAGCCGAGAAAATATCTGAAAATCTTTCCGACGGATATTTTGATTCCCGACCTACAGGAAGCAAATTGGGTGCTATCGTGTCCAATCAAAGTGAGATTATTGCCTCCCGAAGTGTTTTGGAAGATTCTTTGAAGCAATTAGAAAACGATTTTGCAGGCAAAGAAATTCCAAGACCGAACTATTGGGGTGGTTATTTAATCCGCCCAGTGGCAGTTGAATTTTGGCAAGGAAGACCCAACCGTTTGCACGATAGAATTCGGTATCAGTTGCAAGAAGATTATTTTTGGAAAATAGATCGACTTGCACCATAATATTGAAATTTTATATTCACTTTTTTTAATGTTTCAAAAACTTACAAATTATTTTATTTGTAAGTTAATTATGTATGTAGTAAAATATTTTGTGTATTTAATCGATTTTATTTGTAGTTTAAACGATAAAAAACGTATATTTACACCAAGAAATTAAAACAACACACTCAATCATTAAGGATTTAAAAAGTTTGCCCCACAATCTACTTAAAAACTTAACCTACTATTTATAAAATAATAATAATTGAGTTTTGGTTGTTAATTAGTTAGAAAAACAGCTTTCCCCAAGAGCTGTTTTTTTATGTAAAAGAATTCTCGTTTTTTATTTAAATATCTTAAATTATTCTTAGATTTACCCAATAGATAAGATACTTTTTAAATTAAACTACATTATTATGAATATTAAGAATAGGCTCACGCTAATGAGTTTTCTTCAGTTTTTTGTTTGGGGAGCTTGGCTGATTACAATCGGAACGTACTGTTTTAATGCAAAAGGATGGACAGGAGCAGAATTTGGTGCCATTTTTTCAACATTAGGATTGTCTTCATTATTTATGCCTGCGATTACGGGAATCATTGCTGATAAATGGTTAAACGCTGAAAAATTATATGGAATTCTTCATATTTTATATGGATTTGTTTTATTTTATGTGCCAAGCGTTAATGATCCTAATACATTATATTATGTAATATTTGGAGCAATGATTTGTTATATGCCGACAATTTCACTGTCAAATTCAGTAGCATATAA
>ERZ724516.2266-NODE-2266-length-10939-cov-3.731441_pt1 | contig 10939 bp, 8 predicted proteins | sample MGYA00376049_ERZ724516 | MGnify/ENA primary metagenome ERZ724516 (study PRJEB28724, sample SAMN07190886) | activated sludge metagenome | isolation source: activated sludge of sewage treatment plant in Hong Hong | place: USA: Christiansburg, Virginia | collected... | reverse complement strand
TGATGACTTTTGCGTCAGACATTACGGTGAATTGCGTGCGCACCTGACTCGTGCTGGCCAACTCATCGGTCCCAATGACCTATTGATTGCCGCCACGGCTTTGGCCCATGGTGCCATTCTCGTTACCCACAATGTCGCAGAATTCTCCCGCGTTCCCGGCCTGTTGATAGAAGACTGGGAAGCATGATCATGGCTAACAGCAAACCCTGGTTCGGCCTTGCCGCGCTGGTCATTGTTCTCGACCAGATCAGCAAATGGATCGTGCTTGACACCATACGTTACGGTGAAACGATCTATGTCGCCCCGTTCTGGAACTGGGTGCTCACCTTCAACCCGGGGGCGGCCTTCAGCTTTCTTGCCGATCAGCCCGGGTGGCAGCGCTGGTTCTTCACCCTGCTGGCGCTGGCGGTTTCCACCTGGATCGTACTCGAGCTCAAAAAACACCCGGAACAACGGGTTCAATCGATCGCCTTGGCGCTGATCATGGGAGGGGCGCTGGGCAATGTCGTCGACCGCATCCGTTTCGGCGCTGTCGTCGATTTCATTCAATGGCATGCCGCTGGCTGGTATTGGCCGGCCTTCAATATTGCGGATTCCGCCATCACCTGCGGTGCGGTTTTAATGGTTTTTTCATCGTTGACCGCAGCAAACAGAAAAGAGGACCCAGCATGAGCCAAACTGTCCGTTCCGACAGCTATCTCACCCTGCATTACCGTATTTCAACCTTCGATGGCGATGAATTCCTGTCCACCTTCGATATGAGTCCGGCTACCCTGCAAATGGGCAGCGGCCAGTTGGCCGAAAATCTCGAATCCGTCCTCATCGGCCTGCCAGCACAAGAAACTTTCGTTTTTCAGCTGGAGCCGAACGAAGCATTCGGCCAGCACAATCCTCGCCTCGTCGAACGCATCGCCAGAAACGGCCTGCCTGCCGACATGGAACTCAAGGAAAACTCTGTCGTCGAATTTACCGCCCCTAACGGTGGCAGCTTCGCCGGTTTCCTGCGGGAACTCGATGCGACCCATGCGCTGTTCGACTTCAATCACCCGATGGCTGGAAAAACCATCCGCTTCGAAGTGAAAATTATCGGAATCATGTAACGCATCGTTTTCTGGGACTTGACGGTAGGGATTCGATAAGCTCGACCCAAGCCACTTCGGCCAGAAATTTCATCCTAAAAACCTCATTTCAACGCAGAGGCGCAGAGAAAAATAGGGTCTTCGACGAACGCTGTGTTTCTGATCTATTGACCTACGATGTGACCAACTAAGCACAATAGCTAAATTCTATGCTTGTCGTGTTGATGTGATAAATTCATCAACATAGCTATACGCTGACAAAAGTCAATTGATCGCCTCATTGGCCTTTGCCGGTGAAAATAAAATTGGTCTTTTCGCCGCAATGCGCCAGATTGCCAAGGACGCCCAAGCGTGATTACGACACTTCGTCTTTTTTCCCTAAATCGATTGCCAATCGAAACCAGCACTGCTTGGTATCTCAATGATTTGGGTGAGTATCGAGGCAAACAGGAGCTTTACACCCAGCAATCACCGCAGCGGCTGAAGGCACTCCGAGAATCGGCGATCATTGAAAGCGCCGTTTCCTCGAACCGGATTGAAGGGGTAACAATTGATCCTAATCGAGTTCGCGATATTTTGGTTGCACCAAGACCGCTATTTCGTGACCGGGATGAGGAAGAGGTTCGTGGCTACCGTGATGCTTTGGCCATCATCCACAAGGATGCCGCTGAACTGTCTATCAGCAATGAAACGATATGTCGGTTGCACGCACTGACCCGTGGTCAAATCTGGGATGCCGGAAAATACAAAGAGCGGGATGGCGACATCATGGAGCGTTACCCGGATGGTTCTGAACGTGTTCGGTTCCGTACCATTCCGGCTGCGCAAACACAGGCCGCTATGGATACGCTGGTGGCCGACTGGCAGCAATGCCTTGAAGAACGCTGGGTGCCCCCGCTGATTGCACTCGCCGCTTTTAATCTGGATTTCCTGTGTATCCACCCATTCCGAGATGGTAATGGTCGCGTCTCTCGCCTGCTGTGGCTGCTGCAAAGCTATCAAATTGGCTACGAGGTAGGTCATTATATCAGCTTGGAACGCCTGGTTGAGCAGAACAAGGATCGCTACTACGAAACGCTTGAACTAAGCTCGCAGGGCTGGCATGAGGGCAAATACAACCCTTGGCATTACATCAATTACGTCATGTCCATCAAGAAAATGGCTTACCGTGACTTTGTTGAGCGCGTTGGCGAAATCAAAGCGCCTCGTGGTGAGAAGCGTGAGATGGTTGTCGCTGGTATCAATCAACTGCTTTCTCGTGCCAAAGGCGAATTCAAGATTAGCGAGTTGGAACAGGTTTGCCACGGCGTTAGCCGTCACATGGTTCGCTATGTCTTGCGCGCACAGCAGGAACTGAAGTTGATTAGTTGCTCCGGACGTGGCTCTGGCGCAATGTGGTCAAGAGCAAATGGCGGTAATGAGGGTAATCAATTACCCCCAAATAAGGGTAATGGTGGGGGTAATAACGAATGAGCAATCTGGATAAGCGCCTCTGCGTTGAAATACTAAAGCAACTGAGTTTTTCAGATTCATCCCAGACGGGCAATCCGGGATGCGGCCTCGTCAAGGTGCAGACCCAATGCCTCGACGCAGGGTGAGAACCTGCCGGAGAATCCATCGCAATCACTGACCAAGGCTAAAAACCTTTCAGCCAATTGCAACGACTCACGCCAGGTTTCCCCATTGACCGAAGCAGACAGTGAAGCCGGCGGAAGCGTATCAATGACTGCGCCACCACTTCTCGGGGCAAACCCCATAGGCAGAACATCGTAAGCCGGTGCAAGCTGGTACGGGCGGCCATGACGACTGACAAACGACAGATTTCCGGCATGCATGTCGGTATTGCCGATCAGTGTTCCGAAAGCCCAAAGCCGTGCAGCGCCAGCGACGGCACCTGAATCGACATGGCCATCAGCGACCAGGCGACCGACCAGCGACGGCCAGGGCGCCGCAGCATCGCCAACAAATTCCGCATCCAGCGCGCGCAGGGAGAAGACGGCCAGACGGCCGAGTTGACCGACGCGGTCGAATCGCGGCACTTCGAGGAAGCGCTGTCCGTCGAAATCGAAAACCTCGGTCTCGACGCCAAGCACCGACAGCGCCAAATGCTCGGCAAGCAGCAGGTCGCGCCATCGCTCGCTGACCGGGTTGTCGTCCCGTGCCGAGAACTTCACCAGCACATGACCGCGCTCGGTATAAGTGCAAAACTTCGGCTGCTCGCCACCCGCAGATGAGCCGGGAACCTCCCCGGCGCCGGCGGCACGCGCCAGTGCCGGATAGTCTGCAGCCCGATTCACCGGGCAGGGTGCCGGCATGCCGATAAACCGGTCGCGCGCCAAGTCGCCGATCAGCAGGTTGCCGATGGCGTCATGGCCATGCACCAGCAGCGCCCGGATGACCTCATTGTCGCCCCAATGCTCCGGGTTGGCCGGCAAGCCGAGAGCGGCAGCATAGGTCGATGCATAGGCCAGGCCGAGATAGCCCTGCGGCCGCATGTCGAACAGCCACCAGGGTAGCCCGTCGCTATGAAGGGTCACGCCGTCGGCCTGCATCATCACAAACCCATTCGGGCGCACCGGAACCAGCGTACCAAACTCCCGAATCTGCCCCTCATCGCTGATGCGAAAGACCGGGGCCGACACGAAGCCGCGAGTGGTGTCTCGCAGGGCGTAACGAATAGCGGAACCGGACCCAATCCGGACTACCTCATCGCCCAGAGCCGCCAGCGCCCGCGAAATTGTCGGCTGGCTGATCCCCGTCTTTTCAACGAGTTGGCGGGCGGTCATCGGCCCTTTGCCGAGCAGCAGGCGAATTGAGTCGGAATGGCGAGACATGACGATGAATAGGAAATGAATAGATATTGTAGCCATTCAACAGTAACCCGTCAGCTTGATTGGGAAGGCAATGACTTTCACGAAATCCTGCTTCTGCTAAACTGTTGTGGAAGGAGTCGAGTGATGAGCAATGTAGAAAATCTAGTTCTTGAACACCTGAAAAAAATTCAGGGTGAACTAAGCGCCAGTCGTGAGCGAGATCAAGAGATTCTGAGCCGTCTCTCGCATATCGAAAGTGGGCTGGCACGCGTAACGCGTGATGAATCGGCAAACTATATGGAAATCATCGATAACCGGCCTAGCATGGACAGGCTGAAGGAACGAATCGAACGACGGTTAGAGTTAAGTTGATTTAACGCCAAGCCAATACGAAAAAGCCCGGTTTTCCGGGTTTTTTTGCCAGCGAATGGCTTCAATCCTTTCCAATCGCCGAAAACGTACAAATCGTACTCCCGGCAATGCTTTCAGGTCTCTGAACAGGGACAAGTCCAATCAAGGAAATTTCATGCAAGTCATCCTCGCCAACCCCCGGGGTTTCTGCGCCGGCGTCGAACGCGCCATCACCATTGTCGAACGCGCCCTGGAAAAGTTCGGAGCGCCGATCTACGTTCGCCACGAAGTCGTGCACAACAAGTTTGTCTGCGATGATCTACGCGCCAAGGGAGCGGTATTCATCGAGGAGCTCAGTGAGGTGCCGGTGGGAAGTACGGTGATCTTCAGTGCCCATGGCGTTTCGAAGGCAGTGCGGGAAGAAGCCGATCAGCGTGGCCTGAAAGTTTTTGATGCAACTTGCCCCCTGGTAACCAAGGTACACGTGGAGGTCGGCAAAATGCGTAATCAACAACGCGAGGTTGTCATGATCGGCCACAAGGGGCATCCTGAGGTTGAGGGGACGATGGGGCAAAGCAAGGGTGGCATGTATCTGGTTGAAACCGTCGACGATATTAAAGATTTGAATGTCCAGGCGCCGGGGCAACTCTCGTTTGTAACGCAGACCACCCTATCCGTTGATGACGCCACGCTGGTTATCTCCGCGCTCAAGGAGAGTTTTCCGGAAATTCAAGGGCCGAAAAAAGACGATATCTGCTATGCCACTCAGAATCGCCAGGATGCAGTCAAGATGCTGGCCCGGCAGTGCGATCTGGTGATCGTTGTCGGCAGCCCGAACAGCTCGAATTCCCGCCGACTAAAAGAAGTTGCCGTGGCCCTGGGTGTGGAAGCCTACCTGGTGGATGGGCCAGATGAAATTGAAATGACCTGGCTGGGCGGGAAACAGAAAATCGGCGTGACTGCCGGTGCCTCCGCCCCCGAGATTCTTGTTCAACGCGTGCTAAACAGAATCCACACCTTGGTCAGTGCAGAAATTACGCAATTGGACGGGGTGGAAGAAGGGGTTTCCTTTCCCCTTCCTCGCGAATTGGTTTAACGCCAGCTTATTTCCAGCAATCGGCAGCGGATCCCGAACTGCTGCTTTTGGTTCCATCGCTGGCTAGGGTCAAATTACCGCATTTGGAATCTGAATAGCCATTTTCCGGAGTTGCAGTAATTGTATAGGTGCTGTTGGAGTTGGCTGTGGCCACGGTGATGCCGTACTTTCTACTGGCGTATGTGGCCCCGGAAAAATAGCTGGAGGCAGCCCAAGGGGCGGCTGAACTACCATCAACTGTGGCATAAGCACCGCGATCAGAAAAGTTTCGCTCCTGCAATTGCGCCATATGCAGCATCGCCGCCCGAGCCTCAGCCCGGGCGCCGCGTCTGGTGTATTCCTGATAGGAGGGGTAAGCAACCGCCGACAGAATGCCGATAACCGCGACCACGATCATCAACTCTATGAGCGAGAAACCCCGGGTGTGATTCTTTTTTTTCATAATCAGCATTCAATATCCATTACTGGGTGATTTTTCGCCAGGAAACACGCCCGATAGGCTTGTTCTTGAAGCGGCCGCCATCGCAGGGCGGTGTTGGACGGATCTGGAGGCAAGTCCAGGGTTGTTTGATACACGCTCTACCTTTGACAAACGGTGTGCAGCCAGTGACGGTCGACGGTGTACCCGAACCCGGATCAGTACGGAAGTCAATCGGCTTGCCGTTTTGCCCCAGCCCTTGGCCAGCCAACTTGCGCCCACTCGGCATCACGCTGACGGGTGATCCACCACCGCCAAAGGTGACACTAAGGGTGATCGCTGTAGAGGTGGTTCCAGTCGTGTAATAAACCGGGAACGGTGAAGCGCCGCCACTAAGGTAATCCAGGTTGTAAACAAAGTCGTAGGTGTTACCACCGCACACATCACCCGATGGCGTTATCGAGACAAATGTCAGCAAGCCATTCTGGAGAATCGGGGTCGTTGTCGAGATGTAGCGTTCTCCGCTGGCAGAAACAGCGGGATCGTTCTGTAGATCAAGCACCCAGCCCAATTGCTGGTCAATCAAGCCATCACCGTTGGCGGCAGGAGCAAGGGATGCCGGACACAGCGTGGTTGCCGTGACAGCAGCCGTCGGGTTGGTGGCATATTGCGGTTGGCAGTTCGACTGAATCGCATAAGTATCCGAACCCGAGGTAACGTTTGCCAAGGTCTTTTGCTTCTGCAGTTGACTCCGGCTGGTCACGCGCGTGGTCCCATCGAACTTGTCCCAGATACCGTAGAAGGAATTGGTCGAGAACGGACTCTGGTTGTCGGTTTGATCGACGAAAGACCCCGTGCCGAAGAGAATGAGCGCACCGCCATTCGGATGCGGCACCACTGATGGACTGGTGGTGATCTGCTGTCTGACAGGCGTTGTGTCGCCGGTTTTGGCGGCAAAAAGCGGCAGGGGGGCTGAAGCAGTCCCAAACGCTGTTCCCCAATTCGCCGGGTCGGCATTGCTCACATCGACTTTCCACAGGTTGCCATATCGGTCACCGGCATAGAGGTAGTCAACCAGGTTATCGTCATTCTTGTCCGCTGCAGCCACAGTGGAGAGCCCGTTGTCGGTGGGGCCGGAGGGAATGGTACCGGTCCCTTCGTTCGGGTCTTTCAGTTCAATCTTGTGGTAATCCGTACCCAGTACCCAGGTATTACCCCGGCCGGTACCAGCAAAACCGGGGCCGTCAAGATAGAGAATGTACAGATAGGCCCGGCCGGTTGAACTGACGACACCATCGGAAACGGTGTTGTTATAGCCATTTCCGAAAATGACCGCCCACTTCCCGTTATTCATCTTGCGGACGATGGGCAAGCCAAAGGTGTAGCCCAAATCCGCATCATCCCTGTCAGTGAATTCCCAGAAAACCAGGGATTTCGCTGTGCCGCTGGCATAGCTTGACGGGTCCGTTGCATTCAGCGCATAAATACCTTGCCCGCCGGCACCAAGCCCACCGGTAATAACCGTACGCCAGCACTTGTTGGCATCGGAAGCGATATCACAGCCCGGGCTGCTCAATTGGGCATCGGCAACCACTGGCGTACCATCAACATAATATTTATGTGAATAGCTGGGCCAGGTCAGTTGATTGAGGCGGGAATAAACGGCAGAAGGTACGAAGGCCAACAACTCTTTCCCGCTATTGGTTGTTGCCGCCGCTGCAGTCACGCCGTCATCCGAGGCATCCGAGGCATTGAAGGCATGCAGCATGCCGTCATTGCCACCCACATACAGCATCGGCGTGCGCGATTTGACGTTGGTAACATAGGTTTTGAACGTCGTCAGATCGGCAACCGGGATATCGGTCGTGCTGGGGAAGCGGACATAGATCGGCGAGGAATTGATGAAGTCGCCGAGCGAGGAGGTCGTGCGGATACGCCAACTGTGACCGTTCGTTCCTTCATTGCTATTATCGCCACGAATGTAGTCTACGCGATCTGCTCCCAGACCATCGGCTGTCAAGGATCCCGGATCAGTATTGAGAAAACCTTGTTGCCGTGCCGAGAAATTGGTCGAAAAGACATCTGTTCCTGAAGAATTCGTGGCCAGGAAGTCCACGCCTTGGCGACCGTTCGTTGTACTGTCAGCACTACCGTTGGCTTGCAGTCCGTCGTGGAAGGTAAGGATGCGCCGGGTTGTCCAAGGGGCTGTTCCTGAAGCCGGGTTCAGTGTGGTCGGATTCATAAAGGTGGACGCTGTCCAGATTGGCGTTGCAGAAACTGTTAGATCGCTGTTCAAGCGGTAGGTCGACACATCGCCATACCAGCCAGAAGAGTTAAATGTGGCACTAAATAGATTGACCCCATTTCCCGCACGCAGATCACCCGTTGAAACACCGATGTCGGTACCTGCCCCCGATTGGGCAGCGATCTGGGAAAGTGCACTGCGAACAGCGTCGATCATTTTTTGTGGATCACCTGCTGGCAGCAAGGTTTTGGGCCAAGCACCCGTATAGCCGCTGACGGTCGTTGACCAGTCCAGCGGGTTGCCACTGGCGTCAAACTTGTCGACACCGCCGAACTTGGCTGCCCGCCAATATTGCGAATTCACGCCTTTATCGCCGTACTCCTGAACGTCGATGACAAAGGTTTTCGCCTTCACAGGGGTGCTAGTAATGGTGCGGAAGCCATTGTAGGCCGCCCAATAGGCGAGACCGGACATGTAATAGCTGCCGCTATTGGCAAAGCCGGTACTACCCAAACTGGAATTCCCATCCAGTGCGCCCAACTTGTTGGTCCATGTCGTCACGTCGATACCGGCGTCGCCACCGAGACTGCCATAGTCAGCTGCCTGACTGTTGTAGGGGCCACAGCTTCCGCCGCTGCCGAAAACACCACCGGGTAGCCGCTTGTCACACCACGTATGGGTATCGCCCATCGCAATAATGAAGTTTTTCTGGCACTGATAGCTCACCGGATCATCCCAACTGCTGATTACCGGGAAGCCGTCATTATTGGATGTTGTTGCCTTTTCGTAGAACGCAGTGGTTGGCTGCAATCCGCGCAAGTACTTTAAGGTTTCGTAATAGAGTTTCCCGACATTGTCATAGGTTTTGTAACCGCCGGAAGCAGTACCAAATTGGTTGATGTAATTGATCACCCCGGATTTGCTGACTGCGCCACCATACGAATTGGTCGCTTCAGTGGGGTCAGGGTTCGCAACATAAGCGCCGGTCGTCGAGGACCATTCCGTGTTTGTATTACTGACTGCGCTGCCAGAGGACGACCATTTGAGTGGGGCGACATATTTCAGTTTGGAACGCATGACCGCATTGTCGACATCGTTGGCGTTGTAGTACGAGAACAAGCCGAAGCGCATTTTCTCACCGTTGCGTTGCAATTCGCCCACAGGCTTGAAACTACTCGTTCCGTACTGTTCGCAGTTATCTTCCCGCTGGGTGCCGGTAGCAGGTGTCGGTTGGCAGACCTCAGCGCGAACATAAAAAGATGAAGTTGCGCTAAAACCCAAGGTGTAGGTTGAGTAGTAATAGTAGGTATTTGTATCGCTTCCTGAGTAGGACGGCACGTAATAGTAAGTTGTGCTGACTGGAATGCTATAAGTGACGGAAGTCGGTTGTTTGTAGTATTTTGATCCGTGTTGGACACCGGTCGTGCTATTCGTGTGGGAGACACGTGTTGCAACGGGCGTTCCGCTGATTGACCAAGTGGTGCTGCCATTACATTCGCGTGAGCTTCCTGCATTATTTCCGCTGCCGACATTCGGGTCACATGTCAAGGTCCTGCCCGAGGTGAGTGCGCAAACAATTGCCGAACTGGACCAGGCGGAACAACTGGTGACGTTATCAACCGCCTGTGTTTCTTGGATCGATGCGCTGTAGGTTGCAGCTGTCCCGTTACTGGAAGCAGAAAACGCAACACCGTTAAATAATCCGAAATCGGTGCACTGAAAAGGTGACCCTGATGTGCCACTGCCTGACCACGTGTTGCAACTGCCGCTATTGCTGGCAGAGTCGGTCAAAGTGCAATTGAACGTTGAGGAAGATGTTCCAGTGGGGCTATTGCAACTGACTGTTTCACTGCTAGTAGTAGATGCCGATGATTTCGTTCCGTTGGTAATCGAATTTGGCGTGCCGACGCCCGAAAAACTGCTGAAAGCTGTGCATTTATAGGGGTCTCCCGAGGTTCCTGTACCTGCCCATGTGCTGCAGCTTCCTGACACACTCGGGGTTTGCAAGGCAATGTCACAGGAGAACGTTCCGGAGCCCAGCGATGGATTGGTGCATAACCCTGTGGCCGAAGGCGGTGCGGTGCCCAGCGTGACATCCATTTTCGTGCCTTTGCCCTGATTTGCAATGGTAATGGATGTCGTTGAAGGGTAGGGGGTAGCGGTGCTTCCCTGATAGGTCTTGTTGGGGAAGTTGCTGGTGCCACCCTGGCCACTCTGATAAGTTCTCTCCACCACCGTCAGCGTAGCCGTATCCTGATACCGGTTGCCACCGGTCATGGCGTAGCGGAATTCATCCAGTCCGGTCATGGTCGCCCAGTTCAGAAAATTTCCGCTCCATTGGCTGGTGCACGAATGACTGTCCGTCCCGGTTGCCATGCTGGCGGGAGAAAACCAATTGTTGGTGCTGTCGTAGGTGTAGCACTTCCGGTTATCAAACAAGCCCAGGTAGGTCTTGTTTTCTGCATAGTCATTGCTCCCCTGATACGCAGCAGTATTCGCCGTCGGAAATTCAACCGATAATGAAAACAACACATTGGGCGGTAGTGAGGTTTGCAACGTCAATGGCGCATCAGCAAGCGTGCCGGCCGTTGCGGCAAAAGAGCAGAAAAGACTTGCCACGCCAATCAGAAATTTGGGGGTTTTCGGGAACATGTTGATCTCCTTGAATGACATTCGAGGGGCATTCAATTCGTGAAAAGTTCGACTAATCTGACACGCGTAGTGCCAAGCCGTCCTCGGCTCTCAGCAATAATCTGAAAACAATAGGGCGAGCCGGAAGCATTTTTTCCGGTTCGCGAACGGTCGCATTTGTCGGCCGTCAGTGGACGAATAAGGTAGCGGGGCTGGCTGGAACCATAAAGCCCCTGAATCTTTGGCGAAAGCTTTGCTTCTCTTATGCTTGCAGAAAGTGGTTTCCCGAAATCGTTGACTTCTGCA
>ERZ724516.2262-NODE-2262-length-10956-cov-5.880103_pt1 | contig 10956 bp, 8 predicted proteins | sample MGYA00376049_ERZ724516 | MGnify/ENA primary metagenome ERZ724516 (study PRJEB28724, sample SAMN07190886) | activated sludge metagenome | isolation source: activated sludge of sewage treatment plant in Hong Hong | place: USA: Christiansburg, Virginia | collected... | reverse complement strand
AGGTGACGACGACGGCGAAGGAGCGGAAGAACTGGCCGATGATGCCGCTCATGAAAATTACAGGCGCGAAGATGGAAACCAGGGATAGCGTGGCGGCAATGACGGCAAAAACCACCTCATTTGAGCCGTTGACCGCAGCACTTATCGGGTCAGCATCCAATTCCTCGCGGTGACGGAAAATATTCTCCAGCACAACGATGGCGTCATCGACGACGACTCCGATCAGCAGCAGCAGGCCAAGCAAAGTGAGCGAATTGAGTGTGTAACCGAAGAAGTAGATGACGGCGATGGCGCCCATCAACGAAACCGGAATGGCCAGGGCAATGATTAGCGTCGAGCGCAGCGATTGAAGGAAGAGCCAGACGACCAGCGCGGCGAGCAAGGTGCCTTCGACAATATGCTCCTTCAGCGCATTGACGATTTCGAGGATATACACGGCGTCGTTCGAGACAACATGCAACTGCATGCCGGGCGGGAGTTGCGGCCGCAGTTCGTTCTCTATCTTGGTCTTGATCTTGTCGACAATGGCAACGGTGTTGGTATTGGTTACCTTGACGATACCGAGACCGACTGTGGTTTCACCATTAAAACGGGCCAGCTGACGATTGTCGGTCAGGCCATCGATGACTTCGGCAACATCTTTCAGTTGCACTGGTGCTCGGGCTTTCCAGCTAACCACCATCTGTTTCAGGGCGTCGACAGAATGGAATTCGAGATCAAGTTTGACCAGGCTTTCCGTCTTTTCGCCGACGACGAAACCGCCGGCCATCTGCACGTGCTCCTTGTTGAAAGCCTCGTTGATGTCCTGCGCGGTAATACCGAGGGCTGCCATGCGGGCGGGTAGTAGTTCGACGCGAATGGTGCGGTCACGGCGCCCGCCGATACGTACTTCGCCGACGCCATCGATGGTTTCCAGACGCTTCTTCAATACATTGATGGCGTACTGGTTGAGCTGCTGCTGGGTACGGTCGCCCTGGACGGCGAGCCACATGATCGGTTGCGCATTGGTCTCAACCTTGGCGACAACCGGTGGGTCAACATCCTTGGGCAAGCGGCGCAATACCTGATTTACCTTGGCCTGAACTTCGTTGAAGGCAACGTCGATCTTTTTTTCCAGATTGAAGGTGATGGCAATCACCGAGACGCCGGGTGATGAAGTGGACTGAATATGCTCGATGCCCGGGGTGGAGTTGACTGAACTCTCGAGGATGTTGGTTACCGAGGCGTCGACGATGTCCGGGTTGGCACCCTTGAGCGCCGTAGTGATTGAAACAACCGGGAATTCGATATAGGGATAACGATCCATCCCGATCCGGTCATAACTGATAACCCCGAACAGGACGAGCACCGCACTCAGCATCCACGCCAGAACGTGGCGTTTGATGGAAAGTTCGGGTAGCGTCATTGCGGCTTGGTCTCGCCTTTGCCGCTGCTGGAAATTTTTGGCGCTTCCTTGACGTTGACCGCAGCACCGTCACTAAGGAAGCCGGCGCCATCGAGCGCAATGGTCTCGTCACCATTCAGGCCGCTGGTGATTTCAATAAAGCCCTGCTGCTTGCTGGCGACTTGAACGACCTGTTGTTTGGCCTTGCCTTCAGCAATCACATAGACCACTTTGCCGGCGGGACGGAGAACGACAGATTGCTCCGGGACCAGCAGCGCGTTGTCCTTGCGGCCGGTAATGACGGTTGCGTCCACAGAGCCACCCCCCTTGAGCATGCCTGGATTTTCCAGGCGGGCAATCAGCTCGATGGAACGGGCACCTTCGCCAATGTTCGGGCGAATATCTTCGACCACTGCATCGATTGGGCTGTCTGGTGCCAGTGGGCTGAGCAGGCGTACCGCCATACCAATCTTCAGGCGCGGTGCGGCAGACTCGGGAAAAGGAAGATAGGCGCGCAGACGTTCATTTGAGACAAAACGGAAGATCGGGTCGCCAATTTTCAGGTAATCACCGGTGGACGCCATCTGTTGCATGATTAATCCATCGAAAGGCGCGACGACCATTGTCTTGCCGATATTGTCACGCGTCAGGCTGCCTTTGGCCCGGGCGCTGGCTAACTGGTTTTTGAGGGCATCGCGCTGAGCTGTCGCATCGTCCAGAGCGTTTCTGGAAATAAAATTTTTCTCCAGCAATTCATTTTGCCGGCCAACGACGCGTTGTTGCTGGGCGAGGAGCGTTTCGATGCGGGCCACGTCGGCGCGGTCAGCACTGGCCTGCAGTTCGACATCGCTGGGGTCAATGCGGGCCAGCAGTTGGCCTTTCTTGACAGGTTCTCCGGTACGTACGGCAATTTTGATGATTTTGCCTGGGACTTCGGCGCTGATCATCGGATCCTTGACGGCAGTCAGAGTGCCCAATGTGCGTTCACTGATCTCCAGTGAGGTTTGTCTAACCAGCGTAGTGGTGATCAGGGTTGGGGGGGCGCCTTTTTTCTCCACAGGCTTTTCACCGCACGCGGCGATGAAAAGAGTGGCGAGGATGAGCAGCCCACCCCGTGTCATACCGGCAACAGGCTCTCGCCGGCGAAAAGCTCGGCCACCGTTTCCCGCCGGCGAATTTCGTGCGTTTGTTCGCCATCGACCATAACCTCAACGGCGCGTGGTCGTGTGTTGTAGTTCGAACTCATTGCCATGCCGTAGGCGCCGGCTGACATCACGGCCAGCAAGTCGCCGGCTGCCACGCAGAGCGGCCTGGCCTGACCAAGGAAGTCGCCGGTTTCGCAAACCGGACCGACGACATCATATGCGCGCATTTCACCCGTCCGTGGGGTCACTGGCAGGATGTCGTGCCATGCTTCATAGAGTGCTGGGCGCATCAGGTCGTTCATGGCCGCATCAATGATTGCAAAATTTTTGCCTTCGCCAGGTTTGAGAAACTCGACACGGGTTAGCAGGAGGCCGGCATTGCCAACCAGCCGGCGTCCTGGTTCGAGCACGACTTTGAGTCCACGCCCGGCCAGTTTGTCGAGCAGTGGATTAAGGTAGGAGGCTACCGTTGGTTGAATCTGCTCGTCCTTGTACTTGATACCAAGGCCGCCGCCGAGGTCGAGATGATGGACATCGATGCCTTCTGCGGTCAACTGGTCAATCAGGGCCAAAATTCGGTCGAGTGCCTCAACAAAGGGCGCCGGGTCGAGTAGCTGGGAGCCGATATGGCAGTCGATGCCGGCGACCGTGATATTCGGTAAAGCGGCGGCACGGCGGTAGAGCGCCAAGGCATCGTCATAGGCGACACCAAATTTGGCTTCCTTCAAACCGGTCGAGATGTAAGGGTGGGTCTTGGGGTCAACGTTAGGATTGACGCGCAGGCTGACCGGTGCCTTTTTTCCACATTGACCGGCTACTTCGTTCAGACGCTCCAATTCGGCAGCAGATTCGACGTTGAAGCAGAAAATGCCGACATCAAGGGCCAGCTTCATCTCGATGGCAGTCTTGCCGACGCCGGAAAAGACGACTTTCTTTGGATCTGCACCCGCCGCCAGTACGCGCTGCAACTCGCCACCGGAGACTATGTCGAATCCGGCGCCCATGCGGGCAAAAACGTTGAGGATGGCGAGATTGGAGTTGGCCTTGACCGCATAGCAGACCAGCGCGTCGTTGCCGGCTGGGTGTCTGCCAAGTACGTCGAGGAATTCCTGCAGCGAGCTTTCGAGCGCCGCCCGAGAATAGACGTAGGCCGGCGTGCCGTATTGTTCGGCAATGGCGGGCAAGGCAACAGATTCGGCGTGCAGGACGCCGTTTTTTAGAGAGAATTGGCTCATTGGGGGAGTGGTTTCTTGTCCGTGCTAATATTTGAATCAATCTTTCCGGCAGGCACTGAACTGGCTGGCTTGGAAACGCCCAGCAGAGGCTCTGGCGCTGGGCCCGAGGGTCTTTCGAGTGGGCCTTTGTAGCCGCAGGCGGCCAATGAAAGAGCCAGGGTAGTGGCGAATATTCTGAACATTAATGACGGACCGGTCAGTAGAGGGCAAGATGGTAGCACACCATGGATGACAAGGAATTCAACCGCTTGGCGGATGCTGCATTGGCACGTATTGAGACACAACTGGAGGCCAGTGGTGCCGATCTCGATTTTGAGTTACAGCACGGCGGTGTGCTGGAGATAGAGTTCGCCGATGGCAGCAAGATCATCGTCAACCGGCATGGGGTAGCCAAGGAAATCTGGGTGGCTGCGAAAGCCGGTGGCTTCCATTTCCGTTACGCAGGTGATGCATGGCTGGATACGCGCGATGGCATCGAACTATTCGCCAGGTTGTCAGCGCTCGTCAGCCGACAAGCCGGCGAGTCCGTCACCTTGGGCTGATCAGTCACTCGGCGGGGTGCTCAGGTCCGGCTTGGGTGGTGGACTATCAGCAGTTTCACGTTCAGCAGCGCTTGATCCTTCTTCGTCTCCGGCCACTGTGGTTGCCTTGACTGCATTTTCAGAATAAATGAAGTTCCGCCCGCGCCCGTCGCCACTGGTAATCAGTCCTTCCGGGGCGCTTGGTATTTCAACGGGTACATCACGCAGTGCGCGGTTCATGTATCCGATCCAGATCGGGAGCGCTGCTGCTCCGCCGGTTTCCTTGTTGCCCAAGGTTTTGGGCTGGTCGAAGCCGAGCCAGGCACAGCCGACGACGGTCATTTGATAACCACAAAACCAGGCATCCATGTATTCGTTGGTAGTTCCGGTCTTCCCGGCGAGATCCTGGCGCTTGAGCGAAACGGAGGCGCGGGCGGCTGTCCCGTAGATGGTAACGTCGCGCATCATGTTGTCCATCATGAAGGCGTTGCGCGGGTCGATCGCACGGATCGAGTCTTCACCTGCAGGGATCGGGTCAGACTTGGCGAGGACCTGGTCCTTTTCGTCGCGAATTTCACGAATGATGTATGGATTGATCTTGTAGCCGCCGTTGGCAAATACGGAATAGCCGGTGACCATCTGCCAGGGTGTGACCGACCCAGCGCCCAGCGCCATGGTTAGATAAGGTGGGTGCTTGGCCGCGTCAAAACCGAAGCGACTGGCGTAGTCCTGAGCATAGTGAGTACCGATGGCCTGCAGAATACGGATCGATACCATATTCTTGGACTTGGCCAGCGCCGTGCGCATTTTCATTGGTCCTTCGTACTTGCCATCGTAATTGTGCGGCGCCCAGTCCTGGGAGCCGGTCTGGGTCGAATTAATAACGATGGGTTCATCATTGATAATGCTGCTTGGGCTATAGCCCTTTTCCAGCGATGCTGAGTAGATAAATGGCTTGAAGCTTGAACCTGGTTGGCGCCAAGCCTGGGTTACATGATTGAATTTGTTGCGATTGAAATCAAATCCCCCGACGAGTGCACGAATCGAGCCGTTTCTGGGGTCGACCGCAACAAAGGCGGATTCCACCTCTGGGAGCTGGGTAATCTGCCAGATGCCCTTGTCGTCCTTCTGGATACGGATAATGGCACCGCGCTTGATACGTTTGTTGGGAGGCGCTTTGTCATCCAGCATTTTGGCTGCGTATTTCAAGGCATCGCCGCTCAAGACTACCAACTCGCCGCCCTTTCGATAGGCTCGTATTTGTTTGGGGTCAGCACCAAGCACAAGCGCCGGAGCGAGGTCGCCGGTATCCGGAATGTCCTGCAAGGCAAGGTCAATTGCCTCATCCTGGTCCGATTTGAAGTCTTTCATCTCGAGATAGGATTCCGCACCACGGTAGCCGTGACGCCGGTCGTAATCCATCACACCCTTACGCAGGCTCAAATAAGCGGCTTCCTGTTCTGCCCTGATCAGCGTGGTGTAAACCTTCAAGCCACGTGAATAAACTTCATTCGGAAAGCGCTCTGCAGTTATTTGCCGCGCCATTTCGGCTATAAATTCGGCGTGAACAGAGTAATCGGCCAATTCTCTTTTAACTACCAGGGTTTCCTTGGTGGAGTCCACGAACTGCGTGTCATTGATGTAGCCCAGATCGTGCATGCGACGCAGCACATATTGTTGACGAATTTTGGCACGCTTTGGATTGACGATAGGGTTATAAGCCGATGGCGCTTTCGGTAAGCCAGCTAGCATGGCTGCCTCGGCAATAGAGATATCTTTTAACGGCTTGCCATAATAAATTTGGGCGGCGGCAGCAAAACCGTAGGCGCGCTGACCCAGGAAAATCTGATTGATGTAAAGCTCGAAAATCTGATCTTTTGACAAATTGCTTTCGATTTTGAAAGCCAGTAAGACCTCGTAAAGCTTTCTGGTATAAGTTTTTTCGCCTGAAAGAAAGAAATTTCGGGCAACCTGCTGCGTGATGGTGGATGCCCCTTGACGTTTGCCACCCCCAGCCAGATTGGTAGCGGCAGCGCGCAAAATGCCAGCGTAGTCAATGCCGCCATGCTGGTAGAAGCGATCATCTTCCGCAGCAAGAATGGCTTGTTTCATCACGGAGGGCACATCGTTGATGCTGACGACAGCGCGTCGTTCTTCACCAAACTCACCGATCAGGTGCCCGTCTGCCGAGTAGATCCGTAACGGGATTTTTGGCCGATAGTCGGTCAGGACATCGAGCGGCGGTAAATTGGGATATGCCATGACCAGAATGATCAGGGCTACAGCAATTCCCATGGCAATCAAGCCAAGCAGCAAGATGAACGGATAGATGGCGATGCGAAGCGCCGGCGTGAGCGTAGTCAAAGTAATTGGCAAGCCAAATAAACGTTGTACCGATTATACGCTGTTGCCCGAACCGACCGCGAAAACGCTTTACATGCCTAGGGCTTGTTGCTAGCATCTGAAGTGAATTATTGGTTGTTTACTCTAACATCGCATTTTGTAAGGACTTTTTGGGGGTCTGGTGCGCTTCGATATCTCCGCGTTTTTGAATCCCAAGTCGCGTTCCCTTCTTGGCCTGGACATCAGTTCCTCGGCAGTCAAGATGGTTGAATTGGCGGCTAATGGGAAAGACAGTTACCGCGTCGAGCGTTACGCCATTGTGGTGTTGCCCAAGGACGCGGTTTCCGATGGCAATATTGCCAATCTGGATGGCGTTGTTGATGCTGTCAAGCGAGCCTGGAAGCAGCTAGGTACGTCAACGCGGAATGTGGCGATGGCCTTACCTGGTTCGGCTGTCATCACCAAAAAAATCATTGTTCCTGCCGGGTTGCGTGATGAGGAGCTTGAGCTTCAGGTCGAATCCGAGGCAAATCAGTACATTCCGTTTTCAATCGACGAAGTCAACCTTGACTATCAGGTCATCGGACCAGCACCGGCTGTTCCTGACGAGCTGGAAGTCTTGATAGCAGCATCAAAAAAGGAACGAGTCGAAGATCGAGTTGCTGTTGCTGATGCGTCAGGCCTCAAGGCAGTGGTGATGGATGTGGAGTCGCTTGCGGCGCTTGCTTCATTTGAGTTGATTGAGCGCCAGCTACCCGATGGTGGCAAAAATCAAACAATCGCAATCATCGATTCTGGCTCCAATGTGATGAATCTCACAGTGATGCGCAATGGCCAACAAGTTTACGCCAGGGAGCAGGCGTTTGGTGGCTCGCAACTCACTCAGGATATTTGCCGTCATTACGGTATGAATTACGAAGAGGCAGAACTGGCTAAACGCTCAGGAAATTTGCCTGAGGGTTATGAAACCGAGCTCTTGACGCCGTTTATGGAAAATCTGGCGTTGGAAGTGTCGCGCGCACTTCAGTTCTTTTTTACCTCAACTCAATACAACCAAGTTGATCATCTCATCCTTGCTGGTGGATGTGCGGTAATTCCTGGTATTGATGAAGTGGTGGCAACGCGCACCCAGGTCAGCACACTTATAGCCAATCCATTTGCCAATATGGAGTTGTCAGACCGTATTAAATCACGCAGTCTTCTGGCTGATTCATCGTCCCTGCTGGTGGCTTGTGGTCTTGCCCTGCGGAGGTTCGACCCGTCATGATACGCATTAACCTCCTACCCCATCGCGCCGAAGCGAGGAAGGCAAAGAAGCAACAGTTTTTTGTGCTTGCGGGCCTGATAACAGTGCTTGCAGCACTAGTTGTTTTTGCCATTTACACGGTAATTGGCAGCTATATCGCTAATCAAGATAGCAATAACGAGTTTCTGAAGCGTGAAATTGCAGTTCTCGATAAGCAGATTGATCAGATCAAGCGGCTAAAGGAACAAACCCAGGCGCTACTTTCGAGAAAACAGGTAATCGAGAATCTGCAGCGTGACCGGGGCGAAACAGTCTACCTGCTCAGTGAGTTGGTCAAGCAGGTGCCGGATGGTATCTATCTTAAAACGCTCAAACAGGATGGGTTGCGGGTCAATATGACAGGCTACGCACAGTCGAACGCTCGAGTTTCCACTTTGATGCGGAATCTGGAGGCTTCTCCCTGGTTGGAAAACCCTCAGCTTATCGAAGTTAAAGCACTCGTTCTTAATGGCCGTCGAATCAACGAGTTTGCAATGAATGTCACCTTGACTCGTGCCAAGCTTGACGATGGAAAGGGCAAAAAATGAAGCTGAGTACTACTTCTTTGCCCAAATCACTTCCCAAGGTCGATGTTCAGGCGATTCTTGATGACTTCAAGCATCTGAACCCGAATGATCCAGGTGTTTGGCCTGTCGTTCCAAAGGTAACCATTTTTCTTGCATGGTTTTTGGCTATTCTCTTGGCAGGTTGGTGGTTTCTCTGGGACGACCAACTCATAGAGCTTGATACCAAGAAAAAAGAAGAGGAAACACTAAAGCAGCAATTTATTGATAAAAAACGTCAGGCAATAAATCTGGATCTTTACACTCAGCAGTTGGTTGAAATTGATCGATCATTTGGTGCCCTGCTCAAGCAATTGCCAAACAAGTCAGAAATAGAAGCATTGCTGATTGAGGTAAATCAGGCAGGATTGGGGCGTGGCCTGCAGTTTGAATTGTTCAGGCCGGGACAAGAACAACTTAAAGATTTTTATGCAGAATTGCCCATTGCCGTCAAAATTAACGGTGGTTATCACGATTTTGGAACATTTGCTGCCGATATTGCCAAGCTGCCGCGCATCGTAACGCTGAATAACGTAGCTATCTCTGCAGGGAAAGACGGAGCGTTGTCTCTTGATGCAACCACAAAGACATTCCGTTACCTGGATGACGAAGAGGTTGCTCGCCAGAAGAAGGCGGCACAAGGAGCCAAGAAGTGAAGCGACTGACCATCATCGCGTTATCTCTTGCCGCGGCGGCGTGTTCCGGCGGAGAGCATCAAGATTTGCGGCAGTGGATGGATGAGAACTCCAAGGATCTGCGCCCAAATATTCCCAAGCTTCCTGAGGTTCGCCCCTATCAGCCGGTTCCCTATAATCCGGAAGGTTTGGTCGATCCTTTCAAGAGCAGCAAAATTGAACCTGAGTCAAAATATAAGCAGGCGGGCAAGGGCAGTATGTTCCAGCCTGACTTTGACGCTCGGGAGATGCGCAACAGCATCCTTGAGAAATATCCGCTTGAGTCTCTAAAAATGATCGGCTACTTGAATGTAAATAAGCGCCCGTTGGCTCTTATTCAGGTCGATGACAAAGTGAAACAGGTGAAGGTTGGGGAATATCTTGGCTTGGACTTTGGCATGGTGACGCTGGTTTCTGATTCTGAAGTGAAACTACGCGAATTGATTCAGGACTCTGCAGGTGACTGGAGCGAGCGAGAGAGCTCGCTGTTCCTGCAGGGCAAGGAGGGAAGCAAGAAATGAAAATTATTAAATTTGTCTTGGCCACAGTAGCGGCCTCTTGCCTTGCCTTTGCAGGGGGGGCTCGTGCTCAAGGTCTTCCAGCGAATGCAATTGAAACGATTAATGTGGCGCAGCAAGGTGCCGACATATCAATCAGGATTGACCTCAAGGAGCCGTTACAGCAACCTCCTGCGGGATTTAGTATTGCCAACCCTGCAAAAATTGCATTTGATTTTCCGTCTACCGCAAACGGTTTGGGGAAAAACAGTCAACCTGTAAATGAAGGTGACTTACGCAGCCTTAATATTGTTCAGGTTGGGGAGCGTACCCGTCTGGTTCTGAATATGACGCGCAGTATGAACTACTCGACCAGGCTGGATGGAAAGTCTCTCTATGTGACCTTGTCGCCGATTGGTGCGCTAGGAGGCTCGCTCGCGCAACGCGTGACCCGTTTCTCCGAGGAAAGCGCTATTGGTTCCAAGCATTCGGTTCAGGATATCGTTTTTCGGCGAGGCAAGGATGGTGAGGCTAGAGTTGTTGTTGATTTGAGCGATGCAGGTACTGGCATCGATATCCGTCAGCAGGGGGCGTCATTGGTTGTTGAGTTCGTCAAGACCAGTGTCCCAGAGCATTTGCGGCGCAAGCTTGATGTTACAGATTTCGGAACGCCAGTAACTGCTGTGGAAACCACTGCGCGCGGAGAGAATGTGCGCATGACGATATCGCCCAAGGGGTTGTGGGAGCATAACGCCTATCAAACTGATAACCAGTTCGTGGTTGAGGTTAAAAAAGTTGTCGAAGATCCCAATAAGCTGGTTCAAGGTTCAAAAATCGGCTACCAAGGTCCGCGTGTCAGTATTAACTACCAAAATGGTGATGTTCGAGCACTATTGCGTTTGATGTCGGAAGAGCTTGGGCTAAATGCCGTAATTAGCGAGACTGTATCGGGAACAACCACCCTTGTCTTGAAGGATGTTCCAGCCGACCAGGTGGTGGATATCATCTTCCAGCAAAAAGGGCTGGATATGCGAAAGAACGGGAACGTTATTCTGATCGCGCCAAGGGATGAATTGGCAACTAGAGAAAAGCTCGAATTTGAAGCCAAGCAGCAAGTTAACGATCTTGAACCGATTAAACTGGAGAGTTTTCAGCTTAGCTATCAGAAGGCCGCTGATGTTGCGCGTTTGATTCTTGGGTCGGGAGGCGCTCAAGCAGGGGGGGCTCAACCCGGGGGGGGAAAACGTATTATGAGTAAGCGAGGAAGTATAACATCAGAACCCACCTCAAATATAGTCTTTGTTAATGA
>ERZ724516.2261-NODE-2261-length-10958-cov-4.892874_pt1 | contig 10958 bp, 9 predicted proteins | sample MGYA00376049_ERZ724516 | MGnify/ENA primary metagenome ERZ724516 (study PRJEB28724, sample SAMN07190886) | activated sludge metagenome | isolation source: activated sludge of sewage treatment plant in Hong Hong | place: USA: Christiansburg, Virginia | collected... | reverse complement strand
TTCACAAACCGCACGCCCTGGATCGTGCCGATCGTCTCCAGCCTGTGCGGCAGGCCCGGGAAAGTCTCGATCGCCGCGAGAATGTCGCTCGCTTCCAGCCCCAGCGCACGGCATGCCGCATAAGCCGCCGCAGCATTCTGATGATTGTGCCGCCCCGGCAGCGCACGCGCATGCGAGATATCGACCGGATGCTCCGCCCGGCCCGACATCGAATCCTGCAACATACCATCCAGCACGGCGACGCCACGCCCCAGACCATACTCCGCCGAAATCGGCACGACTTTCCGCAGGCCTTCGCACGACAGCTGCGTCGCCATCACGCCCGAGCGCGTGTCGTCGACGCCGATGATCGCGTAATCCTCCGGCCCCTGATTGCGGAAGATGCGCCGCTTGGCGCTGACATAGCCGTCCATGCCGCCGTGTCGCGCCAGATGATCCGGCGAGATGTTCAGCATCACAGCCACATCGCACTTCAGGCTCTCAGCAAGATCCAGCTGATAGCTCGACAGCTCCAGCACATAGATCGCCGCACCGTGCAGCCGCTCGAGATCGAGCACGCCCACGCCGATATTGCCGCCGACGCGCACGTCTTTCCCGCACGATTTCAGGATATGACCGATCAGCGCCGTCGTCGTCGACTTGCCGTTCGTGCCCGTGATGCCGACGATCCGCGGCCGCTCGAAATCCTTGAGCTCCGCGACCGCGCGCGCAAACAGCTCCATGTCGCCGATCACCGGCACGCCCACCATCTGCGCCATGCGCACGAAGCGATGCGGCTCGGGGAATTTCAGCGGGATGCCCGGCGAGAGAACCAGCGCCGCGAAGTTCTGCCAGTCGCGCCGGTTGAGGTCGACCAGCGGCACGCCCGCAGCTTCCGCCGCCTTGCGCGCAGCTTCGTTCTCGTCCCACGCACACACGCGCGCGCCGCCAGCCATCAAGGCGCGCGCCGTCGCGATACCAGACCTGCCAAGGCCCAGTACGGCGACGTCCTTCCCCTCGAATGTGCGGACTGGGATCAAGCTGGCCTCACCTCAGACGCAGAGTGGCAAGGCCGGCAAGCGCCAGCAGGAAGGCGATGATCCAGAAGCGGATAACCACGGTCGGTTCCGACCAGCCCAGCTTCTCGAAATGGTGGTGGACCGGCGCCATCTTGAAGAAGCGCTTTCCGGTCGCCTTGAAGTACAGGACCTGGATGATCACCGACAGCGCTTCGAACAGGAACAGACCGCCGACGATCGCGAGCACCATCTCGTGCTTCACGCAAACCGCCATCGCGCCAAGACACCCGCCCAGCGCCAGCGATCCCGTGTCGCCCATGAACACCTTCGCGGGCGGCGCATTGTACCAGAGGAAGCCAAGCCCCCCGCCAACCAGCGCACCCATCACCACGGCCAGCTCCGCCGTGCCCGGCGTCGGCGTCAGCAGCAGGTAATCGGCAAAGCGCGGCGTTCCCGTCGCATAGGTAATGAAGCCGAACGTCGCGCCCGCGATCATCACCGGGCCGATGGCCAGGCCATCCAGACCGTCCGTGAAGTTCACCGCATTGCCCGCACCCACGATCACGAACGCGCCGAACGCGATGAAGCCGTAGATCGTCAGGTCGAACATGAAGTCTTTCAGGAACGGCAGCGCGAGGCCCGTCGCAAAGCCCGGCTGGGGCGCCGCCGCCAGCGCGCCGCTCGCCAGCGCCGCCGCTGTCGTCTCCTGCGCGTAGTGCGAGATCCAGAACACCGCGATCCCGGCGATCACGAACTCCATCAGGAGCCGCACCTTGCCCGAAAGCCCCGCCGTGCCCTTCTTGGTGACCTTCTGATAGTCGTCGATGAAGCCGACGCCGCAGAAGCCGATCGTCACAAACAGCACGATCCAGATGTACTGGTTTTTGAGGTCGCCCCACAGCAGCGTGCCGGAAAGAATGCCGAACAGGATGAGGAAGCCGCCCATGGTGGGCGTGCCCTTCTTCGACTGGTGGCTTTCCGGGCCGTCGGTGCGGATCGGCTGACCCTTGCCCTGCCGCGCGCGCAGCCACGCGATCATGGGTGCGCCAAACAGCATTGTCAGGATCAACCCCGTCGCGAGCGCCAGCGCCACGCGGAAGGTGATGAAACTGAACAGGTTCATCGCGCCCTGATAGGGCGAAAGGAATTCGTACAGCATGCTACGCCCCTGACGCTTTCTGCGAGGAGGAGGCGCCTTCGCTCATCTGCCTGAGCGCCGTTCCCACCTTCGCCATGCCGGATGCATTCGAGCCTTTGATCAAGACCGCATCGCCCGGTTCTAACCAGCTTTTCACCTGTTCGGCCGCTTCCGCCGGACCTGTGACATGAACGACTCGCATCGATTGGTCGCGGGCCGTCAGCGCATCGGCCAGATGTTTCATCTCACCGCCGGAAAGAACCGCGGCCGAAACCTTCGCCGCGAGGATCGAGGTGGCCAGCCCGGCATGCAGCGCCGCGCTGCCCTCGCCCAGTTCACGCATCTCGCCCAGCGCGACAATCTTGCGGCCCGGTCGCCGCGCAAAGCCCTCGATGGCGGCGCGCATGGATTCCGGGTTGGCGTTATAGGCGTCGTCCACCAGCGTCACGTCGCCGCCCTTCGGCAGCTTCAGCGTTTCGGCGACACCCCGGCCCGCCGGAGGCGCATAGCCCGACAGCGCTTCTGCCGCCTGATGCGGCGGCACCCCGGCGACAACCGCAGCCAGGATCGCCAGCGCGGCATTCGCGGCCCAATGCTCGCCAACCGCATCGAGCTTCACGACCACCAGATCGCCCATCACGTCGATGGCGATCCGCGAGGTGAGCCCGTCCGTCTCGTAGGTCACCGGCGTAGCGCTCGCCGGTCCGCGCGCTCCGCCATAAGTCAGCAGATCCGCCGTCGGCTGCAGCGTTTCGGCATGGCGCTTCAGCTTGGCGAAGAAATAGTCCTTCTCCGGCAGGATCGCCGTGCCGCCCGGCTCCAGCCCCGCGAAAATCTGGCCTTTTTCATCCGCCACCGCATCAACCGAACCCATGCCCTGCAGGTGCGCCGGGGCCACGCGCGTAATCATCGAGATATGCGGCCGCACCATCAGCGACCGGGGCCCGATCTCGCCTGGCGTGTTCATGCCGATCTCGAAGATCGAACGCTCGGTTTCGCGCGGCATCCGCGCCAGCGTCAGCGGCACGCCCCAGTGATTGTTGAACGACTTGTCAGACCAGTGCGCCCGGCCCGCCGCGCGGAAGATGCGCGCCAGCATCTCCTTCACCGACGTCTTGCCGACCGATCCGGTCACAGCCGAGATCACGCCGGAATTCCGCGCCCGGGCCGCAAGGCCAAGCCTCTCCAGCCCGTGCAGCACGTCGCCAACCATCAGGCCGGGATGCCCGCCCAGCACATCGCGCGACACAAGCGCCGCTTCCGCGCCCGCAGCAAATGCGGTGCCGACAAACTCATGCCCGTCACGCACATCCTTCAGCGCCACGAACAGGTTGCCGGGCTGCAGGCTGCGCGTATCGATCGACACGCCGTTCACCGCCCAGACGCCAAGCGCCTTGCCATCAGTTGCCTTGGCGGCCTCGTCGGAGGTCCAAAGCGGGGTCATCGCCGGATCAGCCATGCGAGCCTCCCACTTCCGTCAGAGCCGAGCGCGCCACGTCGAAATCCGAGAACGGGATGGTGACACCCTTCACGATCTGCCCGGTCTCATGGCCCTTGCCTGCGATCAGAAGCGCGTCGCCAGCCTTGAGACGGCGCACGCCTTCCATGATCGCCGAAGCACGGTCGCCGATTTCGCTGGCGTCGGGCGCGCCCTTGCGGATCGCCGCGCGGATCGTTGCGGGTTCTTCGGAACGCGGATTGTCGTCGGTGATGATCACCTCGTCCGCCAGACGCCGCGCCACATCGCCCATGATCGGCCGCTTGGTCGCATCGCGATCGCCGCCGCAGCCGAACACCACGATCAGCTTGCCGCGCACGTGCGGCCGCGCCGCGCGCAGCAGAACGTTGAGACCGTCCGGCGTGTGCGCGTAGTCGACAAACACCGGGGCCTTGGCCGCAGTCTGGCCAACCAGCTCAAGGCGGCCATGCACGCCCTTGAGCGCGGCCAGACCATCCAGCACCTTGTTCACATCATCGCCCAGCGACATCGCGATGCCGGCAGCGCACAGCGCATTCAGCGCCTGGAATTCTCCGATCAGCGGCAGGTGAACCTTGCGCTCATTGCCCGCGCTCGGCCCCTCGCCCCACTGGATCACCAGATCCTGCCCCGTCCCACGCGGCAGCGCTTCGGCGATACGAAGATCGCGGCCACGCCAGCCGACCGTGAAGACACGAAGACCGCCATCCCGCGCCACCGTCTCGAACGCTTCCAACTCTGGGCTATCGGCGTTGAGTACAGCTGGCGAGCCTGCGGGCAGCAGGTCGTCGAACAGCTTCAGCTTGGCAAGGCGGTAGTCATCGAAGTTCGCGTGATAGTCGAGATGGTCCTGCGTGAGGTTCGTGAATGCGCCCGCGGCCAGCTTCACGCCATGCAGGCGATACTGCGCAAGGCCGTGGCTCGACGCTTCCATCGCCGCATGCGTCACGCCTTCGTTGGCCAGCTTGGCCAGCGTCTCATGGATCATCACCGGATCGGGCGTCGTGTGGCCAAGGTCGATGGACCCCGACGGCCCGATCGCGCCAAGCGTTCCCATCGAAGCTGCCTTGCGGCCCATATGCGCCCAGATCTGGCGCAGGAAATCCACCGTCGAGCTCTTGCCGTTCGTGCCCGTCACAGCCGCCACCGTTGCAGGCTGCTGCGGATAGAACGCCGCCGCTGCCGTCGCGAGCGTGAGACGCGGATCGGCAGACTTCACCGCCGGCACGCTCCACTCGCCCGCACGATCGTCGGTCAGCACAGCTACTGCGCCAGACTTGATTGCGCCCTCGATATAGTCGCGCCCGTCCTTCGCCACGCCCTGCAGCGCCGCGAACAGGAAGCCCGGCTTCACCTTGCGGCTGTCAGCGGTGATGCCGGTGATTTCGATGGAGGGAGCGCCCGCAACGAGCTGGTCGAGTTTCATGGCGTCGTCGCCTCCGATACACGCAGGCTGGCTGCTTCCGCCTTGGAAGCCGTCAGCACTGGCCGCACGTCCAGCAGAGGCGCCGCACGCGCGATCACTTTTCCTGCGATCGAGGCCGCCGTGTAGGAAGCCGTGCGTTGGTCGCCCCTTCTGGGCTGGGCTTCATCGAGGACAACAAGCACGACAAATTGAGGGCGAGACGCCGGGAAAACGGCGGCGAACGACGTGATGTTCTTGTTGGGATCATACCCATCCGGTCCCGGTTTTTCCGCCGTGCCGGTCTTGCCCGCAACTTCGTATCCCTGCGCGTCGGCATTCTTGCCCGTGCCGCGCGTCACCGTCTCGCGCAGCATCGTCATCACCTTCGCGGCCGTGTCCGCCGACATCACCTGGGACTTCTCGACCTGCGCTGCATCCACCGGCTCGACGAACACCGGCGAGACATAATTCCCGCCATTGCCGAACGCGGTGTAGGTCATCGCGAACGCCAGCGGGCTCACCGAAATGCCGTGACCATAGCTGACCGTCGCCATGGCGGTCGCGTCCCACACTTCCGGCGTCAGCGGAGACGCCGTCTGCGGTCCCTCATGGCTCTGCCCGCCCAGCAGGTGAACGCTGCGCAGGAAATCCTTCTGGCGCTCGACGCCCATCCGCTGCGCAATCAGCGCCGTGCCGATGTTTGACGAGTGCGCCAGGATATCCCCCGCCGTCACCGACTTCGCGTTCGGCAGCGGATGCGGATCCTTCACCAGCGCCGCGCCGATCTTCACCGGCGCCGACACGTCGAAGCGATCCTGCGGCGTCAGCACGCCCGCCTCCATCGCCGCCGCCACCGTCAGCGGCTTGTAGATGGAGCCCAGCTCAAAGCGCGAATTGAGCGCGCGATTGGCGCGAACGTCTGCGCTGAAATCACCACGCCGGTTCGGATCGAGCGCCGGCCACGACGCCACCGCCCGCACCGCGCCGCTATGCGTGTCGACAACAACGCCCGCGCCACCCTTCATGTCGAAATCAGCAAACGCCCGCTCAAGCTCTTCCTCGAGCACGAACTGCACGCTCGCATCCAGCGTCAGCTTCAGCGGCTCGCCGCCCGCCTTCAGCCGCGCGTCAAACGCCAGCTCCGAACCCTCGAGCCCTTCGCCGTCGATATTGGTGTAACCGAGAAAATGTCCCGCCAGCTTGCCACGCGGATAGACGCGCCGCGCCTCTTCCACGAACTGCAACCCCTCGACGCCAAGACCGAACACCGCGTCCTTCTCTTCCTGCGTCAGCCCGCGCTGCACCCACACGAACTGGCGCTTGCGGTCCGACAGCTGCGCCGTCAGCCCGATCAGGTCGAGCTTCGGCAACACGCTCTTCAGTTCAGAGGCAATCTCGCCCGCATCCCAGATCGCGCTCGGGTTCGCCGCCAGCGACCAGCCCGGCACAGTCGTCGCCAGCAACTCGCCCTTGCGATCGACAATGTCAGCCCGCCGCGTCGCCGCCACAGCTGCATGCCCACTCGACGCCGCCTGCTCAGGCCCGTTCATCGCGACATACGCGGACCGTCCCACGATGACCACGAAGACCATCGCCAGCATGCCCGCAACGATGCGAGCGCGGCGTGGACCCCAGACGTCCTCCTGAGGGCGGTCGAACGACATCATTGTTGAGGCTTCACCTCTTTCGGTCCAGACTCTTTGGTAATCGGCGCCGACGTGGGCGACGCCTCCTCAACCGGCGGCAGCGTCAGCCGCTCTTCGCCCAGCCGGCGCGACAGCGCTTCGCTCGCCGTGTATTGGCCCGGCGTCGCCTGCTCGAGCCCGAGCTTCTGGCGCGCGATCGGTCCGATCCGCTCCGGCCGCGTCAGATACGCTTCCTCGGCCTTCATCACCGCAATGTCCTTGCCGATCGAAGAGGCCTCCGCGCTCAGCGTATCGATCTCGCCCTGCGTTTCCTCGGCGCCCAGCTTGGCGCGATAGACCGCCACCGCGAGCACCACGACGATGAGACCGCCGATGATGGTGAGCTTCCGCATCACGCAACTCCTTCAAGCTGTTTCAGCCCCGGCAAACGGAACCCCTCATCAGGAGGAGCGCCCCACGCCGGCGCTTCCGTCCGCAGCGCCCAGCGCAGGCGCGCCGAACGAGACCGCGGGTTGGCTTCGAGTTCCGCTTCGCCCGGCTCGATCGCCTTGCGCTGGAGAACCTCGAAAGTCGGCGTCTTGCCCTTGGGCGTTCCCGGCAGATGCCGCGACGCGCCCGGTTCATTGCCGGATCGCGCCCTGAGGAACAGCTTCACGATGCGGTCCTCGATTGAATGGAAGGTTACGACAACCAGCCGCCCACCGGGTTTCAGCACACGCTCCGCCGCGGCCAGCGAGCGCACCAGCTCGCCGGTTTCGTCATTCACCCACATCCGCAGCGCCTGGAACGAGCGCGTCGCCGGATGCGTCGGCTTGCCGCGACGCCCGCCCAGCGAGCGCTCGATGCAGGCCGCAAGGTCCAGCGTTGTCTCGAACTTCTGCGTCTTCCGGCGATAAACGATGCCACGCGCCACGCGCCGCGCACCGGGCTCCTCACCGAGAATATGAAAGATGTCGGCCAGCTCACCCTCGGTGAGATGGTTCACCGCGTCGGCCGCAGACGGTCCCTTCTTCTCCATGCGCATGTCCAGAGGACCATCGCGCATGAAGGAAAACCCGCGCCCTGCTTCATCGATCTGGAAGGACGACACGCCGAGATCGAGCATCACGCCATCGACCTTGTCCTTGCCCGTTGCGTGGACGATCGTTTCGAGTTCACCGAACCGACCCGGCGCCGGGATCAGCCGCGCATCCTTGCCCGCATGCGCCCACGCCCGCTCCATCGCTTCAGGATCGCGGTCGATGCCGATCAGCGTGATGTCCGCCACGGCCAGCGCGGCGCGCGCATAGCCGCCGCCGCCATACGTGCCATCCACCATCACCGCGCCGTTCACCGGCGCAAGCGCGTGGATCACCTCCTCGATGAGGACGGGCACATGGCCTGCCGTAACAGGTGAGTTGAGTTCCAGCTCGCTCATTCAGCCGCCGCCTGACCCTGCCCCTGCTGACCGGAGCGGCGCGGCTTGGCTTTCAGCAGGCCTAGGCTTTCGCGCGCCAGTGCGCGCATCTCTTCGCGCATCGCCTCAAATGCCGCCGGCTCCCAGATCTGGAAACGGTCGCCAAGGCCAACGAACTTTGCCTTGTCCGAGATGCCGGCCTTCGCCAGCAGCTCCGCGTCCAGCACGATCCGCCCGCCTTCGTCGAATTTCGACGGCCTCGCCTCGCCCATGATGTAGGTCGCGAGCGCGTAACGGCGCGGATCCATCAGATCGAGGTCGGCCATGGAATCCTCGAAGCCTTCCATCAGGCGCATCCCCGCGCCCTCGATGCAGGCCTTGTCCAGCGACGGCCACAGGTAGACGCTGTCCTCGCCGCCAAGAGACTTGCGGAAAGGCGCGGGAATCGACACCCGCTTCTTTGCGTCAACGCTGCTCTCGAAGGAGGAGAGAAACATGCCCCTGATTGCCCGCTAAGCGCTCGCCCGGATGGGTCGGCGCACCCTGAAATCGTCCCGCCACGGAGCCCCTTCCGTGGAGTTTCAGGGGATACCATGGGAGGGTATGGGCAACAACGGGACATTAGGGTCGCGTTAACCATTTGGACGCCAACTAGCGGAACAAAGCAGGTAGATCGGTTAGCTATATCCGCCGGGGTGTGGATAAGTAGTTAGCGAGATGTGAACCGAAGGCGGAATCCGCCTGTGTTTACTGGCATTCGCGCGGGTGAAAACGTCGCGGCCAGCTGTCCACAGCAAATGGGTAAATCTCGATCAGGCGGCCTGTAAGCCGGGTTCTGTCCAGGACCTTTCGGCCCGTGGGCGACCATTCCTCTGGGACGGCCCTTGCGGACCGCCTCGCGCGACCAACCCGGATGGAGCACGAAGGCGTGCCTGTCTCTTGCGAGACGCCCATCCCTATTCGGTCTTGCTCCAGGCGGGGCTTGCCTTGCCATCCCTGTCACCAGGAACGCGGTGGGCTCTTACCCCACCCTTTCACCCTTACCCGGGACAAGTCCCGGGCGGTTTGCTTTCTGTGGCGCTATCCCTCGGGTTTCCGGTTGCCCGCATCCCCGGGCGGACGTTATCCGCCGCCTTGCCTACGTGGAGCCCGGACTTTCCTCCAGCAACCACCCCTCCTTGAAGGAATGGCCTGCCAGCGATCGCCCAGCCGCCCGATCGAGCGCGGCACATACCAGAGAACGACGGAAAGAGCGATTCCGCCCGTTTCTGCGGCCAGAACGTCGCAGTTCAGCAATAACTGCGCTTGGTTATGGCCTGTTCAGGTTCGGATCACTACAAGCTGGCCGTGCGTCATCTGGAGGGTTTTATGCGTCTGACTGCTGCTTTCATCGGCCTCGCCATTCTCGCTGCCCCGTCGGCGCTCGCCGGCCCGGCCGAAGGGGCCGCCATCTACGAACAGCGCTGCAAGATGTGCCACGCCACGGGCATGGCCAACGCGCCGCTGGTCGAAAAACTCGCGACCTACGAAAACCAGAAGGTCCTCGACGCCCTGAACACGCCCGTCCCGATGATGGCCGGCGCCGTCAGCGGCATGTCGGATGAAGACAAGCGCAACGTCGCTGTCTTCCTCACCAAGAAATCCCTGCCCGCCAGCGGCGCGCTCCCGGAAGTCAAAGCCGAGTAGGCTTTCTCTTTCAGATCAAACATCGAGAACGGCAGGCGAAAGCCTGCCGTTTTCTTTTTGCCCGCCGTCTCCAACCACGGTCATCCTCGGCCTCGTGCCGAGGATCTCGGTTGGATCGTCAGCGGGATAGCGAGCCAGTCCCAACGAACCACGAACCGGGATTCTCGGGACAAGCCCGAGAATGACCGCGATTGGGGGATGGAGGGGTTCCCAATTCGTAGGACGGCGAAAATTCTTCACGCCTGAATTCAACCGGCTAGCCAACAAACACGGGGGATAGCGCCCCTCAGAATCTACGCCCCCTTGGCCCGGCGTATTCTCCTCTCCATGACACGGCACAAACACACGCACACTGGGCTGGTAACCCCCTCGCCTCTCGATCGCTGGATCGATGCGATGCTGCAACTGTTTGCGATGCTCGTGTCCAGCGTCAGCTCAACCCTCCAGATGACCCGCCGCCGCCTTGCCGCTGAATGCCACAGCGATGTGACGCCTGCAGGTCTGCCCAGAGAGACGAGCGACACCCTCAAGGAACCCAAAGCCGTCCCGCAAGCCGGCACGCTCACAACCGTGAGCCACACCTCACCATCCCCTCCGTCTCGCTTGCTCCGCAAGCGATCCACCTCCCCCTGCTACGCATGGGGAGGCAACGCGACGAAGGGGAATTGCCTCCATCAGTGCGAAGCACTGGGGGAGGTGGATCGATGCGAAGCATCGAGACGGAGGGGGCACAATGAAAGCGTGAACCTCGTTCACGCGTCCCCGGCGAAGGCCGGGGTCCAGTCCCAGACAAAAGCGCGCGAAGCGCACCAAATCCCTTCGCGCAAAGTCTGGACCCCGGCCTTCGCCGGGGATGCGTGTTGAGAGAGCACGCCAGCAAGCCCTGATCTGAGATCAGGCCAAAATCAGCAAATCAACAACTCGCCACCCGCGAGGCCGCATCAGCGCGCGTGTCCGCCGTTACCGCGCCAGCGAACAGACTTCGATCTGGAAGTTCAGGCCGTCCGCAGCGGGTTGAACGATGAGATAAAATCCCAGAGCCCATTGTCCGCCCCCGGCGCCGGCGCGCCGATCATGTGAGACCGTATGCTCACCGCCTGCCGTAGATCGCTGAACGCCTGCTTCTCACCGGTGGAAAGATTTCGCGCCGCCACGAAATGCATCGCGCAATCAGAAAACGCCCGCTCTTCGATGGTCTGCGATTCCAGCGTG
>ERZ724516.2259-NODE-2259-length-10963-cov-3.769160_pt1 | contig 10963 bp, 10 predicted proteins | sample MGYA00376049_ERZ724516 | MGnify/ENA primary metagenome ERZ724516 (study PRJEB28724, sample SAMN07190886) | activated sludge metagenome | isolation source: activated sludge of sewage treatment plant in Hong Hong | place: USA: Christiansburg, Virginia | collected... | reverse complement strand
ACCGGCCGGGCCGATCCGGAAGCCGACCGCGAAGGTGCCAAGCGCGCCGCCCTCGAACGCGCCATGCAGGCCGAAAAGCTCAAGGATCTCAAGAAGGCTGGCGAAGGCAAGTCGCTGGATGAGATTGAGATCGCGCCGGAGGAAAGCAAGATCTACCTGACGCGTGCCTACAAGGAAGCCAAGTTCCCGAAGCCGCGCAACATGGTTGGCCTGCAGAAGGAGTTGCCGGTCGAGGAAATGGAGAAGCTCATGCTGACCAATCTGCCGGTTAGCGACGATGACGTGAAGGCCTTGGCCGGGCGCCGTGCCGAAACCGTCCAGGGCTGGCTGGTCGAGCATGGCAAGGTGCCACCGGAGCGGGTGTTCCTGTTGCCACCCAAGGTCGAGGCTGATGAAAAGGGCAAGGCCAGCCGTGTTGATTTTTCACTGAAATGAGTCTCCGATGAGCGAAACGATGGGGCTGGCGCTGATCGTCGGCCTGGTAGTGGTCATCCTGCTGCAGGTGGCCTTGTTGCTGCGCGGCAACCGGCGGCAGGAGGACGAACGCTTCCGGGCGCAGCAGGACGCTCAGGAAAAGGGTTTGATGCGTCTCGAGCGTGAACTGCGCGAGGAACTGGCGCGCGGTCGGCGCGAGGTGGCCGAAGAGGCCTTCCGTGACCGCGAGGAGCGGGCGCAGTCGTCCAACTTGCTGGGGCAAGCCTTGACAACGCAGGTTGGCCAGTTTGGAACCTCGCAAGCAGAGCGCTTGGAAGCTTTTGCCCGCGAGTTGAACCGCTTCTCGCTGGGCTTGGACGAGCGTTTCGAGCGTTTGAAAATTGCCGTGGAATCGCGGTTGACCGCAATACAGGCCGACAACGCCAAGAAGCTGGAAGAAATGCGGCAGACGGTCGACGAAAAGCTGCACGCAACGCTGGAGCAGCGTCTTGGCGAGTCGTTCAAACTGGTCAGTGATCGCCTCGAGCAGGTCCATCGCGGCCTCGGCGAAATGCAGACGCTGGCCGCCGGCGTCGGCGACCTCAAGCGGGTGCTGACCAACGTCAAGACCCGGGGCACCTGGGGCGAGGTGCAGCTTTCGGCGTTGCTCGAGCAGTTGCTGACGGCCGAGCAGTTCGGCAGCAACGTGGCGACCAAGCCGGGCAGCAATGAGCGTGTCGATTTCGCCATCCGCCTGCCGGGCAAGGACGACGGCGCCGTGGTCTGGCTGCCGATCGACGCCAAGTACCCGATCGAGGATTACCAGCGCCTGCTCGACGCGCAGGATCGCGGCGATCCGGCCGGGGTTGAGGAAGCATCGCGGGCCATCGAAACCCGCCTGAAGAACGAGGCGAAAAGCATCCACGAGAAATACGTGGCGCCGCCGCACACCACGGACTTTGCCTTGCTCTATCTGCCGCTTGAAGGGCTCTATGCCGAGGCGCTGCGCCGTCCGGGTCTGGCTGAAACGCTGCAGCGCGACTGGCGGGTCAGTCTGACCGGACCGACGACGCTGGCGGCGATGCTGAACAGTTTGCAGATGGGTTTCCGTACCCTGGCCATCGAGCAGCGTTCGGCCGAAGTGTGGGCGGTACTGGGCGCCGTGAAAACTGAATTCGGCAAATTTGGCGAGGCGCTGGCCCATACCAAAAAGAAGCTGGACGAGGCGAGCAACAGCATCAGCAAGGCGGAAACGCGGACGCGGCAACTGACGCGCCGCTTGAAGGAAGTCGAGGCGCTGCCGGTGGCAGAGGCTGAACAATTGATCGGTGTGGCGGATTTCGATGGCGAAGACGAGTGAACTTGAGGCCGCCTACAAGGCGACGACTTACCGGGTGTACCTGCCGGGAGGCATCTGTGATCTGCGCATCGGTCAGCCCTGCGAAACCCTGCGCTGCTGGCTTGAAACGGCGGGCTGCACCGAGTTTGCGCTGATCACCGCGCACAATCCGGGTGGTCAGCGGGCCGATGATGCGACTAATGCCGAGCGTCAGTCGCAGCTGGAGTGCGAGCTGCTGGAGGGGAACTATGAACCCTACATGGCGCAGCATGAAGCCGATGCCGAGGGCTGGCCAAGTGAAGAGAGCTGCTTCGTCACGGATATTTCCCGCGAGGACGCCTGTGCGCTGGCTGCCGATTACGGTCAGAACGCCGTGGTCTGGGGTGGCGCAGATGCCATTCCGCATCTGGCCTGGATAGAAGATAGCGCCCAATGACCGCAAAAATAGGCCGTTTCGAGGTTCGTGGGGAACTGGGGCGGGGCGCCCAGAGCGTCGTCCATCTTGGCTTCGATCCCCAGTTGCAGCGTGAAATTGCCATCAAGACCCTGCATTTCACCACGTCAGATCCAGAGTACAAGGGCACGCTGCTCGACGAGGCGCGCACGGTCAGCCGGATGCGCCACCCGAGCATCGTGCCGATTTTCGAAGCGGGCGAGCAGGACGGCGATCTGTATCTGGTCTTTGAATACGTGCCGGGCAAGAGCCTGGCTGATTTTCTGCGGCAGAGCGGGGCATTGCCCCCCCTCAAGGCGATCTCGATCCTGCGGCCGATTCTCGACGCAGTTGCCCATGCCCATGGCCAGGGTATCTTCCATCGTGACTTGAAGCCGTCGAACATTTTGCTCGACGACAACGGCCGGCCACGGGTCATGGACTTCGGCATCGCGGCGCGGTTTGACGCGTCGAATGATCTGGCCGACCGGATAACCGGAACGCCGGCCTACATGGCGCCTGAATACATCCTGCGTCGCGAGATCAGTGCGCGCACTGATGTCTTTGCTGCCGGCCTGATTCTCTTTGAAATGCTCACCGGATGCCGGGCGGTGGTCGCCGATAGTGTCGGCGCTATCATGCAGCGCCTGGCCAGGGAAGACATCAGGTTGCCGCAGGATGCTGCGGTCGACGAGCATTTGAGTGCCATTTTGCACAAATCCCTGGCGCGCGACCCGGAGCTACGCTTCCAGACGGTGGCTCAGTTTGGCGAGGCGCTGGACAGGTATCTGGAGCCGGAGGATAGTCTTCCGGCGGGTGGTGGCCGGCAGGCAACGCTGGAGTTTCTGTTGCGGCGCATGCGCCACAAGAGCGATTTCCCGGCGCTCTCCGAATCCGTCAGCGCCATCAACAAGATCGCCAACAGCGAGACGGAAAGCATCGACAAGCTGTCGAATACGATCCTCAAGGATTTTGCGCTGACCAACAAGTTGCTGCGCCTGGTTAATTCGGCCTATTTCCGGCAGGCTGGCGGCGGCAGTATCAGTACCGTGTCGCGGGCCGTGATCGTCCTCGGCTTCGAAGCCGTGCGCAACATTGCCATTACCGTCCTGCTCTTCGACCACCTGCAAAACAACGCCAACGCCAACCAGCTCAAGGAAGATTTCCTGCGTGCCAACATGGCAGGCGTGCTGGCCAAGGATCTCGGCGCGACGGCACACATGCGCGACCTTGAGCAGTCATTCATCTGCTCACTGTTCCATAGCCTGGGTCGCCTGCTGTCGCAATACTATTTTCCGGAGGATGCCGAGGAAATTCGTCGCATCATTTCGCAAAAGAATTGCTCAGAGGAAATCGCAGCCAAGCAGGTGCTCGGTATCTCCTTCGAGGAGATCGGTATTGCGATCGCCAAACTTTGGGGTTTTCCACCCCTGATCGTTACCTCGATGCGGCGCTTGCCGGTCGGTGCGGTCAAGAAGGCGACAGATCAGGAAGAGCGACTGCGTACGCTCTCCGGCTTCTCCAACGAATTGTGCGATGTCATCGCGCTGGCGACGCCTGAAGTGCGAGACCGCGAACTGAAAAAGACGATGGCCCGTTTTGCCGATGCCGTGGCACTTGGGCAGAGCGATGTAATGCAGACGGTGCAGCGAGCTGTTGAAGAAGTGGCTGATTTTGCCCGCATCATCCACCTCAATCTCCAGCAAACTACGTTTGGCAAGCAGATGCAACTGTTCGTCAAAGCAGGTGCTGTCGAAGTGGTATCCACTGATGACGCGAGTGGCAGCGATTTTGCAGCCGGAACGGTCATCGGAGAGAGCGATCCGCTCGGTGGTGTCGGAAGTGCGGCCGGAAATAAGGATGTCGATGCGCAGTCGGTGCTGACAGCAGGTATCCAGGACATCAGCAATACGCTGATCGACGGTTTTCAGCTCAACGACATTCTGCGCATCATCCTCGAAACCATGTACCGGGCCATGGGCTTCAAGCGGGTCGTCCTTTGCATCCGCGATGCCAAGGCGGGTGTGATGCAGGGGCGCTTCGGTTTCGGGCAGGATGCCAACGAGGTGGCCAGAGCGTTCCGCTTCCCGCTGAGTTTCACGCCGGACATCTTCCATGCGGCGACTTCAAAAGGGGTCGATCTGATGATCAGTGACATCAACGACCCGAAGATCGCCAGCCGCATCCCGGATTGGTATCGGAAGGCCGTGCCGGCCAACTCATTCGTGCTGTTTCCGCTCAATATCAAGGGAAATTCGGTGGCACTGATCTATGCCGACAGCGATGAGCCGGGCGGAATTTCCATTCCGGAGAAGGAACTGCAGTTGCTTCGGACCTTGCGGAATCAGGCGATTCTGGCGATCAAGCAGGGGTCTTGAACAGGCTTGGGGTTTGCCGCCGCAAGGCGGAATCCCAAACCAACTACCAGAGGTGCCACCAAGCGGTTTTGCGCGTCAAGCCATCCTTGTAAAAACGGCTGGTCGGGAAATTCTTCTTCATCACGCGATCGGCATCATCGCGCAGATCGTTCATGCCCATCTTGTCGTAAGCGGTGACCATGATGAACATGGCCTCTTCGATGGCGGGTGCCTGCGGATAGGTCAAGATCGCGAACTGGGCACGATTAGCTGCGGCTATGTAAGCGCCGCGCTTGACGTAGTAACGGGCGACGTGAACTTCCAGTGAGGCCATCGCATTTATCAGGTAGTTCATGCGCAGCTTGGCGTCGGGCGTGTATTTGCTGTTCGGGAAGCGGGTGACCAGTTCCTTGAAGGCATCGAAGGCTTCGCGGGCTGCCTTGGGGTCGCGCTCGGTCGGGTCCTGGGTGCTGACATAGGCGGTCAGGCCGAGGTCTTCGTTGAAGTTGACCAGACCCTTGAGGTAATAAGCGTAGTCGACGGCCGGGTGGCTCGGGTGCAGCTTGATGAAGCGGTCGCAGGCGGCCAGCGCCGAACCGGGTTCGTTGTTTTTCCAGTACACAAAACCCATTTCAAGCTGGGCCTGCTGAGCATAGCGGCCGTAGGGGAAGCGGGCTTCCAGCTTCTCCAGCATTTTTGCCGCCTTGTCCCAGTTGCCGTCGGCCTGTGCATCCTTGGCTTCGCCATAGAGTTTGCCTGCCGACCAGCCGGCAGTTTCGTCGATTTGTGCCGGCATGGAGCCGCAACCAGCGATGAAAGCGGCAATGAAAACAGCCATCAGCACTCGGAAGAGGGCTGGGAATGACTGGAATGCAGGTAAACTTCGCACCATGAATGATGATCCTGTTGAAAACTCCGGCGATTATAGCCGAACTGAACCGCTCCGCTTGACCGTTCCTGACGCCAGTTATGGCCGCCGTCTCGATCAGATCCTGGCCGAGATGTTGCCCCAGCATTCCCGCAACCGATTGCAGGGTTGGGTCCGTGACGCTTGCGTGCTGGTCGATGGCAAGCCCGAGACTGAACCCAAGCGCAAGATGATGGGCGGCGAGAAGCTGCTGGTCAGCGAGCCGACTGATATTCGCAACCAGCCTGAACTGCCTGAGGACATCCCGCTTGATGTTGTCTTCGAGGACGAGACCCTGCTCGTCATCAACAAGCCGGCCGGGCTGGTCGTCCACCCGGGTAGCGGCAACTGGAGCGGAACCTTGATGAACGCGCTGCTCCATCATGTGCCGGGTATCGAGGCGGTGCCCCGCGCCGGTATCGTGCATCGTCTTGACAAGGATACGAGCGGTTTGCTCGTTGTTGCCAAGACGCTGGAAGCGCAGACCGATCTGGTTCGCCAGTTGCAGGCACGGACCGTGCGGCGCATTTATCTGGCCTTGGCGGCCGGCGCGATGAAGCACGAAGGGACGGTTAACGAACCGATCGGCCGGCATCCGTCGCAACGCATCAAGATGGCCATCGTTCCCGAAAATCGTGGTGGCAAACCGGCGATTACCAATATCCGCATCCTTGAACTCTTCCCCTACACGACGTTCGTGGAGTGTTCGCTGGAAACCGGACGGACGCACCAGATTCGCGTGCACATGGCGGCCATTCATCATCCGCTGGTTGGTGATCAGGTCTATGGCAAACACAACCCGAAGCTGCCCGAGTTCCCACGCCAAGCCCTGCACGCAACGCGCCTTGGTCTCGTGCATCCGTTGACCGGACTCAAAGTGCAGTGGGAAGTGCCGATGCCGGACGATATGCGTGATCTCCTCGATTCCCTGCGCTATGGCTAATCTGCTGGTTCCGGACTGGCCGGCACCCGCCCGCGTCCGCAGCTTGCAGACATTGCGTGGCGCGGGATGCAGCCCGGCGCCGTGGGACAGTTTTAACCTCGGCGATCATGTTGTTGACGATCCGACCAACGTTGCAGCAAACCGTGCAGCATTGCGCGATCATTTGCCGGCCGAACCTGCGTGGCTCAAGCAGGTTCACGGCATTGCCACGGTCAACCCGAAAAATAGCCCGAATTTGAAAGAGGCTGATGCCGCTTTCACTCGGGATGCTGGAGTCGTTTGCGCCGTGATGACAGCCGATTGTCTTCCTGTCCTTTTTTGCGACCGGGCCGGGACGGTCGTTGCTGCCGCCCATGCCGGCTGGCGCGGGCTGGCGGCCGGGGTGCTCGAAGAAACCATGGCGAAGATGGACGTGCGGCCCGGCGAATTGCTCGCCTGGCTGGGTCCGGCCATCGGCCCATCGGCTTTCGAGGTGGGTGACGAAGTACGCACCGAGTTTGTCGCGCACGATTCACTGGCTGCCCAAGCCTTCGTGCCGCATGCGCCGGAGAAATGGCTGGCCAACATTTATCTGCTGGCTCGCCAGCGTCTGAACGCGGCTGGCGTCAGTTCGATCAGCGGCGGAGATCGCTGCACCTTCAGTGAATCAGCAGATTTCTTTTCCTACCGCCGTGATGGCGTGACCGGCCGCATGGCCAGCCTGATCTGGCTGGCACCATAAGCGCACGTATTTGCAGGGAAGGCAGATTCCGGATTCTCTGGCTGGCCGGCGTATAATCCGCGCCTTTCCCAAGCTGTCAATTCCCTTGAGTACTCTTACCTGGATCATTGCCGTTTCGCTGGCCGGCGGCGCCTTGAGTGTCGGCGCCGCAGCCGTGCTGAGCGTCGCCCTTGGCACCCATCGCATCAGCATGCTGATCTCCTACGCCATTGGCGCCCTGCTTGGGGCTGCCTTTCTGGAGATTTTGCCGCACGCGCTTGAGCACGGTGAAGTGCATCAAACGACGGCAACCGTGCTGTTCGGCATCATGGCGTTCTTCATTCTCGAAAAACTGGTGCTCTGGCGCCATTGTCATCACGATCATTGCGAAGCGCATGATGCCCACGCGCCGGCCCACGATCACGGGCGTTCAGGTCTGCTCATCCTGGTTGGCGATACCTTCCACAATTTTGTCGATGGCATCCTGATTGCCGCCGCTTTTTTGCAAAGCACCGAACTCGGTATCGTGACGGCGATGGCCATCATCGTTCACGAAATTCCGCAGGAAGTCGGCGACTATCTTATTTTGCTCCACTCCGGCTACAGCAAGATGCGGGCGCTGGTTTTCAATTTGTTGTCCAGCCTGGCAACATTGGTTGGCGCGATGCTGGCTTATTTCGCCTTGGCCGACCTTACCGAGTGGATCCCGACGCTGCTCGCCCTTGGCGCCGCCAGCATGATCTACGTTGCTGTTGCCGATCTGATCCCGGGCTTGCACAAGCGCTCTGAAATCAAGGAATCGATACTGCAGGTGCTATTGATCGGCTCGGGTATCGCCTCGATCATCATCGTTCAGGCGCTGGTTGGCGAGTAGTTCACGATGCGCCCGGCGCTGCCGCCGGACCTTGCTGCTGCCTAGCCAGAGCAGCAGGGAGCAGGGCATCAGCCCGTAAAACAGGAATGAAATGATGCCGGCGACGACGCTGGGTTCGTTGACGGCAATCAGCAATGTTACGTAGAGCCAGCCGATTGCAACAATGTACATATTTGAGGTGCCTTGAAAGTGCGTTAATTATGCATGCAAATTCATTGACAGCGCCGAATCGGGTATGCAGAATCCAAAGGCTTAAACCCCTACAACAATAGAGACGAGTCTTCCCATGGCACAGGGATCGAACAGTAACGACGCTTTCGCTAGTTCTGCCGCGCAGTTCATGCAGAACGGCCAGAACATGATGCAGCAATTCATGGACTATCTGGGCAAGGCAGGGGGGCAAGCGGGCGCTGCGCTGCCACCGGTCGATCCACAGGCGGTGACCGCGCTGCAAAAGCAGTTCATGGATCAGCAGATGTCCTTGTGGCAGGCGGTGCTGAACAAGACGCCGGGGCAGGATCCTGCCTTCAAGGTGGCTGCCGAGCCAGGCGACCGCCGGTTTTCGGCCCCCGAGTGGAAAGAAAGCCCAATCTACGATTACCTGCATCAGGCCTACCTGCTCAACACGCAGTATCTGAAGCAGGTGGTCGAGGTAATCCCGGCGCAGGACGCAAAATCCAAGGAGCGCATGCGTTTCCTGGCTCGCCAGATGGCGGATGCCATGGCGCCCTCCAATTTTGCCGCGACCAATCCCGAATTCATCAAGCTGGCGCTCGAAACCAAGGGCCAGAGCATTACCGATGGCATCAACAACCTGATCAAGGACTTCGAAAAGGGCCGCATTTCGATGACCGACGAATCGGTTTTCGAGGTCGGCAAGAATATCGCGACGACCGAAGGCGCTGTCGTCTATGAAAACGAATTGATGCAGTTGATCCAGTACTCGCCGCTGACGCCCAAGGTTGGCACGCGGCCGCTGGTTGTCGTACCGCCCTGCATCAACAAGTTCTACATCATGGACCTGCAACCGGACAACTCCCTGATTCGCTTCATGGTGGATCAGGGCAACACGGTTTTCCTTGTCTCGTGGCGCAATCCGAGCGAAGCACACGGTCAGGTCGGCTGGGACGATTACCTTGAACACGGCCCGATCACCGCACTGCATATCGCGCAGGAAATCACCAAGGTCAAACAGGTCAATGCCCTCGGCTTCTGCGTCGGCGGCACGATTCTGACGTCGGCATTGGCGGTACTCAAGGAGCGTGGCGAAGATCCTGTTGCTTCGCTGACGCTGCTGACCACCTTGCTCGACTTTTCAGACACCGGCGAAATCGGCCTGTTCATCGACGAACAGGGCGTGACCGCACGCGAAGGCACGATCGGCAAGGGCGGCCTGCTACCGGCGCGTGACCTGGCGAATACCTTCTCGTTCCTGCGTGCCAATGACCTGGTCTGGAATTACGTCACCGGCAACTACCTGAAGGGCGAAAAGCCGAAGGCATTCGACCTGCTCTACTGGAATTCAGATTCAACCAACCTGCCGGGGCCGTTCGCCTGCTGGTACATGCGCAACATGTATCTCGAGAATAATCTCCGTGTGCCGGGCAAACTGGCCATGTGCGGGGCCAACGTCGATCTCGGCAAGCTCGAAATGCCGGTCTACCTGCTGGCGACGCGTGAAGACCATATCGTGCCCTGGCAGTCTGCCTTCCAGAGCACGCGTATTCTCGGTGGCAAGATTCGCTTCGTTCTGGGCGCTTCCGGCCACATTGCCGGCGTCATCAACCCGGTCAGCAAGAACAAGCGCAGCTACTGGGTCAATGAAGATGTGAAAACTGAGGCGGAAGGCTGGTTGACCGCAGCAGAAGAGAAGAAGGGAAGCTGGTGGGCCGACTGGGCTGACTGGCTGAAACCGTTGTCAGGGGAACAGCGGGCACCGCGCAATCCGGGAAATGCCAACTACAAGCCGATCGAACCGGCACCCGGCCGTTATGTCAGGGAACGCGCGGTATAAATACTTCTCGATGAGGGTGTGAAAATGTCGCGAGTTGCATTGGTTACCGGCGGAATGGGCGGTCTCGGCGAGGCGGTCTGCATCAAGCTGGCTGCGTTGGGTTACAAGGTGGTTACGACCTATTCGCCTGGTAATGCCAAGGTCCAGGATTGGCTCAAGGGAATGAACAATATGGGGTATGGCTTCAAGGCCTACCCTTGCGACGTGACCGATTTCGAGTCGGCGCACCAATGTGTCGCAACGGTGACCAAGGACGTTGGCCCTGTCGATGTTCTGGTGAACAATGCCGGCATCACGCGCGACATGACCTTCAAGAAAATGACCAAGAATGATTGGGATGCCGTCATTCATACCAACCTCGATTCCGTCTTCAACATGACCAAGCAGGTCATGGACGGCATGCTTGAGCGCAAGTGGGGTCGCGTCATCAATGTATCGTCGGTCAACGGGCAGAAGGGCGCTTTCGGGCAGACCAACTACTCGGCAGCCAAGGCCGGCATGCATGGCTTCACCAAGGCCCTGGCCCTCGAAGTGGCCAAGCAGGGTGTGACGGTCAACACGATTTCGCCGGGTTATATCGGCACCAAGATGGTTACCGCCATCCCGCAGGAAATTCTCGATTCAAAAATTCTGCCGCAAATCCCGGTCAATCGACTGGGCAAGCCGGAAGAAATCGCCGGCCTTGTTGCCTACCTCGCTTCCGATGAAGCGGCGTTCGTGACCGGGGCCAATATTTCCATCAACGGTGGTCAGCACATGTTCTGATCGCCGGCATTTTTTACCCCGCTTTATTTAATCAAGGAAGGAAAAACTATGACACAACGTGTTGCTCTCGTTACCGGCGCTATGGGTGGTCTTGGAACCGCAATCTGTCAGGAACTGGCCAAGGCTGGCCACAAGGTGGTTGCTTCTTACCATCCGCAGTTCGATAACAAAGAAGAGTGGCTGAAGGAAATGGCTGCTGCTGGCTTCAACGATTTCG
>ERZ724516.2257-NODE-2257-length-10972-cov-3.922873_pt1 | contig 10972 bp, 7 predicted proteins | sample MGYA00376049_ERZ724516 | MGnify/ENA primary metagenome ERZ724516 (study PRJEB28724, sample SAMN07190886) | activated sludge metagenome | isolation source: activated sludge of sewage treatment plant in Hong Hong | place: USA: Christiansburg, Virginia | collected... | reverse complement strand
GTTGACCGCAATAACCGGATACAGGCCGTGGATCGGCCGGTAATGTGGGGTTTTGGCTCGCTCTCGCGTCGCGGCCAGAACAAGGCGCTGGGGGACGTTCACTGTGGCCGGTGCTGCCCGTTGCTAGTAGCGCACGTGCCAGTGCTTGCGAAAAGTGTCGAAAATACTTACACGGCCCAAATTGCTAAAATCGTTTCCCGTTGTGCTGGTGGGCTTTCCAGACGTAGGCATCATGCTTGCTAACTGTTCGAGATCGGTTTTGTGTCAGCCGAGGATGTTGGCGAATTGGAGACGAGAAGCAGATGAAGGAAGCCGAAAATCCGGGTGAGAAAATACTCACAATCCTGCTCGAAGCCCTGACGACAATTTCCTATCTTAGAGGAAATGACGAGCGGGCGGCCAGCATCGCCGAATATGCCCTGGATCAATACGAAAATGCCTTGCGCTGTGCCGGGCGCGCGGAGGGCGTTGGCGAGCTGCAATATTTGCCCGGCCTGTGTCCGGAGCAGCGCAATCTTCTTGCTCTCCGGCGCAGAAACGACAGGCGGTCCATCAACTGCGGCCCGCCCGCAGGGCTGGCGGAACAAAGGCTCGGTGCGGATCGCCGAATGAATTCGGATCGCCGTAGTCAGGAGCAGACATACAGTTGAACTATGCTGCATCAACAAAAAGCCGGCCGGCGTCCAGGGAAAGCGCATCGCCTGCGGCGTGATCACTGTGCGCTGGGCGTAGTCGGTATTTGGTTTTTGGCCAAAATTTCCGGTTGACCGTGGCAACCGCTGCCCAGCGGATCATCAGCACCCGATCACCTTGAATTCCACCCGCCGATCCAGCGCATCGCTGGCGTCGTCGCGGCCGGTGCCGACCATCGTTTGCCGCGAGCCGACGCCGTTGGCGATCATCCGCTTGACCAGTTTCGGCGCCGCTCCTTCCAGGCGCGCCTTGACGAATTCTGCCCGCAACAGCGACAGCCGTTCATTCAAGGGCTCGGGGCCGGTCGGGCTGGTGTGGCCGGTCACTTCCAGGCAACTGCCGACGCCCGATGTGCGCTGGGCGATGGCCTTTAGCCAGACCGGATACGGGCCGCTGAGTTTGGGATCGGTGACAAAAGCCGTCGACCCGGGCCGGAACAGGAATTTGACGGCCAGGCGCCGGTGCTCAAGGCCGTAATCGACGATCTTCCCGAAGGCCGTCGCCGCCTGTTGCTGGTGCCCCAGTTTCCAGTGGGCGAGGTAAATGCCGTTATGGACGCGAAACTGGTTGCCGGCCGGCGTCGCGAGAGCGTTGCCGTAGAGCTCCAGCGCATCCTGATAGCGTCCGGCATCGTAGGCATCGATGGCTTCGGCGACCAGCGCGGCGGCGATGATGCGGTCGAGGTAGAGCGGGTTGATCGGGTCGCCGGCCTTGGTCCCTTGGCAGGTCTTGATGTAGCCCTCGGTCGCCGGGTCCTCCGACCAGGCCGGGGCATCGCGGAAGAAGGCCAGCGGCGTCGGGTCGACGCCATCCGGCAAGGCAAAGGCCAGGCCCTTGCTGACCAGCTTGCCGCTGCGCAGATCGGCCAGCGCCAGGCAAATCCGGTAGGCCTCGCGCGGCCCGGCCGTCTTGCGCTCGGCGTTGACGCCGGTGAAAGTGCCGATCAGCACAAGCGGGCTCTTGGCGACGTTGGCCGCCGAAAACGCCTTGACGTCGAACTGCGGATACTGCTCGCGCATCATGTTGGTCAGGCGGATGCCCATCGCCTGTGTGGCCACCGATTGCGCCCCGGTCATGCCGTCGATCAGCGGGTCGATAACCACCGCGTATTTGGCCTGCGCCGGCATGCCCTCGGCCGGCAGTTTGGCATTCTTGAATAAGGCCGTGGCTGCGCTCAACACGGCCTTGTCGTAGGCCTGGGTCGGCGGCGGGGCAGCGGGTGGCGTGGAAGATGATGGCTGGGAGCTGGTGGCGGGAGCGGCCGGCGTTGCCGGTTTCTCGCGCAGGCTGTCGCAACCCGTGGCGAGAAGGGCGACGCACAACACCGTTATGCAGAACCCGGCGGCACCCGTTTTGTGAAAAATGGTCGTCATTGCTGACACTCCTTCTGAAATACGGCTTGCGCCTCATAGGACAGCGATTCGCCCAACTGAACCCGCGAGAGAAGATCGGCGCAGCGCGCCTTGATCGCCGGCGCCCGCGTTGTTTTGACTTTCTCGTCGAACGGCCGTGCAGCCGGCTTCTGTGCCAGTTTTTCGGTCAGGATCGGCGCTTCTGCGGTCACTGTTACCACAGCTGGTTTCTTCGGCGCCGAGGCCTCGGCCACTGGCGCCGGCTTCGCCACCACCGGGCCGGGGCGCGTCTCTGGCACCTCAGGTTGCCGCGCCTGCGGCGGAACCGCTGCCGGCTCCCGCCCGGACAAAGCCAGGTAGCCGGCCCCGGCCAACAACAGCGCACCGGAAACGGCGACGCCCGCCAACTTGTTTCGCCACCACCCGGATGGCTTGGTTTTGATGCTGGCCAGATCGGCCGGGTCATAGGCCGGGCCAGTTTCTCCGGGCTTCACATCGATTGTCTTCAGAGGCCGTGCCGGTGCCGCGCCATCGGGTTTGCCCAGCAGGTTTTCCAGATCGTCGAGCAACATGCGCAGGCCATCGAAATCCGGCGAGCCATCCCAACCCGTCAGATCGGCCGCCTGAATCTCGCGGAAACCGGCCGGCGGGCGAACGGCTTCAATCATCACCGGCACCAGCTTGCCCAATCGCCGACCTTCGCTGGCCTCCTCGTACACCCACTCGCTTTCGATCGACTTGGCAGACCACAGGACCACCATGCAGCGCATGTCTTCGAGCGCATGCTCCAGCACGCTGCGCCAGGTTTCCCCGGCCGGAATCCGTCGATCCCACCAGACGCTCCAACCGGCCGAACCAAGCACCTCGGCAACCCGTCGCGCCGTCTCCCGGTCACGCTCGGTATAACTCAGGAATATATCGGTCATTTCCTCCCCCGCTGAGGCCAGAAAAGCCGGAAAAGCCATCAATCCGCCAGCCCTGCTCAGTCGGCAGGCAGTGCGTTCGACGCCAGAGAGCCGGCCAACCTCAGCTAGTCGACCGCGGAAATAATATTCCGTTCAATTAAATGAAGGGAAGGCGCCGGGCAGCGGTTTGTTCAAGAGCCCTGCAAAATCAGAAATGTTCAAGGGCTGCATGGCTGTCTCAAAATCGGCTATTGGTCAGAGTCATGCGGCAATGCGCCGGCTATTTGCCGTTTTGCAGGAAATCACGTTGTAGGGCAGCTTGCCGGTCCGGCGAACACACACTTCGTGCCCTCACTTAGGAAAGATCCAAGCTTGCTGCCCCGGGGTGGTGCGCCGAGTTGGCCGGCGCGGAACGTCAATATCTTGAATGTGGGGCGGCTGCAGCATAATGAAAGCAGGCGTCGCCAGCGTTCGTTTGGCCTTTTATGGAAAAATCAATTTGCTGGCCAACCAAAGCATTCGACATGCCTTGCGTCATTGTAGCCAGGGCATGGCTATTGCTTCTATCACTGCCAACCTCCGTCGGAATCAACTGAAAATGCACAAGATCAAGAGTCTGCTCGTTGCCAACCGCAGCGAGATCGCCATTCGCGTGCTACGCGCCGCTTCAGAGCTGGGCATACGCACCGTCGGCATTTTCTCCAACGAGGACCGCTTTGCCTTGCACCGCTTCAAGGCTGACGAATCGTATCTGGTTGGCGCCGGTAAGAAGCCGATTCAGGCCTATCTCGATATTGACGACATCATTCGCATCGCCAAGGAAGCCAATGTCGATGCGATTCACCCCGGTTACGGCTTTCTTTCCGAGAACCCCGATTTTGCCGATGCCTGCGCCAAAGCCGGCATTGCCTTCATTGGCCCAAAGGGCGAGGTCATGCGCCTGCTCGGCAACAAGGTTGCGGCGCGCAATGTCGCCATTGCTGCCGGTGTGCCGGTGGTGCCTGCGACAACTGCATTGCCTGACGACATTGAAGGGGCCAAGAAAATGGCTGCCGAGGTCGGCTATCCCCTGATGCTGAAAGCCAGTTGGGGCGGTGGTGGACGTGGCATGCGGGTGATCGAGACGGAAGCCGATCTGGCGCCGATGATGGAATTGGCCAAACGTGAAGCGCTGGCTGCTTTTGGCAATGACGAGGTTTATCTGGAGAAACTGGTGCGCCGTGCCCGCCACGTTGAGGTCCAGGTGCTCGGTGACAAGCATGGCAATCTGGTGCACCTTTTCGAGCGCGATTGTTCGGTGCAGCGGCGTAACCAGAAGGTGGTCGAACGGGCGCCGGCGCCTTACATGGACGAAGCGACCCGTCAGGAACTTTGCGCCTCGGCGCTGCGTCTGGCGCGGGCAGTCAAGTACAGCCATGCCGGGACGGTTGAATATCTTTATGACGTCGATGACAGCAAATACTATTTCATCGAGGTCAATCCGCGCATACAGGTCGAGCATACGGTGACCGAACAGGTGACCGGCGTCGATATCGTCAAGGCGCAGATTCGGGTGACCGAAGGCGCCAGGATTGGTGACGAAACGTCCTTCATTCCGCAGCAAAAGGATATTTCACTGCGTGGGCACGCACTGCAGTGCCGGGTGACGACCGAAGACCCGGAAAACAACTTCACCCCGGATTACGGCAAGATCGCTGTCTATCGCAGCGCTGCCGGTTTCGGGATTCGCCTCGACGCCGGTACGGCCTATGGCGGGGCGGTCATCACGCCTTATTACGATTCGTTGCTGGTCAAGGTCACTGCCTGGGGGCACACGCCGGATGAGGCGGCGGCGCGGATGGATAGAGCTTTGCGCGAATTTCGCGTGCGCGGGCTGGCGACCAATTTGCAGTTTCTCGAAAACGTCATTGCCCATCCGCTGTTCCGCTCCGGGGAATGCACGACGCGCTTTATCGACACGACGCCGGAACTCTTCCATTTCCAGAAGCGACGCGACCGCGCCACCCGCCTGATCCGCTTCCTCGGCGAAGTTACGGTCAACGGCAATCCCGAGATGAAAAACCGCATTCTGCCCAAGCTACCGCTGGCACTGCCAATCAAGCCGGTTTGCGATCTCACCAGGGCGATTTCGCCGGGTACGCGTGACCGCCTCAAGGAACTCGGTGCCGCCGGCTTTGCGCAATGGATGAAAGATCAGCCGCAAGTTTTGCTGACTGACACAACGATGCGTGACGCCCATCAATCGCTCTTCGCTACCCGCATGCGTTCGCGCGACATGATCGAGGTCGCCCCGCACTACGCCCGCATGCTGCCGCAGTTGTTCTCGCTGGAGTGCTGGGGCGGTGCGACCTTTGACGTGGCCATGCGCTTCATCAAGGAAGATCCGTGGGAGCGCCTGACGCGCTTGCGTGAAGCAACGCCGAACATTCTTTTCCAGATGCTGCTGCGTGCTTCCAATGCCGTCGGTTACACCAATTATGCCGACAATGTCGTGCGTTATTTTGTCCAGCAGGCGGCCAAAAACGGCGTCGATGTCTTCCGCGTTTTCGATTCCCTGAACTGGGTCGACAACATGCGCGTGGCGATGGATGCCGTAATCGAGAGCGGCGCCTTGTGCGAGGGCGCGCTGTGCTACACCGGCGACCTGTTCGATCAAAAGCGCAGCAAATATGACCTGAAATACTACGTCGGCCTCGCCAAACAGCTCGAAAAGGCTGGCGCGCACATTCTTGGCATCAAGGACATGGCTGGTGTCTGCAAGCCGCGCGCGGCGCACGAACTGGTGCGCGTGCTCAAGCAGGAGGTTGGCTTGCCGATTCACTTTCACACACACGACACCAGTGGCATCTCGGCCGCTTCCGTGCTCGCCGCCATTGATGCGGGGTGCGATGCCGTCGATGGCGCACTCGATTCGATGAGTGGCCTGACTTCGCAGCCCAATCTCGGCTCCATTGCCGCTGCGCTTGCCGGTTCGCCGCGCGATCCCGGCCTCGACCTCGCTGCCATGCAGGCGCTTTCGCACTATTGGGAAGGTGTGCGCCGTGCTTATGCGCCTTTCGAGGCGGACATGAAGGCCGGCACCTCGGATGTCTATAACCACGAGATGCCTGGCGGCCAGTACACCAACTTGCGCGAACAGGGACGGGCGATGGGGCTGGAGCCGCGCTGGCCTGAAGTGTCCAAGACCTACGCTGATGTGAATGTTCTTTTTGGCGACATCGTCAAGGTCACGCCAACCTCAAAAGTGGTGGGTGACATGGCGTTGTTCATGGTCGCCAACGATCTCAAGCCGGCCGATGTTCTCGATCCCGAGCGTGAAATCGCTTTTCCGGAATCGGTCATTTCGTTATTCAAGGGGGAACTCGGCTTTCCGCCCGATGGCTTTCCGAAGGAACTGGAGCGCAAGGTCTTGCGTGGTGCAGCGCCGATGTCGGGGCGTGCCGGGGAGTATCTGCCAGCCGTCGATCTCGAGGCCAAGCGTGCCGAGGCGGAGCACCTGATCGGACGCAAACTCAGCGATACCGACCTCGCGTCTTATCTGATGTATCCCAAAGTCTTCAAGGACTACGCCGAGCATCGCCGCGAATTCAGCGACGTTTCCTTGTTGCCGACCTCAGCCTTCTTCTATGGTCTGCTTGATCGTGAAGAAATTTCGGTCGATATCGAAAAAGGCAAGGCGCTGATCGTGCGCCAGACCGGCCGCTCGGATACCGTCGACGAGGAGGGGCGGATCAAGGTCTTTTTCGAGATCAACGGCCAACCGCGCACGGTGCGCGTCGCCAAGGCGGGGCAGGCGGGCAATGTGCGCAGCAAGCCGAAGGCGGAAGAGGGGAATCTCAAACATATCGGTGCGCCGATGCCCGGCATGGTGGTTACCATTGCGGTCAAGACCGGTCAGAAAGTCAGGAAGGGTGATCCGCTACTCTCCATCGAGGCGATGAAGATGGAAACGATGCTCACCGCCGACCGCGACGCCACGGTGCATGCGCTTCATGTCCGTTCGGGTGAAACCATCAACGCCAAGGATTTACTGCTGGAACTCGACTGAGCGGCTGCGTTTTGCCGGCAAAAAAAGGCCAGAATGCAAACTGAGCTTCCCCGGAATCTTCTTCTTTCAACATTCAACCAGTTTGGTCCAGCGTTGTTTCTCCGTGAAATGTCGGTTCACGTTGAGATGCTGGATTCAGCCCAGGATTAGAGCTTCTGACGATGCAAAGATTACGCATTCGACATCTGACGGAATATTTGTTCCCAACTCAGGTGACGCTCAACCAGCACAGACTCTTGCTGCGTCCACGCGAAGGGCATGACGTGCGTATCGAGACTTCCAGGCTGGAAATCACACCTGCGCCCCATATCAAATGGCAACGCGATGTGTTCGATAACTCCCTGGCGGTGGTCAACTTCCCGGAGCGTTCGGACAAATTGATTATCGCCAGCGATGTCGTTATCCAGCATTTCGAGCAAGCGCCTTTTGATTTCCTTGTTGATGACTATGCAGTGCGCTACCCGTTCTTGTATGCGGGGGGCGAGCAGGTTGATCTGGCGGCTTTTCAGCGGCTGGTTTTTCCCAGCGATCAAAAAATCATAAACAACTGGCTGCTGCAGTTCGGGTTATACGGCATGGAGACCTTGGGCTTGCTGATAAAGTTGAATCAGGCGATCAGCAACCAGTTTCGCTATCAGGTGAGGGAAGAACCTGGTGTCCAGTCGCCCGCGCAGACGCTGGCCCAGCGCAGTGGATCCTGCCGCGACTACGCCACGCTTTTCATCGAGGCTTGCCGCTGCCTCGGTTTGGCCGGTCGCTTTGTCAGCGGGTATTTGCATGCCCCGGAGACCGAGGCCGGTAATGCCTCGACCCATGCCTGGGCGGAGATCTACCTGCCGGGAACGGGGTGGAAAGGCTTCGATCCGACGTCCGGTGTGGTAACCAGTAGCCAGCATATTGCCGTTGCGGTTGCGCGTGACCCTGAAGCGGTGCCTCCCGTCTCTGGCAGTTTCACTGGGCTAGGCGACGCAACGCCGACAATGCGGGTCAATGTGCAAGTCAACTTGCTGGCCTGAATCGCTTGAAGAGACGGTCGGCATTGTTTTTAGTGACAGTGCTCGTTACTACTCGACAGAGTGCAAGCTTCATGGAGCAGGCTGACAGCAGTAAATGCCTTACTTCACGCCTTCATCCGGGAGTTTTTCGGTCTCGGAGGGATTCGGCGGTTTCAGTTCACTGAATCGCCCGTTTGAACGCTGTTACCAACGGGAATGCAAATTGCGCACCAAGAATTGCTGTGCCGTCAGGCTGAACGCAACGACAAACGCGTCGGGCTAGTTTGCGAAGGGCTTTCCGGCGCCAGTCAGCGTCCGGGATATTTCAATTTTGGGCAAAATTTCCGGTTGACCGTGGGAGTTGCGTGCAGCCGGCCGTTCAAGGGGCGGCGAAGCCGAAGTCAGGGCCGCCGATGTCCAACATGGCGCTGATGGCGCATTCATCGGACCCTTACGGCGCATCAAGCCCCCAGAACTTGAGGATGTGGTAGCTGGAGCAGATTCCGACGTCCAGGATGAAGGGCGCAGCCTTACCGCACTGGTTGGCGGCTGTGCCGGGGGCTATCGGCGTGCCGTGGCCCATGCCGTTGATCAGCACTGTCTCGACCAGCGTCTTGCCGTTGCTATCCTTGTACTGCTTGTGCGCCTGGCCGTTGATCCTGTCCTCGCTATCGGGAACCTGATCGATGCCGAGCACGTTGGTCCATTGGTCCACGAGTTCTCGCTGGTCCTGCGGGTTGACCGTGCCATCCGTTGTCCCCTGCCAGATCGAGACGCGCGGGAACGGTCCGCCGTGGTTCGAAGCGCTGCGCACCAGCGTGCCCCACTGGGCCGGTGTCAAATCCTTCATCGGCGCGACCTGGCCAGACAGGCTGACGCCGCATTGACCGAGCGCCTCGCTCGCATTGTTGGCGCACTTGTAGGGGACGCCGGCGACGATGGCGCCCCCGGCAAAGACTTCCGGATAGGTTGCGAGCATCACCGCGGTCATGGCGCCACCGGCTGAGAGGCCGGTGACATGGATTTTTTTCGGGTCGACGCCGGCATCGGTTTTGAGCTTGTCGATCATCTGGCGGATGGACAGGGCTTCACCCTTGTCGCGCTCGTTGTCGCCGCGTTCGAACCAGTTGAAGCACTTCGACGAGTTATTGGCCGGCTGCTGTTGCGGTAGCAACAGCGCGAAACGGTACTGGTCGGCGAACCTGGTCCAGCCCGGCTCGTCATCGTAAGCCGCCGCCTCCTGCCGGCAGCCGTGCAGGGCGACGACCAGCGGACGCGAGGCGCCGAGATTGGCCGGCAGGTACTGGCACATTTTGAGATTGCCCGGGTTGGTGCCGAAGCCGCTGACTTCGCTCAGCGGCGCAGCGCAACTGCTTGCCGGGGCGGCGCATAGCCACGGGAACCAGATGCACCACCAGGATTGGGCGGACGCCGTCAGCGGTAGCGCCAGCAACAGCGTCAGCGTGACGGCGTTGATCCAGCGCTTGCCTGGCCTGGTTTGGGGTGATTTTTCAGGAACAGCCGGGCTTGTATTCATGTTGCGCATCCATCGAACGGGAATATGTGAGGTGGATACTACTCGAATGAACCGGGTTATGTTCCCGAGAATATCTGAGCATTGGACTTGAGGCAGGAGGTTCAACGGCCTTCGTTAAATGTCCGGGATCTTTTCAAATTTGGCCGAAATTCCGGGTTGACCGTGGGAATGTCCTGCCCAGGGGCCGATTTCGTTCCCGCGGCCTGGACACTCCCGGGACTTGCCTTCGCGGCAGGCGAGGCGGGAACCCGGAAAATGCAGGCCGCTGAATCCCCGCCCGCGCCGGGATAATGCTTAGCCGAACGGTATCGAAGCCCAAGGGCATTCACAGGGTTTTCAAATACTCGACCAGGGCGTCCTTTTCGCTGGCTGACAACCCCGTGCCGAACTCGTGCCCCTGGTTGCCGCCGCCCTTGCTGGCGGTGTCGAACTTGGTGCCAGTGCGTTGGGCTTCGGGCGTGTCGGTGACGAAGCCGACGTTCTTCTGGTCATAAACGTCGTAGCCGCGCCAGAAAACCTTGGAGCGCTTGGCGGCTGGTTCGAGCAGGTCGCGCAGGGTGGGCACCGAGCCATTGTGGAGGTAGGGCGCGTGCAGCCAGATGCCGTCGAGGTCGAGGCCACCATGCTACCAACCGGCCAAATTTACGGCAGACCAAGAGTGGGCGAATCCCATGTGCAATCATGCGCTCAGGGCTTTGAAACCTGTGCCTTCCGGCTGACCGGGAAATTCTGGCCATGGGTCTCGCGCATCGGGAACTGCTCCACCTTGAACAACTCCAGCGAAATCCGCGACACTTCCTTTTCCACGTAGTCCGCTAGTTCGCCCACCTCCACCAAGCCATTTCTATTGATGTCGGCGTCACCCTGCAGGCCGCGGATCAGCGTGCCGGTGAAGATGCCTCGTTGGTTGTCGGGGCTCTCCAGCGCCATGCGCCGATCACCCGCGGCGGCCAGCACGACGCGTCCGCTCAGTCGGGCGAAGCGGTCGATGGAACCTTTGTCACCGAGATCGCGACCGGCCACCTTCATGAAGGCGCCGGAACTGCAGGTGTCCAGGAGCACGAGGTTCTTGCTCGCCTTGATGCGGGATAATAGTTCTTGCAGCCGTGGGCCGCTCAGCGCCTGGTCCTTGATCGCCGCCTGGCCCGTATAACGCAACTCCCAGGGCAGGTAGTAGTACTCGCCGTCATCCAGCGAAGTGCCGTGTCCAGCCAGATAAAGCACGAAAAGATCGGCCGGTTTGACCCGTGCAGCGAATCCCTCCAGTTCCCGGACGATGCGCTCGCGTGTTGCCTCGCTCTCCGAAAGGACGACCGGCGTTGCCACCTGAGCCGCGGCAGCAAATCCTTGAGCACCGAGGGTCTTGGCGAATGCCACCGCATCGCCTGCGGCGAAGCGAACGCCTTGCGGGTGCAACTCGGCCTGGTCAAGCGCCGCGGCAA
>ERZ724516.2256-NODE-2256-length-10972-cov-5.031602_pt1 | contig 10972 bp, 10 predicted proteins | sample MGYA00376049_ERZ724516 | MGnify/ENA primary metagenome ERZ724516 (study PRJEB28724, sample SAMN07190886) | activated sludge metagenome | isolation source: activated sludge of sewage treatment plant in Hong Hong | place: USA: Christiansburg, Virginia | collected... | reverse complement strand
GACGCACCAGTGGGTGCCCGGCGCGACCTGGCTGATGATCCACCTCGTGCTGCTCAGCACCCCTGGCTACAACTGGCTTGAGGAAGCCGGTGCCCGCGCTCTTGCCGAGCAGGGCGCTGTCGCTGCCTCGAACTAGGCCGTGGCCTTCGTTGCGGGCGGCGGTCAACCGCCGTCGCCCGTGACATAAAGGGAACGTCACCTTCCGGCACGCGCATCCCGCGCCCGTTGCGCGCCCGGACCAAGCGGAGAGAGAAGCATGGCATTGCTCAGCTTCGAACGAAAATACCGCGTGCCCGGTGGCACGCTGGTCGGCGGGAACCTGTTCGACTTCTGGGTGGGTCCCTTTTACGTCGGCTTCTTCGGCGTCACGACCTTCTTCTTTGCCGTCCTTGGCACGATCCTGATCTTCTACGGCACCGCGCTGGAAGGCGTCTGGAACCCCTGGCTGATCTCGATCGACCCGCCGGCCATCGAATACGGGCTGGCCTTTGCGCCCCTGCGTGAAGGCGGGCTGTGGCAACTGGTCACCATGTGCGCGGCCGGAGCCTTCATCAGCTGGGCTCTGCGCGAGGTGGAAATCTGCCGCAAGCTGGGCATGGGCTATCATGTGCCGGTCGCCTTCGGCTTTGCCATCCTGGCCTATCTGACGCTGGTGGTGTTCCGGCCGATCCTGATGGGGGCCTGGGGCTATGCCTTTCCCTACGGGATCTTCACCCATCTCGATTGGGTGTCGAACACCGGCTACAATTACGGCAACTTCCACTACAACCCGGCGCACATGATCGCGGTGAGCTTCTTTTTCACCAACGCGCTGGCCCTTGCCCTGCACGGGGCGCTGATCCTGTCGGCGGCCAACCCCGAAAAGGGCCGCGAAATGCGGACGCCGGATCATGAGGACACCTTCTTTCGCGATCTGATCGGCTATTCGGTCGGCACGCTGGGCATTCACCGGCTGGGCCTTCTGCTGGCGCTGAACGCGGCGTTCTGGTCGGCGGTCTGCATCGTGATTTCCGGCACCATCTGGTTCGACCAGTGGGTCGTCTGGTGGGACTGGTGGCTGCAACTGCCGTGGTGGGCCGACATTCCGGGAGGCGTAAATGGCTGAGTATCAGAACATCTTTACCCAGGTGCAGGTCCGCGGCGCCCCCGAACTCGGGATGGTCGAGGGCGTGGACCTGGCCAACCGGACCCGGGGCGCGCGCTTTTCCAACCTGATGGGCTGGATCGGCAACGCCCAGCTTGGCCCGGTCTATCTGGGGACCATGGGCACGATCTCGCTCTTTGCGGGCTGCGTGTGGTTCTTCATGGTGGGGGCCTGGTACTGGGATCAGGCGGGCTACAATCCGGCGGTGTTCCTGCGCGACCTGTTCTGGTTCTCGCTGGACCCGCCGTCCCCGGAATACGGGCTGCGCTTTCCGCCGATGGCAGAGGGCGGCTACTGGCTGATCGCGTCGTTCTTCCTGTTGATCAGCGTGCTGGCCTGGTGGGTCCGCACCTATCTGCGGGCGCAGGCCCTGGGGATGGGCAAGCATGTGTGCTGGGCCTTTGCCAGTGCCATCTGGCTGTTTCTGGTGCTGGGGCTGATCCGTCCGATCCTGATGGGGTCGTGGTCGGAAGCCGTGCCTTACGGCATCTTCAGCCACCTGGACTGGACCAACAACTTCAGCCTGACCTACGGCAACCTGTTCTACAACCCGTTCCACGCGCTTTCGATTGCGTTCCTGTATGGCTCGGCGCTGCTGTTTGCGATGCACGGGGCGACGATCCTGGCGGTCAGCCGCTTTGGCGGCGACCGGGAGCTGGAGCAGATCGTGGACCGGGGAACCGCATCCGAACGCGCCGCCCTGTTCTGGCGCTGGACGATGGGTTTCAATGCCACGATGGAAGGCATCCATCGCTGGGCCTGGTGGTTCGCGGTGCTGGTCACGCTGACCGGCGGCATCGGGATCCTGCTGACCGGCACGGTCGTCGACAACTGGTACGTCTGGGCACAGGAACACGGCTACGCGCCGTTGGAGTGAGGAAACGTGATGTCTGACAAACCCTACTTTCACGAGCCGGACCACACCATCCACCTGCGGGTCTGGGCCCTTGGGCAGATGGTCTGGGGGGCGTTCCTGGCCGGGGTCGCGCTGGTCGCGGTGCTGGCGGTGCTGGCGGTGATCTACGTCGCCGGGCAGTTCCTGCCTGCCGACAGCAAGACCGCGCCCGACCCGAACACCTGGGACACCGTGGATCGCGGCGAGCCCTGAGCATGACTTCGGGGGGCGGGCGCACCTGCCCCCTGCCAACCATCCGGGCACTTGCCAGCCCGGCTCCGGGGCGCACCACAGCCCGGTTCCCTTCCTGTTGGCGACAGGGACCTGGTGCCGTGTGGACCCGTTCCATACGGCACTTTTTTCACTGGGAGGCCATGATGGACCAAGACAGCCGCACCCCGACCCTGGACCGCGTGGCCGGGCCTGCCGATCTGAAGCAGCTTACGGATGCCGAGCTTGGCCTGCTGGCGCAGGAATTGCGCGTCGAGACGGTCGAGACGGTCAGCCGCACGGGCGGGCATCTGGGGTCGTCGCTGGGGGTGGTCGAGCTGACGGTGGCGATCCACGCCGTCTTCAACACGCCGTTCGACAAGCTGATCTGGGACGTGGGCCACCAGTGCTATCCGCACAAGATCATCACCGGGCGGCGCGACCGGATGGGGACGTTGCGGCAGAAGGGCGGGCTTTCGGGCTTCACCAAACGGTCGGAAAGCGACTTTGACCCGTTCGGCGCGGCGCATTCGTCAACGTCGATCAGCGCGGCGCTGGGGTTCGCGATGGGGCGCAAGCTGGGGATGCCGGTCGGCGACACGGTGGCGGTGATCGGCGACGGGGCGATCACGGCGGGCATGGCCTATGAGGCGATGAACCACGCCGGCCACCTGAAGGAACGGCTGTTCGTCATCCTGAACGACAATGACATGTCCATCGCCCCCCCGGTCGGCGCGATGTCGGCCTATCTGAACGCGATTGCCGAAAAGGGCCCGCTGGCCATGCTGAAGGCCGCGGCCGAGGGGCTGGAGGCGTCGCTGCCCGGCCCGGTGCGTGACGGTGCCCGCCGGGCGCGGTCGCTGGTCACCGGCCTTCCGGGCGGGGGCACCTTGTTCGAGGAGTTCGGCTTTGACTACATCGGCCCGATTGACGGGCATGACATGGGGCAATTGCTGGCAACCTTGCGTGCCGCCAAGGCGCGGGCGACGGGGCCGGTGCTGATCCATTGCGTCACGGTCAAGGGCAAGGGCTATGCCCCGGCGGAAGGCGCGGATGACAAGTATCACGGGGTCGCCAAGTTTGATGTGGCGACCGGGGTGCAGGCCAAGGGCAAGTCGAACGCGCCCAGCTATACCCAGGTCTTCGGCGAGAAACTGACCGAGATGGCCGCGCGCGATCCGCGCATCGTGGCGATCACGGCGGCGATGCCGGGGGGCACGGGCCTCGACATCCTGCAAAGGCGCTTTCCGGCGCGGGTGTTCGATGTCGGCATCGCCGAACAGCATGGCGTGACCTTTGCGGCAGGTCTTGCGGCCAGTGGCATGCGGCCGTTCTGCGCGATCTACTCCAGCTTCCTGCAGCGCGGCTATGACCAGATCGTGCATGACGTCGCCCTGCAGAACCTGCCGGTCCGGTTCGCCATCGACCGGGCCGGGCTGGTCGGACAGGACGGTGCGACCCATGCCGGGGCCTTTGACATCGGGTTCCTGTCGGCCTTGCCCAACATGACCGTGATGGCGGCGGGGGACGAGGCGGAACTGGTTCACATGATGGCCACCGCCGCAGCCCATGACCAGGGGCCGATCGCGTTCCGCTATCCGCGCGGCGAGGGGGTTGGCGTGGACCTGCCCGCGCGCGGCGAGGTGCTGCAGATCGGCAAGGGCCGGATGATCCGCGACGGGGATCGGGTGGCGCTTTTGTCCTTTGGTGCCCATCTGGCCGAGGCCCTGGCGGCCGCGGATGTGCTGGAGGCCGAAGGGATCAAGGTCACAATCGCCGATGCCCGCTTTGCCAAGCCCCTGGACACCGGGCTGATCGACCGGCTGATCGCCGATCACGGCGCGCTGGTGACGCTGGAACAGGGCTCGGTCGGGGGCTTTGGCGCGCAGGTGCTGCAGTATCTGGCGGGCTCGGGCGGTCTGGACCGGGGGCGGCTGATCCGGACGCTGACGCTGCCCGACCGCTTTATCGACCAGGCGAGCCCGGCGCAGATGTATGACGAGGCCGGGCTGACCGCCGTCCAGATCGCCGCGACCTTGCGCGGGTTGGACGCAAGGCTGGCCCAGGGCGTCGTGCCGCTGCGCAGGCCCGTCGGCAAGGCTTGATTTTCCCCCGCCGTAGGGCCAGCCTTGGCCCCGGGACGTGGGAGAGTTTTGAAGATGTGGGATTTCAGCCTGTCCAGGGCCTTTGGCCTGATGCTGCGCACCTGGCCCTTCCTGCTGTTCCGGGCGGTGGTCTATTTCGGCATCGCCGCAGCCCTGGTCGTGGTGACGGGCACCGGCGCGGGTGTGGGCTATGGCGTGGGCATGTTCGGCGACGCAGAGTTTCAGGCGGGCAGCACGTTCTGGGGCGGCGCTGTCGGGTTCGGGCTGACGGCGGGGGTGGTCTTCTTCCTGCGCGACTATCTGCTGTACATGGTCAAGGCGGGCCACATCGCGGTTCTGGTCGAATTGCTGGACAACAGGCCGATCCCCGGCGGGCAGGGCCAGATCGCCTATGCCCGGACCATCGTGGCGGACCGGTTCGGCCAGGCCTCGGCACTGTTCGCGCTGGATCAGCTGGTCAAGGGGGTGATCAACCTGATCACCGGACTGACCGAGGGGCTTTTGTCGATCCTGCCGATCCCGGGCCTTGACCGGCTGATGGGCGCGGTGCGGGCCTATCTGCGGCTGGCGGTCGGGCTGGTGGACGAGGTGATCCTGGCCCATGCCATCCGCGAACGGTCCGACAACGCCTGGGAGGCGGCGCATGACGGGCTGGTCCTTTATGCCCAGAACGCGCGCCCGATGCTGGTCAATGCGGCCTGGCTGACGCTGATCACCTGGGTCCTTGCCTTTGTCGTCTTTGCCCTGATGATCGCTCCCGCCGCTGCGGTCGTCTGGCTGCTGCCTGGCGACAGCACCGCCGGCATGTTCATCTTTGCCGTCGTCTTTGCCTGGGCCGTGAAGGCCGCCGTGATCGAGCCCTTTGCCCTGGCCTGCCTGCTGCAGGTGTTCTTCAAGGTGTCCGAGGGCCAGGTCCCGAAACCCGAATGGCGTGGCCGGTTGGCGCAGGCATCGACCAAGTTCCGCACGCTGGGGGAACGCGCGCTGAACTGGCGTCCGACCCCTGCGGCACAGGATGATGGCGCGGCTTAGGCCTTTGCTGCGGCAAAGCGGCCAAATCCCTGACTTTGCGGCAAAGCCCCGTTGCGGGGTGGCGGCTTCTGTGGCAAGACTCGGGCAAGCGCAATCAAACCGATGAGTTCAGAATGAGCGAATTCTCCACCCGCCGCGTGATGATGGTGGATACGCAAGTCCGCCCGTCGGACGTGACCAAGTTCCCGATCATCGACGCGATGCTGTCCATCCCGCGTGAGGCCTATGTTCCCGCCGACCGGCGCGAGGCGGCCTATGTCGGCGAAAACCTGGTGCTTGCGCAGGGCCGGGTGATGCTGGAGGCGCGGACGCTGGCCAAGCTTCTGGACGCGCTGGACATTCAACCGGGCGAGATGGTCCTGGATCTGGGCTGCGGGCTTGGCTATTCGGCAGCCGTGATCGCACGGCTGGCCGAAACCGTCGTGGCCGTCGAAGGCGACGAGGCGCTGGCGGTCGAGGCGGGGCGGATCCTGTCCGAGGCGGGCGTCGACAATGCCATCGTGGTCACCGGGCCTCTGGCGGCGGGGGCTGCGAAACATGCGCCCTATGACGTGATCACCCTGGAAGGCGGCGTCGAGACCGTGCCCGCAGTGCTTTTGGCGCAGCTCAAGGACGGTGGCCGGATCGGGGCCATCTTCATGGACGGCGCGGTCGGGACGGTGAAGGTCGGCTACAAGTCCGGTGACCAGGTCACCTGGCGCGCGGTCTTCAACGCGACGGCCCCGCTGCTGGACGGTTTCGCCCGTCCAAAGGCTTTCGTGCTTTAGGCCTCTGGCCCTGTCCGCCCCGGGCGTGCGGCCCGGTCGGACCTGACGGAACGTGGCCTGCGGCTGTCCCGCAGGCAAGGAAGGCAGAAACGACATGCGGACGTGGCTTCGGGCGATGGTGGTGGCGGTGGCCGGTCTGGCCGTTCCAGGCGGGGCAGGGGCCGAAACCTTGACCGACGCGCTGATCGCGGCCTATCGCAATTCCAACCTTCTGGACCAGAACCGCGCCGTTCTGCGCGCGGCGGACGAAGACGTGGCGCTGGCCGTGTCCACCCTGCGCCCGGTCGTGGCGCTGCGGGCGCAGTCCGGCTATGGCTGGTCCGAAATCAACACACCGGCCGGCAAGTCGGTCGCCGAGGGGCTGAGCGCCTCGCTGACCTTGACCGCCGACCTGACGCTGATCGACTTTGGCCGCAACCGGCTGGGGATCGAGATCGCCCGGACCAGTGTGCTGGCCACCCGGCAGGCGCTGGTCCAGATCGAGCAAGAGGTCCTGCTGGCGGCGGTGCAGGCCTATGTCGACGTGCGGCTAAGCCAGGAAATCGTGGCGCTGCGCCAGTCGAACTTTCGGCTGATCACGCAGGAATTGCGCGCCGCACAGGACCGGTTCGACGTGGGCGAGGTGACCCGCACCGATGTCGCCATTGCCGAGGCGCGGCTTGCGGCCTCGCGGTCGGCGCTGGCGGCGGCCGAGGGCGACCTTCTGGTCGCGCGTGAGGCCTACAAGGCCGCGACCGGGGCCTATCCGGGCAAGCTGGCCGCGCTGCCAAAGGCCCCGGCGCTGCCCGGCTCGCTGGAGGAAGCGCAGGGCGTGGCGCGGGCGACGCACCCGCTGATCCGGCAGGCGCAGCATCTGGTGACGATTTCCGGCCTGCAGATCGACCTGGCCCGCGCGGCGATGAAGCCGACGATCGGCATGGGCGTGACGCTGGGCACCGATGACGAAGGCCTGGATTCGGCCAGCCTTGGCCTGTCGCTGAACCAGACGCTTTATGCGGGCGGGCGGCTGTCGGCGCTGCTGCGGCAGGCGATTGCCGGGCAGGACCGGTCGCGTGCGGCGCTGCAACAGACGGCGGTCGTGGTGTTGCAGAACGTGGGCGTGGCCTGGGCCGGGCTGCGCGTCGCCGGCGCCTCGATCGAGGCGTCGGATCGCCAGATCCGCGCGGCGCAGACCGCATTCGACGGCGTGCGCGAAGAGGCGCAGCTGGGCGCGCGGACGACGCTGGACGTGCTGGACGCGGAACAGGAACTTCTGGACGCGCGCAACGCCCGTCTGCAGGCCGAAGCGCAGCGCTATGTCGGTGTTTATCAGGTTCTGGCAACAATGGGCCTGCTGACGGTGGATCATCTACAGCTTGGCATCGCCACCTATGACCCCGAGGCCTATCTGAAAGCCGTCGAGAAAGCGCCCGCGCACAGCGCACAGGGCAAGAAGCTTGATCGAATTCTGGAAAAGATCGGCGACTGAACCTCACTTGCGACGCTGACACGCGAAAACTGTTGCCGGGCATGGGCTTGGCGCGCTAGGTTCGGGCGTGGGGGCACGTTCGGTCGCGGACATTGGAAGGCGCAGATGACAGAACCGCTTAGCTCTAACGAGATCGAGGATGTCGTTTCCTCGGTCCGCAGACTGGTGTCCACCGACCAGCGTCCCAAACCGTTGACCCGTGATCTTGGCCCGGACAAGCTGCTTTTGACCCCGTCGCTGCGGGTCGTGTCGGACAATCCGGCCCCGGTGGCGATGGCGCCGCTGATCCTGCAGAACGCCATGCCCGGCGACGCGGGGGACGACCGGCTGCATCTGGTCGAGGCGGAATGGGAAGACGAGCTGTGGACCGCGCCCGAGCCGCCTCTGGCCGAACTGGCGCTCGGTGCCGAAGAGGCGGAAGTGCTGGCCGCCGTGACGCCCTGGCCCGAGGTCGCGGCGGGGGCCACAGGGCCCGACGCAGCGCCCGATGCCATGGCCGACACCGCGTGGCCCGAGGCCGAGGCCGACTGGGTCGAAGACGCCGCCCCTGACGAAGACTCGTCGGACGATGACGTGGACGTCGCCGAAATGCTGACCGCCGCGGTGGTCGAGGATGAGGCGTTTCAGCGCCTGGACCAGGCCGAACTGCATGCATTGGTCCGGGCGATGGTGCGCGAGGAACTGCAGGGCAATCTGGGCGAACGGATCACCCGCAACGTGCGCAAGCTGGTCCGGGCCGAGATCAACCGCGCTTTGGCCGCCCGCGCGCTGGACTGACGCAACGACGCACCCCACAAAAGACAACGCGCCCCATGGGGCGCGTTTTTCGTGGCGGCTGTAGCCCGGTTCTGTAGCCCGGTTCAGGCGGCTTCGGCCTGGTCTGCTTCCAGCGCGTGCCGGCGTTCGGATTCTTCGCGCGACAGGGCGACCGAGGTGCGGATGCCTTTCGACACAAACTCCATCAGGCCCTTGACCACGCGTTCGTTCGGGTCGATCCCGGCGCAGGACAGCACTTCGCGTCCGTCACGCGACCGCGCCCAGCGGGCGATCTGGTCCGGGCCATTGCCATATTTCTTGTCGTCGGCAATGGCATCATCCAAAGCCGCAAGCACGACGGCCGCGAACAGCTTGCGCGCGCGTTGGCCCTGCTCGAAGTTGAAGGCGGTGCTGTCGATGGTATCGAGCATCGGCTTTTTCCTTTTTTCTTGGTCTTGTAATTCCTCAGCGTCCGAGGGTTGTAACGATTTGATCACGATTCGGGGCATCAGGTTTCGAATAACTGCTATGCATTTTACGCATGGCTGGAACCCGGACCCTCTGCATCTAGTCGGTGATCCCCGGCACTAACGACGACATTTAGGGGCGGGGCGCAGTATTTCAACCTTTGGTTAGGATTTCCTTGCCGCATCGCCCGCCGCAGCGTCAGTCCAGCCAAAGCCGGGCTTGACCAGCCGACAGGATGCCGGTTGCGCGGTCATGGCGCAGCCAGGCGATGCCAAAGCCGTCGCTCTGGGTGTAAAGCGTCCCCGCAGGCTTGCCCTCTGCCGTCAGGATTTCGCTGCCGACCGGGGCCGCGCCTTCCATCACCACCCGGGCCAGACCCTTGCGCAGATCGGTCTTGTGCTTCATCCGTGCGGTGACTTCCTGGCCGACATAGCAGCCCTTGCGGAAGTCGACGCCGTGCAGGCGTTCAAAGCCGTATTCCAGGATGTAACTGTCATCGGGGATCAGTTCGATCCGGCTTTCGGGGATCAGATGCTGGACGCGGATCGCGTCCCAGTCGATCTGCGGCGGTCCGCCTGCCGTGTCGCCATAGGCCCGCCAGCCAAGCGCGGGATGCCGGGGGTCGGGCAGGGCATCGTCCGGCATCGCCCCTAGCCCGCGCCGGACCTGCAAGGGCGACGGCGCGATCTGCACATCGGCGCGCAGCCGGTACAGCGTCAGCCGCCGCAGCGTGTCGGGGGCCAGGCTGCTGGCGATGTCGATCAGCAGCGGCCCGTCCGCCTGCCGAAGGACGAAGAAATCCGCCAGATACTTGCCCTGCGGGGTCAAAAGCGCGGCCCAGACGATGCCGGGGCCGTCCTGCAGCGGACGCAGGTCGTTCGAGACCAGGCCCTGCAGGAAGCCCAAGGCGTCCGTGCCGGTCAGGGTCCAGAGCGTGCGGTTCGGGGCGGCTTCGCCAGGGGTCAGGTCGGTCATGCGGGAAAGATAGGGGCGAGCGCGGTCCGGCGAAAGGCCCCGCTGCCAAAGTCAGTCGCGCAGTTGCGCCTGTTGCAGCTGTGCGTAAGGCCCGGCCCTGGCCATCAGCGCGTCATGGCTGCCCTGTTCCACCAGGCGGCCCTGGTCCAGGACCAGGATCTTGTCCGCGCCCTTGACCGTGGACAGCCGGTGCGCGATCACCAGCGTCGTGCGCCCCTGTTGCGCGCGGGCCAGGGCGGCAGAGACGGCAGCCTCGGTCCGGGTGTCGAGGGCGGAGGTCGCCTCGTCCAGCAAAAGGACCGGCGCGTTGGCCAAAAGCGCGCGGGCGATGGCGATCCGCTGGCGCTGGCCGCCCGACAGCGCCGATCCGCGCGGCCCGGCGGGGGTGTCCAGCCCGGCGGGCAGGGTGGCGGCAAAGCCGGTCACCTCGGCATCGCGCAGGGCGGCGGCAAGGTGGTCTTCGGTCACGTCGGTGCGCCCCAGCAGCAAATTCTCGCGCAGGGTTTCGTCAAACAGGGCGGCGTCCTGGCTGACCGAGGCCAGAAGCGCGCGCTGGTCGGACAGCGACAGGTCCTGCACATCGACGCCGCCGATCAGGATGCGGCCTGCCTGCGGCTCGATCAGGGCGCTGATCAGCTGGAACACGGTGGACTTGCCCGCACCGGACGCGCCCACCAGCGCGGTGACCTTCCCGGCCTCGGCGGTAAAGCTGAGATCGCGCAGGACCGGGCGGTCGGGGTAGTCGAAGGTCACGCCCTCGAACCGGATTTCGGGCGCGCCGGGGGCGGGTTGCGCCCGGCTGGAGGCAGGGCGGCGTCCGGGCGCGCGGGTGTCCAGCAGGGTGAAGATCCGCTCCAGGCTGGCCTCGGCCACTTGCCACTGGCCGGCAAGATCGCCCAGACGGCGGATCGGCTGGAAGGTCAGCGCCATGGCGGTGAAGAAGGCCATGAATTCGCCCGTGGTGCGGGTGCCCTCGGCGACCTCGCGGCCGCCCAGCATCAGGACGGCAAAGAACCCCAGGCCGGTGATCACGTCGACCAGCGCAGGCATTGCGGCGCGACCAAGCGCGGTCTTGACCTCGGCCCGGACGATGGTGGCGACGATGCGCTGGAACCGGTTGGCCTGATAGTCCTCCATCCGGTTCAGCTTGAC
>ERZ724516.2253-NODE-2253-length-10974-cov-6.029032_pt1 | contig 10974 bp, 10 predicted proteins | sample MGYA00376049_ERZ724516 | MGnify/ENA primary metagenome ERZ724516 (study PRJEB28724, sample SAMN07190886) | activated sludge metagenome | isolation source: activated sludge of sewage treatment plant in Hong Hong | place: USA: Christiansburg, Virginia | collected... | reverse complement strand
GGACGAAGGCGGTGGCGGCAATGCCGAGCGCAAACCAGCGTCTACGCTTTTGTTCGTGGGTCAGGTGTTGCATGCTGTCTCTCTAGGTTGTTTTGTAGTTGTTTTTGCCCCTTGCGCGGGGCGGGGCGGCCTTTGGCTTCGCCCCGGTGCTGCTCTTTGTCGTGCTTACTTGATCGACAAAACCCACTTGGCCAGCGTTGCTGCTTCGGCATCGGTAACATTGTTTGGTGGCATCGGCACCTGGCCCCACTCGCCCTTACTGCCGGCCTTGATCTTTGCGGCTAGTGTGGCTTCAGCACCCTTTTCAGCGCCACGCTTGGCGGCGATTTCTTTGTAACCGGGGCCGACGATTTTCTTGTCGATACCGTGACAGGTTGTGCAATTTTTGGCCTTGGCCAGTGCCTCGTCAGCTTGGGCTGAGAGTGTGAGACAGAGCGCGGCGAGCATGATGCCGAGGTGATGAGTTCTCATGGTTTCTCCGTTGAGCGGGGGATGGTTATCAGCGCAGCGATTTCTTAAAAATTACCGCGCAGGCGCTCAGGATAACCATGAATGGCTTGCCTGAGAACCCGTCCGGTAAACACCGTAGCGTTTTCCGCCCTTCGGCCGGGGCGCCTGCGGTAAGTCCTTGTCGGCCCTAGCTCAGCATCTCGATGAGCAGCGCTTCTATCTCCTGACGACCGACCGGGCTGGCCATGGCGATCAAGGTAAAGCCAGGCTTGATCAGAAAGTCTTTGTCCGGGTTGAACTGCCAGGTGCCGTTACGTTCGCGGGCGGCGAGCAGGACATAGTTGGTGCTGCGCAGGCGTAAGGAGGCTATCGGCTTGGGAATGAAGCCGGCTGGAACAGGGATTTCCTCGACGCGCAGATTGTTCTGCGATTTAAGCATTTCATCAAGGAAGGAGACGACGTGTGGGCGGATCATCGCCGAGGCGATACGCATGCCGCCAGTGAAGTCGGGCGAGACGATGGCATCGGCCCCGGCCTTGCGCATTTTTTCCATGTTGCGCGTTTCGTGGCAGCGGGCGACAACGCGTACTTCCGGCTTGAGTTGCTTGGCGGTGATGACGATCATCAGATTGCGCGAGTCATCGCCGGTGACGGCAAAAACGCCTTTGGCGTTTTCCAGATCGGCGGCCAATAGGGTGTCGTCATCGCTGGCATCACCATGCAGATAGAGCAAGCCGGGATTCTTCTCCTTGTGCTCCTGAAGAATCAGGTTGTCTTCATCGATGGCGACGAAGTGGCGGTTGGTTGAAGCAAGCTCGTGTGCGACGTTGCGCCCGACGCGACCAAAGCCACAAAGTATGTAATGGCCCTTGAGTTTCCTGATCTGTTTTTCCATGCGTTTTCTCTTCAAGGTTCCGTTGAGATCTGTTTCAAGCAAGGCTACCGTCACTACCGAAAATAGCATCGAGAGATTGCCGGCGCCCAGGATGCCAATAACGACGGTCAGTATCCGCGCCGGTTGGTTGCTGGTCATGTCGATGATTTCGCCGAAGCCGATGGTGGCGACGGTGATGAAGGTCATGTAGAAGCAGTCGAACCACGAATATTTGCCATCAGTCAGCAGCATGTAGCCGACGGTGCCGAAAACATGGACGGCAAACATGCCGAAAATGGCGAAATAAAGCAGACGGATGATGTAACCCGTCTGCGTCTGGTTCATTACTTGCAAAACGGGCGTCCTATTCGCTGACCGGGACCGACTGGGTCATGAAGATGACCGCCTTGCCGCCATCCATGTTGACGTGCAGGGACTCAACCAGGGGCGGGTTGATCGCCTGATCGGCTTCCCATTTGATGATGAAATTGGCGCCTGAGCCACCGGAAGCATCATTCAGTTCGACAAATAGTTCGAAGGTGCCGTAGGGCGGCAGCGTTACCGGTGTGGCAACGCGCTCGGCCAGCATTTTTCCCATAGTGTCGTAGTAGCGCGCCGAGAGTATGCGCAGCGGGCGCTTGCCATCGGTGTTGCGAATGCTGACCAGGGCCGAAAGCAGGGCATTGGAAGCCTTGCCGCTCTTGCCGATATTGCCGTAAAGCATGTGTGAGTAGATGGGCAGGTAAACGGTCTGCCCCTTGGTCAGTGGGCGCGCTTCCTGAGCAAATGTTGCGGTTGACGCACCAAACAGGGCAAAAATTAGCCCACAGCTTAGGGCACGAAGTCGTGTATGCATGTCACTCCTCATTTTTTACCAGTCGGCCTCCGCGAACGGCATCATCGGATGACCACGCAGAACTTTTTCCATGAAAATCATGCCGCTGCCGGGTTCATACAGGCGCGCTTCCTGGAATAGCGAGGCAAACACAGCGTCGGCAAATTCGGCTTCGACCAAGATAAGCAGAACATCACTTTCAGCAAAATAAAGCTGGTTGTCACTGATTCGTCGTGCGCCAACCCCCCGCGCATGGTGATGGGATATCGATAAAACCCCCGGTTTTTCGACAAAAAGTTCGATCAGGCGCTGTCCCTTGCCGGCGCCAACGATGGCGGTCAGCTGCTTTTTGTCTATGCCGCGGCCAATATGGGAAAGGGCACTCATTTTCGGTTATCTACATGCAACCCAAAACGGGCGGCAATTTCGTGTGGGACGTAAGTGGCCATTTTTTCGAGCTGGGTCATCCACAGTATGCCCATGCCCGGGGTGTCCATTTTGGCGCAGACAAAAATACGCTCAAAAATTGCGTCTGCCTGGTCGCTCGGGGCAACGATGTAGAGCACTTCCTTTTCCGTGTTGATGGTCAGCCCGAGGACGCCAAGACGCTTCTGGCGCACGCCGGTGCCGTGGGCATGGAAGATGGTTGCACCTTGGGCGCCGCTCTCTTGTGCGGCCTGAACGACACGATCGGCCATGCCGCGCTGGACAATGGCGGTGATCAGGACGACGTCGGTCAGGACGATCATTTCACTCTTGCTCATGCTGCTCTCCTGTACTGGTTGCGTCGTGCCTGGAAGTCGATCCACAGGCCGAACGAGAGGACGCTGAGAATCGGACCCACCGAACACATGGCGAGTATGCCGAAACCTTCTGCCGCGCCGACTGCTTCGCCGAGGCCGACGCCCAGCGCCAGAAGCAGTGGCACGGTAACGGGTCCGGTGGTAACGCCGGCACTATCCCAGGCCAGATTGACCAGTTCTTCGCGAGAAAACCAGGTAAGTATCAAGGCCAGAAGGTATGCGCCAACCAGCAAATGGGCGATGGGCAGGTCAAAAAGGATTTTTGCGACGCCAATGGCCGCGCCGATACCAACGCCTATGGCCACGGCACGGATTAGCAGGCGCTTTTTGAAAGCGCCATCGGTCAGGTTTTCGACGGTGATGCCCATGGCGTTGAGCGCCGGTTCGGCGACGGTCGCGCCATAGCCGATACAAAAGGCAAAAATCATCGTCATGCTCAGACCCAGCCACAACGGGTAGAGCGGGGCCGCGCCAGTTTCGCGATTGGGTGAAAAAGCCCAGGGGACATTGTTGCCGGCCTGATTGCCGAGTTCGACGAGCCCGGCGGTAAGCCCCAGATTGAAGGCCATCATGCCGAATAACGCGGTCGACACGCCATAAATGAAAATATCGCGACGGGCCATTTTGTAGTGCAGCACGATGCGCTGGACGATGAAAAGCAGCAGGACCAGCGGCAGGATGGCACGTATGGCCCCCAGCATTTCGGCGATCGGGGTTTCCTGATACCAGTTGGGTGCCAGCGCTAGTGTCGCTGTCGGCAGGGCGCCCTGCGCATTCAGGTAGATGGCGGTAGCGAGCACGGAGATGACCGGAAACAGTGAGGCCAGGGTGACGATGCCAAAACCGGAGAGTGGGTTGTCGCCGCGTCCGGCGGAGGCGGCGACGCCGATGCCGACGGCCAGCACGAGCGGTACGGTCACCGGGCCGGTGGTGATGCCGCCGCAATCCCAGGCCAGGGCAATGACTTTATCAAGACCCGGCTGGCTGGCGGCATACAGCGTGATGCCGAGGCATAGCGGAACAATGATCATGACCAGGCGTTTGAGCGGCCAGGCAAACATCAGTCGCAACAGGCCGAGAACCACGGCTAGGCCGACCCCGCTGGCTACTGCAACCACCAGCCAGTTGGCGTAAGGCCCGAGCAGCGCCTTGAGCAAGCCGGCGCGTTCCGCTGAAACCGAGGTGCCGGCAGCTTGCAGGGCACCAATGGCAGGCTCGGCAAAAGTTGCGGCGGCGCCAAGCAGACAGCCGAAACCGAGCAGCATCAGCGGCCCGGAGCGCGTAGGCATAAGAAAGCCGATATTTTCTGCAAAGGGCATCAAGCCCTGTTTGACGCCTTCCATGAAGAGCATCAGGCCAAGCATTACGGCACAGATGCCGAGGGCGATGGTTCCTGCCTGGTCGGGCGAGGTGCGCAGGGCCAATGCCTGGAAACCGATCAACATAAGTGCCAGGGGAATGACGGCACGGATTTGTTCAAGAAAGCGAACAGAAACGTAGGGTGTCAGCAGGCGATGAATATCGAGTGCACGGAGACGACCCTGGCCAGCAGGCATGGCGCGCTCCATGGCGACCACCTGGTTGTAGCTGATTTGTCGATGATGGCGGCGGATGGCGCCGAGATATTGGCCGTAGCGTATGCTTTTTTGTGTCATTTTTTGAGTGGACCGTAACTTTCCCGATTTTGCCACAGCAAACCTTGATTCTTGCGCAGTGTCATGATCTGGTGCCCGGTTGTGGGCATGTTTCGGCAATTCGCAGTAACATCGCCGCATAACAGGTAGTTTGTGCGGGGGGGCAATGACCGAATTCTTCAAGAAGCTGTATCAGGCTGGCGACTTCTGGGGCGGCTTTGCCGCCATGCTGGTCGCGCTGCCGGCCTCCATTGCTTTCGGTGTCACCATTTATGCGGCGATAGGCCCGACCCACGCCGCGCTGGGCGCTCTCGCCGGGATTGTCGGTGCTTCGGTAATCGGCCTGGTTGCCTCAACTTTCGGCGGTACCGATCGCCTGATCAGCGCCCCCTGCGCTCCTGCTGCCGCAGTCTTGTCGGCTTTTGCGATTGGCATGGTGCACGATGGCGTGCCGGCCGGGAATATCGTGCTGATGTTGCTCATGCTGGGCATCCTGGCCGGTGGTTTTCAGGTGCTCTTCGGCTTTGTCGGCATTGGCCAGCTGATCAAATATATTCCTTACCCGGTCGTCAGCGGCTATCTGACCGGGGTCGGCCTGATCATCATTGGCAGCCAGTTATCCAAGCTGGTCGGCGCGCCGAGCGGTACGCCCTGGCACCAAAGCCTGATCTCGCCCTGGATGTGGGACTGGCAAGCACTGGTTGTCGGTGGCGCAACGATCGCCGGCATACTGCTCGGGCCGGGCATTACCAAGCGTCTGCCGGGCATGATCATCGGCGTGCTGGCCGGGGTGTTGACCTATTTTGGCCTCGCCATGCAGGATGCCAGCCTGCTCGAATTGACCAATAACCCGCTGATCATCGGACCGCTCGGTGTCAGTGGTGAAGGCTATTTTGCGTCGATCACCGAGCGTTGGCACGAAATCGGCGATCTCCGTCTGTCCCAGGTCGGCGCCTTGTTTGGCAGTGCGCTGACGCTGGCCGTGCTGCTTTCCATCGACACGCTCAAAACCTGCGTTGTCCTCGATCAGATGACGCGTAGTCGGCACAATCCCAATCGCGAACTGGTCGCTCAGGGCGCGGCCAATATCGCCTCCTGTTCGGTCGGTGGCATACCCGGTGCCGGTACCATGGGGGCGACGCTGATCAATCTTTCCAGTGGTGCGACCACGCGAGCTTCGGGGTTGGTCGAGGGGGTGCTGGCCCTGCTCTCGGCGCTGCTGCTAAGTAACTTCATCGCCTGGATACCGGTTTCAGCGCTTGCCGCAGGCCTCATCGTCGTTGGCTTCCGCATGATTGACCGCGAGCCGCTGCGTTTCATTCAGTCTTCGGCAACGGTTTTTGATTTTGGCGTCGTGGTTGCCGTCGTCGTCGTTGCGCTCAGTGTTGGCCTGATTGCCGCATCAGGCGTTGGCGTGGCGCTGGCCATCGTCCTTTTCCTGCGCGAACAGATTGGCGGTACGGTGGTGCGCCACAAGTTCTACGTCAATCAGATGTCGTCCAATTGGCATCGCCCGGAGTCGGAAACCCGCATTCTTGAGCAAAAGGGTGATCAGGCAGTTATTTTTGAATTGCAGGGCAGTCTGTTTTTCGGTACAACGCAGCAACTCTATGGCCTGATCGAGGCCGAGATCAAAACCCGGAAATTCATCATTCTTGATATGAAGCGTGTGATGTCGGTTGATGTGACGGCAGCCCACTTGCTTAATCAGCTACGCGATTCGCTGGCCGAAATTGGCGCCATGCTGTTGCTCTCCAATGTTCGCGAGAACCTGCCTAACGGGCGCAATCTGCGTGCCTTCCTCGATCAGACCGGAGTCACCGAAAAGCACGATACGGTACGTCTGTTCCCCGAGCTGGACAGCGCCATCGAGTGGGTTGAGGACCGCATTCTTGGTGAAGTGGAGCGTGCTGTGCCCGAGCCGGAAACGGCCATGCTGTTGAGCGAGATGGAGTTGTTCAAAGGGCGCAAGGATGAGACGCTGATTGATCTCGAAGCCCGTTTGACGAGCCGTATTTGTGCTGCCGGTGAAACGGTTTATTCGCGGGGTGAACCGGGCGATGCGCTGTACATGATTCGGCGTGGCTCAGTGAAAATTTTTGCCCCGATCGGTGCCGGGCGCATCCGCCATATTGCGACTTTTGGGCGCGCTGATTTCTTTGGCGGCCTGGCCTTTCTCGATGGTCGTCCACGCGGAAACGATGCCGTTGCGGCAGTTGAGACTGAGTTTTTCGTGCTCTCGCTGGAGCAGTTCAACGCCATCTCGGACGAGCACAAGCGGCTGGCGTTCACTTTGCTCTCGGCGATCTCGCGCACTTTGGCGCTACGTTTGCGCCATGCCGATACCGAGATTGCAATGCTGCACGAATACTGAATCGGCTCAGATTTTTGCCAGCATTGGGCGCAGGCGTTCGCCCAATGTCGTCCAGTTTACCGGTTTGCTGATGAAATCACTGGCGCCAGCCTTGCAAGCAGCTTCACTGGCCCGCTGGTCATTGTGGCCGGTGATCAGAACGATGGGCAGTGCTTCCCCGTAAAGTCGCCGCAGTTCGCTGCATGCCTGATAACCGTCCAGCTCCGGCATCTCTACATCGAGCAGGACCATGGCAAATGGCTCGGCGCAGAATTCGGTGAGCGCGTCGCGGCCGTTGCTTACCGTGCTTACCGTATAGCCCTCGCGACTCAGCGCAGCCTTCATTAGCAGGCAGACGGTGGGGTCATCATCAGCAACCAGGATGCGTAGCGTTTGTTGGCTCATCAACCCTCACTTTGTTCTAACTCGCTGAGGGCGATATCGACACGCCGCCACTCCTTTTGCAGCGGCTCCATGCGTAGCCGAATACCTGCAAAATCTCCCTGGCGGGCGAGCACTTCTATGTGGTCGAAAATTTCGCCCAGAGTGCTTGCGCCAATATTCTGATTGCTTGATTTCAGCTTGTGGGCCGCGCCTGCCACCTGTTCCACATTGTCTTCAGCCAGACCCCGTTCGAGCGACTCAAGATCTTTGGGGGCTGTTCTTCTGTAGGCGGCAATCAGGTTGCAGATCAGCTCGCCGCTGTTGTGTGGAGCGAGGTCGCGGACTGCAGCTATTACCTTGACATCAAGCGCCGGGTGCTGATTGGTCCTGGGCTCAATGGCGAGCACGCCAGGGCGCGGCGGAATGGCTTGCTGTCTGGCTGGCGGAGGCGCTTCAACGGTTGGTAGCCAGCGCAGCAACAGGTTTCTCAGCTCGGGACCACTGTAAGGTTTGGCGAGGTAGTCATCCATGCCCGCCTGCAGGCAACGTTCGCGGTCACCTTCCATGGCATTTGCAGTCAGAGCGATGACCAGCAGGTGAGACCCGGTGCCGGCCTCCTTGCGGCGCAGGACGATGGTGGTGGCGAAGCCATCGAGGACGGGCATCTGGCAGTCCATCAGTACTGCATCGAAATGTTCTGTGCTGATCAGTTGCAGCGCCTGTTCTCCGTTTTCTACCGTACGTACTTCAAGGCCTGCTTTTTCCAGCCAGGCGCGGGCGACAATCAGGTTTGTTTCATTGTCTTCGGCGAGCAGTACGCGGCCTGCAAATTGTATGTCGTGGCCCGCTACTGAAGTTGCTTGTGCGGCAATTCGCGCTCGTTGTACCTTGTCCTGTTTTGCCATTCCTTGTTCGACGATTACTGGTGCGCTCACCAGAAAAGTATCAATTTCAAAGCTGGAGCCGGCATTAAGCTGACTGTGCACAGTCAGTTCGCCGCCCATCATGTGCACCAGATTACGGCTGATCGCCAGGCCGAGGCCCGTGCCACCATATTTTCGACTGGTCGAGCCATCGGCCTGTGAGAAGCGTTCGAATATTTTCTCTTGCGCATCGGTCGGGATGCCGATACCGCTGTCTTCCACCAAAATACGAATCCGCGTCATGGTGTCGAGTATTTCAAGGATGCTCAGGCGACAGGTTATCTGACCATGCCCGGTGAACTTGATGGCGTTGCTTAATAAATTGGCGAGCACCTGACGTAGGCGCAGGCTGTCAACCATCAAGATCAGCGGACCGCCGGGTGGTGTTTCACAGTGCAGTTGCAGAGCTTTTTTTCTCGCCGGTGGCTGGAATAGCTCGCACGTTTCGCTGACTAGCAGGGAAATGTCAGTCGGTAAAAAATCGAGTTCCAGTTTGAGTGATTCGATTTTCGAAAAATCAAGGATGTCATTAATGATGCCCAGCAGATGCTGGCCAGAGCGGTCGACTGCCATCACGTAACTGCGCTGTACATCATTGAGCCCGGTGCTGAGTAGCAACTCGGTCATGCCAAGTACGCCGTTCATGGGGGTGCGGATTTCGTGGCTCATGGTCGCCAGAAATTCGCTTTTGGCCGCATTGGCGGCTTCAGAGGCATTCTTGGCAAGACGTAATTCGCGAGTACGCTGCTCAACCATTTGTTCGAGGTTGCTCAGGTGCGAGGTTAGCCAGTGATCGCGTTCGCGAATCTGATCAAGCATGTTGTTGAAACCGTCACTCAGAATGTCGAATTCGGCTATTCCACTCTGACTTGCCCGAGTCTCAAGCTGGCCACTGGATACTTCTTTCATGTTCAGGGCCAAATCCATTAAAGGGGCAATCAACTTTTTCTGCTGTTGCCGCTGCAAGCGTAGAGCGATCGCCAGGGCAGCGAGTATTTCGATGATGATCAGGCCGAGATAAAAAGCCATTTGGTGCAAAACCGGGAGCATGTTCATAGATAGCCGAATCCAACCGATTGCTTTGCTATCCGATTGAATCTCGCTGGTAAAAATGAGCGAAATACCGTTTATTGTTTTACCGGATTGCCGCTCAAGGGCCGGCGGAGGTGCCGAGATGCTGTTCCGGCTATAGCGGCCAAAGAGGGTGCCATCATTTAAAAACAAATCAACCGAGTCAACGTAGGGCAGGAGGTGCAAGGTGGTCAGCATTTCCTGAACGCGCTCCTGATCGCCACGGACCATTAGCGGGGCGGTATTGGCGCTCAACATCGCCAAGCCTTGCTCGCCCTCGTTGATTTGTTGGGTGATGCTGAACCAGACTGAGGTGAACAATACGATGCTGCTGATCAGGATCAGTGTACCTAGCAGTATGCGCATGCTGATCGCTGCCAGCCGTGCATGCAGGGAATTTTTTGGGTCTGCTCGCATCACTGTTTTTCTTCTGCCGCTGCTCCAGAGAACTGACAAGCCGTGGCAGCTGCTCGCCAGCTTTTGTTGAAGCACTCTTTGAGATCGGCTCTGGCGCTTTCCGGAATGGCTTCGCTTTGGCCGACACAGCGCAGCGCGAGCCGTTCTTCGAGAGCGGCGGCTACTGTAGACAGGTGACTTGCCCCGACATTGGCACTGCCACTGCGCAGCGCGTGTACGCAGCGGCGTTCGGCCGCGTCATCGCCTTGCGCAGCTTGCCATTTGCTTTCCCAGTCTGCAAAGTGGCGGACGAAAAGCTGCAGTGCTTCAAACCATAATGCAGGTTGGCCGAGCATGCGTTCGACGGCCAGGTCAACCTCAAAGCCAGTGAGTGCAGTCGGTGGTTCAGACGTTTGGGCTGGGAGTGTGGCAGGGTTCATGGTGAAAATTCTTGGATGGGCACTTCGGCCAAACTTGTAAAATAACAAAATTAGACGTTAAATCCCTGCGTCATTCAGACTTTTTCATTTTTTAGCCCTTTTCGGACGTCATGCGCCAAATTGCACTCATCGTTGAAGACGATCCAGCAACCTGCCATGTTCTCGCCAGCACGCTGGCCAGCGCAGGGATCGAGAGTCTGTTTGCCGAATCTGCTGCCGTGATGTGGCAGCAAATGGCTGAGAGTCCGGATGTCGTGATTCTTGATCTTGGCCTGCCCGATGCTGACGGTTTTGAGTTGTTGCGTCGCCTTCGCCAACAGTCCGATGTGCCGGTGCTGATTCATTCGACGCGCTCGGAGGAAATCGAACGCATTATCGGCATTGAGATTGGGGCCGATGATTTTTTACCCAAACCGTGCAACATGCGCGAACTGCTGGCCCGTGTTCGCAGCTTGCTGCGCCGGGCGAAGGGGCGTCCTTCGCTGATGGGTGGCCGGCCTGGCTGTCGTTTGCATTTTGGTGATTGGTGCCTGGATCGAGCCACTCGAGTGCTGACCAACAAGGAAGGGCAGCCGGTTGCCCTCGGAGTTTCCGCCTTTGCCCTGCTTTGTGCCTTCCTTGACAGCCCGTTCCAGCCGCTCTCCCGCGAACATTTGTCACGGGCGCTCAAGCGTGAGTACGTACCTTACGATCGCATCATTGATGTTCATGTCAGCCAGATCCGCCGTTTACTAGGCAAGCAGGCGGATGGCAGCGGTTTTATCAAAACCCTGCGCTCGCAGGGCTATGTTTTTACCGCGACGGTTGAGCC
>ERZ724516.2248-NODE-2248-length-10984-cov-4.124714_pt1 | contig 10984 bp, 9 predicted proteins | sample MGYA00376049_ERZ724516 | MGnify/ENA primary metagenome ERZ724516 (study PRJEB28724, sample SAMN07190886) | activated sludge metagenome | isolation source: activated sludge of sewage treatment plant in Hong Hong | place: USA: Christiansburg, Virginia | collected... | reverse complement strand
TAGGGCGGGATGCGGCTGAGGCCGTCGCGCAGTCCGCCGGAGATGGTACTGCGAAACGCCGGCTCTTCACGTGTGAATGCGCGCGACATGAAGAAATACGCGCGCGCCAGTGGGCCGATGAAGGTCGGCAGCGTAGAGGCATCATAGAGGTAGCCTCGCCGGTTCAGTTCCGTCACCGTGCTCCGGGAGAGACTATACCCTGGTCCCCGGAACCCGACCGGCCGTTGTCCGGTCGCCCGCTCGATGTGCTCCTCCGCCATGCTCAGCTCACGAGCCATGTCTTCTTCGGCATAGCGATGCAACCAAGGATCGTGATGGAACGAGTGGTTGCCGATCTCATGCCCCGCTGCAGCGATGGCCCCGAAATGATCCAGATTTCTTTCCAACGCCGCATCCTGCCCGACGAGAAAAAAGGTTGCCTTGAGCCGATGTTGTGACAACCCGGATAGAATGCGCGGCACTACCACATCGAGGTAAGACGGGAGGGTCTTCCAGGCCGGATTTCCGTGGGTCTTCATATAGGCCCACTTATCATCCAGATCGCAGGACAGACTGGCGAAAGGCTTCTCAATCGTTACCATGTCCCCTCGTACCAATCGATGGCAGGATCGGCACACATGAGCAAGCGCATGACCTCTTTCGAAAATTCACGCATGACCGCAGTGAACATTACCGAGGGCCCACTCGCATCGCGCGATACAATGTGATCAGGTTGCTGCCGATTCGAGGAACGGTCATCTCTTGCTGCACCGCAAACGTCTCTAGCAGAGACGGGATGAGCGCGGTCCGTCGTTGGCCGTAATGCTCTTGCGCGCGACACCCGGTCATCACGTAGTGCGCGAAATCCAGGACGGGAGAGTTCCCGGGGGTCACAAACACCAGCGAGCCATCTCGCCTCATCACGCGCCTGATTTCCGCCACTGCGCTCTCAAATGGGTCCATATATTCCAGGCAGCTCACGGCCACAATGCAATCAAACGATTCATCTTGAAACGGCAACGCCACGGCACTACCTGAGAACAGTGTGGCGTTCACATGGTGCGATCGCAGATTACGAGAGACACCGGCGGCCTTTTGGTGAGGATCGATGCCATACAGTTCGTCACAGTGTGCGGACAATTCCGGCAAGAACACGCCGCTGCCATAGCCGATTTCCAGCAGGCGTCCGATCCGCCGTTTCGGCAACAGGGACAGAATCAATCTGAATCGGAGCCGCTGAATCATCCCGAGCAGTGGACGAAAATTCCATTCGGCCTTATCGACGTCACTGGTTTTCACCAACGCGCTCGGAGGCAACAGTGTCGGTACCAAACTGTTGGAAATCTGCCGGCTCATGGCATTCCTTCTAGGAGGCAGTAACCGTCTGAAGAGGTGCACACAACGGATCGGCGCTCCGCACGAAACTCTCGCTATGCGCCTGCACAAACTCGTCGACCGCCCGGATCACCGCATTGTTGTTCAGCGTAGAATTGACGAATTGCGACGTGTTCAACACGAAAAAGTCTTGATGGCGAGTCGCGACGGTGGGCACCCGCTTAGAGTAGTGCAGCACCTGCAACGGCTGAACTTTTGCAGCTCGATTGATGTGAACGCCGACGATGTCCTCGTCCTGAAGGGCCGGAAACAGTTTGCGTAGTCCTTGGAATAACTGCTGCTTGACGGTGGCATCCGGTACCCGCAACTGTTGATCGTCCGAAGGCACATATTTCGGGAAATACGTGAGAAACAAGCCGCCGGTTTCTTCTGTCGACACAATACTGCTCATCCCGATCACGCCGGTGAAAGGAATCTCCGCATCTGCCAGGTTCAGCGTGTAGTACGGAAGCAGCGGTCGTCGGGTGACCAGAACCGGACAAACCACCCCAAGATACTCGACCGGCCCGGACGTCGGTCCAATCGATACCAATCCTTGCGTTGCCAATGGACTGCCGGAATCGACGGGTCCGGTCCAAATCACCTTGTCAAAGTGCTCATCCAGCCCATTCCACCTCACCGTGAGGCCGCCCTCGGCAGCCGGCTCGATCGCTTGAATCCCTGCTTCCAAACGGATCGTTCCGCCGGCCCCTCGAATCAACTCTTCAAGCCGGTGAATGACGGTTCGATACCCTCCTGCCACATAGCCGAGTTGATTCCGTTGGGCCGAGCTGTCACGAGTGGAAAACAGACGCGTGATATACGACCAGATAAACACTGCCGAGACACGTGTGTACTGATGTCCCAACTTGGCGAGAAGCAGCGGTTTCCAGAACGCCTCATAAGTCCGGCGGCCGCACAAGCCGATCAACCACTCCTCCACTGGCACCGCCTCCAGCGCACGCCAGTCCCGGACGCGATTGCAAGCCAGTATTGTGCGCGCCAACCGCAATTTTCCCAACACACCCACCAGGGGAAAGCGCAGCAATTCCAGCATGCTGGTCACCGGATACATCCGCCCCTTGGCGTACAGCCCTGACCGGGCCGGGCTCCAACGAAGGCGATCTCCCAGCCCGATCTTTTTAAGATATCCGATGAGATGTCTGTCCGAAGAGAGGATCACATGGTAGAAACGATCCCACCAAAAATGATCGTAGTCATGATAGGTCGTCAACCCACCCGCCTGTTTCTCGCGCTCAAAGAGCGTCACCTGCAGGCCTGTGGCTGACAGACGCTCGGCGAGCGACAGCCCCATGATTCCGGCACCGATAATTGCGACACGTAACGGCATACCCTGTTCCTAGGCGTGACCTGGAGTGATCACACCCTGACGGCGGTCTCCTGCAACCGGGGAGAGTCAGCGACCACAGCGCCCGGCGCCGAGAGAGCCCGTTGCCAGTTGATCGTCTGCGTCAGCCCTTCTTCCAATCCGACGCGAGCCGTCACGCCTAAAATCCGTTGGGACCGCTCGATATCGGGCACTCTTCGCCGGACATCTTCATACTTCCCTCCGGTAAAGCTCTGATACGGGACGAATATGGATTTCAGCGGCCAAGGGGTCCCGGCGAGACGATGAATCGTCTTCGCCAGTTCAAGGATCGTGACTTCATGGGTCGTCCCGATATTGAGGATTTCCCCATACGCGCCCGGGGTCACCATGGCGGCATAAATGCCCTCAACCGTGTCGCTCACATAGGTAAAGCTCCGCGTCTGAAGCCCGTCGCCATGAATCGTAATCTCTCGATCATTCAAGACGGCGTCGATGAACACTGCCTGGGGTCCTCCCCACCAGCTCACATGGTTTCTTGGTCCATACGATCCGAAAAATCGCAGGATGGATACCGGCAGACCATAGGCTTCCTGATACGCAAACCCCAGATGCTCAGTGAACAGCTTCGAAACGGCATAGCCCCATCGAGCAACCTTCGAGGAACCGAAGACCGATTCGTCATCCTCGCCGAATGGCAACTTGGGATTTCTTCCATAAACATCAGACGTCGAGGCGATCACCGTTTTACATCCGACTTTTCTGGCAAACTCCAGCGCGTGCTCACAGCCTCGTGTATTCACTTGCAGGGTCGCCAGCGCGTTCCCGTATCGAGGAATTTTGTGGGACGCCAGGTGGACGATATATTCCACGTCCTCGACGATGTCACTGAACACGTTCGGATTGGTGACATCGCGCTCTAAAAATCGAAACGAAGGATTCCCTAGCTGCCCCGCGATGTTACTCAATGACCCTTTGGACAGATCATCAATTCCAATGACCCGATGTCCGGCGGCCAACAGCCGATCGAGCAGATGCGATCCGAGGAATCCGGCTACTCCAGTCACGAGGACATATCGAGATGAGGCTAATGATGACGACATATATGGCTCCACTGTTATGAGTTGCGCGTAACGACCGTTGTGTTTCCTGCCCGCGAGAGAGGGTGTGTCAGCACTCTTTCGTGCCCCTATCTACCCTCCTCCAGGTCCCGGGTATGCCGATACATGGCACTGGCCATGTGAAACATTTCTTCGAAGTACCGTTTGCCTTGCATAGACAACAGACCAAGACCGATTAATTGAATGCTCAGCATGGATGACAATCCTCCGATGATGAAGGTATGCGGGAATGCTTGGTACGCCTGCGCAACAGCCAGAGACGAGCGCGTCATCAACCAGCTCTCCCCGGCGACTGTCTGGTACGCGTCAAAAAAGTGCAGCACCATCCAGACGTCGCAGTAGACTGCCAGCGCGGAGAGCAGCAGGCCGGGCACGAGAAAAAACATGAACGGGCTAAAGATAAATCCGGAGAGGATGGTGGAGAGGACATGGGGCAGCATCTTCATGCTGGATCGACGCCCGCTCCCCGCTTCGTGCTGCAGTCGCCAATCAAGGTGTCCCGGAATTTCCTCAATCTGAGCGCGAAGCAGCATGCCCTTATAAATGATCTCGGGGCTGATCTCCTGTCCGCGCGCCCTGAGACTGACCGCCCGAATAAATGGCCCGTCATACACGCGAACCATGCCGGTCAATGTGGACAGGTTGCAGCGAGCAAAGCTGGCGAGGAACCGGTTCGCCCACCGACTCATCAGACGCCGGAGCCAGGGAACATGGCTGACCAACCCGCCATCGGCATAGGGTGAGGCGACGACAATGGTCGCCTGAGTCCGTTCTATCTGATCGAGTAATCGCCCGACATGCTCAGGCGCATAGCTGAGGTCACAATCGAGCACGACCACATATCGGCCGAGGCTGGATTGGAAACCGGTGCGCAGTGCTTGACCGAGTCCGCGATTCCGGTGGTGATGCACGATGCGGATCTCCCGCCGGGTCTTCGCAAAATCGTCCGCCACTTCTGCCGTATCATCGCTGCTGCCATCGTTGACGACAATAATTTCCCAGCGATACTGCGCCTCCAACGTTCCCATGTATGCACATACCCTTGTGAGGGTGGATGGCAACATCGTGCCTTCATTGAAGGCCGGAATGATGAGCGAGACGAGGGGTTTTCCGCCCGCCTCGCTATCGCGCAGTGGTGCCTGAGCGGCAGACGGCATGGGCTCGACATGCAAGACATCGGTATCAGTCGAAGGTGTCACGAGCATAACCTGCTCCAAGAGGTGCGGTGCGTAAGAATCGGAGGTCAGTCGATGGCGCCAAGGCCAAGAAGGCTGCAGAACGTGTGAGAGGTCATCGCGGCTTTTGAGCCAGACACACAATCTCGTACCGGCGATCGGCCAACGCGCTGATTTTTTCGATCGCCCATATGCCCCACTTTACGGCAGGACTCGGCAGTTGAGAATGCTCGAAGAAGGCTTCCTGCGAATAACAGCGCATCACGTGCATGCCGGCCTTGCCGACAAGCGCCTTGAACCCGCTTCTAGAAAAAAAATAGGTGTGATAGGTAGGGTGCAGCGCCATCGCGGGATAGGAGACAGTGCCTCCGGAGATCCGGTAGAGAGCCAGGCCCGCACGAGCCAGCAGGCTATCCTCATCCGGAGTACAAAACAGAGCCATACCGCCAGGCTTCAGCAATCGCTCCACTTTCTTCAGACAGAACACCGGATCGAGCACATGCTCGATAATGTCCCACATCGTGACAACGTCGTACGATTCCTCCGGCAAGGCAACGGATTCGAATGCCGCATTGATCACCTCGCCCTTCACCGCCCGGCGGGAGACCGCACTCAACTCAGGTGACAATTCAATCCCCGAGACATCCCACCCGCGCTGCTGAGCCACATTGAGAAAGGCGCCGGAACCACAGCCCACGTCCAACAGCTTCCGGCCATTGACATTAGACGCGATAGCCGACAACGCGACGAGATAGTTGAAGTACCGTGCCTGTGCATCCTCCTTGAACTCTTCGACGTTATACGAGAAATACGGATTCTGGGAGTATTGATCACCCGTATACATCGCCGCGATGTCACTGGTGGAATACATGTTGCTCCGCCAGGACCCATCGCAACCCCGGCACTTCAGCACGGCAAACCTCTGAAATCGATACGTCGTGCGCAGGTTGCCGCTGCCGCAAAGCGGACAGACCTGTGAAGTGCCGTTTGTGTGCATGGACGAGGGAAGGGTCCCGGAGGACAGCAGGCCGGAATTCATACGTCACCCCTCCAGGGCAGAAGCGACGAGCGTCTGAGGCTCTACGCCGACCGGCTCATCCACCATCCGGGACACGCCTGCCGCCGTCTTGTGGAATTTTACGCCACAGGCGCAACGGGACTCCTCACCGCGCCACGTGAGTTTCGCGCCACACTCGCACATCCAGCCGGAGATCCTCGCCGGAGATCCCATGACACAGGCATAGTCAGGAATATCTTTCGTCACGACTGAACCTGCGCCGACGAACGCATACCGCCCGATGGTCGTGCCGCACACAATCGTGCAGTTGGCCCCAAGGGTCGCGCCGCGCTTGACCAACGTCGGCTTCAGTTCGGACATGCGGGGGATCTCGCTCCGGGGATTAAACACGTTCGTGAATACCATCGAAGGCCCGCAGAACACATGGTCTTCGAGCGTGACCCCTTCATAGACTGAGACATTGTTCTGCAGCTTCACGCCGTTTCCGACTACGGCATTCGGCCCGATGACGACGTTTTGTCCGATCTTGCAGGCACGGCCGATTTTTGATCCCTTCAGCACATGGGAGACATGCCAGATGCTGGTCCCCTCGCCGATTTCGACCCCTTCGTCGATAAATGCGGACTCATGGACAAACCACGATCGTTTCGGCGGCACCGGCGGGCGCGCGGGCGCAACCGGTTTCCGTTCCAGTGCTTCCTGGCAGCGTTGCAACACCGACAGCACTCGCAGGCCTTCCTCCCCGTCTGTCCGTGGACGCCGGCGGGTTCGCATACACTCGATAAAATGGGCGCATTCATCGCGAAGCGGTTCGGATTTTTCGAGTTCCACCGGTTGCGCATCCGCGCGGTTGGCCACCGGCACCTGGCCTTTCCAGTGAATCGAATGCGGATAGAGGAGGAGCTTGTCCTTCTTCTCCATATCATCGAAGACGGCCATCTTGCGATCACCGACGACGATCAGTTTCTGTTCTTTGAACGGATGCAGCCAGGACACAAAAATGTGGGATTTCACGCCGCTCGGAAAGGACAGCATCGTCACAGTGGTATCCGCAATCTGCTGATGCAGATAATTTCCACCCTGCGCAGAGACCGCATCCGGCATTTCACCCAGCAACCCGAGGATGACCGATACATCATGCGGAGCGAATGACCAGAGAATGTTTTCCTCGCGGCGAATTTTTCCCAGGTTGAGACGGTTCGAGTACACATACTGGATGCGTCCCAGATCTCCACTGTCGATCAACTCTTTCAACTTGAGAATCGCCGGGTGGTACCACAGTAAGTGGCCCACCATGAGGAGGCGCCCCTGCTGTTTGGCCAGTGCCACGAGGGAACGGGCTTCTTCCTCGATCAGACACAACGGCTTCTCGACCAGCACATCTTTTCCCGCCAGCAAGGCCTGTCGAACCAAAGTTCCATGGGTTTCGGCTGGCGTCGCGATGGACACGGCGTCGATACTGTCATCCCGCAGCACATCGGCAAAGTCGGCTACCGCCCGACAACCGGGATACTGCGCAGCCAGCGCGTCTCTGGTCTCCGGATTCGTATCGCAAATCATGGCCAGCGCACCCAGTTCCGCAAAGTTACGCACCAGGTTCTTCCCCCAATATCCGGACCCGATGACGGCAATGTTCGGACGGATTTCAGATGTGTTGCCCTGCGTGGCCATCATAGTACCTAGCCTTTCCTGTATGGCGGCGGTGTGGTGTCATCAACATGACCTCACCGCACCCGCTTGGTGAATGAATGTGGGACGGAGTTGTGTAAGTTCTGTAACTGCGATTTGGCGGAATAAGTCGAGATCGGGAACGGGGTGCTATCGCTTGTGAATCAGGGCCAAGTAGTGGGTATTCAACACACGAAGGCGATCAAGGACGTAGCAGAGAAACCAGGACCAGGGGGCCAGCCATTTGGCCACCGGCAAGGCTAACGAGACTCGATCAACGGCAATCGAACAACCCGAAAAGAGGCGGGTGATTTCCGCCTTGCGAACGCCGCGGACATTCGGATTCCATGGATTGTCGACATGAAAGTCGTACCAGATGATGAGACCGTCCTTCTTCAGCACACGCAGCATCTCTCGAGCCATCTCGTCCTTCATGGCTTGATCGAGAACGGAGGTAAACACCAAGGATTGGAGCACCAGATCGAAGCTTTCATCGGGAAAGTCCAATAGGCTGCCGTTTGAACAACGCAGCGTCACGCCCTGCGGGCACAGTTCAGCCGCGCTCGCGAGCACATCAGGCCGAAGGTCAACACCGGTGATATCCACCGGCTTGATGCCCCACTTGATAAACTCCCGCAGCCAATGGCCCGACCCACAACCAATCTCAAGCAGGCGCTGACCGGCAAGAGGTGCACGGCCTGCTTGCTTGAGGCGTTTTAAGAGCAGTCTCTCGCGTTCCTGTACGAGAAACAGATTGCCGGGGTCGAACCAGGAATAGTAGCCCGCAGGCTTTTGCTTCTTGTAGGCCCGCTTGATCCTGGCCTCTTCAGCTAAAGCGCAGTCGGCGGTTTGTTCATCAGAAACCATGACACTCCGTGAATTCTACGAAAGACCCGATGTTTCAGGCGACTCCGACCGCCGGGTCAACGTGCTGTAGTTTTCTCTGGCTCCTCGACGAAGCAACACGAAATCAATCACACCCTGCAGAAAGCCGACTCCGTACCCCAGGTGGTAACACGCGAAGACCAGGGGAAGAATGGGGAAGTATCGCCACCCCTTCCTGGCAGCCACCCCGAACGAAATGCCCACCGTACAAAGGCCATAGGCAGCAATCTCGCCGAACCAGATCCACCAGACAGGTGACCACAACAGGGCAACGGCGGGTACGGCGAGTAAAGAGAAGATAAACGCCCCCGGCACGTACTGCCGGAGAGCGGCGGCGGCTTTTCGCTTCTGCACGACCCGCACCCGCCAATACCCATATTGCACATATTGCTGGAGTAACGCCTTCAGGCTCTTCCTCGGTGTATACCAACTTCTGATCCGCGGGGAATGCCAGATGCGCCCACCCTGCTGCACCAGGCGCAGATTGAGCTCATCGTCCTGATTCCGCACCAACTCTTCGTCAAACGGCCCGATGCGATCAAACACCTCGCGACGATACACCCCGCCGAACACCGTGTCGGCGGGACCTTCGTATTGCGGATCATGCCAGCGCGCCCCACCGACGCTGAACCCGCTGTGGTGAGCCAGAGCAATCGCTTCCTGCACATACGACTCGCCCTCGCAGACCATGCTGCCGCCGGCATTGTCCGCCTGGGTTTCTTCCAACACTTTCACCGCCTGATACAGATAGTCAGGGGCATACCGATTGTGAGCGCCCATGATGGCGATGTAGCGACCACGCGCGGCTGCGATCGCAAGATTGACCCCGCTCGGCATGGTTCTCTTCGGATTTGTGATCACCTTCAGCGCCGGAAATTCCCCGGAGAGCCTCGACAGGATCTCACCTGTTCCGTCATCCGACAGGCCATCGACAACAATCAGTTCAGAACTCCCCTCAGGCTCCTCCTGCTTCAGAATGGATCGCACACAGGCTTCGATCGAGTCCTTTTCATTGCGACAGGGCACGATGGCCGTCACCATGCATCGCGACTTCGACAATGGAAAGTGGAGAAGCGTCTTGGAAGAGTCCGGACTAGATGGGGAGTTCACGCGCACAACCGGTCCCTCGAGAAATACATGCATTTTCGACTTTCTTTTTGGCTCTCAAAACTGGCACACTCTGACTCTCAGCTGTGACGTTCCTCAGAAACACTCGGTAGCCCTCGCCGCCTTTACAACCTGTCTCCCATGACCGCATCGGCTTGAGACAGGCACCCTGGCTCCGGGCTACACTTCGATAATCACAACGGTTCCTGTAGATCGCTGCAGGCTTTTACCTACAATCCCCAAACAGGCTCAATTGACGAGCCTGAGATTAAGCTATTGAAAAATCAACGATCTGTGAAACACACCAAGGCGGCACGCATTCTGCTCTAGGCAGTGAAGAGCAGACGCATCGGCCGACAGAATTTTGCGAGGAGGCCCAGATGGCATTGAAACGGCATTTGAACAAAAGCCATGCCCACCTATTTATATGGGTAATGAGCATCCTCTCTCTGATCGCGGGGCCGGCCGTGTCTCACGCTGCAACGTATTATGTTGCGCCAAACGGGGATGATGCTAACTCGGGATCGGATTTAACACCGTTCAAAACTATTCAGCGAGGCATCCGAGCACTGGCAACGGGCGATACACTCAATATTCGGGGCGGCATTTACCCTGAAAGAATTAACAGCAATAACCAAACTATACCCACCGGCAACTCGTGGAGTGATGCGCCCGTCATTTCGGCTTACTCAGGAGAGACGGTGGTTCTACAACCTGCCGGTGGAGGAGAGGTGGTCAACCTCGCGCACCCGTATATCAAGTATGTGGTGTTTAAAGACCTGATACTCGACGGCTCTGGTCTCCAGCGCACATGCGCAAGCGGGTACGGCTGCAGTTATGGGGTGAGCGTGACCAATGGGGCTCATCATGTTCGCTTCAGCAACACAGAAGTCAAAAATGCCGGCGGCTCTGGAATTTTGATGACACGTGGATCATCAAGCGTACCGACTTCGATCGAATTCATCGGTTGCAATGTTCACCATAATGGCGTCGAGGCGCGTGATCATGGGTTCTATCTCGCCACAAGCGGGAATCTCGTTCGGAATTGCAAGGTTCATGACAATGCCGGATACGGCGTTCATATTTACACCGGAAACACCAGCGTCACAGCGGACAACAACACCATTGACGGGAACGACGTCTATGGCAATGCCACGACCAGCGGTTCGGCTCCGGGGATATTGGTGGATAACGGGACCGGCAACGTGGTCATGAATAATATTGTGCGCCTAAATAAGAATGGCATTCAGGTGGGAAATCCCTGGACCACGTCAGCCACGGCGTCGTTGACGAAAATTTATAACAACACGGTATACAACAATATGCCAGG
>ERZ724516.2243-NODE-2243-length-10996-cov-17.415136_pt1 | contig 10996 bp, 15 predicted proteins | sample MGYA00376049_ERZ724516 | MGnify/ENA primary metagenome ERZ724516 (study PRJEB28724, sample SAMN07190886) | activated sludge metagenome | isolation source: activated sludge of sewage treatment plant in Hong Hong | place: USA: Christiansburg, Virginia | collected... | reverse complement strand
ACATATTTTTTATATTATGTTACTTAAGACTCCTAATGTAAAATACATTAAAGGACTTTTAGTTCACGTTTTTAAATTATTTCGTGAGCTAAAAGTACATAAATACTCCCTTCGGCGGCATCCATATTGGTGCGGATTTTGTCGGTGGTCGCCCATAAAATGCGTTCTAACTCGACGATGTTCATGGAGTCATTTTGAATAGTCTTACTTCATAAAAATGCAATAAAATCGTAAGCTAAATTCAGATAAACAATAAATTAGCTATAAATATCAACAATGAGTAAATACTCAATTGAGTATTTACTTATTTACTCAAACTTAATTCCATTGCTTCCACAATCATATCTGATAAAGACTTACCTTGTTTTGCTGCCTCGGACTTCCATAGTGCGCGAGTAGTTTTTGGCACATTCAAATTAATACGCACTAAATCAACTTGCGTCACAACATCAACAGGAATATCAGTACGTACCGTATCTAATTTTTTTGACTTTAAAGCCATTTCTTAGCCTCCAACTCACTCAACAATGCGTCAATTTCTAACTTAGCTGATTGATCTGCCGTTTCGTACACCGAAACGCCATCACTCAAAGATTGGGCATAAGACACACGATTTGCAATGGATTGAATCATCAATGGGAAACCATATTCGTTCCATTCACCACCCAACATTTCTTTCGATAGTTTGGTTTGATTACTAACTCGTGTAGCCACAAATGCCACATCAATATGACCACCTACATCTAGTTTTGACTGAATCAATTTGACAGTCGCCGCAGAAGCCCAAATATCTGCTGCGCTAGGTTGCACAGGAATTAACGCTAGATTGGCAATACGAATCACATTTGCACTCATTCGTTCGGCTTTGGCTGGCGTATCAATAATTAGCCAATCCGCATTTAATGACTTGATAGACGACAACAAGAGCTCAGGTCTATCTAATGCCACGACTGAGGGCAAATCTGCATTTTCAGGTGACGACTCACGCCAATCACGCGCAGTTCCTTGAGGATCTGCATCCACCAAAACAACCTTTTTCCCTCGGCGATGTAAAGCACTTGCCAAGTTTATACTTAAAGTTGATTTCCCAGATCCGCCCTTTTCATTAAGCAAGGCTATGATTTTCAATACAATCCCCCTTATACTCAAATACTCAAATACTCAAATACTCAAATACTCAAATACTCAAAGTTATCATGCTGCGTAACCGAATACCACAGATGTTTTAATTTTTTTCAAAATACAACCAAAATCTTTAACGTACTTTACAATCCGTTTTCTGAGCCACAATTTCAGGTTTCAACTTAAACCATGTAAGCTAATCAGACCTACACAACGCAACCCCATCAAAAACGCGCCAAAACAGCCTAAAAATACCAAACCCACACCAACCTATATAAAATTATTTTTAACGCTGCTAATGCTCCTTAAAATGCGTTTAAATTGATTTAAGACGCTAGCTAATTCTTTCATTTTCATTTTTTACCGTAATTCTGACAAAAAACGCGATTTTTTGCCAAATTGCTTGTGTTTCGCATTAAGAAACGGGCTTTTTATTATCGTCTCAATCGATGAACGCTAAGAACCTAGTGGGGCGATTAAACCTAAATACTCTCGTATCAGCGATTGTTCTATGAGGCGAGAAAGCCTACAAAAAAACTCAACAAGGGATTCGCCCGCTAATTACTGCTTTTAAAAAATCGTCATGTGATGTGTTGTTTGGTTCTTGCACTGCTTGAGCGTCCCCCCAAACTGGGGGGATTGAGGGGGGAATATAGCCGCCCAATAGGGCGACATAGTATTTGCTTTTTACCTATTTTCGCCCTTCCAAAATTCTCACTTATCCACAGAAAGTTTTTGACGCTGTGCTTTTAAAGCTTTTAAAGCTTTTAAATACAATAAGGAGGGAAATCGCATTAAAAGAGGTTTATCGACCCATTAAAAGAGGTTTATCGACCCATTAAAAGAGGTTTATCGACCTTTTAATGAGTGTATTTTATTAACTCCTTTTAATGAGGTTTACCGACCCATTAAAAGAGGTTTATCGACCCATTAAAAGAGGTTTATCGACCTTTTAATGAGTGTATTTTATTAACTCCTTTTAATGAGGTTTACCGACCTTTCAAAGAGGATGTATATATACTCTTTTAAACGAGAGTGTTATACTATCTCCATACAAAATCAGGATACGCACATGAGTCATCCCAAGAAAAACAACTTGGTTGTTAAGGACAACGCTTTAATTGATGCAAGTTATAATTTAGACATCGTAGAACAGCGATTGATTTTACTGGCAATCATTGAAGCGAGGGAAACAGGTAAAGGGGTAACTCATGATACCTTACTAGAAGTCCATGCCAGCAGTTATATAAATCAATTCCATGTTGAAAAACACACCGCGTACAAAGTATTAAGAGAAGCGGCGAAGACACTTTTTAATCGCTACGTTACTTATCATGACATAAACCCAAATACAGGAAAGGATAGATCTTTTCATGTTAGATGGGTTGATAAAGTAGGCTATGAGCAAGACAGTGGATTAGTCTATCTTAGATTCTCTCAAGATATTGTCCCCCTTATCACTAGACTAGAAGCGAACTTCACCAGTTATGAAATACAACAAATATCTAATTTGAGTAGTGCCTACGCAATCAGGCTTTACGAGTTATTGATTAAATGGCGTAGTGTTGGGCAAACCCCCATATTTGATCTAGCCACTTTTAGAAAACAGGTGGGGGTTCTAGAGAACGAGTACTCGCAAATGAGCGACTTTAAAAAATGGGTACTTCATTTTGCAATAAGCCAAGTAAACGAACACACCGACATCACCGTTAGCTACGAACAACAGAAAGCAGGGCGAACCATCACTGGTTTTACATTCAGTCTAAAACAAAAAAAACACCCCAAAGACGTGACACCTAAAGCAAAGCTAAAACCCAAACCAAATAAACAATCGGATAGTAACGACATCAACACGCTATTAAAAAATGACGACTGGGTATCTAAACACGCCAAAGCAGGGGAGAGCTGGGATGATGTACGTTCTCGATTAAAGAACGAAGCCGAAACAGGCAAATTTACCTTAGCCCCAACCTAAGCAGCCGTCTCAGAAAACGGACGATAAAGTACGCTAAGCTATTTTATCATCCTTGCCACGGATTAATCACCGTCACTCTAGCCGCTTCATAAGGCGCGGTGTCGCGTGATGCCACAATAAATCCTCGTGACGCAGCAATAGCCGCAATATAACCATCTGGCGTGGGAAACCCTCGCCCTGAGATTTTAGCCAAGACCGCTAAATCAGCATAGTGTCGTGCAGCCTCCACATCAAAGGGCAGTACCCGATCCTTGAACAGCCCCATCAACCCCTCAAGTGTCAGTGCCAACATCTCCTTGCGCTTACCCGACGGCAAAGCCGCAATGCCAAACAATAACTCGGCTAAGGTCACACTGGACAGATACAGCGTTTCAGCCGCTTGATCGTTCAACCAAGCGCGCACGACTGGATTAGGCTCAGGCTTCATCGCCTCAGAAACGACATTGGTATCAAGAATAATCATTCAAACCTCATCGGTTCGGCAGGGGTCTGATCTCTCACTTGCTGAAAAATTTCAAAATCCTCATTCGTCAAACCAACCTGACGACTCAGGTCAGCAAGGGCATCCCCCAAACGAACGCGCTTTTCAGGCTTAACCGCAAGAGCCAAAATCTCGCGCACATAGGCTTCGGTACTGCGCCCATGTTGAGCAGCTTGTACCCGTAACGCACGATGCACATCATCGGGCAAATTACGCACTGTCAGCATCGCCATCGCGTCACCTCATAAAAATGAATTCATTGCATTCATTTTATCATTATGACGGCACATCAACAACAAACATCGTGACATGGGGTAGTTACCACATAGCTGCTCAAAGCGACATCTGCACGGATCAAAAAACGGACGATAAAGTACGCTAAGCCTTGACTCCCTCAGCCCCTTTCTTGACTCTCTTTTTTGGCACAGGATTGGGCAATCGGCGCACATAGGCTAAAAAAGTTGGCAGGGGAGGCATCGGCTCATTGTCCTTGCGTAATCGCGTCCATTCCCCTCGTAGCCACTTGCTCAGCATGCCGACCTGACGGCGGACCAAGCGAAAGCCTGGACTGCCGTACAGCGAGGCAATGGCCATTTCAAGGGCAACCTCATTTTTAGCGATAATCGCATTCCTCAATCGTTTTTGATGATTGGTGTAAGTGGTCTTCTCCATACGCCATGACCACGATACCCCGTCATGGACTAGCTCATACCCTGTCAGCGAGATGCGGTGTGCTTTGTCTCGAAGATCAACAAAGGTCTCTCGATCCATGACCCGACCTTTACCGCCTGTAGTCAATAACCAAAACGTGGCTGTATCGCCACTGTCAGGTTTCCAAACTAAAAACTGCGTCACCGCTTCACCCGATAATTTACGACGACTGCGCTGCGATTTGGTCAACTCAGTATCGTATTCACGAGCAAACTTTTTAGCGATGGCTGGCAATTTCTCAAGACCAAACTCACCTTGAAAATACAGGTGGTAGTCAAAACGAGCGGCATCTTGCAGTCGTTGCATGACCAGTATCTTGCTTTCACATTCAATCATAGGGAGTGTATAGTTTTTGCTGTTTAGGTGGCTTTACTTTAGCATAGCTATGCGACGACATAAAGTGGAGCAACTAGAATACTAAGGTTTATAGGTGGTAGGTTTTGAATAAATTGGGGGGCTTGATAATAAGAGATTCCGAAGTATATTGATTCTAGGGACGACATACGTCAAAATACTCAAGTCGTCATCGAGTCAGGGCGGCAAGCCCTGTTCTTAAATGGGGGTTGCCACCCTCCGTTTTTTCTTTCCGCCGACCAGATCCCTGATCGCCAATCAGGGCTAGACTGGTGAAGCCGTATGCTTGTAATTAAGCTGGTACGGCTACGACAGGCGCTAGGAATTGAAATATTCCTTTCGACCTAATCCGCATTTTTTTGATGCGTTAATTGATGTTTTTTTGAGTTTGGGCGACACGGAAACGGGCCGCTAGGTGACTAGCTAAGCCCTGTTTTAATGAGAATCGGTAGTAAGTTTTAGTCCGATCCACGGGCGGCAGGAGACTGTCGAACGTGTGCCACGCTGGTGGGCTGCTGAGTGCGTTGAAAGGCGTAAGGAGTTTGAGGAGAAATCTGGAAAACTTGGTACTAGGGGGCGCAAGCCGCCTAGATCGCTGTATAGCTCAAGCCAGTAATTGCGCCCCTAGAGGGTGCATCGTGGAGAACATGAGCCAGTCTATGACTGAAGTTCAATGATCCGTTTGGTTAGTAATCGACTTGCTTTGGAATCTCGGAGCGATGAAATTTTGTCTTTTAGGAGTGGTTTTAAAGACGGAAAAAGCCTCTAAGGAGTAGGGCTAGACCAATCAGGGGAGAACGCTGGCGTTCTGTTCGTGCAAGACATTAAATCTAACGTGGGAATCACTGACTGCCGTTGATAACAGGTGGCACTGTTGAGGTAAAAGTGAGGGAGATCAGATCAGTAGGGGTGGTAGAGGACTAGGCGATTCAGTCGAAGGCTAGTCTGAGTTTGACGTGCAGTTAGGCGTGAAACATGTTCCCGAAAGTTTGAGCCAGTTGTGTGTTGGTGGAAAGAAAAAAATGTGTTTTGGAGGGGGTGGCACCCCTCCACGATTCGTTGCTATTAGCGAAACGTGGCCGTCATGCGCCTTAAAGTCATGGCACTTTTTTAATCGTTTTTATCGGTTTTTACGATAAGGCGGTTTCGTTTTATTCTCGTTTTTCGTTAAAAAGAGCGCGAATCATTGCGTTATATGTCGCTTACCACAGCGTTATATGTGGCTTTGGTGTAAAAATCGTTTTAGTGACTATCATCTTTTCTTTTTAGATTACGATGATTTCATTAGTTCGTCGCTTACCACAGCGTTATATGTGGCTTTGGTGTAAAAATCGTTTTAGTGACTATCATCTTTTCTTTTTAGATTACGATGATTTCATTAGTTCGTCGCTTACCACAGCGTTATATGTGGCTTTAAATACAGGACGATTGGATGGGTAATGATGAGTCTTTTAACAGTCATCGGCTATTAATTGATCACTCATTAGAATTTCATCGTCATGTCTGTGGTACTTGATCAGCCTCGCGCTGATCAAAATAAAGCCCTTCTTCGGAGGGCTTTTATAACGCCCTTCATTTGAAGGGCGTTTTCTTATTTCGTGTTGGGGCGTAGGTCTAAGACCATCTGCTCCTGACCATCAACGCTGGCAGTAAGATGCAAATGTTGCCCATTAAACAGGGTGTGAGCCGTTATCCATAAAATAATCAGGCATAGAAAGCCAATGCCGTAAACGCATAACGCACAAAGCTGTTGTAAAAAAAGCTGAGTAATCGCTAAAGATTTTTGAACGACGAGCGAAAGGGTGGACTTTACATCCAATGAGGGCGTAATCATGAGCATTCACCTTGTACCTCATTCGGTACTTTTGGTTAATAAAGGGTTACAACGCGATCATTTTACACGGAAAATGACGGTTAAACGCATACATTAAGGCTGTTTTTTTCGTTCTTGATAGGCTTTAAATAATCGGGCGCGTTCGTCTGCCCAGTGCATTTCAATGGCATCAATTAAGGCAATTTCTTGCAGTGGGGTAAGGCGGTAGATTCTGGCGATCAGGTGATCTATGTCGCGGCTGTTATCTGCTGTTTTAGCGGCATTCAGTAACTTTTCTAAGGCTCTGGCGGTGAACTCACGCCATGATTCGCGTTCTTGAGTGGCTTTTTCTTTAGTGACTTGGTAGAGCAGTGCTAACTCTCTAGGGCTAAATAGGGCAGCCAATTCTTGCGTTTGGATAAGATGCCCGTACTTTTCAATGATGCCATTTAAGCGGCCACTGGAAAATGGCCCAAGAATATCAAGGGAGCTGTCTGATAAAAAAATGGATTTTCGATTCACAGACATGGCCTGACCTTGGGTATGTGGAAATAAAATGAATAGCGGTAAAAATTTTATCCTAAAAATGTCATCCAAATGGCACTTTTAGCAGTGATGTAGTCATTGTCCTGACTAAAAAAGAACTATTTACAATGAGTAATGACTGGTTAATATAGGACTAAGTGCTATACTAAAGCCATATTAAGTAGGCTAACAATGCGTATTTTCAAAGACAGATTGTTCAATAAGTGGGCGTATAAAGAAGGTGTTACGGATAAAGTGCTGCGTGTTGCTGTCACCGAAATGGAAGAGGGTCTGATTGATGCGGATCTTGGCGGTCATGTCTACAAGAAACGAGTCGCCTTACATGGACGGGGTAAACGAGGTGGAGCAAGGACGTTATTAGCATATCGTATCGGTAAAAAAGCATTTTTCATGTATGGCTTCTCTAAAAACGAACTCGATAATATTGATGACAAAGAATTAAAGGCATTAAAGCAATTGGCCGCGATTCAACTGGGTTGGAGTGATGAACAACTGACACTCGCGTTGCAACATGGGAAACTATTTGAGGTAACTGATCATGACTAGCCGCCTCATGCAAACGCTGCATGAAACAGCCGAAGATTTTGCCAGCATTGGCCTGATTGATGTACAAACTATGCGCGAATTTGACGCGCTGTGCTTGCCGCCAGTAAAAACATATAGTGCAGAAGAAATTAAAGCCTTACGCCTTAATTGTTTGGCAAGCCAGCGTGTATTTGCGGCCTATTTGAATACCAGTCCTTCCACCGTTCAAAAATGGGAGCAGGGGGTAAAACACCCCAATGGGCCATCGCTCAAGTTATTGAATTTGGTCGAACGGAACGGATTGGAAATTCTAAGCTGTTGAGTAAAGTAGCCTGCTTTAGCCCGCGCCTCTGTCGGTCAGCTTGTCTGAGCGGCAGAGGGGTGGGAAATAAGCGGAGGGTCTGATGTGGTTTTTGGTTAAAAAGCCTCGTCGTTTCGCGGACATTTTAACCTACTAAAACTTTACAATTCATTGAATATAAATATTTTAATAAAATTACTTACTCTAAATTTTATATTTTGACATGTGATAGAGATAACTCGTCACCTTTGCCAACAAAAGCATTAGGTTTCATTTTTGGCGCGTTGGGCAATATTAATCATTTTCGACCACCATTTGCCCCCTAAAAAACCATGACCTTTCGACCACTTTAGGCGCATGAAAAACTTGGTTGGCTGTAGTCCGCTTGGCATTAATGTCACTCGGCGGTAAGAGTACACTGAGGCAGCTTTATGCCAAAGTAGCCGAAGCAGCACCAAATCGGCTTGAGCAGAATGAAAACTGGCAGGCCAAAGTAAGGCAAGTCTTGCAGATGCACACCGCTGATTTTTATGCCATTGACCGAGGTATTTGGGCAATCGCCTAAATTGTATAATTAACCTAAAAGGTCTGGCTTGTGCTAGACCTTTTTTCTATGGCGTTGTGTCATTGAAAATTTGACGTTTTATATTAAGGAGGAGGCGAAATACTGCGATAGCAACAGCGACACCGACAATTAACGGAAAATAAAATCCCACGCGGAAGATGAAAAGCAGAAACCAAACAATAGCACCGACAAAAGCAGAGCCTACCATCATCGCGAAAAACATTTGAGCTTCAACGGCCATATTAATCGTTGATTGAAGGATGTCGGCCAACCACTCAAATAGAGAAAATGTCTTTTTTCTGGGATAAGGTGTTAAGTATGTCGGCTGTTCTTGCTTTTGCATTTGTCAAATAACCAGTATTAAATCAAAGTCTCTAGAGAGATTGAAGAAATTCATTTCTGTTACAATTAGGGGGCACTCCAAGTTTCTATTCGCACTTAATTTGATGAGGTGTTTTTAGTGGCTCGGTGGACTCAGCAAAACGGTGATGTTTTTGCTTAAGCGATTACACATGCAGCCAATTAATATAGTGATGTATTACTAATGAAAAATAAAAATATTCTTATCTCATGGATAGGCACAGTAGATCTTGAAGCTCCAGTTAGTGATGCTTCTAAAGAAGGAGCGATTAAAGCCCTATCGATAAATAGCAATATTGGCTTTGCTGAAATTTATTTGATTAATACATGGAAAGCTGAAGAAACAGACAGGTATGTCAAGTGGTTAGAATTACATCTTCAGAGTAATTCATATGATACTACGGTTGTTGTCGAGAAAGCCAACCTTGTCAATGTAATTCACTATCCGTCTATTTATAGTGTTGCTGATGCGTTACTTAAACGTTTGGATCAACCACAAAATCACTTGCATCTGAACCTTACATCGGGCACTCCAGCAATGATTGCGACCATGCTCTTATTGGGTCAGGGGGTCTATAAAGCAACTCTCATGCAAAGCTCACAACAGCATGGTATTGAAATAATCTCATTACCTTTTGATCTTTCTTTGGCATATTTATCACAGCAAGATCAAAAATTAGTTGATTTTAGTGTGACATCCCCTCATCAAATTTCACATTTCGACCACATTCCTGCTGTATCTAACGCAATGGCTCAAGCTATCCAACTGGCTAAAAGACTAGCACCACGAGAAGTTCCTATTATCATTCAAGGGCAGTCAGGCACTGGAAAAGAAGTGATGGCATCAGCTATTCATGCGGCGAGTCGTCGTAAGGATAAAAAGCTTATTGCTGTGAATTGCGGCGCAATTCCTGAAAGTTTAATTGAGTCTGAGCTTTTTGGACATATAAAGGGTGCTTTTACAGGAGCCAATGCTGTACGCGTTGGTTATTTTGAAAAAGCTAACGGAAGCACATTGTTCCTGGATGAGATTGGCGAATTATCTTTATCTGCCCAAGTTAAACTATTACGCGTTTTAGAAGAAAAAGAAGTCGTGCGAGTTGGGGAAAGTACCCCTATAAAGGTAAATGTGCGAATCATAGCTGCTACTCACAGGGACTTATTGACGATGGTAGACGAAGGGAGATTCCGTGAGGATTTATTTTATCGTTTGGCCGTAGGTGTAATCCACCTTCCAACACTACAAGATCGCCAAGAAGACATTGCAGTATTAGCGGATATCCTTATCGAAGAAATAAATAAGAGTGCTGCATCACAACCTGGATACCGCTCCAAAAAACTAACCAAAGAAGCAATAAATTTTATTCGGCAACAGACATGGCATGGCAACATCAGGGAGCTTCGGAATACCCTGTTACGTGCATCGCTATGGGACGCTCAAGTAGAAAATCTTGATGTGTCTCATCTTCAAAAGTCGATATTCCAACGCCAACAAATCGGTATAAAAGAAATCCAGACCAATATTGCGCAAGGTGTTGATTTAGAGAAAATGCTAGACAAAACCAGATATGAATACATTCAAGCAGCACTAAAGTACACAGGAAGAAATAAAGCTAAAGCAGCAAAACTGCTAGGGCTTTCTAATCATCAGACACTCACCAATTGGATGAATAAATTAGAAATAGGTTAATTAATTACCTTAAAGTAAATATTTTTACTATTAAAAGTCTTTTATTTTTCATAACTTATTGTTTTTTATGACACAAATATATTGGCACGATATATGCTTTGTTTAGGGAGTCAATGTTTAAAGGCGAGATATCATGTGCTGTGCAATCGAAATTTCATTAAACAACCAATTATTCACAAACCATGCAAAAGAGCGGATGTTCGCTCGTGGATTTGATGCAAATACTATTGACATAGTGTTAGCATTCGGTAGAAAAATTTATTCGCGTGGTGCGTTGTTCTACGTCATTGGAAAAAAAGAAATTCAACGGTTTCAGGATAAAGAGCCGTTAATTAAGCACATGGAAGGAATACAAGTCGTAGCATCTACCTCGGATGATGCCATTATTACGGTTTATCGCAGTAAAGACTTGCGAAGTATTCGTCCAACTTGCCATAAACATCGACACCACCATTAATTCATGTCTAATCCAAGCAATTAGCCATTTTAGGACATTCCTATGAAACAATTCGCTGCAAAATCCGCTCGTCCATTACCAGTCATTATCTTGGCA
>ERZ724516.2241-NODE-2241-length-11002-cov-3.614689_pt1 | contig 11002 bp, 9 predicted proteins | sample MGYA00376049_ERZ724516 | MGnify/ENA primary metagenome ERZ724516 (study PRJEB28724, sample SAMN07190886) | activated sludge metagenome | isolation source: activated sludge of sewage treatment plant in Hong Hong | place: USA: Christiansburg, Virginia | collected... | reverse complement strand
AGAAATGGGGCAACAATTCAATAATAAAAGGAATAAACAATAAACTCAAAACGCTATTAAAGTTAATTTATTCTTTAAAAAATCAAATATAGTTAATAGTGGAAAATAACTTTGTTAAATTTGTAAAAATTTAAAAAATTATGTCAAAAATAACCACAAAAGAAACGCAAAATCCAAGTATATTAAAGTTCGAATTCGAAGATTTCATTACTAAAAATGAAAGCTTTGAGTTCAAAAACATCGACGAAACCAAGAATTCTCCATTGGCACAGCAATTATTTTACTTGCCATTTGTAAAAACTGTTTACATCTCTGGGAATTTTATCGCCATCGAAAAATTTAGCATTGTAGAATGGGAAGATGTAAAAGATGCTGTGGCAGAACAAATTGAAACTTTTGTTGCCAATGGCGGAATAATCATTACACCATCGGAAAATAAAACGCAAAAACAACCGATAACCGTTTACGGCGAAACGACTCCAAATCCATCTGCTCTGAAATTTGTAGTAAGCAGAATGTTGACCAAAAGTCCCGTAGAATTCAAAAATATTGATGAAACGGCAGCTTCGCCATTGGCAAAAGAACTATTCAAATTTCCGTATGTAAAAGAAATTTTTATCGACGAAAATTATATTTCGGTAACCAAATATGAAGTCAACAATTGGGACGAAATCACATTAGAAGTGAGAACTTTCATCAAACAATACATCGAAAACGGAGGAACTGTTCTTGACGAAAGCATCATAGTAGCCAAAGCCGAACAGGAAAAAACAAAAACACAAGAGTTTGATAATCTTGATGTTACTTCGCAACAAATCATCAATATATTAGAAGAATATGTAAAACCAGCCGTTCAAGCCGATGGTGGAAATATTGCTTTTGAATCGTATGACGAAACAGACAAAACCGTAAAAGTAATTCTTCAAGGAGCTTGCAGCGGTTGTCCTTCATCAACATTTACCTTGAAAAGTGGTATCGAAAATATGCTGAAAAGCATGCTTAACGACGAAGAAATTAAAGTTGAAGCGGTAAACGGTTAGTATTTTAGATTGCTTCGCCAGTTCGACCTTCGATCTCGGGTGCAGATTTTAGATTTCAGATTGAATAAAAACTTAAAAAATGAATTTACTCTCTCAAGAAACCAGTCCGTATTTGTTGCAACACGCCAATAATCCTGTACATTGGAAAGCTTGGAATGCCAATTCATTGGCAGAAGCCAAAGAAAAAAATAGCCTCATCATTATAAGCATTGGCTATTCGGCTTGTCATTGGTGCCACGTTATGGAACACGAAAGTTTCGAAGATCAGGAAGTGGCCGATGTAATGAATAAAAGTTTTGTCAACATCAAAGTCGATCGTGAAGAACGACCTGATGTCGATGCCGTTTATATGAAAGCCGTTCAGCTGATGATTCGCCGTGGCGGATGGCCTTTAAATGTGGTTACACTTCCCGACGGAAGACCCATTTGGGGCGGGACTTATTTCAGAAAGCAAGAATGGATGGAAACCCTTGGCCAATTGCAAGAAGTGTATCATTCTAATCCTGAAAAAGTGATTGATTATGCCGGGAAATTGCATGAAGGAATTCAATTATTGAGTATTATTGAAAATCAAAAACCTGAAACTAAACTAAATCAAGAAGATTTAATTCCTCTTGTCGAAAAGTGGGCAGCAGATTTTGATTGGGAATTTGGAGGAATGTCAAGAGCTCCAAAGTTTATGATGCCCAATAATTATCATTTTTTGTTGCGTTTTGCTTTCCAAAAAAATGACATGAAACTATTCGATTTTGTAAATCTGACCTTGACCAGAATGGCTTTTGGAGGCATTTTTGACACAATTGATGGTGGATTTTCGCGTTATTCTGTTGACAATAAATGGCACGTTCCACATTTTGAAAAAATGCTTTACGATAACGGCCAATTGATTTCCTTGTATAGCGACGCCTACAAATTGACCAAAAATCCGCTGTACAAAGAAGTCATTCAAAAAACACTTTCTTTCGTCGAAAGAGAATTAATGAATTCCGAAGGTGGTTTTTATTGCGCTCTCGATGCCGATAGTTTGAATGCCGAAAATCATCTCGAAGAAGGCGCTTTTTATGTTTGGAAAATCCCTGAATTAAAGATTATTATTGGTGATGATTACGACTTGTTTAGTCAGGTTTTCAATATTAATACTTTCGGATTATGGGAAGATGAAAATTATGTTTTGATTCAAAATAAAAGTCTGGAAGAAATTGCAAAAAGCAACAATATCACAGTTTCAACACTTCAAAAAAAGAAAATATTCTGGGAAAAAATCCTTTATATCAAAAGAGAAAAACGATCTAAACCAAGACTAGACGACAAATGTCTAACTTCATGGAATGCCATAATGCTCAAAGGTTTTGTTGATGCTTACAAAGCTTTAGAAGATGAAAATTATCTGATTTTAGCCCTGAAAAATGCTGATTTTATAATCAAAAATTTATGGTCAAGTGACGGGAATTTATTTCATAATTACAAAAACGAGAAAAGCACCGTCAACGGTTATCTCGAAGATTATTGCTTTGTAATTTCGGCCTTTATTAGTTTGTACGAAGTAACTTTTGACGAAAAATGGCTTCAATACGCCAAACAATTGACGGATTATAGTTTGGAACATTTTTATGACGAAAAATCAGGGTTTTTTGCCTTTACTTCCAATCTGGACGAAGCTCTGATAACAGCACATTTTGAAACCGAAGACAACGTAATTCCAGCCTCGAATTCGGTGATGGGGAAAAACTTGTTTAAGTTGAGTATTTATTTTGAAAATTCGTTCTACGAAAAAGTAAGTCAAAGAATGTTACAAAATATAATTCCAAATATTGAATATCCGTCGGCCTATTCGAATTGGATGGATTTGGCTTTGAATTATTCCGAACAAAACAAGGAATTGGCTATTTGCGGGGATTTGGCATTAGAATATTGCCATAAAATAAACCGTTTATACTTTCCAAATGTAGTTTTGGCTGGAGCCAAAAAAATTTCGATTCTTCCCTTTTTGAAAGATCGTTTTGTTGCTGACCAAACCCTATTTTATCTTTGCCAAAACAAAACTTGTTCCGCTCCGAGTATTGATTTTCAGAAAATTGTTGGTAATTTAATTTAAGTTAGCATAAATTTTCATATCATTGTTAACTAATTAAAAATCAAAAAACTATGGGAGTATCTTCATTTTTTAAAAATCTTTTTGGCAAAGCCAATTTAGATGTAGATTCAATAGCTAACCAAGCTGAAACTATGGCAACCGATGCCTATACTAAAGCAAAAGAAGTGGCAACGCCGCTAATAGACAAAGTGGAAGATTTTGCCGAAGTGGCGAAAGAAAAAGCAAACGAATATGTTCCTGCTGCCAAAGAAACCATAGAAAATGCAATAGAAACTGTCAAAGAAAAAGCGAGTGAATATGCCGATAAAGCAGAGGAATTGGCAAAAAGCACATCGGAAACAGTAAAGGAAAAAATAGCTGAATTCACATCTCATTCTGAGCCTGTCGAAGTTGTTGAAGAAACAGTTAAAAAAATTGAAGAAGACAAAAAATAATTTTATAAAATTTATAAGTATATTTGCTCTTTAAACCTAAACCTTCTCCTTGAGAAGGTTTTTTATTTCACAAAAATGACTGTCAACACAGAAAATATCACCAATTATGCCGAAACTTTTATTAAAGTTTTGATCGATTATTCCCCAAAACTGATTTCGGCTTTCCTAATTCTATTTGTTGGGCTTTATGTAATTCGAGTAATCAACAGGCTCATTCGAAAAATTATGATAAAAAGGGAACTTGACCCTACTTTGACCCGATTTTTAGCGGATATTCTGCTTTGGGTTTTAAGAGTTTTATTATTTGTGGCTTTCATCGACAAACTAGGAATAGGAACTTCTTCTTTTGTGGCCATTCTAGGTGCGATGGGACTTGCGGTAGGTTTGTCGCTGCAAGGTTCTTTATCCAATTTTGCTGGTGGAATGTTGATTATTATGTTCAAACCGTTCAAAGTGGGCGACACCATCGAAGCAATGGGAGTTTCAGGAACGGTAAGCGAAATCCAAATATTTGTAACCAAATTAATCAACGGCAACAACCAAACTATTTTTGTTCCAAACGGCACTTTGTCGAATGGCACAATTATCAATTATTCCTTGCAAGGAATTCGAAGAGCCGATTTGACGCTTTCAATTTCTTATGATACTGATATTAAAAAAGTCAAAGACCTAATTACCGAGGTTTTGAAAAACAACCCAAAAGTATTGAAAACCCCTGAAGCCGAGGTTTCTGTAAAACTTTTGACCGACAACTCGATTCAATTAGCAGTAAGACCTTGGGCAAACAATGCCGATTTTGGAGTTGTTAGTTCCGAAACATTGGAAAGCTGTAAATTGGCTTTTGATGCCGCTGGAATTGTGATTCAACCTTTTGTGAAAGAGGTTTCGAGGAATAATTAAAGAATTTCTTTTGAATACTTTTTAAAATAAGCGACATCTTTGGGTGTCGTTTTTTTTATACCATTAAGAAAAAAAAGACTTATCTTTCTGAAAGATTATCTTTTTAATTTTTTTAAAAATAGTTCCATAAATATTTAAACAATGATGACAAATGAAAAACTATAAATTAATTGGAATATTAATCTTTTACTTTTTTACTTCGTGTTCAAATGAAAAGAAGATTGAAATTAGTGGATATGCATACCAAAATGAAAATATTCAAATATTAAAAAACCAAAAAGTAATTTTGAATATAAAAGTAAATAACAAAAACAAAAATATGGATGCAAATAAATTGTGCTCCTTTTATGAATCAAATTTAAAAATAAGCACTTCAAATGTTAAGCTAAATATTAAAATTGATTCAAGTAATATTTCAGTTTTAGATACCTGTCTAATTATTCCTAAGGAATTAAAATTTCCTTTTATAACGTTTTCATCCCCTTCAGTAAAATCTAAATATAAAAGAATAATACTTTTAGATGATGAAAGTAGGTATGCTAAAGAATAAAATTGATTAAAAAGATTTTAATCCTACTTAAGAAAACAAGAGCAAACAAAAAACTATTTCTTCGAAACTGTCATCATAAAATCTTTCAAATAATAAGGTTCAAAATAAGCGACATCTACAAAATCGTCTTTTTGGTGTTTTTCGAAACTCAAAAAGCTCATTTCTTTTGCCGAAGGATTTTTGATATCTTCCAAGAAAATATGATTTTCTTTGGTTAAAACTGGTTTGCATTTCTCGGTACAATCGCCAACAAAATAAAGGGTTTCTTGTAAATCTTCGAAAGAGTTTTCGGTGATGATTTCGGCTTGAACAGCTCTTTTATTTTCAAAATTTGAAGTGAAAATTGCACTATAGACTTCCATTCTTCGGGCATCGAGCATTGGAATTATCAATCCGTTAGAAACATTAGCTTGCGAAGCCAAAATTTGTAAAGTATCCACAGCAATTAGCGGAATTCCCAAAGCATAACACAAGCCTTTTGCGGCAGAAACACCAATTCGCAATCCTGTGTAAGATCCTGGCCCTTGACTCACGGCGATCGCGGAAATGTCTTGAAAAGTTATTCCAGCTTCTTTGATGATTTCTTCAATAAAAACGTGCAAACGTTCAGCGTGGGAATAGCCTTCTTCGGCAATTTCTTTGCATAAAATCGTTTTTCCTTCTTTTGCTAAAGCAACAGAACAATTCTTGGTGGCGGTTTCGATGTTGAGAATGTAGGACAATTTATGATATTTGATTTACGATATTAGATATACGATATAAGGATTTAAAAACCTGAATTATTTCTTTTCCAACTTGTAATTCCAACAAAGGAGGAATCCCATAATGAGATTCCTCCTTTGTTGGAATAACTAGCTTTATGATTTTGCAAAGTTATAAATTACAAATAACTATTTCTTTTTATCTTCGACTTTATCTGTGGTTACTTTATCTCCGGAATTCAAATCTTTTGAAACTGTCGAAAATGGCCCTGTGATAACAACGTCTCCTTTTTTCAGTCCGGTAAGCACTTCAATGTTTGTATCGTCTTGAATTCCTGTTTTTATGATACGAATTTTGGCTTTGTCACCCACTTTTACAAAAACACATTCCAGTTTCTTTTCACTTTTTGGAGCTGCTTTTTTCTCGTCTTCGTCTTCCACTTTAAATCCTTTTACGGCTGTAGTATCTGATTTTACAACTACAGAACTAATGGGCACTGCCAAAACGTTAGCTCTTGTTTTGGTAATAATATCAACCGTGGCTGTCATTCCTGGTCTAAATGGCGAATAAGTCGCTGGTTTTCCTTCTAATAAATCTTGATACGATTCTTTCAAGATTCTAACTTTCACCTTGAAATTCGTTACTTGATCAGCGGTTAAAGTTGAACTCGCCGAATTCGAAATACTCGTTACAATCCCTTTGAATTGTTTTTTCAAATAAGCATCCACCTCAACATTGGCTTCGTTACCCACTTTTATTTTTACGATGTCATTTTCATTCACATCGACTTCTACTTCCATATTATTCAGGTTGGCTACACGAAGAATTTCGGTTCCCGCCATTTGTTGCGTTCCCAAAACTCTTTCTCCCAATTCCACGTTTAGTACTGAAATTGTTCCATCGGCTGGTGCATAAATCGTGGTTCTGCCTAGATTGTCTTTGGCTTCATTTACTGTTGCCGAAGCACTTTGCACACTAAAATAAGCCGATTGTTTGCTAGCTTTGGCTACTTCAAAACTCGCCACTGTTTTATCCCAATCCGACTTAGAAATAATTCCTTTGTCGAATAAGGTTTTGTTTCTATCATAATTGGCTTTGGCTTCTTTAAACGAAGCATCGGCTTGACTTAAACCTGCTTTAGTTCCAGACAAATTAGATAGTGTTCGGTTGTATCCTGAAGTGTATAAATCGGGATTTATTTTTACCAATAAATCGCCTTTTTTGACTACTTGCCCTTCGATTACATTCAAAGCGATAATTTCTCCTGAAACTTCCGAGGAAATTTTTACTTCAATTTCGGGCTGAATTTTCCCTGTTGCCGAAACGGTTTCGACAATAGTTGTAGCATTGACATTGGCAATTTCTACCGATTTTCCTTTGTCTTTGTTTCCAATGACTCCTGTTTTCGAAAGAACAATTAACAATCCAATGATTGCAACGGCCGCTCCAATTAATATATAAATAGTTTTCTTAGACATAATAAATTAGTTTTTTATGATTGGAATTCCAAAATAGAATTCTAGTATTTTAATTTTGAAAATATAGTCGTATTTAGTTCTCAATACTTCAGATTGTGCAACTGTATAAAGTGTTTGCGATTGATTAAAATCGAAAGAATTCATCATTCCAACAGCATATTTTTCTTTGGCATAATTGTAAGCTTCTTGTCTGGCATCTAAAGCAGAAAGAGCGGATTCATAAGCATTCAAACCTCCTTTAGCATCTGTAAAAGCTGTATAAACATTTCTCTGCAAAGTTAATTCTTCTTGTTCTACTGCAATTTTTGATTTTTCTAAATTCACTTTTGAACGTTCTACATTATTTCTGGCAGACCAACCATTAAAAATAGGAATCGATAATTGAGCTCCAAAAGCTTGTCCTCTATTGTCTTTAAATTGTTGACCAAATGGATCTGCGGGCTGGGCCACGAGTACCCCATTTTCATTGGCATATGTATCCGCATAAGAAATTCTCGTATTAAAATTGTAAAAACCTTGTAATGTTGGTTGAAAACCACCTTTAGCAATAGCTACATTTTTTTCGGCAATTTCTAAATTAGTTTTGGCAATTTTCAATTCGGTTCTTTGTTCTTTTGCTTTGTCGTAAACAGCGATAGGAGTTTGTGCCAAAATGTTGTTTTCGTCTTTGGCAGAGGTATCATCGGTCACATCAAAATCATAAAACTCTTTTAGCTGTAACAATTGAGCCAAACTCAACTTTGAAATCAATAAGGAATTTTCGGCCGTGATTACATTTTGATTGTCCGAAGCAACGGTTGCTTTAATGTCTAACAAATCTCCTCTAGGGACTGAACCTGCCTTTACTAATTCTTCAGAACGAGCTAGTTGTTTTTCGTTGATAGCTTTTTGCTCTTGTTTCACTTTTAAATTTTCTTTGTTGAAAAGCACTTGTAAGAAGGCATTGGCCACATTTAATGCCACGTCTTCCTGCATTTTTGTCAACTGATATTTGGCAGCAATAATCGAAAGATTGGCTCTTCGAAGGGTATTTTGATTTTGCATCCCTTTGTAAATATCAAATCCAACACCTGCTCCCATTGAGGAATATTGAGTAGTTTGATTTCTCAAAAGTCCCGTTGTAGGGTCTTGATTTAAACCCACATTCCAAGAGTGTGATGCATTGGAATTCAAAGAAGGAATAAAATTCCCGATTGCTCCTTTTTTGTCAATGTCTGCCGTTTTAGTATCTAATTCGGTTTGTTTGATTGAGATATTATTATCTATGGCGTATTTTATACATTCTTCTAATGTCCATTGTTTTGTTTGGGCCTGAATCGACAAGCTAAACAGCAGGATAAAAATGAGTGAGAAACAATTAATTTTTTTCATATATTTTGAATGAAAGCGTAGCAAAGGTACTACACAAATTTAACATTTATTTTAAAACTAGAATTCTTTTTATTCGGAAGGGCTTATGGTTTTGGTTCCTCAGTTTTTAAGCCTTGATTCCACACTTTTATTTTGTCAGAAGACTTCAATCCGCTTTTAACTTGTACATAAATTCCGTCGCTAACTCCTAAAACAAGGTCTTTTCTAACAAATTTTTGACTCGTAGTTTCCACTTCTACGAAAGGTTTTTGTGTTTTTGCATCAAACTGAATTAATGCTTCTTTGACCGCCATCACTTTATCGGCTTTTTCTAAAATAATCGAGGCATTGGCACTCAATCCTGCTCTGATAAAAGTATCGTCTCTATTGGTCAAAGAGGCTTTTATTTCGAATTGTATGGCACCATTTTCGACTATTCCTTTTGGAGCAATATCTGTTAATACGGCATCAAATTTCTTGTTTTCAATAGCTCCAACAGTAATTTCAATTGGTAAATTAATTTTTATTTTTCCAACTTCGGATTCGTCTATTTTACCTACGAATATCATTCGACCCACATCGGCAACACTAGCAATGGTGGTGCCTTCGTTGAAATTATTACTTTCTATCACCTGATTTCCAACTTTCACAGGAACTGCAAGCACCATTCCGTTTACGGTTGAACGTATTAAAGTATTGGCATAATTTCCCATTCCAGAAGTGGTTCCTGTTTTTACAATATCATTGCTTTTCTTTGCTGCAGCATAATTTTGTTTGGATTGTTTATAGGCAACTTGAGCCGCATCAAAATCATTGGCAGAAATAACCCCTTTGTCAAATAATACTTTTTGGCGTTGGTATAGTTTTTCTTGATTATCCAAATCTATTTTTGCTGATTGCACTTGATTTTGAGTGTTATTCAAAGTCGAAACATTGGCAACCACTTTAATTTTAGCAATTAAATCTCCTGCTTTGATAGTTTCTCCTGCTTTGATATACACTTCTTCTATAATACCAGAAATGTTAGGTTTAATAAGTACTTCTTCGTCGGGAACAATATTTCCAGTAGCGATAGTGTTTTTGATGATGGTCTTAACTTCTGTTTTGTCCGTTTCAAAAACCACTGGCGATTCTTGGTTTTTAGCGTACAAATAATATAGCGCACCAAAAAAAGCTATTGCTATAAAAATTAAAATTGTTATGGTTAATCCTTTTTTCATTTTGATGGTTTTTTAATTTGATTTCTATTTGATTGATACTTTATTCTGTTCTTAATGCGTCAACAGGTTTTACTTTTATTGCCGTTTGAGCTGGAATAAATCCTGCCAATAATCCTGAGCCCACTAATATAATTAAGGCGAAAAACACTACTGGTAAATCGACGCTTGGGTTGGCAAACATTGAACCTTCGCTTGGCATGGAATCCAAAATTTTATTAACTACTATCAAAACTCCAGTTGCTGTGGCGATGCCTAACATTCCTGCTGAAATAGTCAAAAATATTGATTCTAATAATATTTGAGAACGAATAGCTCCTGGTGTTGCTCCCAAAGCTCTTCGGATTCCAATTTCCTTAGTTCGCTCTTTTACAACAATTAGCATAATATTTGAAATACCTATTACTCCTGAAAGCAAAACCAAAGTTCCAACAAAATAAGCGATGAATCTCAATATGGAAAATAATCCGAGAATCTTAGCAAATTGCTCGTATAAATCAAAATTCCCTATGGCTCTTTCATCATCAGGACTTATGGAATGTCGGGCTTTCATAAATTCTAAAATTTGTGGTTTCAATTCGGTTATTGAAGCTTCGTCTTTGGCAGTAATCGCCATCCAACCTACTCTATCTCCAAAATTAAAAGCTTGTTGAAAAGCGGTGAAAGGCGTGAAAATATTTTTTTGCTGTTCTTCGGCATTTCCATCATTACCGTTTGCTTTTTTCTTATAAACCCCAACAACCATAAAGTTTACACCATTTACTTTTATGTAAGTACCAATAACTTCCTCTGCTTTTTCATACAATCCGTCAATTACACCTGGCCCAATTACGGCTACTTTGCGACTCAATTCTATATCCTGATAATTGATAAATCGCCCTTTTATAATGTCCATTGACTCCTGTTTTACATACTCAGGATAATCTCCATAAACGCTGAAAGCCGCCGTTTTTGTTCCTCTAACTACGTTATTTCCTCCTCTAAAACCTCCCAATTGATTTCTAGGAGAAACATACAAAAGGTCAGGAAATTTTTCTTTTAATGCTGGAACATCACTGTTTTGAAAACTAAACTGTCTCGTTTTAGGAAGTCCTTTATACGGTTTTGAAGTGGCTTGTGTCCACATAAACATCGTATTTGTTGCCATTCCAGAAAAACCTTGTTTCACTCCATTCTCTAATCCATTTCCAGCAGCAACTAATCTTACCAATCTGAATCTTCCCCAGAACACACCAA
>ERZ724516.2233-NODE-2233-length-11016-cov-5.040142_pt1 | contig 11016 bp, 9 predicted proteins | sample MGYA00376049_ERZ724516 | MGnify/ENA primary metagenome ERZ724516 (study PRJEB28724, sample SAMN07190886) | activated sludge metagenome | isolation source: activated sludge of sewage treatment plant in Hong Hong | place: USA: Christiansburg, Virginia | collected... | reverse complement strand
TGCTCTACATGAAGGACAAGACCTACACCGAAAACGTCATCATCAAGGGCGGCAATTTTACCGGCGTCCAGTTGACCAACGTCAGCCATGTCACGCTCGACGGTGCCACCATCAAGCTGAACCCGACGCTAACCAGCACGAACAACGCGCAAGCGGTGCGCGTCGTTGTCAGCGACAATGTCACCATCACCAACGCCAAGATCACCGGCGGGCTGGCGATCAACGGCGTGCCGCAGACCGCTACTGTGCTCGACAAGACCGGCAACGTTCTCGGGTTGCCGGCGGGCAAGGGCGTCAATTTCGAAAACTCGACGGATTGCACGATCAGCAATAGCGACATCAGAATGTTCCACAAAGGCGTGACCTTTACGGGCAGCAGCAATATCAACATCCTCAACAACGATATCCACGACCTGCGCACCTCGCCGATCACCGGCTCGGTGCAAAACGGCCTGAACATCATCGGCAACCACACCTGGACAAGCCATCCGTGGAGCTTCGGCGGCGCCGGCGACCATGGCGACCGCATCCACATCTGGACCGATCACGAGTCGGCGCACCGCATCGTCATCAAGGACAATCTGCTTGAACAGGGCGACGGCGATGCGATGCTCGGCATCTACCTCGATGACAATGGGCTGGGACTCGGGTTCCACGACGTCGCCATTTCGGGCAACACCATTATCGAAGGCACCGGTCAGGGCGTGCTGCTCGAAAACGCCTACGGCACCGTTTCCGACAACACGCTGATCTGGTCGGGCACCGGCACCGCAGCCAACAACACGCCGCGCTTCCAGATCACCGATGGCTCGCACGACATCGTCTTCACCGACAACATCGGCCATGTCCACGTCATCGACAGCACGTATAACCTGCAGTTCTGGAACCAGACCGGCGGGATAGAAGTCGACCCGGCCATGTCGCGGGCCGACCGGCTGACGATTACCGAAAATGCCACTGTGGTCACGCCTCTTGCATCGTACACGCTTGATGCGGTCACCGACAATCTGACCTACAGCGGCATCGGTGATTTCACCGGGACCGGCAATGCCAGGGACAACCACCTGACCGGCTGGGACGGCAATGACGTCCTCGATGGCAAGGGCGGCGTCGATATCCTCGAAGGGCTTGGCGGCGACGACACCTATTATGTCGACAATGCCGGCGACCAGATCATCGACACCGGCGGCAACGACACCATTTATTCGTCGATTTCGTGGACAATGGGGCATCAGCACGAAACGCTGATCTACACCGGCACCGCCGGCGCCGTCCTGACGGGCAATGACGAAAACAACACCATCGTCGGCGGCGCCGGCAACGATGTGATTGACGGTTACTATGGCACCGATATCTACAAGGGCGGGCTGGGCGACGACACCTATTACGTCAACAACCCGACGCAGACGATCATCGAAACCGGCGGCAACGATACTGTCATCGTCGACCGCAGCTATGTGCTGGCCGCCGGGCTCGAAAATCTGACGATGACAGGCAGCGCTGCCACCGGCAATCTGACCGGCAATGCCGCCGTCAACACCCTGACCGGCAACAGCGGTGCCAACATCCTCGACGGCAAGGCCGGCGGCGATTCGATGACCGGTGGTGATGGCGACGACCTCTATATTGTCGACAACATCGGCGACAGCGTCGTCGAACTCGACACCGGCATCAGCCTCGGCGGCCTCGACAAGGTCAAGACAACCTTGGCAAGCTACACGCTCGGCACCGGGGTCGAAGATCTGGCCTATGGCGGGCCGGGCAGTTTCACCGGCACCGGCAACGCGCTCGCCAACACCATCGCCGGCAGCGGCGGTGCCGACATCTTGTTCGGGCAGGACGGCAACGACATCCTGCTCGGCGCGTCGGGCAACGACGTCCTCAACGGCGGCGCCGGGTCCGATAAGCTCACCGGTGGTACCGGCAACGACGTCTTCATGTTCAACAAGGGTCAGGAAGCCGGCGATATCATCAGCGACTTTGCCGGCAACGGCAGCGCCGCCGGCGATACCATCCTGTTCGTCGGCTGGTCTGCGGGCTCGACGTTGACGCAGGTTGCCGGGACGCTGTGGCAGGTTACCGATGGCTTCGATCTGAGCGTGTCAAACATCTCGATTAGCAGCGCGGTCCACGCCACCGACGTCATCTTCGGCTGAACGGCGCGTCGCCGGCTCAACCCTATTGCCGCCGCTGCAGCGCTTCGAGCTGCCCGGGGCCGGGGTTCAGCCGGCGCGGCGGCGCGCCGCCACAGCAGCGGCAACTTCGGCGAGCAGCCTTTCGACCGCGTCGAAATCGAACGGCTTGCCGAGGCTCCGGTTGGCTCCTGCGGCGCGGGCCAGTGCCAGCAGATTATGCTGGCCACCCTCGTCGCTGCCCGACATCGCCACGATATGGACCACAGCGTCGAGCGCACGGATTTCACGCACGGCATCGATACCGAGCCCACCGGGCATGACCATGTCGACGAACACGAGTTGCGGCCGGCTTTCGACGAATTGCCGCACGCCCTGAGCGGCGCTATCGGCCGCAAAGATTTCGTGCCCCATCATCCTGAACACGAAGGCCAGCGACTTCTGGACGTGGATGTCGTCGTCGATAATCAGGATCCGCAGCGGCGCGGCTTGGGCCATCATGCGGCCGTCGATTTGATCGCGACGGCGAACATCGCGCGTGCGTCGGGATTCCGCGCCGGAATCCAGTCTCGCTGCCCGATTTTCGCGCGCGCAATATGGTCGAGCCGCACCATTTGCCAACGATACACCAAACGCGCGCAAAAGTAGAGACCCTGGGTGTGTCAATTGTCGCGTCGTTCGGAACGCCCGCACGGCGCGGGCACCGCCGGTCAGGCCGCCCTTGCCGTGGTGCGGATGCGGGTTCAACCACACAGTCGAAATCCGTATGAATTCAATTACAATTATAGTGTAATCGATTATGGCTGCGGCTCACATCTGGCCGGCAGTGGCCATAAGGGACATGTTCATGATCGAAACGACTCGCATGCCAAATTGGCCAACGCTGCGCATCGGGGACCTTGCACCCGATTTCGAAGCGCGCACGACGATGGGGAGCGTCAGCTTGTCGGGTTATCGCGGGCGCTGGCTGGTGCTGTTTTCGCACCCGGCCGATTTCACGCCGGTTTGCACCAGCGAGTTCATCGCATTGTCGCGCGCCGCCGAACGGTTCGCGGAACTCAATTGCGCGCTGCTCGCGGTATCGGTCGATAGCCTGTATGCACATCTTGCCTGGGTCCGGGCAATTCGCGACGCGTTCGGCGTCACCGTGAGCTTTCCGATCGTTGAGGATCCGGCAATGTCGATCGGGCTTGCCTACGGCATGATCGCGGTTGGTACGACCGATGCTGCGGCGATGCGCACGAGCTATTTCATTGATCCCGAAGGGGTTATACGCGCCACTGTCTGCTATCCCGCCACTGTCGGACGTTCGGTCGACGAGATGCTGCGGGTCGTGGCAGCGCTGCAACGCGTCGATGCCGACGATGTCGTCACGCCGGCAAACTGGCAGCCCGGAGATGATGTGCTGCTGCCGCCGGACGAGGAGCAAGCCGCGGCCCTCGCGATGCACGACGATGTGACATGGTTTTACCGCAGCAAGGCCGATCGTCCGGATTTGACAGGGAAGCGCAAGTGATGGCGGCTGCTCCATACGCACCGGAGGCCGAAGTCCTGCGCGTTCTGGGACATCCCACCAGGCTGACGCTGCTGGCGCTGATCGCCGCGGGTGAGCAGCCGGTCGGGGCGATCGAGGCCGCCTCGGGTATCGGCCAGCCAGGGCTTTCGCAGCAGCTTGCCCTGTTGCGCAAGGCGGGGCTGGTCGCCACCCGGCGTGCCGCCAAGCAGGTCTATTACCGGATCGACCCCACAGCGCTTCGTTCGGTGATCAGCTTGCTGCAGACTTTGGGCGGCAACGGCGGCGCTACAGCGGTGGCCACGGCGTCGCCACGGCGTCGCGCTGCATCTGCCGCGATGTTCGCCAAGATATTGTAGCCGCTTAGCCGGGCTCGCCGCCGAAGCGGTCGCACAGTGCGTCGATGAGCTGGCTGACGCCGGCATCGGCCAGCCGATAGTGGATGATAGTGCCTTCGCGGCGCGTCGTCACGAGGCCGCCTTCGCGCAGCCGGGCCAGGTGCTGCGAAACGCTCGATTGCGACTGGCCGAGGTGTTCGACGAGATCGCCGACCGGCGCCTCGCCCTGGGTCAGCCGGCACAGCAGCAGCAGCCGCTGTTCATTGGCGAGCAGCTTGAGCGTCGCTGCCGCGACCGTCGCGCGTGCCGCAAGGACGTCGATGCTGTTCGCGCTCAGATTCATCGCGTTGCGGCCTTTCCATCGTCGCGCAGCACGACATAGATCGCCGGAATAACCAGCACCGTCAGCAATGTCGACGAGGCCAGCCCGAACAGCAGCGAAATTGCCAGCCCCTGGAAAATCGGGTCGGTGAGGATGACCGCGGCACCGATCATCGCTGCCGCCGCGGTCAGCACGATCGGCTTGAAGCGGATGCGTCCGGCTTCGATCAGCGTGTCGCGCAATGGCTTGCCGGGCGCGGCGGTGTGGCGGATGAAATCCACGAGCAGGATCGAATTGCGCACGATGATTCCCGACAGCGCGATGAAGCCGATCATCGAGGTCGCGGTGAAAGGCGCCGAAAACAGCATATGGCCGATGACGATGCCGACCAAGGTCAGCGGCACCGGCGTCAGGATGACCAGCGGCAGCTTGAAGCTGCGGAACTGCGCCACCACCAGCACATAGATGCCGAGCAACGCCACCATGAACGCCGCGCCCATGTCGCGGAAGGTCACCCAGGTGATTTCCCATTCGCCGTCCCACAGCAGGCTGGTCACCGATTCGTCGTCGGGCTGGCCGGCAAAGCGGATGACCGGCTTGGTCAGGCCCTTGGCGGCCCAGTCGACACCGTCGATGGCGCGGTTGACGGCGAGCACGCCGTAGACTGGCGCTTCATAGTCGCCCGCCAGTTCGGCAGTGACCATGTCGGCGGCGCGGCCGTCGCGGCGGAACAGGCTGTGGCTGCCGGCTTCATGGCGCGCCTCGACGAGCGCGCCGAGTTCGACGAGTTGCGGCGTGCCGTCACTGCGGGTCACCGCGACCGGCGTGCTGGCGAGCGTGCTCGACCAGCTGCGCGCCGATTGCGGCAGCGCGATGGTGATCGGCAGCGGCGTCCGGCCCCCCCCGCGCGGGGCATAGCCGATGGTGCGGTTGCCGAGCAGTGCGCCGATCGAATCGTGCAGCTCGCGTTCGGACAAATTGTAGTAATCGAGCCGCGCGCGGTCGGGCACCAGCCGCAACCGCGGCCGCGTCTGGCCGCTGCTGACATCGACATCGACGATATACGGAATCGACCGGAACACCTTGGCGACTTCATCGGCGGTGGCGCGGCGGGTCTTTTCGTCGGGGCCGTAGATTTCGGCGAGCAAGGTCGCCATCACCGGCGGGCCGGGCGGTGTTTCGACGACCTTGATCGATGCGCCTGCGGGCAGCTTGAGCGCCTTGAGCTGTTCGCGCAGGTCGAGCGCGACAATGTGGCTGGCGCGGTCGCGTTCGTCCTTGGGCAGCAACGTCACCATGACATCGCCCATTTCGGGGCGGTTGCGCAGGAAATAATGGCGGACCAGTCCGTTGAAGTTGAACGGCGCCGAGGTGCCGGCATAGGCTTCCATCGATACCGCTTCGGGCAGCTTGCGCACGACGGCGGCGACCGCGTCGAGCGTGCGTTCGGTGACCTCGAGGCTGGTGCCTTCGGGCATGTCGACGACGACCTGGACTTCGGACTTGTTGTCGAACGGCAGCAGTTTGACCGTCACTGCCTTGAAATAGAACATCGAGCCGGCAACCAGCGTTGCGACGCCGACGGCAATCAGGAAATTGCGGGCGCTGCTGCGGCTGTCGATAACGCGGTGCGCGACGCGGGCATAAAGCGCGCCGAGCTTGCCGCCGCTGGCGTCTTCGTGGCCGTGGGCGCCGCCGTCGTCGAGCGCTTGCCGCGCGAAGCGGATCATCAGCCACGGCGCGAAAATCACCGCGACGAAGAACGAGAAGATCATCGCCGCCGAGGCATTGACCGGAATCGGCGCCATGTACGGCCCCATCAGCCCGCCGACGAACAGCATCGGCAGCAGCGCCGCGACCACCGTCAGCGTTGCGACGACGGTCGGGTTGCCGACTTCGGCGACCGCCTCAATCGCGGCCTGAACGCGGGGGCGGGCGTCGGCCCCAGCGCGTAGGCGCGTATCGTCCATCGCCCAGTGGCGCGCGATATTTTCGATGATGACGATGGCGTCATCAACGAGGATGCCGATCGAGAAAATCAGCGCGAACAGGCTGACGCGGTTGATCGTGTAGCCCATCAGGTTGGAGGCAAACATCGTCAGCAGGATCGTCGTCGGGATGACCACGGCAGTAACCGCCGCCTCACGCCAGCCGATGGCAAAGCCGATCAGCACGACAATCGACACCGTCGCCAGCCCGAGGTGGTAGAGCAGTTCGTTGGCCTTTTCGTTCGCCGAAGCGCCGTAGTTGCGCGTCACCGATACTTCGACCCCGGCGGGAATAAGGCTGCCCTTGAGCGTCTCGACGCGCGCCAGCAGGGCGTCGGACACCACCACGGCGTTCGCCCCGGCGCGTTTGGCGACGGCGATGCTGACCGCCGGCGCGCTGTGCCATTGGCCATCGGCGCGCGACCAGCGCCACGCCCGCGCCTGGTCCTCGCGCGGGCTCTGGCTGACGGTGGCGACATCGCGCAGATAGACCGGCGCGCCGGTGACCGAGCGCACTGTCAGCTGGCCGACTTCGCTGGCGCTGCCGAGTGTCTGCCCCGACGTCACCGCGACGGCCTGCCCGCCGTCGCGGATACTGCCGGCGGGAAAGGCGCGGTTGGCCTGGCTTGCCGCCTCGATGATGCTGCCCAGCGGCACGCGGTGCTGCGCCAGCCGCGCCGGATCGGGCGCGATGCGGATTTCATCGGGCCGCCCGCCGGTCAGGAAGGTCAGCCCGACATTGTCGACCTTGGCGATTTCAGTGCGCAGCTTGACCGCGAGTTCGTACAGCGCCGCATCGGTCCATTGCCCGGCCGCGCCGGGTTTGGGCGACAGGGTCAGCACCACCATCGGCACGTCGTTGATGCCGCGCACGGTGACCTTTGGATCGGGAATGCCGACCGGGATGCGGTCCCAGTTGGCGCGCAATTTCTCCTCGATGCGCGTCGCCGCCGCTTCGGGGTTCGAGCCGACGAGGAAGCGCGCGGTGACCATCACGCCATCGTCTTCGGCCTGGGTGTAGACGTGTTCGACACCGTCGACGCTCTTGACGATGGTCTCGAGCGGGATGCCGACGAGATCGACGGCATCGGACGCCGCCAGCCCCGGCGCCATCACCTGGATGTCGACCATCGGCACGCTGATCTGCGGCTCCTCCTCGCGCGGGATCGACAGCAGCGCCAGCAGGCCGATGGCGATCGACGCGAGCAGCAGCAGCGGCGTCAGCGGCGAATTGATCGTCGCGCGCGTCAGATTGCCGGAGATGCCCAGCTTCACGTTGCGGCACCCTTGGCGAGCAGCGTGTCGCCGGCGGCAACGCCCGACAGCAATTCGACCATCGCGGCGTCGGCGACGGGGGCGGTCTGCACTGGCACGGCGCTGGCTTGCTTGTCGGCCGCCAGCACGGTGACGTAGTCGATGCCGAAGCGCGTTTCGACAAAGCGCCGCGGCACCACCAGCGCCCGGCGCTCGCCGACCGCAATATTGGCACTGACGCGGCGGCCGACAAAGCGTTCGGACAGGCCGGAAAATTGTGCATCGGCGGTGACGCGGCCGGCGTTGATCGCCGGATAGACCTGCATGACATGGCCGGTGCGCGCCACATCGGGCAGATCGCTGTCGGTCAGCGTCACGGGCGCACCGACGCGCAACTGGCCGGCGAGCGATTCCGGCAGTTCGAGGCGCACCACCGGCGGCCCGGCGGTGATCGTCGCGACCGACATGCCCGGCGCCACCACCGAGCCGGCGGGCACATCGGCGCGCAATACCCGGCCGCTCGCGGGCGCCAGCACGGCACCCTGACCGACGACGCTGGCGCTGGCATTGGCCTGTGCGCGGGCGGCGGCGGCGCGGGCATCGGCGGCGCGGGCGCCCGCCACCGCAGTATCGAGCCGCGCCTTGGCATAGACCTTGTTGCGGTAGAGATCTTCGATGCGCACGAGTTCGGCGCGGGCGCGGGCGGCTTCGGCCTCGGCAGCCGCGAGCTGGGCCGAAGCGGCGCTGGTTTCGTATCCCAGCCGTGCATCGACGATGGTGGCGATGCGCTGGCCCTTGCTGACGCTGTCGCCGGCGCGCACGTCGAGGCTGGCGAGCGTTCCCGGAATGCGCGCACGCGCTTCGGCCTGGTCGCGCGTCGTGACTTCGGCGCCGACGGCTTTCATGTCGGCGATGGTGGTCAGCGCCAGTTTGAGCTGCGTGCCCGCCGGTGCTGCGGCAGGCGCAGCGGGCGGGGCCGATTTTTCGCCGCATGCCCCGAGCGCCAACAGCGCGGCGAGGACAAGGCCGGTCGATTGCAGCTTGCGCATGGTCATCTGCCCCTTGGGAAACATGCTAGCGGTTGCCGTGCACGGTCGGCAGGCCCGCGGATTTCCACGCAGCCAGCCCGCCCGCAAGGTGCGTATCGATAACGGCGCGGGCGTCCTTGCAGCGCCCCAGCGCCATCGCCGAACGCTTGCCGCCTGCGCATTGCAACACCATTGTTCGTGCCCCGGCGTCGGGCAGCAGCGCGGCATCGAAGCGCGACAGCGGCAGGTTGGTCGCGCCGGCGATATGTTCGGCGGCGAACTCGTCGGGTTCGCGGACGTCGATGACGATGGCCGCATCCGCCGCGAGCAGCGCCTGTAGCTTGGCTGCATCGATTTCGTTGATATTGGCGGCTTTGCCGAATCCGAACATGTGCCGTCTCCTTGGCGGTGCAGCGCGCGGTGTCGGTCGACCGATACTCACGCATTAATAATTTCAGGCTTGTATATATCATGTAATTCTTATATTTAGTCAAGCATGTTCCAACCGGCAGCAATCGCCGGCCATTTGGGGAGACATCGGATGTCGCGGCCAAGAATTATCGTGCTGGGTGCGGGCCTGGGCGGCACCATCGCTGCCTATGAGATCAACCACGCGGTCAAAGATCGCGCCGATGTCATGATGGTCGCCGACAGCGAGACCTATTCATTCATCCCGTCAAACCCCTGGGTGGCGGTGCGCTGGCGCGAACCCGAAGCCATCCAGATCCATCTGCCGCCGGTGTTCGCCAAGAAGAACATCGCCTTCACCGCGGTCGGCGCCAAGCGCGTCCATCCGGCTGAAAAGCGCATCGAACTCAACGACGGCACGACCGTCGATTACGATTATCTTGTAATTGCGACCGGCCCCGACCTGGCCTTTGACGAAATCCCCGGCTTCGGTCCGGCGGCGAACACCGTGTCGGTATGCCAGACCGCGCACGCGGTGGCCGCCGCCGATGCCTTCGACCGCTTCGTTGAAAACCCCGGGCCGATTGTCGTCGGCGCGGCGCAGGGCGCGTCGTGCTACGGCCCGGCGTATGAATTCGCGCTGATTCTCGATACCGAACTGCGCCGCCGCAAGATCCGCGACAAGGTGCCGATGACCTTCGTCACCGCCGAACCCTATGTCGGCCACCTCGGCCTCGACGGCGTCGGTGACACCAAGGGCCTGCTCGAAAGCGCCTTGCGCGAACGCCACATCAAATGGGTGACCAACGCGCGCGTCACCAGCGTCGAGCCGAACCTGATGCACGTCGAGGAAATCGCCGAGGGCGGGGCGGTGATCAAGGCGCACGACCTGCCGTTCAACTATGCGATGCTGCTGCCGGCGTTTCGCGGCGTGCCGGCGGTATTCGGCATCGACGGGCTGACCAACCCGCGCGGCTTCATCATCGTCGACAAGCACCAGCGCAACCCGAAGTTCCCCGACGTTTTCGCGCTCGGCGTCTGTGTCGCGATTGCCCCCACCGGGCCGACACCTGTGCCTGTCGGCGTGCCCAAGACCGGCTTCATGATCGAAAGCATGGTCAGCGCCATTGCCGCCAATCTGGACGCCATACTCGATGGCCGCGAACCGACCGCCGAAGCCAGCTGGAACGCCATCTGCCTCGCCGATTTCGGCGACGAGGGCATCGCCTTCATCGCGCAGCCGCAGATTCCGCCACGCAACGTCAACTGGTCGTCGCAGGGCAAATGGGTCCACCTCGCCAAGATCGGCTTCGAAAAATACTTCCTGCGCAAGATCCGCAAGGGCGAGAGCGAACCCTTCTACGAGAAGCTCGCGCTCGACCTCATCGGTGTCCACAAACTTAAGCCCTGAACCGAAAGGAATACGCCATGACGCTTGATCGCGCTGTTCTGATGTTCGCCGGATTTGTCGTGCTGCTCGGCATCACGCTGTCGCTGCTGGTTCACCCCTGGTGGCTGGCACTCAGCGCCTTTGCCGGCTTCAACCTGATCCAGTCGAGCTTCACCGGCTTCTGCCCGGCCGCCATCGTGTTCCGCAAACTCGGCATCCAATCGGGCGTCGCGTTCAAATGAAGCTGCGTCGCCTCGTCCTGCTTTCGACGCTGGCCCCGGCACTGGTATTGGCGCTTCCGGCGCAGGCGGTGACGCTCGACGAGGCGATTGCTGCCGCACTGGCGCACGCCCCCGCAGTTGCCGCCGCCGATGCCGACCATGACGCGGCGACGGCGCGGCTGACGCAGGCGCAGGCCGGCAACCGCCCGACGGCATCGGTGCGCGCCTCGGTCGGCTACGGCTATCTCGACACGATGAACTTCTTCGGCATGCCCGGCGCCACGGTCACGCCGATTGCCGCGCTGGCCAGCATCGAACAGCCGCTGTTCACCGGTGGACGCGTCAGCGCCGCCAATGACCGCGCGCGGGCCGGCATTGCTGCGACCGAGGCGGGCCGCAATGCCGCACGCGCGCAACTCGCC
>ERZ724516.2231-NODE-2231-length-11019-cov-4.834093_pt1 | contig 11019 bp, 9 predicted proteins | sample MGYA00376049_ERZ724516 | MGnify/ENA primary metagenome ERZ724516 (study PRJEB28724, sample SAMN07190886) | activated sludge metagenome | isolation source: activated sludge of sewage treatment plant in Hong Hong | place: USA: Christiansburg, Virginia | collected... | reverse complement strand
ATCTGGTCCTGACCTTTGAAAAGGGCGAAAAGGCCAAGGTTCTGAAGCACAGCGTCGGTGTCGCCGACTTCAAGGCCTTTGCCGAAGGTCAGGCAAAGCGAAACCGGTCGCTCCATGCCTGAACTGCCGGAAGTCGAAACCGTCCGGCGGGGTCTTCTGCCGGTGATGGAAGGCGCGGTCATCGACCGGGCCGAAGTCAACCGCCCCGACCTGCGCTGGCCCCTGCCGGATCGCATGGCCGACCGGCTGACGGGCAAGCGGGTGACCGCGCTGCGGCGACGGTCAAAGTATATCCTGGCCGATCTCGACAGCGGCGAGACGCTGCTTGTCCATCTGGGCATGTCGGGGCGGATGCTGATCTCGGGCGCGCAGTTGGGCAGTTTCTACCACGACCACCCCGCGCCGCAGAAGCATGACCATGTCGTGCTGCACATGGGCAGCGGCGCGCGGATCACCTTCAACGACGCCCGCCGCTTTGGCGCGATGGACCTTTTGCCGACCAGCGGCACGCATCCGCTTCTGGCTGGTCTGGGACCCGAGCCGTTTGGCAATGATTTCAACGAGCCCTACCTTGCCGCCCGCCTGAAAGGCCGCAAGACGCCGATCAAGGCAGCCCTTCTGGACCAGCGGATCGTGGCGGGCCTTGGCAACATCTACGTCGCCGAAACCCTGTTTCGCGCGCGGATCAGCCCCCTGCGTCTGGCCGGTGACCTTGCGGAACCCCAGGTTCACGGCCTGGTGCCGGTCATTCGCGACGTTCTGGCCGAAGCGATCGAGGCGGGCGGCTCCTCCTTGCGCGACTTTCGCCAGGCAAACGGCGAGTTGGGCTATTTTTCCAAGCATTTTCAGGTCTATGACCGTGAAGGCGACCCTTGCGAAACCCCGGGCTGCTCTGGCGTGATCACCCGCACGGTCCAGTCCGGCCGGTCGTCCTTCTGGTGCCCCACCTGCCAGAGGTGACTTGCCATCGCGCCGTTTGGTGCTAGGAGTCCCCCGACTGCCAACCGGGGAGGCGGTCGCATTGGGAGGCGGGCATGGCCTATGACACGCTGATCGTCGAGATCGAGGACTACGTCACCCTTATCCGGCTGAACCGTCCCGACGCCATGAATGCGCTGAACCTGACCCTGATGCGCGAGCTGGCCGCGGCGGTGACCGCGGCCGAGGCGAACGACAAGGTTCGCTGCATCGTCATCACCGGGTCGGAAAAGGCCTTTGCCGCCGGGGCCGACGTCAAGGAGATGGCCGAGAAAAGCTTTATCGACGTGTATTTCGATGATCTTTTCGGACCCGAGGCGCATGTCATCGCGCGTGTCCGCAAACCGATCATCGCTGCGGTCTCGGGCTATTGCCTGGGCGGAGGCTGCGAGCTTGCGATGCTGTGCGATTTCATCATTGCCGCCGACACGGCCAAGTTCGGCCAACCCGAGATCAACCTTGGCATCGTCGCAGGCATGGGTGGCACCCAGCGCCTGACCCGCGCCGTGGGCAAGTCCAAGTCGATGGACATGCACCTCACCGGCCGTTTCATGGACGCCGCCGAGGCAGAGCGTTGCGGTCTGGTCAGCCGGGTGGTCCCCGCCAAGGCCCTGATCGAAGAGACGCTGAAAGCCGCGCAGAAGGTGGTCGAAAAGTCGATGGTCACCGCGATGGTGGTCAAGGAATGCGTCAACCGCGCGCAGGAAACCCCGCTGGCCGAGGGGCTGTTGTTCGAACGCCGCATGTTCCACGCGATGTTCGCCAGCGAGGACCAGAAAGAGGGCATGGCCGCCTTCCTGGAAAAGCGCCAGCCGCAGTTCCGCGACCGCTAGGGGCGCGGACAGGTATCCCCTTTCCTTTCCGGAAAAACCTGACTATAGGCCAGCGTCACATGCGCGTGGGCCCGCTTAGGCAAGAATCACTCCCGGCTTTGGGTCGGGGCTTCGTGGTCTTTCGTGCACCTGAAACGTAAAGACCCGAAGGAAGCCAGATGGCCAATACCGAACAGTCCAAGAAACGCGCCCGCCAGTCCGAAGCGCGCTATGCCGTGAACAAGGCGCGCCGTTCGCGCATCCGCACCTTCCTGCGCAAGGTCGAAGAAGCCATCGCCTCGGGCGACGCCGCTTCCGCCGAAGCCGCGCTCAAGGCCGCACAGCCCGAACTGGCCCGTGGCGTGTCCAAGGGCGTGCTGCACAAGAACACCGTCGCCCGCAAGATGTCGCGCCTGTCGTCGCGCGTCAAAGGCGTCGCCAAGGTCTGATCCGGGCCAACGCCCGATTCTGCCGCATCCTCGAAAGGCGCACCCGCAAGGGTTGCGCCTTTCGGCTTTTTAGCGCCTTTCGGCTGCGACATTCCGGCGCTCCGTTGCCGATTTGCAAGGGCGTCCGGATTCGCATCCAAGGAACCTCTGTCAAGCGAGATGTTCGGTTGCAGAGCCTGCGGACCACTTGCTAGCGTCTCCCTGCGATTCACTTCGTCTTGGGGGACATGAACGGGTCTCGACGCGAAAACTGCGATACAGATCGGGCGCTGCCGTGCCGCTGCAATCGGGTTTCTGCTTTGGGATCAATGACTTGAGAATGGCATCCAAGCCATTCCGTCATGCATTGCCTGATGGCTGCCGATCTGGCGGTCACTGGCTGTGCTGTGTTGTCCCCTGAAGAACCGTTCGGCTTCGCGCATCCTTGGGTGCGGGGGCGGTTTGGACATTGTGGCTCGCCTTGGGTGAATGAACTGTGCATGGGCGGCGGGTTTTCCGCCGGTCCGGGAATTTTGGCAGGCGACAAGAATGACGAACGATACTTGGGGTCAGATCCGCGAAGAACTGATCAAGCGCGTTGGAAAGAACAACTATGTCACCTGGATAGAGCCGCTGAAACTGTCGCATCTGAAGAACGGGGTTGCCCGTTTCGAAGTGCCAACCACCTTTTTCGGGGACTGGGTGCAGCGCAATTACGCTGACCATATCCGCATGCACCTGGCCAGCACCGGCGCGACCGTGGACCGGCTGGAGTTTTCCGTAGGTGCCGTCGAATCGCGGGCTGCCGACCCAAAGCCTGCCGCCAAGCCCGTCCGCGCCCGTCCGGCCAATGACGCCGATCTGCCGGGCGCGCCGCTGGACGCGCGCTTTACCTTCGACAGCTTCGTTGTCGGCAAGCCGAACGAGCTGGCCCATGCCGCCGCCCGCCGGGTGGCCGAAGGCGGGCCGGTCAGCTTCAACCCGCTGTTTCTGTATGGCGGGGTGGGCCTTGGCAAGACGCACCTGATGCACGCCATTGCGCACGAATTGCAGCAGGGCCGCCCCGAGCTGCGCGTGCTGTATCTGTCGGCCGAGCAATTCATGTACCGTTTCGTGCAGGCCCTGCGCGAACGGCAGATCATGGACTTCAAGGAACTGTTCCGGTCGGTCGACGTGCTGATGGTCGATGATGTGCAATTCATCGCCGGCAAGGATTCCACCCAGGAAGAATTCTTCCACACCTTCAACGCGTTGGTGGATCAGAACAAGCAGATCGTCATTTCCGCCGACCGTGCGCCGGGCGAAATCAAGGACCTGGAGGATCGGATCAAGTCGCGCCTGCAGTGTGGTCTGGTCGTCGATCTGCATCCTACGGACTATGAGCTTCGGCTTGGCATCCTGCAGCAGAAGGTCGATTTCTACCGCAACCAGTATCGCGGCCTTGTCCTGGCCGATGGCGTGCTGGAATTCCTGGCGCACCGCATCACCACCAACGTCCGCGTGCTGGAAGGCGCGCTGACCCGGCTGTTCGCCTTTGCCAGCCTTGTGGGCCGTGAAATCACGCTGGACCTGGCCCAGGACTGCCTGGCCGACATCCTGCGCTCGTCCGACCGCAAGCTGACGATTGAGGAGATCCAGCGCAAGGTCGCCGAACACTACAACATCCGCCTGTCGGACATGATCGGCCCCAAGCGGCTGCGCAACATCGCCCGTCCGCGTCAGGTGGCGATGTATCTGGCCAAGCAGCTGACCCCGCGCAGCCTGCCGGAAATCGGCCGCCGCTTTGGTGGTCGCGATCACACCACGATCATGCACGGCGTCCGCAAGATCGAGGAATTGATGGCCATCGACAGCCAGTTGGCCGACGATCTGCAGCTTCTGCGCCGTCTTCTGCAAGGTTGACCGGGGGCCGCCCTTGACGGCCCGCGCAATCCTACGCACAGTCCGATGAACACAGGTGACCCGGTGAAAACCGGACATATTTGGCGTCCCTGCAGGGGACGGCAGGGGGAAGACAGATGAAGCTTTCGATCGAACGCGCCACGCTTCTGAAGGCGCTGGCGCAGGCGCAGTCGGTGGTCGAACGCCGGAACACGATTCCGATCCTCGCCAACGTGCTGATCGAGGCCGAGGGGTCGCAAGTCAGTTTCCGCGCCACCGATCTGGACATCGAGGTCGTGGACCGTGCCCCCGCCATGGTCGAACGCGCCGGATCGACCACGGTCTCTGCCGTGATGCTGCATGAAATCACCCGCAAGCTGCCCGATGGGTCGCTGGTGAACCTGACCGAAGACGCCGCCGCAGGGCGCCTGACCATTGCGGCGGGCCGGTCGACCTTCAGCCTCGCGACCCTGCCGAAGGAAGACTTCCCGGTCATGGCGACCAGCGAATATTCCTCCAACTTCTCGGCCCCCGCGCCGGTGCTGCGCCGTCTTTTCGACAAGGCAAAGTTTGCGATCTCGACTGAAGAGACGCGCTATTACCTGAACGGCGTCTACATGCACGTCTCGACCAGCGACGGGGCCAAGGTCCTGCGCTGTGTGGCGACCGATGGTCACCGCCTGGCCCGCATCGACGCCCCGCTGCCGGACGGCGCGGATGACATGCCCGGCGTGATCGTGCCACGCAAGACGGTGGGAGAGCTGCGCAAGCTTCTGGACGACGATGAGGCGATGATTGCCGTCTCGGTGTCGGAAACCAAGGTCCGCTTTGCCACCCCGGCGATCACCCTGACCTCCAAGGTCATCGACGGCACCTTCCCCGACTACACCCGCGTGATCCCGACCGGCAACACCCGCAAGCTCGAGGTGGACGCCTCCGAATTCGCCAAGGCCGTCGACCGCGTGGCCACCGTCTCCTCCGAACGGTCGCGTGCGGTCAAGTTGTCCCTGGACGAAGACCGGCTGGTCCTGTCGGTGAACTCGCCCGACAGCGGCGCGGCCGAGGAAGAGCTGGCCGTGGCCTATGGCGACGAACGGCTGGAGATCGGCTTCAACGCGAAATACCTCTTGGAAATCGCCAGCCAGGTCGACCGTGAGAATGCGGTGTTCCTGTTCAACTCCTCTGCCGACCCCACGCTGATGCGTGAAGGCAACGACACCTCGGCGGTCTATGTCGTCATGCCGATGCGGGTCTGACGTAACTTAACGCCCGTTCGGAAAAGGAAACCGCGTGGGCGGCCTGGTCATCGAAACCCTCGCCCTGTCGCATTTCCGCAGCCATCGCGCGCAGCGGCTGGACTTTGACGGCCGCCCCGTGGCGCTGGTCGGGCCGAACGGCGCGGGCAAGACCAACGTGCTGGAGGCGGTGTCGCTTCTGTCCCCTGGCAGGGGCTTGCGCCGCGCCGCTGCCGATGATCTGGCCAGACGGCCGGAATCGCTTGGCTGGAAGATTTCCGCGACAGTACAGGGGCTTGCCGCCACGCATGAGCTGCAGACCTGGGCCGAACCGGGCGAGCCGCGTCAGGTCCGGATCGACGGAAAGGCCGCCACGCAGGCCAGCCTTGGACGCGTGCTGCGCATCCTGTGGCTGGTTCCCGCGATGGATCGCCTCTGGATCGAGCCCGCCGAGGGTCGCCGCCGCTTTCTGGACAGGTTGACGCTGTCGTTCTTTCCCGAACATGCCGAACAATCGCTCACATACGACAAGGCAATGCGCGACCGGAACCGGCTGATCAAGGATCAGGTCTCCGATCCGTACTGGTACGCAGCGCTTGAATCCCAGATGGCCGAGGCGGGCCATGAGATCACCCAGCACCGACGCGCCACCATCGCCCGCATTGCCGCCGCCACCGACCCCGCCAGCGCCTTTCCCAGGGCCGAGCTTGCCCTGACCGGCCCCGATGGCACGGATGAGCCGGACGATCTGGCGACTGCGCTGGCCGAAAGCCGCCGCCGCGACATCGCCGCCGGGCGCACTCTGGTCGGCCCGCACCGCGCCGACCTTGTGGCCCGCTACGCCGCCAAGGACACCCCCGCCGACCAGTGCTCGACCGGAGAGCAGAAGGCCCTGCTGATCAGTCTGATCCTGGCCAACGCCCGCGCCCTGGCGCAGGACCTTGGCAAAGCCCCCATCCTTCTTCTGGACGAGGTCGCGGCCCATCTTGACGCCACCCGCCGCGCCGCCCTCTACGACGAGATCTGCGCGCTGGGGGCTCAGGCCCTGATGACGGGGACCGAACAGGACATCTTCGACGCCCTCGGTCCGCGCGGCCGGACCTTCACGGTGCAGGATACCGGCACCGGCTCACACATCACCATTGGATAAGTGAATGACCGTTTCGTTTCACGAACTCTTTCTCTACGCGCTTGGCATGGCGGGCCTCTGGGCCGTTCCGGGCCCGGTCTGGGTTGCCCTGACCGCCCGCGCGCTGTCCGGCGGATTTGCCGCCGCCTGGCCCCTGGCCGTCGGGGTCGCGCTGGGCGATCTGATCTGGCCGCTGGCGGCGATCCTGGGGCTAACCTGGATCGAAAGCACCTACGGCGACTTTCTGCAGATCCTGCGCTGGGTGGCCGCCGCCATCTTCCTGACCATGGGCGTCCTTCTGATCCGCAAGCCCGCCGCAACCCTGAACGCCGACAGCCGCCTGACCCGTCCCGGCATGTGGGCGGGCTTCAGCGTCGGCGTCGCGGCGGTGATCGGCAACCCCAAGGCGATCCTGTTCTACATGGGCGCCTTGCCCGGATTCTTCACGCTCGAGACGCTGACCACCCCCGACATCACCGCGATCATCGCCCTGTCCGCCCTGATCCCTGCCGTGGGAAACCTGGGCCTCGCCTGGTTTCTGGACCGTGCGCGGCAGCTTCTGTCCAGCCCGGAAAGCGTGCGCAGACTGAACGTCGGATCGGGCGTTCTGCTGATCGGCGTGGGGCTGGTCATCCCCTTCCTCTAGCTACCAAATCTGGTGGCCAAGGGGTGACATTCCCGTGTCAAACCGCTATAAGTCGCGGGCAACGATCAGGGTTTCCGACGCATGGCTGACCAGCCCAAGAACATGGCCGAATACGGTGCCGATTCCATCAAGGTTCTCAAGGGATTAGAGGCGGTTCGCAAGCGCCCCGGCATGTATATCGGCGACACCGACGATGGCTCGGGCCTGCATCACATGGTCTATGAGGTCGTCGACAACGGCATCGACGAAGCCCTGGCTGGGCACGCGACTGAAGTCGTGGTGAAAATCCACGCCGACGACAGCGTTTCGGTGCGCGACAACGGGCGCGGAATCCCCGTCGACATCCATCAGGAAGAAGGCGTTTCCGCGGCCGAGGTCATCATGACCCAGCTGCACGCCGGCGGCAAATTCAACAACACGGACGAAGGCGGCAACGCCTACAAAGTGTCGGGCGGGTTGCACGGGGTGGGTGTCTCGGTCGTCAACGCCCTGTCCGAATGGCTGGAGCTGACGGTCTGGCGCAACGACACTGAATACCGCGCCCGGTTTGAAGACGGCGAGTGCACGGTGCATGTCTACCCTGTCGGCCCGGCCCCCGGACAGAAGGGCACGCAGGTCCGCTTTCTGGCCAGCGCCAAGATCAACCGCCCGGACGGCACGTTTTCGAACCTCGACTACAGCTTCAAGACGCTGGAAACCCGGCTGCGTGAGCTGGCGTTCCTGAATTCCGGCGTCCGCATTGTTCTAGAGGATGAGCGCCACGCCGAACCCCAGAAGATCGAGCTTTTCTACGAAGGTGGCGTTCGCGAATTCGTCAAGTACATCGACCGGTCCAAGACCGGCGTGATGGCGGAACCGATCTACATGGTCGGCGAAAAGAACGGCATCGGCGTCGAAGTGGCGATGTGGTGGAACGACAGTTACCACGAAACCGTACTGCCGTTCACAAACAACATTCCGCAGCGCGACGGCGGCACCCACATGGCCGGATTCCGGGGCGCACTGACCCGCACGATCACCGGATATGCGCAATCTTCGGGCATCGCCAAGCGCGAAAAGATCGACTTCACCGGCGACGACGCCCGCGAAGGACTGACCTGCGTGCTGTCCGTCAAGGTGCCGGACCCCAAGTTCTCCAGCCAGACCAAGGACAAGCTTGTGTCCTCCGAGGTGCGGCCTGCGGTCGAAAACCTGGTCAACGAAAAGCTGTCCGAATGGTTCGAGGAAAACCCCGGTCCGGCCAAGATCATCGTCGGCAAGATCATCGAGGCCGCGCTTGCGCGTGAGGCCGCCCGCAAGGCCCGCGAACTGACCCGCCGCAAGACCGCGCTGGACGTGGCAAGCCTGCCCGGCAAGCTGGCCGATTGCCAGGAACGCGATCCGTCAAAGTCCGAGATCTTCCTCGTCGAAGGTGACAGCGCCGGGGGGTCCGCGAAACAGGGCCGCAGCCGGTCGAACCAGGCCGTCCTGCCCCTGCGCGGCAAAATCCTGAACGTGGAACGCGCCCGCTTTGACCGGATGCTTGGCAGCCAGGAGATCGGGACCCTGATCACCGCCCTTGGCACCGGGATCGGCCGCGACGAATTCGACATCGGCAAGCTGCGCTACCACAAGGTCGTCATCATGACCGACGCCGACGTTGACGGCGCGCATATCCGGACGCTGCTCCTTACCTTCTTCTTCCGCCAGATGCCGCAGCTGATCGAAGGCGGTTACCTCTACATCGCCCAGCCGCCCCTGTACAAAGTCGCGCGCGGCAAGTCCGAGGTCTACCTCAAGGACCAGGCCGCGCTGGACGACTATCTGGTCGAGATGGGCACCGAAGGCGCGGTCCTGCGCCTGCAGGACGGCACCGAAATCGCCGGCAACGACCTGGCCCGCGTCATCGAAGGCGCGCGCCAGTTCCGCCGCGTGCTGGACGCCTTCCCCACTCACTACCCCCGCGCGATCCTGGAACAGGCCGCTCTGGCCGGGGCCTTTGATCCCGGCAACGCCGATGCCGACCTGCAACTGGTTGCCGACACAGTCGCCAAGCGGCTGAACCTGATCGCGCCCGAGTTTGAACGCGGCTGGCAGGGCCGCATCACGCAGGACCACGGCATCCGCCTGTCCCGCATCCTGCGTGGCGTCGAAGAACTGCGGACGCTCGACGGCGCGGTCCTGCGGTCGTCCGAGGCCCGCCGCCTGGCCGTCGTGGCCGGTCAGTACCGCGAGGTGTACCGCGACCCGGCCCGTCTGGTCCGCAAGGACCGCGACCAGCTGATCCACGGGCCGATCGACCTGCTCAAGTCCATCCTGGCCGAAGGCGAAAAGGGCCTGTCCCTGCAGCGCTACAAGGGTCTGGGCGAGATGAACCCGAACCAGCTGTGGGAAACCACCCTCGACCCCGAGGCGCGGACCCTGCTGCAGGTCAAGGTCGATGATCTGGCCGAAGCCGACGACATCTTCTCCAAGCTGATGGGCGATGTCGTCGAACCCCGGCGTGAGTTCATTCAGGCCAACGCCCTGTCGGTCGAACATCTCGACTTCTAAAGCGGCAGATACCACAGCGCCAGGAACGGCCCATCGCCCGACCGCATCGCGTGCCGGATCCCCGGTGGGTTGTAGATGCACCCCGCCGGTCCCGGGTCGGTCCAGTCCATCCGGGCGTTCCACCACTCACCCGGCGACAGTGGCAGGTAGACCTCTTCCGGCGCGTGATCGTGATCCACATAGCGCACGCCCGGAGCCATCACCGTGACGCCGACCCAGACGTCAGTCCGCACCTCAAGACCCCCCGGCCCCAGGATCACCGCATTGGCATGGCTGTCGCGAAACGCGCCCTCTGACCCTGCCCGCGGGGCCCAGCGCAACTGCCCCTCCACCGCGGCAAAGGCCGCACCCAAGGCAGCCCGCGCCTGCGGCACGTCCGACAGCGCCCGCCCGACCCAGTCGCAGACCGGCACCCGCGCCGCCGCAACGCCCGGCCCGCCCACCGTCCCCAGCCGCGCAATCACCGTTTCGGCCGCGCGCAGGGCCTCACCCATGCAGGCCGCCCGCAGCGCCGTAGCTGACTGATCGACAAACGCCTGGACTGCCGGATTGCGGGACATGTCACTCCTGGTGACCCCGGATGGATTCGAACCATCGACCTGCCGCTTAGGAGGCGGCCGCTCTATCCCCTGAGCTACGGGGCCCTGTTTCAAAGGCGCCACCGTCTGAATGCTTGGATTTCAGCCGCAAGGCAACCGGGGAAAAGAAAAGGGGAGGCAAGTTTTGGCCCACTACCTCCCCCTTGGTCCGTCGCACTCGGGTTGAGAGCTTGCAGAATGCGCCAGATATCGCCAACCCAACCGGGCTGTTAGCGCAAACACTAGCAGATGAAACCGCCTTGGACAAGCCCCGGCTTTGGCGCTAACAAAGGGGGAACCCACGCCGGAACAATGCCGTGACCAAACCTCCGCCAGACCCGCGCCACACCCTGACCCTTCGCGACGTGTCCGAAGCCTCGGGCGTCAGCGAAATGACCGTTTCCCGCGTGCTGCGCAACCGGGGCGACGTCTCGGCCCACACCCGCGAAAAGGTGCTGGAGGCGGCCCGCACCCTTGGCTACGTCCCGAACAAGATCGCAGGCGCCCTGGCCTCGCAGCGGGTGAACCTGGTCGGCGTCGTGATCCCGTCGCTGTCGAACATGGTCTTCCCCGAGGTGATGACCGGCATCTCGGAAACACTGGACGGTACTGGCCTGCAACCCGTGGTCGGCGTCACCAACTACCTGTCGGACCGCGAAGAATCGGTGATCTACGAAATGCTGTCCTGGCGTCCGTCGGGAATGATCGTCGCGGGGCTGGAACACTCTACCGCCGCCCGCGCCATGCTGGGCCGTGCGGGTATCCCCATCGTCGAGATCATGGACATCGACGGCGACCCG
>ERZ724516.2228-NODE-2228-length-11024-cov-4.379342_pt1 | contig 11024 bp, 8 predicted proteins | sample MGYA00376049_ERZ724516 | MGnify/ENA primary metagenome ERZ724516 (study PRJEB28724, sample SAMN07190886) | activated sludge metagenome | isolation source: activated sludge of sewage treatment plant in Hong Hong | place: USA: Christiansburg, Virginia | collected... | reverse complement strand
GGAATTACCGCTACAAGGACTTTTGGGATTTCCTGAAGGTCTATGAGGCGGCGACCTCTGCGTTGCAGTCTCCGCGCGATTATCAGCGTTTGGTGCTGGCGGTGCTGGAGGAGTCGGCGAAGTCGGGAGTTGTATATTCGGAGACGTTTGTGTCGCCTGACTTCTGCGGCGGGCGGGACGTAGGGGCCTGGAAGGAATACCTGCACGCGATGCAGGAGGCGGCGGATCAGGCGGAACGTGATCTGGGCGTGACGCTGCGCGGCATCATCACCTGCATCCGGCATTTCGGGCCGGAGAAGGCGCGGGAAACGGCGCGCTGTGCGGCGGAGACGGCGGGGGACTGGATCGTCGGGTTTGGCATCGCCGGGGACGAGAAGGTCGGCGCGCCCAAGGATTTTCGCTGGTCCTTCGACTGCGCGCGCGAGGCGGGGTTGCGGCTGACGGCGCATGCGGGGGAATGGGGCGGGCCGGAAAGCGTGCGCGACGCGGTGCGCGATCTCGAGGTGGAGCGGATCGGGCACGGGGTGCGGGCGATCGAGGATCTGGCGCTGGTGGACGAACTGGCCGAAAAGGGCATCGTGCTGGAGGTCTGTCCGGGGTCGAACGTGACGTTGGGAATCTATCCGGACCTCAAGGCGCATCCGATCAACGAACTGGACCGGCGTGGCGTGAAGGTCACCATCAGCACCGACGACCCGCCGTTCTTTCACACCACCATGGCGCGGGAGTATGAGGCGTTGCACAAGGCCTTTGACTGGGACGACGGGCAATTCCGGCGCATCGCGCGCCAGTCGCTTGACGCGGCCTTTTGCGACGCCGATACCAAGGCCAGGATCGCAAAGCTTCTGGAGGCCTGAATGCTGGATCACCTGACCGTCGTGTCGCACCCCCTGGTCCAGCACAAGCTGAGCCTGATGCGGGAAAAGGACACCACGACCGCCAGTTTCCGCAAGCTTCTGCGCGAGATCAGCCTTTTGCTGGCCTATGAGGTCACGCGGGAACTGCCGATGACCACGAAGCGGATCGAGACGCCGCTGGAGGAAATGGACGCTCCGGTGATCGAGGGCAAGAAGCTGGCGCTGGTGTCGATCCTGCGCGCGGGGAACGGGCTGCTGGACGGGATCCTGGAGCTGATCCCGGCGGCGCGGGTCGGGTTTGTCGGCCTGTATCGCGACCCCGAGACGCTGCAGCCGGTGCAGTATTACTGCAAGCTGCCCGACCATATGGAAGACCGGATCGCCATCGTGGTCGATCCGATGCTGGCGACGGGAAACTCCAGCGCGGCGGCGGTGTCGCTGCTGAAGGCGGCGGGGGCCAGGCAGATCCGGTTCCTGTGCCTCCTGGCCGCGCCCGAGGGCATCGCCCGGATGAAGGAGGCGCATCCCGATGTGCCGATCGTCACGGCGGCGGTGGACAGCCATCTGAACGATCACGGCTATATCGTGCCGGGCCTTGGCGACGCCGGGGACCGGATGTTCGGCACCAAATGACGCGGGGGACCGCTTTCGCCCTGGCGGTGGCCCTGATTGGCGGGGCGGCTGCGGCGCGCGATCTGATCCAGCCTGCGGAACTGCCTCCGGCCAGCTATGCCGGGCAGCAGTACGTCGACAGCAAGGGCTGTCTTTTCATGCGGGCGGGCCAGGCGGGGAAAGAGCTTTGGCTGCCCCGGGTGACGCGCGAGGGCGTGCCGGTCTGCGGCAATCCTCGGTCGGGTATCCGGGTCCCGGTGGTGGAGGAGGGCGCGTCTGTCGCGGTGGACCCGGCACCTTCGGCTGCGGCAACCGCCCCGGCTGACGACCCTGCGGCGGGCGGGTTTTACGTCGCGGTGGGCAGTTTCGGAGTGGCGGCGAACGCCGACAAGGCGGTGGCCCGGCTGTTGGCGCTGAACTATCCCTTTGCGCGCGGGCGCTTGCCAGATGGCAGTACCACGCTGGTCACGGTCTTTGCCGGGCCGTTCGGCAGCGCCGCCGCCGCCGCCAAGGCGCAGGCCGAGCTGCACGGGGCGGGCTTTCCGGACGCGATCATGGTCGGGCCCTAGCCCGAACAGATGCCCTGCAGCGCGACCCAGGATTCGTCCGGGATCAACGGCGACGGGGCAAGCCCCTTGTAGGGGTCGCCTTCGACCAGCCCGCCGAACACCGTACCGTCAGGATCGACCGCAACGGCATAGGGCGAGGCCGGGACCTGCGCCGCCGTGAAGGCCGCGATCAGCAGGTCATCCGGCAGATCGGGCGGTGCGGCGCGCAGCGCCGTTTCGCCGTAGCCCAGCACTGCGCTGTCGGGCAGGTCCGCCGTGGTCAGGAGTTGGAACGTCGCGCGGAGGCCCGCGTGCTGCAGTAGCGGGATGATCGGATCGGCGGCACGGGCTTGCAGCCGCTCGACCAGTGCGGCACCGGCGGCGGCTTCGGGGCCGTTCGCGTCCTCGATCATGCGGCGGGGCAGGATGATCACGTCGCCGGGCAGGTGCATCGCGCGGTCCACGCCTTCGGGCAGAACGTAAAGGATCGGCGTGTCGACCGGGCCGAACACCCGTTCGGACAGGGCGGCAAGCGCCTGCAGGCCAAGCTGGTTGTCGCAGGGCGCGCCAGTGACGCGGATCAGGTCGTCCAGCACGCGCTGGCCGATTTCGGCCCGCTGGGCAGGGGGCACGACCGAGGCGGTATGGTTGACCAGCGCGCCCGGCAGCCAGATGAAGCCAAGCGCCACCAGACCGGCCACCATGCCGCCCAGGATCAGCCCGCGCAGCCGACCGGGCCGCGCAATTGCCGCCTTTACCGCCGCGCGAACGGTATCCAGCGCGGCGATCATGTCGGGGTCGGTCAGTTCAAGGCTTTCGCTGGCCTCGGCCCCCGGGGCAAAGACTGGCGGTTCGTCGCCCTTGTTGATGCGTTCGACCGCGGGCAGCGACCAGTGGCTGATCGCCTCGCCGCTTTTGGGGTCGGACAGGATCAGCGTCGCTTCGCCAAAGCGCACCAGCACCTCGCGGCGCTGGTCTTGCGGCGTCTCGCGCCACAGGCCCGAGCATTCAAGCCTTTGGTACTTTTTAAGGGCCGTCATCGGGCGCGGGGTCTCTGCCTGTCTTTTGGCGACCTTAGCCGCAGCGCAGGCAGTTCACAACAAGATGCCGGGGGCAGACCGCCGGTCCGCGACGGGAAAGCCGGGCGATTGGGTCGCGTTCAGGCGGGCGCGGGGGGCAAAGCGCAGGCAGAACCGGGTCAGGACATGACAGGCAGGATGATGAGCGACGCCCCGAACCGGACCCTGGCCGCCTTTGGCGCGGTGCTGATCTATGCCTGCATCATCGCCTTCACCGACAATTACGTCCGGGTGATCGCGGCGGATGCGGGGTTGTGGCAGTTCCACGCCACGCGAACCGCGATGGCCTTTGCGATCCTGGCGCTGGCGGCCCTGCCGATGGGGTTGAAGCTGTGGCCAAGGCGACCCTGGGCTGTCTTCGCGCGGTCCGCTGTCCACGGGACGGCGATGCTGATCTATTTCGGCGCGCTTGCGTTCCTGCCGGTGGCCCAAGTTGCGGCCGGACTTTTCACCGCGCCGATCTTTGTGCTGTTCTTCCAGCGCTACCTGTACGGGCAGCCTTTCCGCGGGATCCAGATCCTTGCGGTGGTCGTCGGGTTTGCGGGCGTGGTTCTTGTCCTGGGGCCCGAGGCGCTGTCGGGGGCGACGCTGGCCGCTTTGCTGCCTGTGATCTCGGGCGCGCTTTATGCGATGGGCAACATCGCCACGCAGCGCTGGTGCGCGGGCGAAACGGCCGAGTCGGTGGTGGCCGGGTTCTTCGGGATGCTGGGGGTTTACGGGCTGGTCGGGATGGCCGTGCTTTGGGCCTTTCCGCTGGTCGTCCCGGTGGGGACCGAGGGGTTTCTCATGCGCGGGCCGGTCTGGCCTACGGGCACGTTCCTGTGGTGGACCTTCGTCCAGGCTGCGGGGTCGCTGGTCGGGGTGGGCATGTTCGTGAAGGCCTATCAGATGGCCGAAGTCTCACGCGTGTCGGTGTTCGAATACGTGATCCTGCCAGCCTCGGCGCTGTGGGGCTTCATCCTGTGGGGCGAGACGCTAAGCTGGCTTGCCTGGGTGGGGATGGCGCTGATCGCATTGGCCGGGATCATCATCGCGCGGCCGCAGCCACAGCCGGGTCAGTCGCCCACCGCCGCGCGCCAGTGACGGCGGCACAGGCTGACGTAGGTTTCGTTGCCGCCGATCACCACCTGTTCGCCATCCTTCAGCGCCCGGCCATCCGGCCCCTTGCGGACGACCATCGTCGCCTTCTTGCCGCAATGGCAGATCGTGCGGACCTCGCGCATCTCGTCCGCCCAGGCCAGCAGCGCGGCGGAGCCGGGGAAAAGGTTGCCCTGGAAATCGACCCGCAGCCCGTAGCACATCACCGGCACGCCCAGGTCATCGACGGCGCGGGCCAGTTGCCAGACCTGCGCCTTTGACAGGAACTGCGCTTCGTCGATGAAGACGCAGGCGACGCGGCCGGCGGCGAAACGGGTCGCAAGCTTGGCGAACATGTCCTCGTCCGGGGCAAAGGTGTCGGCAGGGTCGCCGATGCCGATGCGGCTGGCGATCCGGCCCTCTCCGGCCCGCTTGTCGAACTGCGCGGTGATCAGGTAGGTGACCATCCCGCCTTCGCGGTAGTTGTGCGAGGCTTGCAACAGCAGGGTCGATTTGCCCGCGTTCATGGTGGAGTAGTTGAAGTAAAGCTTGGCCATGCCGCCTGCTAGCCCAAAGCCGACCCCCGCCGCAAGCATCCTGACGGGACGCGCACGGCGGAGGTGGAACTGGTCACTGGCCACAAACCGTGGGGCACAGGGTGGGGGCTGGCAGGCCCGGTCACGCTACTTTGGCGGAAAATCCGCCGCACTGGTCAAGAAAGGCCCGCCGCCCCCGACTGTTCGTCGCCGCCCCCGTTTCCGGGCGCAAGCGACGGGCCCCCACCTAAACGCCGATGCTGGGGACATCGGCACACTCGCTACCGTTCCGACGCTGGGCCGGAACCTCTTTATCCATGACAAATGGTTCCCCGTTGGTTAATGGGAATTGTCCAATGTCTTTCCCCGGTTGCGCGACACTTCGGGGGTTGTGGAGTGGGTCATGTCGATTGCGTCCTATCTGAAAAAACACACCGAGGCGCTGGTCAAGGAGGTCGGCATCGAGGCCGCCTGCGAATTGACCGGCAAGTCCAAGGCAACGCTGGGGCGCTATTATTCCGACAGTGCCGAGCATGACGACAGGTTCATGCCGATCGACGTGGTGGCGCAGCTGGAGGCGGCAAGCCGCTTCCCGCATGTCACGGCGTCGCTGGCCGATCTGCGGGGCATCACGCTGTCCTATGACGCGGAAAAGCGGAACGCGGCCTCGTCCGGCGTCAACCATGATGTCGTGGCCCTGGCCCAGCGGTTCGGGCTGTTGATGGCCGAATACAATCAGGCGATCGGTGACGGCAAGATCAGCGTCAACGAAGCGAAACGCCTGCTGCGCGAGACGCTGGCGATCCAGCAGGTGCTCTTGGACATGAAACTGAACCTGGAGGAAGAGGCGACCTGAGGCCTTGGCCCCAGGTCCCCGGGGGCCTTAGCCCGGACGCCGCTTCTGCCCGCCACCATCGGTGCGGCGCGGGGCGAAGGTGCCGCCTTGGGGTTTCGGTGCGCCACCCTGACGCGGCTTCTGACCGGCAGGACGCTGGCCCGGGGCCGGGGGCTTTGACCCGGCCTTCTGACCACCCCGGCCACCGCCCGGACGCTGGCCACGGTTCTGCCCCGGCTTCGGAGCGGCTGCCACCATCTCGGCCGACCACGGCGCGCCGCCCAGGACCGGGATCGGCTTTTTCAGCAGCTTTTCGACGGCCAGCAATTCGCCCATCTCGGCCGGTGCGCAGAAGGCGACGGCGGTGCCTTCGGCGCCCGCACGGGCAGTCCGGCCAATCCGGTGGACATAGTTTTCCGGCACGTTCGGCATGTCGAAGTTGTAGACGTGGCGCACGGTCGGAATGTCGATCCCGCGCGCGGCGACGTCGGTGGCGACCAGCACGTCAAGCTGCCCGCTGCGGAATTCGGTCAAGGTGCGGTCGCGCTGGTTCTGGCTTTTGTTGCCGTGGATCGAGCCGACCTTGAAGCCCCAGGTTTCCAGCAGTTTGGAAAGCTTTTCCGACCCGTGCTTGGTGCGGCCGAAGACGAGGGCCTGCTCGCCCGGGTGCTTCTTGAGGTATTCCTCCAGGAGCCGCGCCTTGTCGCCGTTCGGGATGTAGTGGACGCCCTGGACGATCCGCTCGATCGGCTTGCCGGGGGGGGCGACCTGCACCTTGATCGGATCGCGCAGGTAGGTGTCGGCGATTTCAGAAATGTCCTTGGGCATGGTGGCCGAGAACAGCAGCGTCTGGCGCTTCAGCGGGATGTGCTTGGCGATCTTGCGCAGGGAATGGATGAAGCCCATGTCGAGCATGTGGTCGGCCTCGTCCAGCACCAGATAGGCGCACTGGTCCAGCTTGACGTCGCCGCGTTCCAGAAGGTCGATCAGCCGACCCGGGGTTGCCACCAGAACGTCGGTGCCCTTGGACAGGGCCTGCGCCTGCTTGAACAGGGACGCGCCGCCAACGACCATGGTGATCTTGACGGCGGTGCCCTTGGTGAACACCTCGAAGTTGTCCTTGATCTGGCCGATCAGTTCGCGCGTGGGCGCAAGGATCAGCGCGCGGACGTTCTTCGGTCCCGGCGGATGGCCGATGTCCAGAAGACGGTGCAACAGCGGCAGCCCGAAAGCCGCCGTCTTGCCGGTGCCGGTCTGCGCGAGGCCCATCAGGTCGCGGCCTTGCATGATATGGGGAATGGCCTGCGCCTGGATCGGCGTGGGCGTCTGAAGCGTGGTCTTTTCCAGCGCCTTGAGGATTTTCGGCGACAGGCCGAGGTCGGCAAACGTGGTCATGGGTAGCGTCCATCGAACAAAGGGCCCGCGACCCTCGTCCCGGGCGAGTGCCCGTGACCGTGCCGCAAGCGGCGCCCCTGCGTGAATCTGGGAACCCGGTGTCCGGACCCTTCGGTGCTCACGCGGCACAGGTCATCGGACGGGGGACACATGGGGCGGATCGGCGGAAAAGTCAACCCGGGGTAAACTGGGTGCCCGATTCCCGGGCAAACTGGCGGCGACCGGTCTGGAATTCCGACCCGTTTCGCAAGGGGCCCGCTTCCTGTCTGGACCTTGCGCCCGCGAAAGCGTATGAATGTTCCGCGTTTGTGCCGAGTGGCCGTTCCAGCATGCCCGCCCTTTTGCGGGGCCATTTTCGGAAAACACCTTCTCTTTCAACAAGATATGGGCGCCCCCGCTATGCCGAAATTTCACCGCATCGCCGCAGTCTGCGTGACCATTGCCGCCGGGGCTTGGATCGCGACGGGCGAATTCACGTCCGTGGGCAGCGCACAAGAGGCCGAAGCCGCCGAAGCGACGCCCGAAGCGGTTGTCGAAACCGCGCCAAAGCCGCTGGTGCGGACGGTCGCGGCGGCCGATCCGGTGGTGATCGACCACGCGCGCACGATCCGGCTGGCGGGTGTCACGGCGGCGGACAAGCGCGCGGCGCTGGCGGCCCGCGCCGAAGGCGTGATCAGCAGCCTTGCCCTGACCAAGGGCAGCCCGGTCGAAGCCGGCGCCCTGGTGATGACGCTGGAGGGGCCGGAAACGCTGGCCCAGGCCGACATCGCCGAAATCGCCCTGGCGCAGCGCGACCGCGAGCTGGACCGCGCCGAAAAGCTGTTCGCGGGCGGCAACACGCCGGAAATCGAGGTGCTGAACGCCCGTTCGGCACGCGATGCGGCGGCGGCAGAGCTGATCCGGGCGCGGGCGGCGGTCGACCGGCTGGAACTGCGCGCGCCCTTTGCCGGGATCGTGGACACGGTCGATGTCGAGATCGGCGAATGGGTGCAGACCGGGGCGGGGGTGGCGACGATTCTGGCGCTGGACCCGATCGTGGTGAAGGTCGAGGTCAGCGAACGGGATCTTGCGTCAGTCGGCAACGGCTCGACCGCGCTGGTTCGGCTGGTCAACGGGGCCGAACTTGATGGCACCGTGCGGCTGATCGCCCGCGAAGCCACGGCCGAGACCCGGACCTTTCCGGTGGAAATCGCGCTGCGCAACGCCGATCTGGGGCTGTCGTCGGGCATGACCGCCGAGGTCGAGCTGAAGGCCGCCCCGGTCCGTGCCGTAGTGGTGCCCCGGTCGATCATCACTTTGGCCGAGGACGGGGCCTTGGGCGTCCGTGTGGTCGGGCCCGACAACATCGCGCAGTTCGCCGCCGTCACCGTGATCGACGACACGCCCGAAGGGCTGGTCGTGACCGGCATCCCGGACGGCGTGCGGGTGATCGTGGCCGGGCAGGACCTGGTCCGCAACGGCGACCCGGTCGAGGTCCAGGCCAGCACCGAGGCCAGCCAATGAGACTTGTCGAAACCGCCATTGCTAACGCGCGGCTGACGATCTCGGTCCTGTTGTTCCTGATGCTGGCCGGGGCGATGGCCTATGTCAGCATCCCGAAAGAGGCCGAGCCGGACATCCAGATTCCGATCCTGTATGTCAGCATGGGCTATTCCGGGATTTCCCCCGAAGACAGCGAACGGCTGCTCTTGCGGCCGATGGAAACCGCGCTGAAGTCGATTTCCGGCATCAAGAAGATGACTTCGACCGCCTATCAGGGCGGCGGCAACGTGCTGATCGAGTTCCAGGCGGGGGCGGACCTGTCCAAAGCGCTGGAGGATGTGAGGAACAAGGTCGCGCAGGCCCGGCCCGAACTGCCGGACGGCGCGGACGAGCCGACGGTCAACGAGGTCAACCTGTCCGAATTCCCGATCCTGGTCATCACGCTGTCGGGCGACGTGCCCGAACGGGTGCTGGCCACCGCCGCCCGCGAGCTGCGCGACCGGATCGAGGAACTGCCGCCAGTGCTGGAGGCCAACCTGCAGGGCGTCCGCGACGATCTGGTCGAGGTGGTGATCGACCCCGGCAAGCTGGCCAGCTATGGCCTGCGCCCCGACATCCTGATCGCGGGCTTTGCGGCCGGGAACCAGCTGGTCGCCGCGGGTGCTTTGGAAGGGGCCATGGGCCGCTACGCGATCAAGGTGCCGTCGCTGCTGGAAACCGTGCCGGACGTGGCCAACCTGCCCATCGTGTCGACCGGAACCGCGACGGTGCGGGTTGGCGACATCGCCACCATCCTGCCCACGCTGAAGGACCCCGACACGATCACCCGCCTGAACGGCCAGCCCGCCGTCGCGATCGAAGTGTCGAAACGGTCGGGCGCGAACCTGATCGAGACGGTGGACCAGGCCAAGGCGGTGACCGAAGAGTTCAAGAAACTGCTGCCGGAAGGCACCGAGGTCAGCTTCAGCCAGGACAAGTCCAAGGACATCCGGCAGTTGCTGTTCGACCTGCAGAACTCGGTCCTGGCGGCGGTGATCCTGGTGTTCATCGTCATCCTGTACGCGCTGTCGATGCGGGCCTCGATCCTGATCGGCCTGGCCATTCCGGCGTCGTTCCTGATGGGGATGCTGGCGCTGTCGATGTGGGGGTTCACGGTCAACATCGTCGTCCTCTTCAGCCTGATCCTGGCGGTCGGGATGCTGGTCGATGACGCCATCATCGTCGTCGAATATGCCGAGCGGCGGATGTCCGAAGGCATGGAAAAGCGCGAAGCCTTTGCCATGGCCTCGCACAAGATGACCGGGCCGGTGGTCGCGGCGACGATGACGCGGGTCGCGGCCTTCTCGCCCTTGCTGTTCTGGCCGGGCATCGTCGGCGAGTTCATGAAATACCTGCCGATCACCCTGATCGTCACGCTGTCGGCGTCGATGCTGTATGCGCTGATCTTCGTGCCGACGCTGGGCGCGATCATCGCCAAGCCGTTCAAGCACCCGCCAGAGCACAAGGACGGCGCCTACATGTGGGTCGTGGGCAAGGCGGTGCGGCATCCGGTGATCATGCTGTTCCTGGCGCTGGGGCTCTTGTTCGCGGTGCCCTTCACCTATGCCAGCTATGGCAAGGGCGTGATCTTCTTCCCGGATGTCGAACCCGAGTTCGGGCTGTTGTATGTCAAGGCGCGGGGCAACCTGTCGATCTATGAAAAGGACGCGCTGGTCGCCCAGGCCGAGGCGCGGATTCTGGGCTGGCCCGGCGTCGAAACCGTCTACACCCGCACCGGCGCGGGCGGCAGCATGGGCAACGAGGTCGCTCCGGACGTGATCGGCGTGATCCAGTACGAATTCGTCGACTGGCGCGAACGGAAAGAGGCGAATGCCATCCTGGCCGACCTTCGGGTGGCGATGACCGGGATTGCCGGTGTCGATATCGAAGTGTCGGTGCCGCAGGCCGGGCCACCGACCGGCAAGGCGATCCAGATCGAGCTGTCGGCCGATGACCCGTCGAACCTGAATGATGTTGCCGTGGCCGTTGCCGAAAAGCTGGCCCAGGTGCCCGATGTGATCGACGTGTCGAACGGCCTGCCGCCGCCCGGCGTCGACTGGGAGCTTCAGGTCGACCGGGCCGCCGCCGCGCGCTATGGCGTGGCCCCTTCGACCGTTGGCGGCATGGTCCAGCTGGTGACCAGCGGGCTGAAACTGTCGGACTATCGCCCCGCCGGGGCGGATGAGCCGGTCGATATCGTCCTGCGCCTGCCCGAAGAGCTGCGCACCATCGCCGCCCTTGATCAGTTGCGCATCCAGACCGAAGGCGGATCGGTTCCGATCTCGAACTTCGTGACCAGGGTTGCCGTTCCGACGACAGGCACCCTGACCCGGCTTGATGGCGCGCGCACGATCACGGTCAGCGGCAGCGTCGTCGAGGGCATGGCCTCGGACAAGATCTTTGCCCAGATCACGACCGAGATGAATGCCGCACAGCTGGACCAGTACGGCATCCGCTGGAAGCTGGCGGGCGAGGATGAAGAGCAGGCCGAGGCGGGTGCCTTCCTGATGAAGGCCGGTGCCGCAGCGGTGTTCCTGATCTTTGCCGTGCTTCTGGCCCAGTTC
>ERZ724516.2227-NODE-2227-length-11025-cov-3.853510_pt1 | contig 11025 bp, 7 predicted proteins | sample MGYA00376049_ERZ724516 | MGnify/ENA primary metagenome ERZ724516 (study PRJEB28724, sample SAMN07190886) | activated sludge metagenome | isolation source: activated sludge of sewage treatment plant in Hong Hong | place: USA: Christiansburg, Virginia | collected... | reverse complement strand
GAACGGTACCTGGTTACGCAGGCAGAACTAGACTCCAGCCTCGATGGCACGACACGCACCGCGATACCTGCGACCCGCGAAAAAGATCGCCAGCCGGTATACGTCAAGGTGTCCGCGTTGCAACGGCAGACTCTGGTTCCGCATGGCGATGGCACGATCCAGATCGTCGCACGCGCAAAGAACCCCATGCTCACCGCAGGCTCGGTCCTGACCTGGATCGGAACCGCCATCTCACTGACCGGCACGGTGCTGGTGGCGGTAGGCAGAGTCCAAGACAACACCTCGCTGTTCTATCTCGGTGGCATCTCGGCACTGTCCGCTGAGCCACTGATGTGGACCGGGACCGGGCTGTGGATCGCCGGAGCGATGCGCAGGCCCTATGAAACTCCGGCCCCCAGCAGCGTCGGTCCAAGCTCGCCCGGGAAGCCTTCCCTAACCACGATGTAGTGCATCCACTTTCAAGACGATGTAGTGCATCAATTTCAAGACAAGGAGTCGAAATGTTGCCTCCACAGAAACATCCATTTGGTGTCGGCGTTGTAATGTGGGCCGCCCTGCTGTTTGGCTGCTCGTCGTCCTCTTCGTTCGGATCAGGAGGTGATGCAAGCGTCACGATTCCGGACTCAGGAATCAGCAACAGCGATGGAGGATCGACCACAGGACTGGGCTATCTTCATACCAGCGGCGGGCAGATCGTTGATGCTCAGAACACACCGGTGCGATTGACCGGAGTCTCCTGGTTTGGCATGGAAACGGATTGGTTTGCACCACACGGACTCGATAAACAGTCTCTTTCTTGGCATCTCGATCGGATGCAGCAGCTTGGTTACAACATGGTGCGGATTCCCTTTTGCACCCAGATGCTCGATGCCAGTAGCAGCGTCAAGAACGTCGACTACACCAAGAATCCGGACCTAAAAGGGAAGTCGCCGATCGAGCTGCTCGACAAGATCATCGAGCAGGCCGGTGCACGCAAGTTGCGGGTGATTCTCGACCGACACCGCCCCGATGCCTATAGCCAAAGTGACCTCTGGTACACCGGGCAGTATAGCGAGCAGCGCTGGATCGACGACTGGAAGCTGCTGGCGACCCGCTACAAGGGCAACGCAACCGTGGTTGGATTTGATCTCCACAACGAACCGCACGGTCAAGCGACCTGGGGTAGCGGCAACCTCACGAATGACTGGCGACTCGCCGCAGAGCGCGCTGGCAACGCAGTTCAGAGTATCAATCCCGAATTACTTCTGATCGTAGAAGGAATCGAAAACGTCAACAATCAGTATTACTGGTGGGGTGGCAACTTGATGTCGGCCGGGGCCAACCTGGTTCGACTGGGGACTCCCAACCACGTCGTGTATTCCCCGCATGACTACCCGGCCAGCGTCTACGGTCAGTCCTGGTTTTCCGCCGCCAACTATCCGAACAACTTGCCGGGCGTGTGGGATTCCTATTGGGGATATCTGGTCAAACAGAACATCGCGCCGGTCTGGATCGGTGAGTTCGGAACCAAGCTCCAAACGACTTCGGACCAAAAGTGGCTGAGCACTTTGGTTGGCTACATCGTCCAAAACAAGCTGAGCTTTGCGTACTGGTGCTGGAATCCCGACTCAGGCGATACTGGAGGCATCCTGGCTGACGACTGGACGACGGTGAACACCAACAAACAGGACATCATCGCACCGGCCCTTGCACGTTAAACGAGCATTTGCCGTTTCACTCCGCTAAAGTGATCGGCCATGAACCCGGTGTTGTGGATGCTGGTGGCTGCGACGGGCGCTACGGTTGCCCTGCTCATCGAACGAAGACGGAAGACCCGCGAGCTTAGCCTGGATGCATGGGCGGAGACTCAAGGTCGACCGGTCATTCGCGAGGTGGAGCTGTCGATTCTGTCCGAAGTCGAGCCGCTGGCGCTGCTTCCCGATGTGTTTGGAATCGAGCGATTCCTACCGGCTCGTGCAGAGTCCGAAGCCGCGCTGTTCCTGTGTCACTGCGGGCGTGGTCATCGCCCAGAATCGGTCCTACTCGCAGTGCTGGCGGCTCCCGACTGGCTCCCTCATCTACGAATCCTGCATCACAGCGTGCGGGATGTGCCAAGTCACTTGGGGTATGTGGAAAAGGAGTCTGCCGCTCTGCCTCCGGCCTATCGGGTCGAAGCATTTGCGGAGCTGGATCCGGTGCTGCTCCAAGCGGTAGCCAGTGCCCTACCCCACGCCGGACACCCCCTCCGCATTGAGCTGCGCCCCGGTCGAATCCTCGTCGCGATGGATCGCAACGATGGCGAATCCGCCAGCCAACTTGGGGAACACAGCCAAGCTCTCCTCCGCGCACTGCTGTCTACCCGTGCCTAGCGATGGAACGAACTCTGTTCTGAGTCTTCCCTTACAGCCGGGGCGGAGCAGGGTCTGAGGGCTCAAAGCCATCCCCCTCTTCGTGCAGTCGCCTGCCATGCGCAGCCAGGGCTTCCTTCACCCGTAGCGCACCGCGGGTTCGATGTAGATCACTTAGATAGACCAAACAGATGGTATCCGGAAAAGAGGGAAGCTCAGCGTGAAGCCGCTGTAGCGCAAGTGGCTGGCCATATCCGGCAACCCGACGAGGAAGGAGTGCCGTACCGACCCCGTGGATGGCCAAGCTCTTGACGAGTTCTAGGTCTCCACAGGAAAGCAGGCGCGGCGGCCTGATGTCGAGCGCTGCCATCCGATCGATCAGCTCCTGACATTGAGAAATCCGACCCGCGAAGATGAGTGGACGCTCAGCAAGACGCCGCCGCGCACACGCGAAGGAATGACCGGAGGTAGGAGTCCCAACCGTCTTCCCTTGTTGAGCCGAAATGAACAGATCGACCGCATCATGAAACAGCGGAACGATCACCAGGTCGGGCTGTGGACGCGGATTGACCACCAACCCAAAGTGAATCCGTCTCTCGATCACTGCTTGCTGCACAGCCGCCGAACTACCATTCCACAGCGCCAGATCAATGCGTGGCTCCGCAGCAAGGAATCCGCTCAGGAATCGCGGCAAAAAGTACGCACCGAGCGACTCATGACAGCCCAAAATGAAGCTTCCTTCAAAGGACCGCTCCAGATCGCGAATCTGGACTGTCGCTTGCTCTAAGAGAGTGACCGCCTGTTCGGCATAGGTACGGAGGGCCTCGCCGGTGCTCGTCAAAGTGGCACCGCGATGATCGCGCACCAGCAGCGTGCTGCCCAGTTCCTCTTCCAAGCGCTGCATCGCCCCGGTCAGTGTGGGCTGACTGACCTGTAGGCGCTTGGCCGCCGCGCTCAGACTTCCGGCTTGAGCGATCGCGAGGAGGTAGCGTAACTGGCTGAGATCCATGATGGCGGCAGCTCCATTATCTTCCGCTATGGCAGGTATTGGAATCACCTATGATCGGAGCCAACACATCGCTCCTTATACTGACGGCACGATGCGGGCTGCGAGCCACTCAGGCGACCTGGGTGGCAGACGATAAAACGCCGCATCGACGCAAACGTCAACCGCGACTGGGGAAGGAGCATAGATTATGGCGCGAAGGTGGCTATGTAGTTCTCTCATCGGGGGCCTGCTCGCACTAGCGGGCTGTCCGAGCGATCCCACCACATCGATGGACATGGGCGGCGGTGGAGCCGACATGACCATGGGACCGGTAAAGGTACTCAAGCGTGCCTCAAAGTCGGCCACGATTGCGATCTCGGATGACGACTCGCTGGTTGCGGTCTGCAACGTCGATGATCGCTCGGTGTCCTTCTTTACGACCGCGAACAACACCAGACTGTCGAAAGTTACAGTGGGAGGAGAGCCCTCTTCGGTTGTTCTTCATCCCGATGGCAAGACCGCGTTTGTGTCACTCCGTGCCGACGCCACCGTGGTCAAGGTCAGCGCGATTGATACCGCATCGCCCACTGTCTCGGCTCCAACCCCTGTCGGTTCGGAACCCAGTGGACTCGCGCTTTCTCCAACGGGAGCAAAGCTGTTTGTGGCGGAGTATGCAGAGTCCAAGATCGGCATCATTGATACCGCCACCATGGCCCGTACCGACTTTGTCGCCAGCATTCGCAACCCGCGCTCTCTGCTGGTCACAAACAATGGCAATACCGACGATACGGATGAATCCGTGATTGCCCCAGAGTTCTTCGGAACGCCTGTCGCCGGTCTGGAAGCAAAGGACAACGGACGAAACGGCAACGTTCGGATCTTCGCCGTAGCGAGTGGCGCACCGAGCGGAACCATCGCCTTCCCGGCTCTCACCCAAGCCCAGCTTGGCATCGCCGGAACACTGGCCAACGGTGCCGCACCAAACCAGCTTTATGCGGTCGCCACCGCGCAAGGGAAGATCTACGTTCCCTCGATCTCAGCTTCTCCTGAAGGTGCGCCACGGTTTGACAGCAACGTCGCACCCGTGATCTATGTCGCCGATCTCGCCTCCAAGACCGAAATTCGCGGCGGCAGCGGAACCACCAACCTGGCGTCTTTGGTGAACGCGCTTCCCACCCCGCGCTTCTTCCTGGCAGACACCGTCGATCTCGACTTTGTACCCGGCACGAGCATCGCCTACGCGGTGTCACGTGGTGCCGAGGTGGTGCAGCGCATTGACTACAGCGGTGCTTCACCAGCGCTCGGTTCGACGATGAACAAGCAGATCGATCTCATCGGTGCTGCTGGCAATCCCAACCTCTGTCAGAATCCGAACGGTATCGCCATTGCCGCCGGACAGCAGCGCGCCTACGTCAACTGCTGGGGCAATCAAAGGCTCGCCGTCATCGACCTCGGTACGCAGTCTGTGCTAACCGCCGTCGATTCTGCTGCACTCACCGCCAGCCCGGTCACCAAGGGTCGTCACTTCTTCTTCACGGGACGAGGTCGCTGGTCGGGTAACGGCACGGCTGCCACGCCGCCCACCGAGAACGGGGCCGCTTGGTCGAGCTGCGGATCATGCCATCCCGATGGACTCTCCGACAACATGACCTGGATCTTTGCCGCTGGACCGCGCCAGACCACCTCGATGGACGGCAGCTTCTCGCACACCGTTGGCGCAGCGATGCAGAAGCAGCGCATCTTCAACTGGACCGGAATCATCGACGAGATGCACGACTTCGAGGCCAACACCCGTGGCACTTCGGGCGGACTCGGTGCGCTCACCACCGCCACCGGACAGTGCACGCTGGCCAATGAGACACGGCAAGCTCTGTCAGCGGCTCCACTCGGTACGCCTTCCTCGATCTCGCTCCTGAGCACCGCTGGCAACTGCGTCAACGATTGGAACGACATCAACGAGTACGCCAAGACGGTTCGTCCGCCACGCGGCCTCCGCTTCCTAGATGCAGCCTCTGTCGCACGCGGCGCAACCCTGTTTGGAGCCGGTGCCACGGGTGGCGGCTGCGTCAACTGTCACGGCGGCCAGGGCTGGACGGTTTCCCGTCGGCACTACGATCCAACGATGAATGCCACAGTGATGAACGTGACGGCCACTGCCTATACCCGCCCGGCGGTCCTCGCCCTGTTCAATGACTTTGGTGCCGGCTCGTTTCAGATTGGTGCCCAGCCACTGGCATCGGACAACTTCGTGACCGTTCCGGTACCGCCGCTGCAGACCGCGTGCAACATCCGCAAGGTCGGTACCTTCGGCGTGCCTGCCAACACCGCCGCCACCGATGCGCTGGAGACTCGTGCCGGAACCTTCGCCAACGGTGCCGCCACCAGCAACCGCGCCCAGGGCCGAGGTGGCTACAACGTCCCCTCTCTGTACGGCATGGCACTTGGCGCTCCGTACCTGCACCACGGTCAGGCCCAATCGCTCGATGAGCTGTTTACCGATACCAAGTGGCAGACGCACTGGCAGTCGGGCTCGGCCAACTTCCTGTCCGGAGCGACCGCAGCCCAGGATCGCAAGGACTTGGTGAGCTTCATCCTGTCGATCGACGCCAACACCACCGAGCAAGCCATCCCCGCAGCATTTAACGCTGGCTGCGCCCCGTAATCACAGATAAGAGTCATTAAATATGACTCTTATCTGAAAATCCCCCCACAGCCTCCCACGCCAAACCCCACCCCAGTGGGGCATCAGCCGCTACGCTAGTAGCGAGCGACGGTCGGATCGATCTGTCGTGACCACGCGTCAATGCCTCCGCTTAGGTTCCAGACATTGCGAAAGCCACGCGCTACAAGCTGCTCGGCGGCGGCCTGACTGCGCGTACCGTGGTGGCAATACAGCACCAGCATCGTGTCCTTCGCCAGACCATCCAAGTCCTGACGAGCCAAATCTTCAAGCGACTGATCGCCAGCGATGCGGGCAATCGTGCGTTCACGGTCCGTCCGCACATCGAGCAGGCGCAGCGGTACTTTGGCATCGAGCATCTTGCGCAGCTCCGTCACAGTCAGGGCACCGACCTTGGCTGGCAAGTTCGGGTTGTCGATCCGGAAGCCACCATTGGGACCATCGACAAAGCCAATCGCGATGCCGTTGGCCAGCCGCGCCGAAGCGCGATCGAACAGAACGGTGATGCCGTGCTGTTCCACGCGGAGGTCGCTGCCACGCGGCGCATCAAAGTACAGGTCTATCGCCTGACCGCCCCGCTGCAAAACCATGCGCAGGTGCTGACCCGGCTCCGCTTCCTTTCCCGCCTCTTTGATCGCTGCGGCCGCTTCTGCGGAAATGCTGATGCTCGGTGGGGTGTGGACGATCTTGCTGGGATCAATCCCCAGCGCGGACAGTAGCTCGCCGCTCTCATCGAGCTGACGAACGATGTCGCTGCCACCAATCAGGCTGCCCTGAAAAAATAGCTGCGGGATGGTCGGCCAGCTTGAAAACTCTTTGATCCCTTCGCGCAGCGCGGCATCGGAAAGGACATCGACATCGCGGAAGTCCACGCCATGCCCATCGAGGATCTCGACCACCTTGGCCGAAAATCCACAACGAGGCTGCTGCTTGTTGCCCTTCATAAACAGAACGACCGTGTGCTGCCGAAGCAGCGTCTCGATTTGCGAACGAGTGTCTGAAGAAATCGCCATCTTTGGTTCTCCGTAAGCGGTCAGATTCCACTCGAGCTCCGCTTTCGTCAACCACCCAGGCACTCAGGCCAGCCGAGCAACCAAGGGTAGCGACGATGCAGGGTGATCTGGAAGCCACGCAAACGCCAACTCAGTAACAGCAAGCCAGCGGTTTGGACTTATCGCAGTCGGTGGTCCATCCGATGCCGCCGCGTGAGTTGAGGCTCGTGCCACCGTAGGTGTTGCCATCGTGGGTGTAGGTCAGACAGGTGTACCCACCCGTTTGTCGGCCCAACGTGGGCAGCCCGACATAGACCACCCCGCTGTTGTTGCCACTCGGATCAATCCAGGCACCGCTGGCCGGAATCGTCGTCGAGGAGTTTGCCCGAAGGTATTCTGCCGCATGACAGTAGTGCGCGCCGGAGAACTCGCTGTTACACAGTGCGTGCGCCTTGGCTCGGCCCCCAAGCTTGCCTGTGCTGGTCTTGCTGGTAAATCCCGCAAAGCGCGTCTTGGCAGGGGTCGAGCAGCAGGCGAGTGATTTGGCTTTGTCGCAATCGGTGGTCCAGCCCATACTGCCGGAGGCACCGACGCTCGTGCCGCCGTAGGTGTTTCCGCTGTGGCCAAAGCTCAGGCAGGAATAGCCGTTCGGGGCGCGTCCGGCTTGCGGGGAACCATTATACGACGTTGAGCTATCAAACTCCGCAGAGGGGTCCAGCCACGCACCAGTCGCCGGTGGGTCGATGGGAGAGTTCGCCAGTGCGTACTCCGCCACATGACACAGGTGCGAACCAGCAAACGCCGCAGCACAAGCAGCATGCGCCCCTGGGCGACCGTTTGGGATAAGCCCGGTGTAGGTGGTCGTCGTAAATCCAACAAACGCCGCACCGTCCTCGGTATAGGCCCCAGAACTCCCGGGCGCGCCCGGTGCCCCTGGTGAACCGGGGTCTCCTTTTGGACCTTGTAGACCGGTTGCTCCGGTGGCTCCAGTTGCTCCGGTGGCTCCAGTTGGTCCCTGAATGCCTGGCGGGCCTTGGGAACCCTGCACACCGGCGGGCCCTTGCAAGCCCTGATCTCCCTTGTCCCCTTTGTCGCCCTTCGCGCCAGGAGCCCCCATCACCCCCATTGGCCCCGGAGTACCCGATTCGCCTTTGTCGCCCTTGTCGCCTTTGTCGCCTTTGTCACCCGTCGGACCACGTGCTCCTTCGGTGCCCATGTTGCCCATCGCACCGGGCTCGCCCGCTGTGCTCTGCTGACAGCCTGCGTGCAGCAGTAGTGCCAATCCACCAGCCAGCGCTACCGTCACCCTGGGAGCGTGTGTCGTCGTAGAAGAGAGTGCTTGTCGCATCGATTGATCCCGTGAAACATTCCGCATGGTCAGGTGCGGAGCATCGCCACGCCGAACGGATGCTGTCAACGACCAATTCCGAACCGATTGGGCCCAAATCCGCATATAATGCGAGGTTCGATGAGTACCCGCACCGAGATCTACCGCAGTGACTATGTGACCCTCTTCCTGGAAGGCAATGGAAAGCTCATCCGGTTCGTCCGCAGCGCGATTCCCTACCCCGACGTTGCGGCACTGGAGCTTACCTACGGCAATGCTTACGACGTCATCAAAGCACTCCACCGAAAAGATCTGTGTATGCTCGTCGATCAGCGACTGGCCACGGGACGGAACGACCCCGAGTTTGAGCAAGCCACCGCCCGCCTCCGTACACGGATGTATCCGCTGTTTCGGAAACGGGCGATCTTGGTGATGTCAATGATGGGGAAACTCCAGTTCCAGCGCTTGCAGCGAGAAGATGGCCTGGAGCGAATGGTGTCTCAGGATGAAGCGGAGCTGCTACGGTATCTGGAAGTGTGAACCGAGCGACTGCGACTCCTGCGCTAGGGACACTTATCAGCAGGACCGTTGAGATCCAGCGTCGACTTGATCGTGGAAATCTTCAGCGGCTTGGTGACCGCACAGATCGAAGACAGACTGCCGCTGTACTCGACGTGAAACACCGGCTTTCCCGAGGCGATGAAGCTCTTGAACGCGCTGCATTCCTTGTACTCAACGCACTGCTCCGAAATGGCCCAGTCCACCTGCGGACCGACTTGGGCGAGGATCTCAATTCCGTTCTTCAGCCCCACGCTCAGTCCACGCGCATGCGCTTCGGTGGCCAGCCAACGCACGAACGCGATCGAGTGATCTTTGGTGAGTGGGAATCCCGTGTCATGACCATAGCCATCGACGTTGTCCGGATCGATCCCAGTACACCCCTTGCTCTTCGCCAAGTCCATACGCGCCGCGAGCACGGTACGGACTCCGGCAGAGCGAACATCCACCCATTTTTCGCCCGGCCAGCCGTCCATGTTCTTCCCCAGCGCGGACTTCGGATACTTGCTGTAATCCGAGCGCCAGTCTTCGGCACTGCCTGCGCTAAAGTAGCAATGAACCTTCTTGCCTCGGGATACCAGGCTCTGAATCGTGGCGGTGGGCGTGTCAAACAGATCAATGTCGTAGACCGCTGCCCAGGTCTTTTCTTGCAGGCGCCCACTGAGCTGGATGTGCCACGGCGTGCCCGGTGCGATCGGCGCAATCAGCGATGCAGAGGTCGGCTGAGCGCCTTGCACTACCGCGTCACTCCCCTCCGCTTGCTCGGCATGGCCCATGGCATTTCCGGAGAGCGCAACAGCGAGCGCCCCCGCCCCCCAGATCACGCCAGACTTTGCTCTTAGACGACTCTGTGCTCTTACCCGCATCCAAACCTCCTTGGTTGTACGGACTCTCGTTGGTTGCACGGAACTCTCGTTCAGAATCCCAATCCGCAGTCTATTACCGATTCTCAAGCGCTGGTGCGAGGAAGACAAACGAAGCGAGCTAGTTTTTTTTGAAGAAGGCGGCGACGCTCGCAGACTGGGCTTTGTGAAAGGCTGCGCACTGATTGATGCGCTCCATGGTCTGCTTGAGGATGCGTGGACCCCCCGTGTACTTGGTCGAACGTCCGTCAAAGAACGCCTCTGCTTCGGCTCGCTCCGCCTCACTACAGAGACTCCCGGCCATTCCGGCCAGTCGCGCTCCAGCGTCCTTCGGTAGCTTGGCCACCAGCTCATCGAAGTGAGCCTTCACAAACTCAAAGGGCAGCCGTCTCGTCTGAGAGTATCCCATTGGACCCCATAACAGCGGCATCGCTTCATTGATGGCGAAGTCGCCCTTGAGCACCAGATCCAGTCCACGTTGCGCGAGCTGCGGGTCGCGAAAGTTCCCCAGCGCATTCAGAAGTTGAGCGCGCTGGTTGCGATCGGGCTCCGCTTTGGCGGCCTGATGAATCGCATCAAACAGCGCTGCATCGCCATGCTCTGCGGCCACCGAAAGCGCCAACCGAGCGGTCTCCGCATCGACGCTGCCGCGATTGGTTAGCCACTTTTTGGTCAGCGCGGTGGCTTCGCCAATCAGGGCTTGGTCGGCCCCCTCCCCTCCCACCAAACGGGTCAGCACTCCGCGCATCATCCGGGTGTTGTCATCTTCTTTTGGACTGCCGGTCAGACCCAGTTCCTTTTGCCGCTTCCCAAACGTCGCGATGATGTGGCGCTGATACGCAGGAACCAGTTCCAGAGGAATCAGTCGCTCGACTCCTGAAAAGACTCCGGTGGCGCTCCCCAACACATGTCGACTGTCATCCTTGGCCGCCGCAGTGGCCAGCGCCAGCACCTCTTCAGCGGGCACTCGCCCGATTCGCATGAGTGCAGACTGATCCCCAATCAAGCCAATTCGCTCCGTCTCGCTGAGCACCTGCTTACCCGGTGTAGCCGGCTTGCCAGCCCCCCCGAACGCACGCTCTTTGAGCGCTTTCAGCAGAGGGGGCGCGTACTGCACCCGGTAATAACCAATCGCATCCGCATTGACCACCACATGGTCTGGACAAGTGGTCTGCGGGAGCGTCCATTCTGCCTGCTTTCCGTCCAGAAGTTTGCACAGCCGCTGCTCTCCCTTTGGACCGGGATAGCGCAGACAGACAGGAACTTTGTAGACCTCTTTGGCTTCCGTCA